>Ga0182746_1003656_pt1 | contig 10151 bp, 5 predicted proteins | sample eDN3rd30CBELigOP_FD_128881 | JGI IMG/M metagenome (GOLD analysis project Ga0182746, IMG submission 128881) | Enriched Organic Plus compost microbial communities from Emeryville, California, USA - eDNA 3rd pass 30_C BE-Lig OP (version 2) (version 2) ...
GGGGTGTTGTGCCACTTGCCCCACGCGCCCGTCGCGTACCCGTACTGCTTGAGCACCTCGGCGATCGTCGCGCTGCTCTTGGGGATGTGGCCCGAGTAGCCGTCCCAGTCGTTGGCGAGCTCCGCGATCTGCCCGTACCCGACGCGGTGATGATTGCGTCCCGTCAGGAGCGAGGCCCGGGTCGGCGAGCACATCGCCGTCGTGTGGAACCGGTTGTAGCCCACGCCGTTCGCACGGACGCGGTCGAGCGTGGGCGTCCGCACCGCCCCTCCGAGCGTCGTGGGGAGCGCCGGCCCGGCGTCGTCGATGAGGATCACGACGACGTTCGGCGCGTCCGTGGGCAGGCGGCGCTCGGGCGGCCGGGGCGAGTACGTGGACTCGGCGACCGTCCGGCCGGCGACGCTGCCCGATCGACGCGGCGGGAACGGGAGGGAACGCTCCGCAGGGAGCGGAGGTCCGACGATCGTGCGGCGCGGCTCGTCACTCATCCCGAGTCTCCCTCGGCCGGCGGCGTTCTCGCCGCGACGTGGTGTCCAGGTCAGGTCGTGGGACCACCCACTGGTCGGCCCCGGGGAACGCCTTCACGCTAGGGGCGCCGCACGGGCCCCTCAACAGGGGGACGGAATCTCACCCGGCTCGGCTCCGCCGCGGGCGGCCGGGCTGAGACAGCCCCTAGCCTGGGCCTGGCGCTCGTCGACGCCGCGTGTCGTGCCGCTGGTCGACGGCGGGAGAGAGAGGAGCGCGCCATGCCCCCTTCCGGGGCGACCGGCCCGCCGACGCTCGGCGCGTTCCGCGCCGCTCTCCAGCCCCGGCTCGCGGCGGGCGTCGATCGCGGGCTGTCCGCCCACGGGCGTGTCTGGAGGCTCGAGGACCCGCTCAACGGGATCGAGCTCGAGATCGAGAGCATGCCCGGCGACCCCGATCTGTGGGTCGTCACGACGTGGCCGGTCACGATGCTGTTCGAGATCGACCCGTCCACCGCCTGGCTGCGGACGTGGCTGCTCGCGGCCGGTCGCGAGCCCGTTCACGTCACCGTGCTGCGCGTCGGACGGTGGGTCCTGACGTGGGACCTCGCAGCGCCCGTCGGTCGTCCCGCACGGTGGTCCCGGGCGCTCGCGCGCCTCCCCGGGGTGCGGCTCGAAGACCTGACCCTGCGCGAGGTCGCAGCCCGGGGCCTCTCGCTCGCGTGAGACCCCGCGCACCCGGGCGGGTCAGGAGTAGAGCGACTCGATCAGGTCGGCGTTCTTCTCGATCACGGGCTTGCGGCGCAGCTTGAGCGACGGCGTGAGCTCGTTGGACTCGACGGTGATCTCGCGGGGGAGGATCGCGAACTTCTTGACCTGCTCCCAGCGCGCGAACCCGGCGTTCGTCCGATCGACGGCGGCCTGCACCTCGGCGCGGACCTCGGGCGACGCGACGAGCTCCTCGTACGTCCCGCTGAGCCCCTTGGTCTTCGCCCAGCCGACGAGCGCCTCGGAGTCGATGCTGACGAGCGCCACGCAGTACGACCGCCCCGCCCCGACGACGACGGCCTGCCCCACGATCGTGCTGTTCGACGACAGCGACACCTCGACGAGCCCCGGCGCGACGTACTTGCCGTTCGACGTCTTGAAGAGGTCCTTCTTGCGGTCGACGATCTTGAGGTACCTGTCCTCGACGATCTCGCCGATGTCCCCGGTGTGGAACCAGCCGTCCTCGATGGCCTCGGCGGTGGCCTCGGGGTTGTTGAAGTACCCCGGCGTGACGGCCGGACCGCGGGCGAGGATCTCGCCGTCGGACGCGAGCTTGATCTCGTGGCCGGGCAGCACGGGCCCGACGGTCCCGAAGCGCGAGTCGCCGGGCAGGTTCACGGTGATCGCGGCGGACGTCTCGGTGAGGCCGTAGCCCTCGAGGATCGGGAGCCCGGCGGCCTCGAAGAACTCGAGGATCTCGCGCGACAGCGGCGCGGACCCGGAGATGAAGTACTGGAGCTGACCGCCGAACCGCTTGCGGACCTTGGAGAACACGAGCGTGCTGCCGATCGCGGCCTGCGTGCGGACCCACCAGGACGCCGTCTCGCCGGACTGCTGGGCGCGAACCTTCTGCTCGCCCGTGCGCACCGCCCACCGGAACAGCGCGAGCGTGACGCCGCCCTTGGCCTCGACCTGCGCGGTGATCCCGGCGTGGACCTTCTCGAAGATGCGGGGCGCCGCGGCCATGAAGACGGGCCGCGCGGTCGCGAGGTTCCCGACGAGGTTCGGGATCGACCCGTCGACCGCGGTCGGGTAGCCGATGAGGAGCTGTGCGACGACGAACGTCTTCGCGAACACGTGCGCCAGCGGGAGCCACAGGAGTTGCGTGTGCTGGTCGGAGAGGATCCCGAGGGCGTCGATGCCGGCCGCCTCGCCGGTCCAGTTGTAGTGCGTGAGGCGCACGCCCTTGGGGAGCCCGGTGGTGCCCGACGTGTAGATGAGCGTCGCGAGGTCGTCCGGCCCGAGGTCGGCGTGGGCGTCGTCGGCGGCGGTGGGGTGGGCGGCGTCGTACGCGCGGCCGGCCTTGGTCACGTCGGCGAGCGAGCGTTCGCCCTCGCCCAGCGTGGCGCCCGCCGGGTCCACGACGACGACGAGCTCGAGCGCGGGCGTCTTCGCGCGCACCGCGCGGACCTGCTCGAGCAGCTCCGCGTCGTCGACGACGACGATCCGCGAGCCCGAGTCCGAGAGGATCCACTCGAGCACGTCGGGCGTGGCGATGGGGTAGATCGACGTGGTGGCCGCGCCGGCCTGCTGGATGGCCTGGTCGACGACGATCCAGTCGTAGCTCGTGGCCGCCATGAGGGCGATACGGTCGCCCTTCGCGATCCCGTGCTCGACGAACGCCGCGGCGAGCGGGCGCACCCGGCTGTCGACGTCGCGCCACGTGTGGTCGACCCAGCCGCCCTGGCCGTCGGGCGAGCGGTAGGCGAGCTCGCCGCCGTGCTCGCGGACCCGCGCGTCGTAGAGGGCCGTGACCGAGCGCGCGATCCGCAGGGGCGAGTCGCTCAGGTCGAGGTGGGTGGCGGGTCGGTCCGCGGGAGTGGTGGCCGGTGCAGTCATGCGTTGTACCTCGTCGTCCGCTGCATGGGAAGGCCCGCTCCGACGCGGGCTCGGATACATGCTACCCCCGGTACCAACTTCCTCGTGCCAGAGGTGCGTCCCGAATCGCGTCCCGCCACCTCCCTCTTCCCACAGCGACTCCCACGGCGACCTCGTCCGGGCACCCGTCCGGGCTCGTCACCGACCGCGTCGTCGGCCTGCCTCAGGCCCTCGCGGGGTACCTCAGACCACGTCTGAGGTGGCTCCCGGCGGAGGACTGGGCGACCTCCCGATCCGGGGGGTGCCGCCTTACGCGGAGAGTCGAGGACGAAGCGACACGGAGTCGCGGCGCACATCGAGGGGACATCATGATCGAGCAGCTCGGACCGGCCGTCGACGCACAGATCGACTACTTGCGCGAACGCGCCCGGCAGTCCTACCGACCGCACGTCGACCAGCGCGACACCCGCTGGCACTGGCTCGGCCGCCACCGGGGCGCCGGCCGCCGCGGCGCCACCGCCTGACGGTGGCCCCCGCGGCGCCGGCGGCCGGCGCGGAAAGGCAGCGCTCGTGACGGTGCAGGCTGCCACACTGGGGACCATGCCCGCACCTGCGTCCGTGCCGTTCGTCGCGCGGTCCGCCGAGCTCGACCGCCTCACCGGTGCCCTCCGGAGAGCCGCGGAGGGGGAGCCCGCGCTCGTGCTCGTCGGGGGCGACGCCGGCATCGGCAAGACCCGCCTCCTGACCCGCGCGGCGGAGCTCGCTCAGCAGGCCGGGGCGGCCGTCGTCGTGAGCCACTGCGTGGACCTCGGGGCCGTGGGCGTGCCGTTCCTGCCGTTCGTCGAGGCCCTCACCGACCTGCGGCGCCGTTGCTCGATCGTCGACGACGTCGCCGCCCAGCGCCCGGCGTTGGCGCGCCTCCTCGACGCCGACCCGGGGACGGCCCCCACCTCCGAGCCCGCGGGCCGGCTGCAGCTCCTCGACGGGCTGGCCGCGGTGCTCGGGGGTGCGGGGGAGCCGTCGTCGCCGCTCGTGCTCGTCATCGAGGACCTGCACTGGGCCGACGCCTCGACGCTCGACGTCCTGCGCTACCTCGTGGCCCGGCTCCGCGACGAGAACCTCCTCGTCGTCGCGTCCTACCGGGCGGACGACCTCCACCGGCGCCACCCGCTCCGCCCGGTGCTCGCCGAGCTCGGCCGGCACCCGCGCGTCGAGCGGATCGAGCTCGAGCCCTTCACCCGCGACGAGCTGCGCGAGTTCACGACGGCCGTCGCCGGTCGCCCGCTCGACGCCGCCACGCTCGACTCCGTGGGGCGGCGCTCGGAGGGCAACGCGTACTTCGCGGAAGAGCTCGTCGAGTCCGGCGTCCGGCCGGGCGAGCTGCCCTGGACCCTGGCCGACGTGCTCCACGCCCGGCTCGAACGGCTCGCGCCGGAGGTGCAGCGGCTCGTGCGGGTCGCGTCGGCGGCGGGCCGTCAGGTCTCCGAGCCGCTCCTGCGCGCGGTCGCCGCGCGGCCCGTGCTCGACGGCGGCGGGACGGGCGGGGCCGAGACCGACGCCGCGCTGCGCGAGGCCGTCGCCCAGCAGGTCCTCCACCCCGAGGGCGACCGCATCGTGTTCCGCCACGCGCTCCTCGCCGAGGCCGTCTACGGGGACCTGCTGCCGGGCGACCAGGCGGCGCTCCACCGCGCCTACCTCGATGCGCTCGTCGCCGACCCGGACCTGGGCTCGGCCGCGGTCCGCGCGTTCCACGCGTTCCGGGCGCACGACCTGCCCACCACGCTCGTCGCGAGCCGGGACGCCGCCCGGCAGGCCGCGCGGGTCCTCGCGCCGGCGGAGGAGCGGCGTCACCTCGAGCAGGTGCTCGCGCTGTGGGACGCGGTCCCCGACGCGGCCGAGCTCCTCGACGAGGCGCACGACGACGTCGCGCTCGCGGCGGCCTCCGCGGCCTCCCGCTCGGGCGCACCCGAGCGTGCCGTCCACCTCGCTCGCGCGGTCGTCGACGCCCACGTGGGCGACCCCCTGCGCCACGCCTCGCTCCAGCACGTCCTCGCGAGCTACCTCCTCGCGGCGGACGAGCTCGACGAGATGCTCGACCGCACCGCGTCCGCGCTCGAGGTCCTGCCCGTGGACCCGCCTTCCCGGGACCGCGCCTGGACGCTCGCGATGCACGCGCGCGCCGCGCTCAACCTCGACCTCGACGACGTCGCCCGCCAGGACGCGGTGCGTGCCGTCGCCGAGGCGCAGGCCGTCGAGGCCCCCGACGTCGAGGCGGACGCGCTCGGCACCCTCGCGGTGCTCGAGGTGGACGACGCCGAACGCTCGGCGGAGCTCCTCGTCGAGGCGCGGCAGCGCGCGCACGCGGCGGGCGACCTCGAGACCGAGCTCCGGTGCATGTCGAACCTCGTGGCCAACCGGTACTACGCGGGAGACCTCGACGAGGCCGCGCGCCTCGCGGACGACGCCTCGCGGTACGCCCAGGACACGGGCATGACCTGGAGCGTCTACGGGATGACGATCCGCATGTTCGTCCTCCTCGGCGCCTACCTGCGGGGCGACCTCGCCCCCACCGACCCCGGGCCCGTCCCCGAGAGCTGGGCCGCCGGGTACCAGGCGCTCCAGCTCTACCCGGCCGTCGCGCGCGGCGACGCGGACGCCGTCGAACGGGGGCGGGCCCTGCACCCCGCGTGGGTCACCGACGGCCAGATCGCCCTCGTCGCGGGCGGCTGCACGGTCGACGCGCTCGTCTGGGAGGGGCGCGACGAGGAGGCGGTCGCGCTGGCCGAGGAGGTCATCCTCTTCCTCGGGCGCGAATGGTCCGACTCGTTCCTCGGCCGGATCTGGCTGTCCGCCCTCGCGCTCTCGGCGCTCGCGGACCAGGCGGAGCGGGACGCGCTCGCCGGGCACGACGTCGCGCCGCTCGTCGCGCACGGGGACGAGTTCCTCGACGCCGCGGTCCGCACGGCGGAGCGTGGGCGCCCGCGCGGAGGCGTCCTCGGCCCCGAGGGCCGGGGCTGGCTCGCGCGCGTCCACGCCGAGCACGCGAGGCTGCAGGCCGCGGGCGGCGTGGGCGCGAACGACCCGGAGCTCTGGGCCGCCGCGGCGCGCGAGTTCGACTTCGGCTACCGGTACGAGGTCGCGCGCTCGCGGTGGCGCTGGGCCGAGGCGCTCGTCGCCGCGGGCGACCGGGACGCGGCGGACGCGCAGCTCGCCGCGGCCGTCGCGGACGCCGACGCGATGGGCGCCCGCCCCCTCGCGGACGCCTGTCGGGCCTTCGCCCGCCGCGCGCGGCTCGACGTCGTCGGCGGCGGGGCCCGGGCGGCTGCGTCGGACACCCTGACCGAGCGCGAGTCGGAGGTCATGGCGCTCGTGGCGCAGGGCCTGTCGAACCGCCAGATCGGTGAACGCCTGTTCATCTCCGGCAAGACGGTGAGCGTGCACGTGTCGAACGTGCTCGCGAAGCTGGGCGCCGCGACCCGCGCCGAAGCGGTGTCCGTGGCCCACCAGCGCGGTCTGCTCGCGGTCCCGTCGCCGGGGCGCCGCTCCTGAGGGCCTCGCGGCCCTAGGGTCCCTCGCGCGAGTGCGCGCCGGGCGTCCGCGTCCGCGCGGGCGACCGGCGTGCCCCCGAAGCCGTCCGGGGCGGCTTCCCGTCGCTGCTCGCCGGCCTTCTCGCCCGTCACAACGACAACGTTGACATCGCAGCGTCAACGTTGTCATACTGACGCGCAGCACGCGATGAGGCGTGGAGGCTCGACGAGGAGTGAGACGAATGAAACTGCTTCGACGCTCGGTCACAGGACTGTCCCTCGCGGCGGCGCTCGCCGTCACCGGCGCCGGCGTCGCCGCCGCCGGCCCCACTCAGGGGGACGCCGGCACGCCGGCCCCCTCGGCGGGCGGGCTCGAGGTGAAGGACTACACCGTCCTCGGCCCGGTCGACCAGAACACGCACGTCGTTGCGCGCGACAACGGGCAGAGCGTCTTCTACCAGGGCCGGTCGTACTGGTTCTTCGACGACACCATGCTGCAGAACCCCGACGGGTTCCTGTCCAGCACGTCCGCGTCGACGAGCGACCTCGACGCCTCGGACGGCATCACGCTGCGCTCGACGACGGTCTTCGACCGCACCGAGACGACGGCCCCGACCGAGTTCGTCCCGTACTCGGACGCGGAGAACGCGTTCCAGCAGGAGCACGCGTCGGACGACTGCACCGGGTCCACGGACCCGAACTGCGGCACCCAGTTCGCGTTCTGGCCCGGCGCGGTCGTCGCCGACCCGAGCCACCACCGGATCCTCGTCTTCTACGGGAAGCTGTGCCGCGGCGGCCTCGACAGCGGCCCGTGCGCGTCCGGCTTCGTCGGGCAGGCCCTCGGCTCCGGCATCGTCTCCGTGGACATGCGGACGCACGCGATCACGCGGCTCGCCGTCGAGCACCAGGACCCGTCGCTCACGTCGCCCGAGGGCCACGACCCGACCCTGCTCTTCAGCCCGGCGGAGGCCTGGGGGAGCGGCGGCGCGGTCGTCGTCGGGCAGGAGCTGTACGCGTACGGGAAGTGCACGAGCGCGAACGACTGCGCGGTGGCGCGCGTCCGTCTGGGCGACGTCCAGGACCACGACGCCTGGACCTACTACACGGGCGACGACGCGCACGGCCGTCCGCAGTGGTCGCACGACCCGTCCGGCGCGGTCGCCGTCATGAAGGGCGGCGCGGCCGGCGAGACCGTCCAGTACGACCCCACGACCGGCTCCTACATGAACACGTTCATGCCCTCGCCGTTCCTCGACAAGAACGTCTACTACCAGACCGCGCCGCACCCGTGGGGGCCGTGGAGCACGCAGCGGACCCTGTTCGCCACGCAGTCCACCGACGGCGTCGACTACGCGGCGTTCGCCCACCCCGAGTACACGACCGACCACGGCCTGACCCGCTACTACACGTACTACGCGTCCTCGACCGGGCAGCAGATGCTCGTCAAGGTCGACTTCAAGGAGTCCTGACCGATGCACCTCGACCCTCAGCGCGTGATCGACCGCACGCGCCGCGTCCTCACCGAGCGCGTCTGGCCCGCGGCGGAGGTGGCGGCCGTGCCGCTCACCGTCACGGCCCGGGCGCTGCCCGGCGAGCCCGAGCCGTTCGACCGCGCCACGGACGGCGCGTTCGCCCCCTTCCGGGTCGGCGACCCGTGGGGTCCCGCGTGGACGACGACGTGGTTCCGGGTCCGCGGCGAGGTCCCCGCCGGGTGGGCGGGGCGCACGGGCGCCGAGGGCGGGGAGCTCCGGACCGTGGCCGCGCTCGACATCGGCTTCGACCCCGACGCCGGCCCGGGCTTCCAGTGCGAGGGCCTCGTCTTCGACGCCGACGGGCAGATCCTCAAGGGGATCCACCCGCGGAACAAGGCGGTCGCGGTCCGCGGGCCGTCGGTGGACCTGTTCGTCGAGGCGGCCGCCAACCCCGACGTCGCGGCGGCCGCCTTCCGCCCGACGCACCTCGGGGACGGCATCGCCCCGGACGGTCCGCCGCTCTACACGCTCAAGCGGGCGGACCTCGCGCTCGTCGACCCGGGCGTCGAGGCGCTCGCGTACGACCTGGACGTGCTGCTCGGGTGGGCCGAGCGCCTGCCCGCCGACCGCCCGCGGCGCGGGCGGGTGCTCACGGCCCTCGCCGGCGCGCTCGACGCCCTCGACCTCGACGACGTCGGCGGGACCGCCGCCGCGGCGCGCGCCGAGCTCGCGGACGTGCTCGCGCAGGGCGCGGAGCCGAGCGCGCACCGCGTGGCCGCCGTCGGGCACGCGCACATCGACTCCGCCTGGCTGTGGCCGACGCGGGAGACGGTGCGCAAGTGCACGCGGACGTTCTCCAACGTGATCGCGCTCATGGACGACTACCCCGAGCTGCGCTTCGCGTGCTCGCAGGCGCAGCAGTACGCCTGGATCGAGGAGTCGCAGCCCGACCTGTTCGCGTCGATCACCAAGGCCGTCGACCGGGGCGCCTGGATCCCCGCGGGCGGCATGTGGGTCGAGTCCGACACCAACATGCCGGGCGGCGAGGCGCTCGTGCGCCAGTTCGTGCACGGCAAGCGGTACTTCGCGGAGCGGTTCGGCGTGGAGCCGGAGGAGGTCTGGCTGCCGGACTCGTTCGGGTACACGGCGGCGCTGCCGCAGATCGCGAGGCTCGCGGGCTACCGCTGGTTCGTCACCCAGAAGCTCGCGTGGCACCCGACGAACAAGTTCCCGCACCACACGTTCTGGTGGCAGGGCATCGACGGGACCCGCCTGTTCAGCCACCTGCCCCCCGTCGACACCTACCTGTCCGAGCTGTCGGCGGCCGAGCTCGACCACGCGGTCACGAACTTCGCCGACCATCCGGCGGCGTCGACGTCGCTCGTCCCGTTCGGGCACGGCGACGGCGGCGGCGGCCCCACCGCGCTCATGATGGAGCGCGCGCGGCGTCAGGCGGACCTCGAGGGCTCGCCCCGGATCGAGCACACGACGCCCGAGGAGTTCTTCCGGACGGCCGAGGCCGAGTACGCGGACGCCCCGACCTGGGTCGGCGAGCTCTACCTCGAGGCGCACCGCGGGACGTACACGTCGCAGGCCGCGACCAAGCGCGGGAACCGCCGCAGCGAGCACCTGCTGCGCGAGGCCGAGCTGTGGAGCGCCGTCGCGACCGTCCGGCACGGCGTGCCGTACCCGTACGAGGCGCTCGACCGGATCTGGAAGACCGTGCTGCTGCACCAGTTCCACGACATCCTCCCCGGGTCGTCGATCGCGTGGGTGCACCGCGAGGCCGTGGCCGCGTACGAGGAGGTGCGGCGCGAGCTCGAGGAGATCGTCGGCGTCGCGCTCGACGTCCTCGCGGGCGAGGGCAGCACGCCGCTCGCGTTCAACGCCGCGCCGACGACGGCGGCCGGCGTGCCCGCGCTGGGTGCCGCCTCCCCGGTCCCCGCCTCCGCCTCGGCGGTCGCCGTCACGCACGACGGCGGCGGCGTCGTCCTCGACAACGGCGTCCTCCGCGTCACGATCGACGCGCACGGTGCGGCGTCGAGCGTCGTCGACCTGCGGCACGGGCGGGAGCTCGTCCTGCCGGGCCGCCGCCTGGGCGA
>Ga0182746_1003661_pt1 | contig 10133 bp, 11 predicted proteins | sample eDN3rd30CBELigOP_FD_128881 | JGI IMG/M metagenome (GOLD analysis project Ga0182746, IMG submission 128881) | Enriched Organic Plus compost microbial communities from Emeryville, California, USA - eDNA 3rd pass 30_C BE-Lig OP (version 2) (version 2) ...
GCCCGCTGCGGCGCAATCCATCATGGCATCGTGGTGATCGAGGACACGCGGCATCGCGGCCGGCCCGCTGTGGCAATGGAGATCGACTGCGCCGACCAGCAATGCGCTCACCTCGTCGGCACGGGTGTCGCGGACGGTGTCGATGGATGTCTCATTGACGGACATGCTGTCCTCCCTACATCGTGCCTTTGCCCGGTTGCGGCTTCAGGCCGGCCCTGTCATGGCGCCGCATCCTGTGGGCTGCGGTCGGGCCTTTGATGCAGGTTGCAAATAGCCGGCCCGCGCTCCAGTATCCCTTTGCGGCATTCCGTCAGACGGAATGCAGAGGCGTGGCAGGGTCCATGGCTGAGATTCCCGTCGAGTCCGTCCGCCGGGCAATGCACCTGCTGCACGAACTCAACCGGCAGCGGGTAAGTTCGGTGCGCCATCTGCACCACGCGACCGGACTTCCCAAGCCCACGATCGTGCGCCTGCTGGATACGCTCATTGCCCTCGGCTATGTGGTCAATGACCGCCGCCAGGGCGGTTATCAGGTCACGTCACTCGTCCGGTCGCTGAGCGCCGGATTCCACGGCGACCCGCTTGTGGTCGAGGCCGCCCGCCCCTGGGCGATCGCCTTCACACGCAAGTTTCAATGGCCGGTCGCCGTCGCTGTCCTTGACCGCGACGCCGTGGCGGTGCGCTTCAGCACCATTCCTGACAGCCCGGTGTCACCATTCCACGCCACCATCAACAACCGGCTGCAGCTGATGTCGCGTGCATTGGGGCGGGCCTACATCGCCTTTTGTCCGCCCGCCGAGCGCAACCTGCTGCTCCGGATGCTCGCAACGTCCAGCGATCCTGAAGAGGAGCCCGCACGCGACCGCAATGCGGCGCTGACCCTGCTGGCGATGATCCGGCGCACGGGCTTTGCCGACCGCTCGGCCACCGTCGAGCCCAAATCGTCCTCGACCATCGCCGTTCCGGTGATGCTGGGACGAAAAGTCCTCGCCACCGTCGGGGTGACCTTTTTTACATCGGCGATACCAAAAGCCGAGGCCATCGCGCGCTACCTGCCTCCCCTGAAGGAGATGGCGAAGAACATCCAGACCAGCGTCGTCCTGCTCCAGCGGGATGACGCCCCCGACAAGGCCTCTCACTGAAGCCGGGTGGCATTCCGTAGTGCGGAACGGCAGGACATTCAGCAGACCGCCGGCGGCGGTTCCCGTGTAAAAAGCAGAGCAGGGAATGCCGCCAGAGACGGCACCAGGAAACGCCGGGGTTGAGGCCAGCAGATGCAATCGCGCGTCATCATCACGTGCGCCGTGACCGGCAACCAGACCACGCCGGAGATGACGCCCCATCTGCCGATCACACCGCAGGACATCGCTGAAGCCTGTCTCGGAGCGGCTGAGGCTGGCGCCGCCGCCGTGCATATCCATGTGCGCGATCCGAAGACCGGCCGCCCCTCCATGGAGATCGACTACTATCGCGATGTTGTCGACCGGATCCGCGCCAGGAACAGCCAGGTCATTCTCAATCTCACGACCGGACCGGGCGGCCGGTTTGCCCCGGATGCGGACGATCCAAAGATCGCCGGTCCCGGCACCACGCTGATGCGGCCCGAAGACAGGGTCGCGCATATCGCGCTCCTCAAACCGGACATCTGCACCCTCGATCTCAACACCATGAATTCCGGCAAAGAGGTCGTCATCAACACGCCACCGAATATCCGCCGCATGGCCGCGGTGATCCGCGAGGCGCGCGTGAAACCGGAGATCGAATTATTCGATTCCGGCGACATCGCCCTGTGCCGTGATCTCATCAACGACGGCACACTCGAAGGCCCGATCCTGTGCTCGATCGTCATGGGCGTGAAATACGGCTTCCAGCCATCGCCGGAGACGGTGCTTTATGCGCGCGGGCTGCTTCCGCCCGGTGCGGTATGGACCGCGTTCGGCACCGGCCGCATGGCCTTTCCCATGGTCGCGCAATCCTATCTGGCCGGCGGACATGTCCGCGTCGGGCTGGAGGATGCGATCTATCTGGAGAAGGGCGTTCTCGCGCCGTCCAACGCCGCGATGGTCGAGAAGGCCCGCGGCATTGTCGAATCCCTTGGCGGACAGATCGCGACCGCCCGGCAGGCCCGCGACATGCTGTCCCTGCCGACATGAGACAAAGCCAGTGATCTGAAGACGACTTAAAGAATGCAGGCAACAACACCTGCACAACACATGGGGAGGAAACATGCGCCTGCTATCTGTTGGCCTTGTCGGCCTGGCACTTGCTCTTGCGCCTCATCACAGCGCTGTCGCGCACGAATGGCCGGACCGTCCGGTGACCATGATCGTACCATTCCCGGCTGGTTCTGCCGTTGACGGCCTCGCCCGCGCCATCGCCAATGCCGCGAGCGAGAATTTCGGCAAGCAGTTCATCGTCGACAACCGTGCGGGAGCGGGCGGCAACATCGGCGGCGCCGCAGTCGCCCATGCGCCTGCGGACGGCTACACGTTCTTGTTTGGAACGCCGGCGCCGATCGCGATGAACAAGCTCATGTACAAGGGCTTGAACTATGACTCCGAGAAAGACTTCACGCCGATCGTGCTCGTCGCCAAGTCACCGCTCATCATCACGGCAAAGCTCGACTTTCCGGCCAAGACGCTCGGGGAGCTGATCGCCTATGCCAAGCAGAATCCGGGCAAGGTCAACGTCGGCCATCCGGGCAATGGGACGCTCGGAAACATCACATCGGAGCTGACCCAGCAGTTTGCCGGCGTGAAGATGACGAACGTGCCTTATCGCGGGACGGCGCCGCTGATGACCGATCTGTTGGGAGGACAGGTCGATGTCGTCATGGATTTCATGCCGACCTATGTCCCGCTGGTGCTCGACAAGAAGATCCGCGCGCTCGCTGTGACGACGAGCCAGCGCGCCGCGCAACTCCCCGATGTGCCGACGGCGGATGAAGCTGGCTTCAAGGGCTACGAGGCATCCGCCTGGTACGCGATGGTCGCCCCGACCGGCACACCGAAGGAAATCATCAGCAAGATGAATACCGTGGCGAACGACTTCCTGAAGAGCGACAGGGGCAAGACCTTCCTCCAGCAAAATGCCCTGCAGGGCGTTGGGGGCTCTCCTGAAGACCTCAAGGCATTTGTCGACAGCGAACTTGTCAAGTGGAGGCCCGTGATCGAGGCCGCAAAGATCTCGATGTAACAAATCCGGCTGTCCGACGCAGCAGACAAGGCCGCCGTCCGGCGGCCTTGATGCCCTGTTGAAACACAAGAACGCCCACGACTTTATCGCCAGGACCGCCAATGACCGGCATCGAAATTCCCGCCCTGTCGATCCCGAAGGTTGCGCTCGTCACGGGCGGCAGCAGCGGCATCGGCAGAGCGACCGCGGCGCGCCTTGCCGCCATGGGTTCCACGGTCGTGGTCGGCTACAACAATCGGCGCGCTCTGGCGGAAGACGTGGTCGAGGGGCTCACAGGCGCCGGGCATATGGCTCTGCGCATTGCGGTCGACGACTCCGCTTCCATCTCGGAGGCGGCAGCAGTCGTCGACAAGCAGTATGGGCAACTCGACGCGCTGATCAACAGCGGCGGCGCGACGATTCCCGTGCCCGCCAACGATCTCGACAAGCTGACGGACGACATCTTCGACCACACCGTCACCATCAATCTGCGCGGGCCATTCGCCGTGGTCCGCGCCTTCCGTCCGTTGCTGGAACGCGGCAGCGGGGCGGTGATCGTGAACGTTTCATCCATCGCGGCGCGGACCGGTTTGGGCAGCAGCCTCGCGTATCTGGCCGCCAAGGCGGGCGTCGACGCGCTCACCATCGCGCTCGCGAAGGTGCTCGCGCCGCATATCCGCGTGTTCTCCGTCTCGCCCGCCGGAGTGGATACGGATTTTGTCCCCGGCCGGACCCGTGAACAGTTGCAGAAGACTGCCGAGAGACTGCCACTCGCGCATGTCACCACACCGGATGATGTCGCACGGGCGGTGATTGCCTGCATCGTCAATCTGACCAGTTCGACAGGCATCGTCGTGCCGGTGGACGAAGGCAGGCACCTTTAGGTCGTGACGATACAGACCTTGTTGGGCGGCCGCTTCGGGCCGGCCGCGAGGGAAGCAGGAACGTCAATCACTCTCGGCTTGCGTGCATCGTCACAGCAGCGGATGGGCCGGCAGCGTGATAAATACCTCTTCGGACTCGACCCTCACCTTCACCGGGCGCAGCTTGATGCGCCGGTCGGTTGGATGCACGCCGGTGCGGATATCGAATTCCATGCCATGCCACGGGCACACGACGTTGACCCTTTCCTTGGAGAAGACGCGCCCGACGCTGGTCAGGTCGTCCTGCACCGCCTCCAGCGTCAACGGTAGGATCTTGCCCTGGCAGGCCGGGCCGCCGAGATGCGGGCAGACATTCTCGTAGGCATAGAACGCGCCGCCCAGCTGAAAGACCGCAACCTCAACACCCGCCACATCGACGATCTTGCGGCCCGGGTCAGCGAAATCCGAGACAGCGCCCACAACGATATCCATCACACACCTCTATCTCGGCCGCCTGAACCACATCGACAGATCAAACAGATTGACATCGACCACGCGGATCATCTCGCTCGCCACCGTGACGACTTCGGTGGCGCTCACCAGGTCTTTGGACACCGGCGGCGGATACTCCGACGTCTCCTCTGCGCGCTGCGCGTAGACACGAACCGCAGCCGACAGCACGCGCTCGATATCCTGATCCGACAACACATTGTCGCCCTCGCCGCGCAAGGCATGCTCGGCAGCCTGCACGAAGGCCTCGACGCCGTTGTCGCTCATGTCAGCTGACATGCGGACGCGACGCCAGAACCGTCTCCGGCTGCGGGCGCACCCGCTTCACCGGAATGCCGAACAGCTTCGCGGCGTTCAGCCCCATGATGTTGCGCTTCGCCTGTTCGCTGAGGAACGGCAATGTGGTGATGGCGCTTGGCGGATCGAAGTCCCAGTGCGGCCAGTCCGACGCATAGAGCAGCTGCGTCTCAGCCTTGATCTTGGTCATCGTCGCTTCCAGCAGCTTGAGGTCGGTGCGCTCCAGCGGCTGGCTCGTATAATACATGTCGCTCATATATTCGCTGGGCAGCTTCTTCAGCCCCGGCGCTTCGTTCTGGCGCAGCAGGATCTCATGATCGAGGCGCTGCATCAGGAACGGGATCCAGGCGAGCCCGCTTTCAACCCAGATGACTTTCAGTTTTGGAAAGCGTTCCGGCAGCGCATTCACGATCCAGTTGGTCATGTGGATCATGTTGTAGTGCACGAAGGACAGCGCATGCATCGAGACGAAGCGGTTGAGCTGGGTGAAGGAGGGATCATCCCAGTAAGGGCCCGCATGGAACACCAGCGGCTTGCCGGTTTCCTCGATCATCGCATAGAGGCGCATATACTGGCTGGCATGCACCGGCTTGTTGCGCACCGCGCAGATCGTGAAGCCCGAAACTCCCGGCTTGTTGCCGAATTCCGCGACCAGTTTCTCGCAGGCCGTCGGTGAATTGAACGGCAGATACAGCAGCCCGAGCATCCGCTTGTCCTCGGGCAGCACGCGCTCGGTCAGCCAGCGGTTATAGGCGCGGGAGAGATGGATCTCGATGTCGTCCATCGGATTCATGCCGAGGAACAGCATCGCAGTCGGGAAGATCACCTGATAATCGATGCCCATCGCGTCCATGCTGCGGCGGACGATCTGCACGAACGGATGTCCGTGCACCGCAGGATCCTCCACCGTCTCGCCGGGACCGGATTGATGCGGGACGCGGCCCGCCATCGCCTGGAAGATCATGCCGGGCTGGTTGTTGATCAGCGGCTGGACGCCGGGGCGCATCATTGCCTCGGCGGTCTGCTTGAGCACATCGTTCTCAAGCATGTCGATGATCTCGGACCAGAAGCGCCCCTCCTGCAGATGCGCATCGACATCCACTAGCAACTCATAGTCGTCATAGGTGCGCGCCTGGCGCGTCGCATGGGACAGATAGTCGCGGCTGTCGGTGGTGACCGTGATTTCCTTGAGCTCTCGCACCTGAGGCGCCGGCCGATCGAGCATGATGTTTCCTCCAACGAAGGTCGCGCCGTAGCGCCGACAAAACTTGCGACTCGCTTGCAAGTTTCCCGGCTTCCAACGGCCGATATTGATCCTGCCTGAGTTTTACATTGAATAGATTCCAGTGCGATGTAAGTCGAGCCGGAATTTGGTCCGGACTGCAATGCGCTGCTGGACGTGCGGTGCAAGATGAGTGGATTCATTGATGACGGCTTCGAGCTTTTCCGCATGCCTCCCCTCGTTCCGTTCGGGCGAGAGCAGCCCCCGGCAGTATCTCGAACGCTGCCTCGACGAGATCGACCGGCGCGACGCGGATGTGAAAGCCTTCGCCTTCCTCAACGTTGATGCCGCGCGGGCCGCAGCGGATGCATCGACAGAGCGTTATCGCGCGGGACAGCCACTCTCACCGGTGGACGGGATGCCGATCGGCATCAAGGACGTGTTCGATACTGCGGACATGCCGACGGAGTTCGGCAGCCCGATCCATCAGGGCCGCCGGCCGGACCATGACGCCGCGCATGTCTATGCGCTGCGCCGCGGCGGCGCGATCATCCTCGGCAAGACCGTCACCAGCCAGTTCGCCATCGTCGGCAACGGCCCGACCCGCAATCCGCACGACCTCACGCGCAGTCCCGGCGCGACCTCCGCCGGATCGGCGGCCGCGGTTGCAAGCGGCATGTTGCCGGTCGCCACCGGTTCCCAGGCACGCGGCTCGATCATCCGGCCGGCGAGCTATTGCGGCGTCCTTGGCTACAAGCCGACATTCGGCGCGCTCAACCGCGCGGGCTGCCTCACGCCGGCAAAGTCCTACGATCACCTCGGCGCGCTGGCGCGGTCGCTGGACGATCTGTGGCGCACCGTGCGGCACATTGCGGAAGTCGCAGGCGGCGACCCGGGCTATCCCGGCCTCATGGGTCCCGTCGAGGCCCCTGCCCCCCGCACGGCTGCGCGCATCGCCCTGCTGCGGTCGCCCGGCTGGTCCACGGCGGATGACGCGGCAAAGGGTGCCATCACAACGTTTGCACACCGGCTCTCGGACCATGGAGTTGAGATCCTCGACGGCGACAGTTCACGTGAGATCCTGACCTATGAGCGGCTTGCGTCCGAGGTCCCGGCGCAATGGGAAACGCTGTCGGGCTATGAGAACCGCTGGCCGCTGCAGTCCTATCGCGACCGTTACGCCCCGCAGCTCCATCCCGGCATCGTCCGCGGCGTCGAGAAAAGCGAGACCATCTCTCCCGATGACTACCGGGCCGTGCTGTCCTACCGGCGCAGCCTGCGGGAGGCGCATGCGAAGCTCAAACCTGTGGCCGACGTGCTCGTCACCCTGGCCGCGCCCGGCAGTGCACCCGCCTATCCGGACTCCGGCTCCTCGATCTTCAACGAGCTCGCCACATTCCTCGGCGTGCCGGCGGTATCGGTCCCGGTTCTCACGATCGATGGATTGCCGCTTGGCATCCAGATCATCGGCCAGATGGATGACGACTATGGGGCTCTTGAATCCGCCGCCTTCCTTCTGAAGTCATCAACCTGAGCGATCTTCAACCGCTCCCACAGTTGAGCCCTGGCCGGAGCGTCATTCACCATTGCCGGTCAGGGCGGTGACGCCCTTGAACTCACTGCCGAACTTGTTCCCGGCGTCATAGTCGCATCTGAACCGTTTCACTCCATCACCGCCCCGATCCACGGTCCCGTATATGACGAAGCCGCGATTGTCCGTCCGGGTGATCGGTTGCAACCTCACTTTCGAGGCGTCCACCGCATACATTTTGGCCACCCGGGCCCGGCAAAAGCTCGGCATGTATTCAAAACCGACAACAGTGGCGAAGGCCGGCATGGCCGCCAGACTCAAAAGCGCACAACAGGCGTAGCCAAAACACGTCCGCACCATCACCGGCCTCCCGGAAGCACCCTGAAGGGTTATCACGCTCAAGGCCGCGGATGGAACGACGATGCGCCATGACGATTGGACGGACCTCGCGTTGCCAGCTACGCTGGCTCTGCAAATTGTCGAGCGACCCTGCCCGGCGCCGGCTGCCAATCGGTTCCGAGATACGGAGGCATCCATGCCCGATCAACTGCTGAGCATCAAAGATCTCGACACCCGCATCGCCGGTCTCCGGGAGAACCTGCGCGAACTTATCGAGCAGGCGGCCGCCTATTCCGGAGCTGGAGACGAGGATCTGGCCTCCCGCCGGATCGCGGACCAGGAGGCGGAGCTCGCGCGGCTGGTCAAGCAACGCGACGAACTGGCGCAACTCAAGCCATAAGCCGGCGCCGGCCATGCCGGACACCCTCCCCCTCCTTTGACGGCGGATTCACGGCCGCTCCCGCCCCGGACCGGCTCGGTTGAACGCGGCACGGCAATTCGATAAAAGCGCGTCGCACGGTACTTTTCAGGATCTGCCCGTGCTGATGTCGATGCGGTATGCCGCAACACGGGGCCTCCCCGGACCGGACCGCATGTCCTCCATGCGGGGTCTGGAGAAGGCGGGAGCTGCTGGCGTGCTGACTGAGCTGATCACCAGGATCAAGACACGCCGCGCCGTGATCGGCATCGTCGGGCTGGGCTATGTCGGCTTGCCGCTGCTGCTGCGCTTCAGCGAGGAAGGCTTCCGGGTCCTCGGTTTCGATATCGACGGGACCAAGGTCAAGGCGCTCAACTCCGGACACAGCTATATCGAACACATCCCGGCCGGCAGCATCGCCGCGGCGCGCGCGGCAGGCTTCGAGGCGACCAGCGATTTCACCCGGGCCGGCGAGGCCGACGCCCTGATCCTGTGCGTGCCGACCCCGCTCGACAAGCACCGCGAGCCGGACCTCAGCTTCGTCATCAACACCGTCAATTCGCTGGCGCCGTCGCTGCGCCGCGGCCAGCTGGTATCGCTCGAAAGCACGACGTTTCCCGGCACCACCGAGGAGGAGCTGCGCCCCCGCATCGAGGCGCAGGGCCTCACGGTCGGCGAGGACTGCTGGCTGGTCTATTCGCCGGAGCGCGAGGACCCTGGCAATCCGGACTTCACGACGCGCACCATCCCCAAGATCTGCGGCGGCGTGACGAAGGCCTGCCAGGAGGCCGGGCTGGCGCTCTACGGAGCGGTGATCGACCGTGTGGTGCCGGTGAGCTCGACGCGGGCGGCCGAACTCACCAAGCTGCTGGAGAACATCCACCGGGCGGTCAATATCGGCCTGGTCAACGAAATGAAGATCGTCGCCGACAAGATGGGCATCGACATCCATGAGGTGATCCGCGCCGCGGCGACCAAGCCGTTCGGCTTCGTGCCCTATTATCCGGGGCCGGGCCTGGGCGGCCACTGCATCCCCATCGATCCCTTCTATCTGACCTGGAAGGCCCGGGAATTCGGCGTCAACACGCGCTTCATCGAGCTCGCCGGCGAGGTGAATTCCTCGATGCCGGACTATGTGATCGGCAAGCTCGCGGCCGCGCTCAACGCCCGGCGCAAGGCGATCAACGGCAGCTCGGTGCTGGTGCTTGGGATCGCCTACAAGCGCAATGTGGACGACATGCGCGAATCACCATCCGTGGCGATCATGGAAAAGCTGACCGACCTCGGGGCGGTCATCGCCTATAGCGATCCGCATGTGCCGGTGTTCCCCAAGCTGCGCGACCACACCCACTTCAATCTCACCAGCGTCGAGCTGACGCCGGAGACCATCGCCAGCTATGATTGCCTGCTGCTCGCCACCGACCATGATAAATTCGACTATGCTGCGATCCGGCAATACGGACAGCTGATCGTGGATACGCGCGGCCGCTATCTGGAGCCGGCCGACAACGTCGTGAAGTCCTGATGATGCAACGCTTTCCCGCGCCCATTCTCGATCGTCCCATCCGGTTCGCACTGGTCGGATGTGGCCGGATCGCGCAGAACCACATGGCCGCGCTGGCCCGGCACGGCAATCGGGCGACCCTGGTCGATGTCTGCGACATCAACCCGGCCGCCCTTGATGCCGCGGCGAAGCTCTCAGGCGCCACCCCCCACACCGACCTCGATGCGATGCTGCAGAAGACCTCGGCAGACATCGTGGTGCTGACAACCCCGAGC
>Ga0182746_1003664_pt1 | contig 10130 bp, 10 predicted proteins | sample eDN3rd30CBELigOP_FD_128881 | JGI IMG/M metagenome (GOLD analysis project Ga0182746, IMG submission 128881) | Enriched Organic Plus compost microbial communities from Emeryville, California, USA - eDNA 3rd pass 30_C BE-Lig OP (version 2) (version 2) ...
ACGATCACGATCGCCAGCAAGGGCGATTCCGCCGACGGCGTGTGGTCGCGGATGAAGTTCGAGGGCGGCGTTCACCGCGTCCAGCGCGTCCCCGTCACCGAATCGCAGGGCCGTGTGCACACCTCGGCCGCCGGCGTGCTGGTCTACCCCGAGCCCGAAGACGTCGAGCAGGTACAGATCGACGAATCCGATCTGCGCATCGACGTCTACCGGTCCTCGGGCAAGGGCGGACAGGGCGTCAACACCACCGACTCCGCGGTCCGCATCACCCACCTGCCCACCGGCATCGTCGTGACCTGCCAGAACGAGCGCTCGCAGCTGCAGAACAAGGCCCGCGCCATGGTGGTGCTCGCCGCACGGCTGCAGGCACTGGCCGAGGAACAGGCATCGGCTGACGCATCGGCCGACCGGGCCAGTCAGATCCGCACGGTCGACCGCAGCGAGCGGATCCGCACCTACAACTTCCCCGAGAACCGGATCGCCGACCACCGCATCAACTTCAAGGCGCACAACCTCGACCAGGTGCTCGACGGCGATATGGACGCGCTGCTCGACGCGCTGGCCGCCGCCGACAAACAGGCCCGGCTGCAGCAGGAGACATGACCCCGTTGCGGCAGGCGATCGAGGCCGCAGCCTCCCGGCTGGCCGCCGCCGGTGTCGCCTCTCCGCGCATCGATGCCGAGTTGCTGGCTGCACACGTGGCGGGCGTCGACCGCAGCCGCCTGATGTTCACCGACGACCCTGGCGAAGGCTTCGAGCAGGCCTTTGACGAGCTTGTCGCCGCCCGGTCCCGCCGGATTCCACTGCAACACCTGATCGGCACCGCGCCGTTCGGTCCGTTGACGCTGGCCGTCGGCCCCGGGGTGTTCGTACCCCGCCCGGAGACCGAGTCACTGCTCGAATGGGCGTGCGCGCAATCACTTCCGTCGAATCCGTTGATCGTCGATCTTTGCACCGGTTCGGGCGCGCTGGCGCTGGCGTTGGCCGCACACCGGCCTGATGCGCGGGTCGTGGCCTTCGAGAATTCGCCTGCCGCCCTGCAATTCGCCCGGCGGAACGCGGCAGGAACGCGCGTCGAGATCGTAGATGCCGATGTCACCACTGCGGGTCTGCTGCCGGAATTCGACGGCCGGGTGGACCTGCTCGTATCCAACCCGCCGTACATCCCGGAGGCCGCCGTCCTGGAGCCCGAGGTGGCCGAACACGATCCCGCAGCTGCGCTGTTCGGTGGTCCCGACGGCATGGCGGTGATCCGGCCGATCGTCACATTGGCCGCCCGCTGGTTGCGCGACGGTGCGCCCTGCGCCGTCGAACACGACGACTCCACCTCCGAGCTGGCGGTCGAGGCCTTCGACCGCGACGGCCATTTCACCGATGTCACTGCGCGCCGCGACTTGGCCGGACGACCCCGCTTTGTCACCGCGAGCCGGACTGGGAGAAGCTGAGTTGATGCGCGCACCGACCGGGGAGCCGACATGACCATCTTCGATTGCACCGATCCAGATCAGCGTGCGACCGGTATCGCCTCGGCGATCAGTGCGGTGAAAGGCGGCCGGCTCGTGGTGATGCCGACCGACACCGTCTACGGCATCGGTGCCGACGCCTTCGACCGCGAGGCGGTCGCCAGCTTGCTGGCGGCAAAAGGGCGTGGCCGCAACATGCCGGTCGGCGTTTTCGTCGGCTCGTGGAACACCATCGACGGGTTGGTCTACTCGGTGCCGCCCGTCGCCCGCGAATTGATCCGGGCATTCTGGCCGGGTGCGCTGAGCCTGATCGTGACGCAGGCGCCGTCGCTGCAATGGGACCTCGGGGACGCCAACGGCAGCGTCATGCTCCGGATGCCGATGCACCCCGTCGCCATCGAGCTGCTACGCGAAGTCGGACCGATGGCACAGTCCAGTGCCAATGTCTCGGGTCAGCCCGCGGCGGTGACCGCGGCGCAAGCGCACGAGCAACTCGGCGACAAGGTGGAGGTCTACCTCGACGGCGGGCCGGCAGAACAGCAGGCCGCCTCCACAATCGTCGACCTCACCGGTGACCAGCCACGCATTCTGCGGACCGGGCCGATCAGTGCGGCCGACATCGCCAGGGTCGTCGGCGTGGAAACGTCCACGCTCACAACAACACCTACGGAGTGATCTCAGCTTGCTGCAGTACGGTGCATCGGTGATGTCGGCCGACGCAGTTCTTCCCGCGGTCAACTCCGGGCTGCTCGCTCTGTCGGACCGGGGCGCGGGGGTGCCGCTGCGTGAACTCGCACTCGTCGGGCTGACCGCCGCCATCATCACGTATTTCGCCACCGGTTGGGTACGCGTGCTGGCCATTCGCCTCGGCGCCGTGGCCTACCCCCGTGAGCGTGACGTCCACGTACAACCCACCCCGCGGATGGGTGGGCTGGCCATGTACATCGGGGTGGCTGCCGCAGTGCTGCTCGCCTCGCAACTGCCGGCGCTGACCCGGGGGTTCGTCTATTCCACGGGTATGCCCGCCGTCGTGGTGGCAGGCGGACTGATCATGGCGATCGGGTTGATCGACGACCGCTGGGGGCTGGATGCCCTGACGAAGTTCGCCGGCCAGATCACCGCGGCCAGCGTGCTGGTCACCATGGGTGTGGCCTGGAGCGTGCTCTATATCCCGTTCGGGGGAGTGGGCACCATCGTGCTCGACCAGGTGTCCTCGATCCTGCTGACACTGGCGCTGACTGTGTCGATCGTCAACGCGATGAACTTCGTCGACGGACTGGACGGGCTGGCGGCCGGGCTCGGCCTCATCACGGCGCTGGCCATCTGCGTGTTCTCGGTCGGACTGCTGCGTGACCACGGCGGCGACGTCCTGTTCTATCCGCCCGCGGTGATCTCGGTGGTGCTGGCCGGGGCATGTCTGGGCTTTCTCCCGCACAACTTCCATCGGGCCAAGATCTTCATGGGCGATTCGGGCTCCATGCTGATCGGCCTGATGTTGGGCGCGGCATCGACCACGGCCGCCGGACCGATCTCGCAGAACGCCTACGGCGCCCGCGACGTTTTCGCGCTGATGTCGCCGTTCCTGTTGGTGATCGCCGTGATGCTGGTGCCCGCGCTCGACACGTTGCTGGCCATTGTCCGGCGCACGCGCGCCGGCCGCAGTCCGCTGAGCCCGGACAAGATGCATCTGCACCACCGGTTGCTGCAGATCGGTCACTCGCATCGCCGCGCCGTCCTGCTGATCTATCTATGGGTAGGCATCATCGCGTTCGGTGCCGCAGCGACGATCTTCTTCGATCCGCGCTACACCGGCGCCGTCGTCGCAGCGGCCATCCTGGTGGCGATCGTGGTGACCTTGATACCCCTGTTGCAACGTGGGGGCGAAGCCGCAGACGACGAGCACGAAGCGAAGTACGACAAAAAGTAGTAGGCCTCGTTTAGGGGTGCCTACCATGTGTTAGTCTGCTGCCAGAACCCGAAAAACCTCGCGGGTTGCCGGCCCGGCCCACTCGGTTCGACGAACCGTCAGGTGCCGATCAACGACCGACAAAGGGAGCTACCCCGTGGGTGATTCGAACCCGCCCGCCGCCCTCCGATATTCTCGGCGGGCACGCACAGGGTTTTGCCAGTGGGTAGTGACCGTTGGCATCTCCGAGGGTGCAGCTTTTCGTGACAGCGGGATTGGGGTGAAGCGGTGACGACACCAGCGCAGGACGCGCCGTTGGTGTTTCCGTCAGTGGCCTTCCGGCCGCTCCGTCTCCTCATCGTCTGCGTCGCACTGACCGCGCTGGCAGTAGTAGCCGCCGGATTCGCCGGACACATTTATTTCGGAGTCTTCTTCGGCGTGGGCCTGGGCCTCGGCCTGGTCAACGCCCTGCTGGTACGCCGGGCAGTCGAGGCGATCACGGCCGAAGACCACCCGCTCAAGAAGAAGATGGCCGTGAACTCTGCGACGCGGCTGCTGATCATCACTGCGATCGCGCTCGCCATCGCATTTGCCTTCAAGCCCAGCGGCATCGCGGTGCTGTTCGGGTTGGCGATTTTCCAGGCTCTGCTGGTGATGAGCACCAGTATCCCCGTGATGCGGAAGATCCGCTCTAACGGCCTGGATGTCTTGGATACGGAATCGAAGGGTTGAGCTGACCTATATGACTCAGACGACGACCGTGCTCGCCGCCGAAGAGGGTGGTGCCACCATCCACGTCGGCCACCACACGATGGTGTTCGAGCTGTTCGGGATGACGTTCAACGGTGACACCATCCTGGCCACCGCGATCACCGCGGTGATCGTGATCGCCCTGGCCTTCGTCTTGCGCGCCAAGGTCACCTCGACCGGCGTGCCGGGTGGCGTGCAGCTGTTCTGGGAGGCTCTGACCATCCAGATGCGCGGGCAGATCGAGAGTGCCATCGGCATGAAGGTCGCGCCGTTCGTGCTGCCGCTGTCGGTGACCATCTTCGTCTTCATCCTGATCTCCAACTGGTTGGCCGTGCTGCCGTTGCAGTACGGGGGACCGGACGGCGCCGCCGCCGAGTGGTACAAGCCGCCGGCCTCCGACATCAACTTCGTGCTGGCGCTGGCCCTGTTCGTGTTCGTCTGCTACCACGCAGCCGGCATCTGGCGCCGCGGCATCATCGGCCACCCGGTCAAGGTGCTCAAGGGTCACGTCGCCCTGCTGGCGCCGATCAACATCGTCGAGGAACTCGCCAAGCCGATCTCGCTGGCCCTCCGTCTTTTCGGCAACATCTTCGCCGGCGGCATCCTCGTTGCGCTGATCGCGATGTTCCCCTGGTACATCCAGTGGGCACCCAACGCGATCTGGAAGACCTTCGACCTGTTCGTCGGCCTGATCCAGGCCTTCATCTTCTCGCTGCTGACGATCCTGTACTTCAGCCAGTCGATGGAGCTGGACCACGACGAACACTGAGCATGACCGGCTAGACAACAACCGCACGAAACGAACTCCTGGCGGCAACATTTTTTGGGCCACCAGTTATCAAGGAGGATAAAAGGAATGAATCTCGACCCCAACGCCCTCATCACGGCCGGCGCGCTGATCGGTGGCGGTTTGATCATGGGTGGCGGCGCCATCGGTGCCGGTATCGGTGACGGTATCGCGGGTAACGCGCTGATCTCGGGTATCGCCCGTCAGCCCGAGGCCCAGGGCCGGCTGTTCACCCCGTTCTTCATCACCGTCGGTCTGGTGGAAGCCGCGTACTTCATCAACCTGGCCTTCATGGCGCTGTTCGTTTTCGCCACCCCGGGCCTGCAGTAGTCCATCAGCATGGGTGAACTGACACTCCTCGCGGCGGAGGAAGGCGGTGGGGGCCAGAGCAACTTCTTGGTCCCCAACGGCACCTTCTTCGCCGTGCTGATCATTTTCCTGATCACGCTCGGCGTGATCGCGAAATGGGTTGTGCCACCGGTCGGCAAGGTGCTGGCAGAGCGCGAAGCGATGCTGGCGAAGACCGCCGCCGACAATCGGAAGTCAGCCGAACAGGTGGCCGCGGCGCAGGCCGACTACGACGAGGCGATGGCCGGCGCGCGTACGCAGGCGTCGGCGATCCGTGACGAGGCCCGTGCCGCAGGCCGCGAAGTGGTCGATGCCAAACGTGCCGAGGCCAACACCGAAGTGGCCGAAACCGTCCGCCAGGCCGATGAGCAGCTTGCTGCCCAGAGTGCCGGAGTGCGGACGAGTCTTGAGTCGTCAGTGGACGGACTCTCGCAGACCTTGGCCAGCCGAATTTTGGGCGTCGACGTGAAATCAGGTGGGACGCAGTAGATGTCGATATTTATCGGGCAGCTGATCGGCTTTGCCGTCATCGCTTTCATCATCGTCAAGTGGGTGGTGCCGCCGGTGCGGAGCCTGATGCAGAAGCAGCAGGAAGCCGTGCGGGTCGCTCTCGCTGAGAGTGCCGATGCGGCCAAGAAGCTCGCCGATGCCGATGAGATGCACGCGAAGGCACTCGCCGACGCGAAGGCTGAATCGGCCAAGGTGACCGAGGAGGCCTCGCAGGACTCCGAGCGGATCGCCGCTCAGCTGGCCGAGCAGGCTGGTACCGAGGCCGAGCGGATCAAGGCGCAGGGCGCCCAGCAGGTTCAGCTGATGCGCCAGCAGCTCATCCGTCAGCTGCGGACCGGTCTCGGATCGGAGTCGGTGGCCAAGGCCGATGCTCTGGTCCGGGCGCACGTCGCCGACCCGGCCGCGCAGGCGGCCACCGTCGACCGGTTCCTCGACGAGCTGGACCAGATGGCCCCCTCGTCCGTGGTGATCGACACCGCCGCTACGGCGAAGCTGCGCGCGGCCAGCCGCGAGTCGCTGGCAGTCGTGGTCGACAAGTTCGACTCGGTCGCGAACGGTCTGGACGGTGACGGGCTGACCAAGCTGGCCGACGATCTCAGCTCGGTGGCCAAGCTGCTGGTCTCGGAGTCGGTGCTCACCAAGCACCTGGCGGAGCCGGCCGACGACGCCGCCCCCAAGGTGCAGCTGCTCGAGCGTCTGCTGTCCGGCAAGGTCGGCGACACCGCGCTGGACGTGCTGCGGACCTCGGTCTCGCAGCGCTGGTCGACCGAATCGAACCTGGTCGACGCCATTGAACATGCCGCACGTCTGGCGCTGCTCAAGCGCGCCGAGACCGCAGGTGAAGTCGACGAGGTGGAGGACCAGCTTTTCCGGTTCGGCCGTCTGCTCGACGCCGAGCCCAAGCTCTCGGCCCTGCTGAGCGACTACACCACCCCGGTCGATGGTCGAGTTGCCTTGCTGGACAAGGTGCTCGGCGGCAACACGGGTGTGAACGGAACCGCAGCGGCGTTGCTGACCCAGACTGTGGGCCTGCTGCGCGGCGAGCGTGCCGACGAGGCGGTCATCGACCTCGCCGAGCTCGCGGTGGCCCGCCGTGGCGAGGTGGTCGCGCACGTGACCGCCGCGGCCGACCTCACCGACGCCCAGCGGACCCGGCTGTCGCAGGTGCTCACCCGCATCTACGGCCAACCGGTTTCGGTGCAGTTGCACGTCGACCCCGAACTGCTCGGTGGTCTGTCGATCACCGTCGGTGACGAAGTGATCGACGGCTCCATCGCGTCCAGACTCGCCGCAGCCGCGACCCAGCTGCCGGACTGATAACCCCCACGAACCACCCAAGAACAAGGTAGGAAGACGAAAAACCATGGCAGAGTTGACAATCTCGGCTGCTGATATCGAAGGTGCCATCGAGGATTACGTATCCTCGTTTTCCGCCGACACCGAGCGTGAAGAGATCGGCACCGTCGTCGACGCCGGTGACGGCATCGCTCACGTCGAGGGCCTGCCCTCGGTCATGACCCAGGAGCTGCTCGAGTTCCCGGGCGGTGTGTTGGGTGTGGCGCTCAACCTCGACGAGCACAGCGTCGGCGCCGTGATCCTGGGTGAGTTCGAGAAGATCGAAGAGGGCCAGCAGGTCAAGCGCACCGGCGAGGTGCTCTCCGTGCCTGTCGGTGACGCCTTCCTCGGTCGCGTCGTCAACCCGCTGGGCCAGCCGATCGACGGCCAGGGCGACATCGAGGCCGAGGAGCGCCGCGCGCTCGAGCTGCAGGCTCCTTCGGTGGTGCAGCGCCAGAGCGTGTCCGAGCCGCTGCAGACCGGTATCAAGGCCGTCGACGCCATGACCCCGATCGGCCGCGGCCAGCGTCAGCTGATCATCGGTGACCGCAAGACCGGCAAGACCGCGCTCTGCGTCGACACCATCCTCAACCAGCGTGAGGCCTGGGAGACCGGCGACCCTCAGCAGCAGGTGCGCTGCGTGTACGTCGCCGTGGGCCAGAAGGGTTCCACCATCGCCAGCGTGAAGCGCGCGCTGGAAGAGGGTGGCGCCATGGAGTACACCACCATCGTGGCGGCCCCGGCTTCTGACGCGGCCGGCTTCAAGTGGCTGGCTCCCTACACCGGTTCGGCCATCGGCCAGCACTGGATGTACAACGGCAAGCACGTCCTGATCGTCTTCGACGACCTGACCAAGCAGGCCGAGGCCTACCGCGCCATCTCGCTGCTGCTGCGTCGCCCGCCGGGCCGCGAGGCTTACCCGGGTGACGTCTTCTACCTGCACTCCCGTCTGCTGGAGCGTTGCGCGAAGCTGTCCGACGAGCTCGGTGGCGGTTCGATGACCGGCCTGCCGATCATCGAGACCAAGGCCAACGACATCTCGGCCTACATCCCGACCAACGTCATCTCGATCACCGACGGCCAGTGCTTCCTGGAGTCCGACCTGTTCAACCAGGGTGTGCGCCCGGCCGTGAACGTCGGTGTGTCGGTGTCCCGCGTCGGTGGCGCCGCCCAGATCAAGGCGATGAAGGAGGTGGCCGGCTCGCTGCGTCTGGATCTGTCGCAGTACCGCGAGCTGGAGGCCTTCGCCGCATTCGCCTCCGACCTGGACGCCGCCTCGAAGGCTCAGCTGGATCGCGGTGTGCGTCTGGTCGAGCTGCTCAAGCAGCCGCAGTACAGCCCGCTGGCCGTCGAGGACCAGGTTGTCGCGATCTTCCTGGGCACCCAGGGCCACCTCGACTCGGTTCCGGCCGAGGACGTGACCCGCTTCGTCGACGAACTGCTGGAGCACGTGAAGGCCAGCCACGCCGACATCCTCAAGGGCATCAAGGAGTCCAAGAAGCTCTCCGAGGACAACGAGGAGAAGCTGGTCTCGGTCATCAACGACTTCAAGAAGGGCTTCGCCGCCTCTGACGGCAGCTCCGTCGTGGCCAACCAAGCTGATGCCGAGGCTCTGGACCCCGAGGACCTTGAGAAGGAATCGGTCAAGGTCCGCAAGCCGGCTCCGAAGAAGGCCTAGGTAACCAATGGCAGCCACACTTCGCGAGCTACGCGGGCGCATCCGCTCCGCCTCGTCGATCAAGAAGATCACGAAGGCGCAGGAGCTGATCGCCACGTCGCGGATCGCCAAGGCGCAGGCCCGAGTCGATGCGGCTCGGCCCTACGCCACCGAGATCACCAACATGCTGACCGAGCTGGCCGGGGCCAGCGCGCTGGATCACCCGCTGCTCGTCGAGCGGGAGAACCCCAAGCGGGCCGGTGTGCTGGTGGTGTCCTCGGACCGCGGTCTCTGCGGCGGTTACAACGCCAACGTGCTGCGTCGGGCCGAAGAACTGTTCTCGCTGCTGCGGGAAGAGGGCAAGAACCCGGTGCTCTACGTCGTCGGCCGGAAAGCTCTGGGCTACTACAGCTTCCGTCAGCGCACGGTGACCGAGTCGTGGACCGGCTTCTCCGAGCGGCCCACCTACGAGGACGCCAAGGCGATCGCCGACACCCTGGTGACGGCGTTCATGTCCGGCGCCGACGACGAGGGCGACGACGCGGGAGCCGACGGCATCCTGGGTGTCGACGAACTGCACATCGTCTCCACCGAGTTCCGGTCCATGCTTTCGCAGACCGCCAACGCGCTGCGCATCGCACCGATGGTCGTCGAGTACGTCGGTGAGCCCGAAACCGGTCCGCACACGCTGTATTCGTTCGAGCCGAGCGCCGAGACCCTGTTCGACGCGCTGCTGCCGCGCTACATCGCCACTCGCGTGTACGCGGCGCTGCTGGAGGCAGCGGCCTCGGAGTCGGCTTCGCGCCGGCGCGCCATGAAGTCGGCCACCGACAACGCCGACGAACTGATCAAGGGACTCACGCTCGCGGCCAACCGCGAACGTCAGGCACAGATCACCCAGGAAATCAGCGAGATCGTGGGCGGCGCCAACGCGCTGGCCGACGCGCGCTAGCCGGATAAAGACGAAAGCCTCGTAGGAAAGCGAAGAGAGAATGACTGCTACTGCAGAGAAGACGGCGGGCCGCGTTGTCCGCATCACCGGCCCGGTGGTGGACGTGGAGTTCCCGCGCGGCGCGGTGCCCGAACTGTTCAATGCGCTGCACGCCGAGATCAGCTTCGGCGCGCTGGCCAAGACCCTGACGCTCGAGGTTGCCCAGCACCTCGGCGACAACCTGGTGCGCTGCATCTCCATGCAGCCCACCGACGGCCTGGTTCGTGGCGTCGAGGTCAGCGACACCGGCGCCTCGATCTCGGTGCCGGTCGGCGACGGCGTCAAGGGCCACGTGTTCAACGCCCTCGGTGACTGCCTCGACAACCCCGGCTACGGCAAGGACTTCGAGCACTGGTCGATCCACCGCAAGCCGCCGGCCTTCG
>Ga0182746_1003665_pt1 | contig 10129 bp, 11 predicted proteins | sample eDN3rd30CBELigOP_FD_128881 | JGI IMG/M metagenome (GOLD analysis project Ga0182746, IMG submission 128881) | Enriched Organic Plus compost microbial communities from Emeryville, California, USA - eDNA 3rd pass 30_C BE-Lig OP (version 2) (version 2) ...
CGCCCGACGGCGCTCGGGGTCGGTCGGGTGCGTGGGCGTGAGGAGCTGGCAGCCCGGGCCGATCAGCACGTCCTCGCCGATGGTGATCCGCGCGACGTCGGCGCACTGGAGCCCGTAGTTCACGAAGGACCGCGCGCCGACGTGGGTCTGGTAGCCGAGGTCGCAGTAGAAGGGCGGCCGGATGTCGGCTCCGTCGCCGAACGTGCCGAGAAGCTCGGTGAACAGGGCGCGACGCTCGGCGTCCTGCAGCGGGTGCAGCGCGTTGATCCGGTGCTGGAGGTCGGCACGGCGACGGACGTCGGCCGCGATCTCCGGGTCGTCGGCCTGGTAGTCGTCCCCGGCTAGCATGCGCTCGCGCATCGTGCGGGTGTCCGTCGTCGCGGTGTCGGTGGCGGTGCCGACGTCGTCGCTCATCGGGCCAGCCTGGGAGCACCGCGGGGGCGCACCGACCCCCACTAGAATCGTTTCGATCCCCATGACCGAGACCCTCCCGCCCTCCCCGCCCGCTGCTGTGGGCGCGCCGCCCGTGGACGAGCGCCGCGCCACCGTGATCCTGCTCGCGATGGCGCTGTCGACGTTCCTGTTCGTGACCGTCGAGTCCCTGCCTTCCGGGCTGCTCACGCTCATGGCGCCCGACCTCGACCGGTCCACGTCGCAGATCGGGCTCCTCGTCACCGGGTACGCGCTCGTCGTGCTCGTGGCGTCCGTGCCGCTCGCGCACTGGACGCGCGGGGTGCCGCGGCGGTGGGTGCTGTCGGCGTGCGCTGCGCTCGCCGCCCTCTCGACGCTGTGGGCGGCACTCGCGCCGACCTACGAACAGCTCCTGTCCGCCCGGCTGGTCACGGCGGCCGCGCAGGCGCTGTTCTGGGTCGCGGTCGTCCCGGCGACGACCGGCCTCTTCCGGCCTCTCGTGCGCGGTCGGGTGATGGCCCGCCTGGCGATCGGCAACTCGCTCGCGCCGGTGCTGGGCGTCCCGGCCGGCACGTGGCTCGGCGAGCACTCGTCGTGGCGGTGGACGTTCGCGGCGGTCGCGGCGCTGTCACTCCTGGTGACCGTCGTCGTCGCGGTGCTGTTCCCCAGCATCCCGCCGGCCGCGGGCGGGGCGAGCCAGGCGCCGCACCCGAGCGCGTCCCGGTTCGGCTTCCAGATGGTGGCGACCGTGCTCGTGGTGACCGGGGCGTTCGGCGTCATCACGTTCGTCACCCAGTACCTCATCGACGTCGCCGGGTTCGCCCAGGACGCGATGCCGCGGCTGCTGCTGCTCCAGGGCGCCGCGGGCGTGGTGGGCGCGCTGGTCGTGGGGAGGTTCCTCGACGCCCGGCCCGTCGGCGTCGTGCTCGCCGGCATGTCGGTGCTCGTCGTGGCCCTGCTGTGCCTGTGGGCGTTCGGCGAGCACCCCGTCGCGGCGGTCGGCTCGCTCGCCCTGTTCGGCTTCGCGTTCTCGACGATCCCGCCCGCCCTGTCGCACCGCGTCATGCTCGTGTCGCCGCGGTCCACGACCATGGGGATGGCCGTGTCGTCGTCGCTCTTCAACCTGGGCATCGCGGCAGGCTCGGGGCTCGGTGCCGCCCTCGTGGCCCTCGTGGGGGTGCGGGCCGTCCCGCTCGTCGGGGCGGGCGCGGTGCTCCTGGGGCTGCTCGTCGCCCTCGCGGAGGAACGGTTCAACCCGCCGCTGACGGGCGACGGCCCCGCCGGCGAGGTGGCGCAGGGACGGCTCAGCGCGGGCGCCGGATCTCCTTCGTCAGGGATGACGCCTCCCGGCTGAGCCCCGTCCCGGTGAGCACGCCGAGGGCCACCGAGAACAGGGCGAGCACCATGTCGACCAGCTCCGTGATCGCCTGCGCACCCGACGTCGCCACCTCGGAGACCCCGAGGAAGCCGAGCGCCCCGGGCACCAGGAGCCAGAATCCCGGCAGCGCCGTGACCAGGCGCGACGGCCCGGACCGTGCGCGCGAGATGAGCTCCGCGACGATCATCAGGACGAGCCCGCCGGCGAACCCCGAGAGCTCGGGCGACAGCAGCACGCTGCCGAGCGCCTGGGCGACGAACGCCGCGTACAGGGCAAGGGCGATCCAGGGCAGGGAGCCTCGCGGGGCCGACGAGTAGAGCATGTGACCGGCCGCGACGACCGCGACACCCACGTAGGCCGCCCAGGCTCCGAGCGAGGGCGCACCGACCGGGTGCACCGGCCCGGCGACGGCGACGCCGGCAACGACGCCGAACGCCAGCAGGAGCAGCTGGGCGAGCCCGTACACGAGCCGTGACGCGCCCGAGACGACCTGGTTGTGGGTGAGCTCGATGGTCGCGGTGGTGAGCGTCGTGCCCGGGAGGAAGCTGATCAGCGGCGGCGCGATGAGGGTGAGGGGGTCGGCGTCGAGCCACGGCCCGAGCACCCCGACCGCCAGCACCGTGACCACGAACGACGCGAGGACCGGCAGCGCCGTCGTCATCGACGACGACCGCGCGAGCACCACCCGTGCCGTGCCGACGAGCGCGCCGAGCAGGAGCAGCCCGACGAGTGCCGGCCCGCTGGGGTTCTGGCACAGGCCGAACCCCAGGGTGAGGAGGGTGTGCCCGACGATCGCCAGCACGGGGCCGAACCGGGGCGGCGACGACGCGATCTCGGCGAGGCGCTTCCTCGCGTCGCCCAGCGTGACGCGACCACCGACGAGATCGTCGGTGAGCCCGTCCAGCGCCCCCACCTGGTCGAGCCGCAGGGGGTGACCGGTCGAGCCCTGGTAGTGCGTCGCGACGGTGTCGGGCTGGTCGACCTGGACGAGGATGCCCGTCGGGACGACGAAGCTCCGCACCCGCGCGTGCCCCCGCGCCGCGGACACCGCCCGGAGCGCGTCCTCGACCTCGTTGGTGGCCTGACCGGCGTCGAGCAGCTCGACCCCGAGCTCCGTGAGCACGGGCACGAGGTCGGGATCCACAGGATCGTCGACGGGCGGGGGCTCCTCGCGGGCAGACGTCGGGCCCGCGAGCACGGCACCCAGCCGCCGCACCCAGCGCTGCGGTGCTCGACGGCGCGTCCCGGACCCTCCGGTCATGTCACCTCCGCCGCGTCGTCCGCTGTCGGAAGGATCGCAGCCCGGCCGGGACGCAGCCACCCGGACGCACCGCCGTGTAGCGTCGCGCCCATGAGCGAGCCGGATCCCGTCTGGCCTCCCGCACCGATGCGGACCGACCGTCTCGTGCTCCGCGAGCCCGAGGCCCGCGACCGGCCCGCGCTCGTCGAGCTCCTGTCCTCGCCGGAGGTCGGCACCTACGTCGGGGGCTCTCGGCCGCGCGACGCCGTCGAGCGCGAGCTGCCCGACCCGCCCGCGCGACGGCCGGGTCTGTGGGTCGTCGAGCACGACCGCGCCACGATCGGCATCGTGACCCTCGACCCGCGCGACCCGGACCGATCCGAGCCGGTGCTCGCCGGCATCGGCGAGCTCGAGCTCGGGTACCTGTTCCTCCCGGCGTCGTGGGGGCGCGGCCTCGCGACGGAGGCCTGCGCCGCGGCGCTCCGGTGGTTCGACGACGCCCACCCGGGCGAGCCGCTCTCGCTGTGCACGCAGACCGCGAACGCAGGGTCGATGCGCGTCGCCGCGAAGCTGGGGTTCGCCGAGGTCGCACGGTTCGAGGCGTACGGCGCGGAGCAGTGGCTCGGGGTGCGGAGGCCTCAGCGCACGAGGCGCAGCGCCGCGATCCCGCCGAACGAGCCGTCGTCGGTCGCGCCGTCGGGCACGAAGCCGTTCCGCTCGTAGAAGCGGGCCGCACGGAGATTCCCTCGGGCCACCCAGAGCTGGGCCGGGCTGCCGACCGCGCCGTCTGCCGGGCGCACGTCACCGGGAGGGCGGAGGGTCGGCTGGAGCACTTCGAGGTCGCGACGTTCGTGACGCTCCGTGACGGGCTCGTCGTCGAGATGACCGAGGTGTGGACGGACGTCGCGCAGGGCGCGCGCCCGGCGGGAAGGCTGCCGGTCAGCGAGCCCGGGGGGCCACCTGCTCCGTGTCGCTGACCTCGGCGAGCGTGGTGGCGGCCCACGACGCGAGGAGCTGGACGCCGTCCGCGGACGACGAGCCCGGCGCCGCGGTGTAGACGTTGAGCTGGAGGCCGGGATCGGCGGGGAGCACGAGCGCCTCGTAGTCGAGCTCCAGCAGCCCGACGACCGGGTGGTGGAACGCCTTTGTGCCGCTGCGGTGCGCCCGGACGTCGTGCGAGGCCCACATGCGGCGGAAGTCCGCGCTGCGCGTCGACAGCTCGCCGACGAGCTCCATGAGGTGCCGGTCGGACACGCTGCGGCCGGCCTCGGCGCGCAAGATCGCGACGGCGTCGTGCGCCATGCGGTCGGCCTGGTCGCCCCAGAACGCCCCCGCACCCTCCGGGTCGAGGAACTGGAAGCGCGCCACGTTCAGCGGGCGTCCCGGGACGCGCGCCGGCGACTCGTAGAGCGGAGCGTAGAGGGCGCGGCCGAGCAGGTTGGCGCCGAGGACGTCGAGCCGCCCGTTGCGCACGAACGCCGGCGTGTGCTCGAGCGAGTCGAGGACCCGCTGGACGACCGGGCGCAGCACGGGTGCCGGAGTCCGGCGCGCCCGCGACCGCGCCGCACCCGACCGCTGCGCCGCACGGGCGAGGTCGAACAGGTGGGCCCGCTCGGCGTCGTCGAGCTGGAGCGCCTCCGCGAGCGCCTCGAGGACCTCCTCCGATGCCCCCGAGAGGTTCCCGCGCTCGAGCCGCGTGTAGTAGTCGACGCTCACGCCCGCGAGCATCGCGACCTCCTCGCGGCGCAGCCCGGGCACGCGCCGGTTGCCGCCGTAGGCGGGCAGCCCGGCGCGCTCGGGGGTGATGCGTCCGCGGCGCGACACGAGGAACTCACGGGTGTCGGCTCTCAGGTCCATGCCGTCGACGGTACGACGACGGCGCCGGGCGAGGGAGGCCCTGCCAGTACCGGGTAGACCTCGCCCTCCCAGCGGCCGGGGCGTCCTCGTAGCGTCGAGGCATGGCTACGACACTTCCCACCCTGACCCTCAACAACGGCGTCACGATGCCCGCTCTCGGGTACGGCGTCTTCCAGACGCCGCCCGACGAGACGGTCGCCGCCGTCCGCGCCGCGCTCGACGCCGGGTACCGCCACGTCGACACCGCCGCCGCGTACGGCAACGAGCGGGAGGTGGGGCGCGCGATCCGCGAGTCCGGCCTCAACCGCGACGACGTGTTCGTCGAGACCAAGGTCTGGGTCTCGGACTACGGGTACGACCAGACGCTGCACGCCTTCGAGAAGTCGGCCGGCAAGCTCGGCCTCGAGCAGCTCGACCTGCTGATCCTTCACCAGCCGGCCCCGACGCGGTTCGACGCGACGCTCGACGCGTACCGGGCCCTCGAGAGGCTCCTCGCCGACGGCGCGGTCCGCGCGATCGGGGTCAGCAACTTCACGCCCGCGCACCTCGACGCGCTGCTCGAGGCCACGGACGTCGTCCCGGCGGTCAACCAGGTCGAGCTGCACCCGTACTTCCAGCAGCCCGAGGTCCAGGCCGCGGACGCTCGGCACGGCATCGTCACGCAGGCGTGGTCGCCGATCGGGGGCATCACGTTCTACCCCGGCTGGGGCGACGACCGTCGCAGCACCCTCGACGACCCGACGCTCGCGGCGATCGCAGCGGCCCACGGCAAGACGCCCGCCCAGGTCATGCTGCGCTGGCACCTCCAGGAGGGCAGGTCCGCGATCCCGAAGTCGGTGACGCCCAGCCGGATCGCGGAGAACCTCGCCGTCACCGGCTTCGAGCTCACGGCCGACGAGGTCGCGGCCGTCGACGCCCTCGACAGCGGCCGCCGCAGCGGCCCCGACCCCGAGGGCGAGCGCGAGCTCTTCGACCTCGCCATCCCCGAGGCCTGAGCCTGGAGCGCCGCGGCTCCCTCCTGCCCCGGCGGGAGCCACCGGCCCTGGGGCCCCGCGCCGAGACTCCGGAATCTGCTGCCTGGACCGCGTCCGGACAGCAGATTCCGGAGTCTCGGCGGCGGACTCGGTCGCCCCGGGGCTGGGCGGGTCGGTGGTCGCGGTCGCTCGGGTCCGGCGAGCGCGGGCTACCCCTGGCCCGGCTCTCCCGGCGCCTGGTCCGGGAGGGACGGGCCGACGTGACGTGGGAACGTCGCCCACACCGTCTTCGCGAGCCCGTCCTGGTACCAGCCCATCGCCGCGGAGAGCCGCTGGGTCAGGCGCATGCCGATCCCGCCCTCGCCGAAGCCGCGCCCCGTCGCGAACACCGGCGGCTGCCCGAGATCGTGGTCCGCCACCTCGAGCAGGAACTCGGTCGCGCTCCGCGACAGCGTGACCGTCGTGGGCGGCAGCCCGTGCTCGATCGCGTTGGTCGCGAGCTCCGACGCGATCAGCACGAGACGGTTGGGCACGTCGTCGAGATCCGTGCCCTGCTGGTGGCCCTCGGAGGTCAGCGCAGCCATGAGCTGCGCGCGAAGCGTCGAGAGCTCCGACGACGAGTGCAGGTCCCACGTGCGGACGGTCTCGAAGCCTGCGGCAGGCCGCGCCTCGGCGACGGCGGTGCCGTCCTGCGCGACGGCGTCCTGCACGGCGTCGCGCGCGGTGTCGCCGCGTCGAGCCTCGGCGGGGCGTGGCATAGGTCGGTCCTCTCGTGGTCCTCGGGGATGCAGGCCAGCCTGTCACCGCCGCGCCGGTTAGGCACCTCACGAGCACCGGCACTCCATGCTTGCATGGGGGTGCCCGGCGGGCCGCTCGTAGAGTGAGCGCGTGCCCACGACGAACCGGCCGCTGCGCCGCCTCGGCTTCCTGACCATCGGCCTGTTCGACCCCGCGGACCCGCGCGCGGGCCACGAGGCGACGCTCGAGCTGATCGAGCTCGGCGAGCGCCTCGGCTACGACAGCGCGTGGCTGCGCCACCGGCACCTCCAGCATGGCATCTCGTCGCCCGTGGCGGTGCTCGCGGCCGCGTCGCAGCGCACGTCACGGATCGAGCTCGGGACCGCGGTCACGCCGCTCGGGTGGGAGAACCCGCTGCGGCTCGCCGAAGACCTGGCGACGGTCGACGTGCTCTCCGGCGGCCGGCTCAACCCCGGCGTGAGCGTCGGGCCGCCCATGCACTTCGACGAGGTCAAGGCCGCGCTCTACCCGGACACGGCCGACGCGGAGGACTTCTCCTACGAGCGCGTCCTGCGGCTCGTCCGGCTGCTGCGCGGCGAGCGGGCGTCGTCGTTCTCGGGGACCCAGGGCATCGAGACGTTCTCCGAGCGGGTCGAGCCCCACTCCCCCGGCCTCGCCGACCGCCTCTGGTACGGGGCGGCGAGCATGCGGTCCGTCGTCTGGGCGGCCGAGCAGGGGCTGAACCTGCTGACGAGCAGCGTCGTCCGGGCCGAGGACTCCGAGGACTTCGACCAGACGCAGCTCGCGCAGGTCCGGGCGTTCCGCGCCCACCACCCCGCGGGCGAGGCGGCACGCGTGTCCCAGGGGCTCGTCGTCGTGCCGACGGACTCCGCGACCCGGGACCAGCGCGAGCGCTACGAGGCGTACGCGGCGTCGCGCCTGCCCCGGACCCGGGAGCCTCAGGGACCGGCGCGGATGATGTTCGCGCCCGACCTCGTCGGCACGTCGGAGCAGATCGCCGAGCGCCTCGAGGCGAACGCGGCGTTCCGCGAGGTCGACGAGGTGGCGTTCGCGCTGCCGTTCACGTTCGAGCGCGAGGACTACGTCCAGATCGTCACCGACGTCGCAGAGCGCCTCGCTCCGCTCCTGGGCTGGACGCGGACCGGCTGAGCTCCGGCGGGACGGCTGCTCCGGCTCCTCCGCGCGACGCCAGCGCCCACGCCCGCTGCGGGTTCGCGCGCAGCGCCGCGTCGACGACGTCCGCCCCGACGGCGGAGGCGAGCAGAGGACCGGTGCGCCCGACGAGGCTCGCGGCGTGCGGTCCGTCCGCGGCCGCGACCGGTGTGGTCGTGTCGGGCCCGAGCAGCAGCCGGCCGGCCAGACCGCGGTCCGCCAGCGCGCGCACCCGGGCGAGGAGGGCACGTTCGGAGTCCACGGCCCCGGGCGCAGGCACGTCGAGGCACACCCACGCGCCCGCCGTGGCGGCCTCGACCACCGCGGCGACGGCCGCGTTCCTGCCCAGGTGCCCGAGGACGACCCGGTCGGCGGAGAGGCCGGCGTCCTGCAGCACCTCGAGCACGGCCGGTCCCGACCGGCCCTGGTCGAGGTGGACCGCCACGGGCACCCCGGTCTCGGCCGCGACCGCCGCCGCGGCCTCCAGGTGGTCCCGCTGGGTGGGGTCGAGGTCGCCCGGCCCCGCGCCGAGCTTGATCAGCCCGCACGACCGCTCGACGACGTCGCGCCGGAACAGCGCGCCCAGCGCGTCGCGCGAGGCCCGCGGCAGAGGGTGCGACGGCGGGTAGAGGCGGGCCAGGTGACGACCGGTCGCCGCGACCACGTGGACGCCGACGGCGCGGCTCAGGCGCTCGAGGTCGCCGAGCCGGCGTCCGAGCCCGGCGGGCGTCCACTGCACGACCGTCCGGCCGCCGACGACTCGGAAGGCCTGGGCGCGGCGGGCGGCGTCGTCCGCGTCGTCGAGGTCGACCCCGGCCTGCGCCGGGGCGTGGATGAACAGGTGGTCGTGCGAGTCGGTGACGCCGAGGTCGCCGGCCGGGACGTCGCCGAGGACGGTGCGGACGCGACCGCCGCTCATGGCCGGTCCTCGTCGAGGACGACCGCCAGGCGACGGAGCGCGGCGAGGACGCGGGGCAGCCCGACGTAGGGGACGAGGTGGACGAGGGCCTCGGCCACCTCACCGTCGGCCATCCCGATCCGCAGGCAGGTGCGCAGGTGCCCGTCGAGCTGCGGGTCGACGCCGCCGAGCGCCGTGAGGGCCGCCAGGTTGAGGAGCTGCCGGTCGCGCAGCTCGAGCCCGGGGCGCTGGTACGTGCCTCCGAAGACCGCACCGACGATCCACTCGTCGAACCCCGGGGCGGCGGCCGCGACGGTCTCGCGCCACCCCTGGGTCGTGGCGGCGTCCTGGAGCTGGGCGAGCGTGCGCTGCCCTGCGTCGACGTCGAAGGTCATCGTGGTCCTCCTGGTGTGTAACGGCTCAAGCATTACCTGACGGTAACGGGTGAGACGTTACGCTGTCACCATGGAGAGCCCCACGTTCCGAACCGACGGCGGCGCCACCTGGCTCAACCTGCTCGCCACGCGGGGGCAGAGCTTCGGTGCGCACCCCGTCGAGCGGCTGCCCGACACGGCGTCCGTGGCCGCCTGGCTCGACCTCGTCGGCCTGCCGCCCGACGTGCCGCCGACGGAGGCGGAGCACGCCGCGCTCGTCTCGCTCCGGGAGGCGCTCCGCGAGCTCGCGATGGCCACGGTCGAAGGACGGCCGGCCTCCCCCGACGCCCGGCGGCTGGTCGGCGAGCACGCGTCGGCGCCCCTCCCTCACGTCGCCGCCGGCGCCGACCGCGTCCCGGTCGCCGAGAGCCTCGCCGCGATCGCGGCGCAGGCCCTCGTCACGCTCGCGGGACCGGACCGGCACCTGCTCAAGGAGTGCGCCGAGGGCGACTGCCGCTGGGTGTTCCTCGACCCCTCCGGCCGCCGCCGGTGGTGCCCCAACCCGGCCTGCGCGACCCGCGGCCGCGTCCGCGCGCACCGCGCCCGGGCGACTGCCGCGGAAGCCTGACCCCGAGGCCCGCGCCCGTCGGGCGCTGAACGCGCCCCGCCGGTGGCACCGGCGCCCGACGGCGGCGACGATGGTCGGGCCCCGGCACCCGACCACGTCCCACACGGGAGGCGCGCACCCGCATGGCACGACCCCACGACGTCCCGACGCGACGCGTCGTCCCGCCCTCGCAACCGCGGACGCGCTACGCCGTCGACGGCCACCTGTCGTTCGCCCCGCCCGGCACGACGGTCGCCGACGCGCTCCGCTTCGCCGGGGAAGCGCCGGAGCGCCTGGCGCTCGTCCTCTTCCCGACGCCGACCCCCGCCGCGATCGACGATCTCGCCGCGGCCTGGGACCTCCACCCCTTGCTCGTCGAGGACCTCCAGCACGCGGGCCAGCGGCCCAAGCTCGAGCGGTACGGCGACGTGCTGTTCCTCGTGGTCCGTTCCGCCCGCTACGTCGACGAGCTCGAGGAC
>Ga0182746_1003669_pt1 | contig 10121 bp, 9 predicted proteins | sample eDN3rd30CBELigOP_FD_128881 | JGI IMG/M metagenome (GOLD analysis project Ga0182746, IMG submission 128881) | Enriched Organic Plus compost microbial communities from Emeryville, California, USA - eDNA 3rd pass 30_C BE-Lig OP (version 2) (version 2) ...
CGACGGGGCGCACACCCTGGACGTGATCGTCCACGTCGTGGTCCCGTCCAGCAGGCCGATCCTCGTCACCCTGGGGTTGATCACCGTGGTGAGCCAGTGGAACAACTTCCTGTGGCCGTTGGTGATCACCAGCGGCAGCAAGTGGCAGGTGATCACCGTGGCGACCGCCGGGCTTCAGACGCAGTACAACGCGCAGTGGACGCTGGTGATGGCGGCGACCACGGTGGCGATCGTCCCGCTGATCGTGCTGTTCATCGCGTTCTCGCGCAACATCGTCCGCTCGATCGTCGTGACGGGGATCAAGTGATCATCGAGATCTACGCCAGGGCGGCGAATCCGCTGCCACAACGACCCTCACGTCGATCTCGCGACAGGAAGCGGCCATGAGGCGCTCGACAATGACCGCGATGGGCCTGGCATTGACCATGGCCGTCCTGCTCGTCGGTGCGGTGCTGCTCGGCCACACGAGCGAACCCGACGGCCGCACCGTGGTCACCGTGCGCCTGTGGGACCCACAGGTGGCCGCCGCCTACCGGCAGTCGTTCGCAGAGTTCAACCGGGAACACCCCGACATCGAGGTGCGGGTCAACACCGTCGCCTACTCGTCCTACTTCGACAGCCTGCGCACCGACGTGGCCGGCGGCAGCGCCGACGACATCTTCTGGCTGTCCAACGCCTATCTCGCCGGCTATGCCGACAACGGCCGGCTGCTGAACATCGGGCAGACCTTGGGCACCAACACCTCCCGTGCCTGGGAGCCGTCGGTGGTCAACCAGTTCACCCGAAACGACACCCTCTGGGCGGTGCCACAGCTGACCGATGCCGGTATCGCGGTGTACTTCAATGCCGACCTGATCGACGCGGCCGGAGTGGATCTCGCCGAACTGACCCGACTGCGGTGGTCGAACGGGCCCGATGACACACTGCGGTCGTTGGCGGCCAGGCTCACCGTCGACGAGCAGGGCCGCGCGGCGGGCACCGACGGATTCGACGCCGGCCGTATCCGGCAGTGGGGCTACAACGCCGCCAACGACCTTCAGGGCATCTACCTCAACTACATCGGTTCGGCCGGCGGCATTTTCAACATCGGAGACCGCTTCGCCTTCGACAATCCGCAAGCCGTCGAGGCATTCACGTACCTGGTGCGGCTGATCAACAACGATCACGTCGCCCCACCGGCCTCGGCCACCAACAACAACGGGGACTTCTCCCGCAACATGTTCCTCCAGGGCCGGATGGCCTTGTTCCAGTCGGGCACCTACAACCTGGCCGCCGTGGCGAATCAGGCCGGGTTCCGGTGGGGTGTGGTGATGCTTCCGGCCGGTCCCAAGGGACGGGTCAGCGTCACCAACGGCATTGCCGCAGCAGCGAACTCAGCCACCCGTCATCCCGATGCGGTACGCGAGGTGCTGCGCTGGATGGGCAGCAAACGCGGCAACGAATACCTCGGCGCCGGCGGCGCCGCCATCCCCGCCGTGTTGGCAGCCCAGCCCGTCTACCACGACTACTGGAAGGCGCGCGGCGTGGATGTCAGCCCGTTCTTCCGGGTGCTGCGCGGGCCGCGGATCCCGGCACCGGGTGCGGCCGGCTTCCCGGCCGGGTATCAGGCGATGAAGCCCTTTTTCGACGAGATGTTCCTGGGCCGGCGCGATGTGGAGCAGTCACTGGCCGACGCCCAGTGGGCGGCCAACACCGCAGCGGCGCGCTAGATGTACGAAGAATGCCGCCCCCGCATGGCCGGCTTGTCACTTACATTGGGCTGATGCGCAAGCAAACCAGCGGGTCCGTCCACTGTCACCGCCTGATGTTGGCAGTGTTTGCCGTGGCCGTATTGGCCTTCGCACCGGCCTGCGCGGCAGGGCACTCCCCTGATTCCTCTGCGCCGGCGGCCCCACAGAGCGACGCCGGTTTCGCTCCGGCGGCACCGGCGCCGGAAAGCGGACCGGGACACAAACAAGCTCCGGCCCCGGCCGACGTCAAGCGCGACATCGTCAAGACTGCGTCGATGTCGATCACCACGGGCAATCCGGTGGCGGTGGCCGACAAAGCTGTAACGCTGGCCACCGACGCCGGCGGCCGGGTGGACAGCCGCTCCGAGGACGCCGGCTCCAGTTCCGGGCGCGCACACATCGCGCTGGCGCTGCGTGTGCCTGCGGCCGAACTGGAAGGCACCCTCGACGAGTTCAAGAAACTCGGCACTGTGCAGACCGTCGAGGTCCGCGCCGACGACGTGACCTCGCAGCGCGTCGATCTCGATGCCCGCATCAAGGCTCTGCAGACCTCGGTGGACCGCCTACTCGGAATCATGCGGGACGCCAGGGATCCCGACGCACTGATCAAGGCCGAGGACGCCTTGTCGCAACGCCAGGCCGAGCTGGACAGCCTGCGCGCACAGCGGAGCCAGTTGGGTGACCAGATCGACTACAGCACGGTCAATCTCGACATCACCGCCGAGCAGATCGGCGGGCCCGCGCCGCAATACCAGGGCTTCTGGGGTCAAGTCGAGCGGGGCTGGCACGGACTGGTGTCCGCGGCTTCCGGATTCGTGATGTTGTTCGGTCTGCTGCTGCCGTGGCTGGCAGTCTTCGCACTCGCCGCAGTGATCATCGTGGTCGCGATCCGGCTGAACCGGTCGCGTCGCGGCCCTGGCTCAGCGGCGGGGCAGGCTGGTCGGCAGGACGGTCAACTCCAGGGCCAGGGCAGTGCCACAGACCAGGACCAGGACGGCGAAAGCGATCCAGTCGCGAGCCCTGGGTCCTGACGGCGCAGCTGAAAACTGGCCCGCACCGCCGCGCGCGGTGATCGCGTCTCCCATCTCGTCTCCGCGGCGCAGCGCGACGGTGACCGCTGCGGCCAACAGATCGACCAGGTTCGCCACCCGTTGTCTGCGTCGCGCCCGAAAGGTCTCCGCGGGCTCGACCGGACGCAGCCGGTGCGCCGCATATAGCGTGCGGAACTCGTCGATCAACATCGGGAAGGCCCGCAGTGCCAGCGCAATCGTCACCGCCCAGTCGTGCACCGGGACGCGCAGCACCCGCAACGGACGTCCCAGGGTCGCCACGGCCGGGGCGATGTCGGCGATGTTGGTCGTCCAGGACACCAACGCACCGAGACCCAACAGCACGATCGCCAGCGCGGTGATGCGCAGATAGTTGAGCAACCCGCCCAGACCGATCTGCACCGAACCGATGTCGATGAACGGGGATCCGCCGGCCAGCGCGGCGAGCGCCCCGCCCAACACGATCAGGATCCATAGGAAGAACGGGATCGACGGCAGCGCTCCCCGCGGAATGTGCGCCAGCCGCGCAGTCACCAGGACCAGCACGCCAACGGCCGCGATGGGCGCCCAGCCGGGGTAGAAGGTCAGCAGCACCCCGATGCCCGCGACGGAGAGCAATTTGGTTCCGGCCCACATCCGGTGGATGACAGTGTCGCCCGGGACCGGACGCAACAGCACGACCGGTTTGCGTTGTCCTCGCGTCGGAGCGGTCATCGCGCACCTCCGGCAGTTGTCGGAGCCAGGGCCAACTCGCCACGATGCAGGTGCAGGGTTCGCGGGCAGAGATTCTCCAGACCGGTGAAGTCGTGCGAGATGACGACGACCGTGAGCCCGTTGTTGTGCCGCAGATCCTCCAGCAATCGCAACAACCCTCGTTGGCTGGCGGCGTCCAGCCCGGCCAGCGGCTCGTCGAGGATCAGCGCGCGCGGCGACCGGGCCAGCAAGCCGGCCAGTACGACACGACGCATCTGACCGCCGGAGAGCTGGTCGATGCGCCGCTGGGCCAGCGCCGCATCCAGTCCGACCATTTCCAGCGCGCCCGAGATCCGGTCGTTGTCGTGACGCGAGAAGCCTGCGGCCGAGGCGATTTCGTGGCCGACCGTGCTGCGCATCAACTGCAGGCGGGCGGCCTGGAACGAGATGGCCACCGCACCCACCTGCTGTGACACCGGCACACCGTCGAGAAGGCACGCGCCGTAGGTAGGAACGGTCAGCCCGGCCATGATCCAGGCCAGGGTCGACTTGCCGGAGCCGTTCAGGCCGTGCACGAGCACTCCGTCACCCTCATTGACGGTGAACGTGATGTCACGCAATGCGGTTTTCGCCCAAGGGGTTCCACTTGCGTATTCGTGCCCGACGCCGGTCAGCTCCAGCACAGGCGCGCCGTGATGCGTTGCGGCCGCGTCGCTGACGGGCACTGCGGAGGTCTGCACCATGTCGGTGTTGTCGGCGGTGCCGCCGTTGCCGCTGAGTTGTACCGTTCGGTCGGCCGAATCAGCCTCGTCGTTGTAGTGCGTGATGTGCACCAGTGACATGTCGTGATGATCGGTCAGCCCGGACAACACGTTCATCAACGTGTCGCGGCCCTGTTGGTCGACCATGCTCGTGACCTCGTCGGCGATCAGCAGCGATGGATCGCGGGCCAGTGCCGCGGCAACGGCAAGGCGCTGCAATTCCCCGCCGGACAGTCCGCCGGTGTCGCGTTCGGCGAGGCCGTCAAGCCCCACCTCGGCCAGCAATCGCTCGACGTCGGCGGTGGCGCCGACCGGCAGACCCCACACCACGTCGTCGGCCACCCGGGTACCCAACACCTGGCTTTCCGGGTGCTGCATCACCACGGCGGTGCCGCCGATGCGGCCCAGACCCACTGCACCGGCGCGCTCGATGCTGCCCGACGTGGGTTGGCGGCCGGCGAGCATGAGCATCAGCGTGGTCTTGCCCGAGCCGTTGGGTCCGGTCACCGCGACATGCTCGCCGGGCTGCAACTCCATGGACACCGGGCCCAAAGCGTCGTGATCGATGCCCGGATAGCGGAACCGTACGTCGGTCAGCCGAGCCGGGACCGGGGCGATCGCAGCCGAGTCGTCGGCCTCGTCGGCGTCGAGTTTGTGCACATCGGGAACGCCGAGCAGCCGGGCGAGAATTCGCGAAAGCGCCCACCAGCCGACCATGCTGATCGAACTGATGGTGAAGATGCCCAGCACCAGCATCAGCAACGGCCAGTAGTCCAGCATGGTGGCGACGGTGGTCCTCAGCGGTTCAGCGGCCACGTCGAGCACCGGGATGCGTTCCAGCACCTTGGCCAAACCCTCGATGCTGGCAGTCAGCGAGTCGAAGACCAGATTGCGTAGCCGCGACAGCACGGACAGCGCGACCACAGCTGCCGCCCCGAACAACGCCCCGGCCACGATCGAGGCGCCGAAAGCCATGGCGGTACCGCGGCCCCGGCGCTTGATCACACCGGTCAGCCCGCCGATGTAGGCGCAGTCGACGACTGTCATCAGCCCGCCCATGCCCGCGATCAGGAAGGCGATAATGCCGGCGGCGACAGTTGCCGCGAGCAGCACGCGCAGCCGGTAGCGGTAGGCCAGCAGGCCCATGGGCACGGTGCCCAACACCGACAGGCCGGCCGCGAAGGGCACCACCACGGCGATGATCGCAGTGGCCGCACACAGCGCAGCCATCACCGCGGCCTGCGCGAGCTCGCCGGGAGTGAGGCCGCGCCGAGGCGTCGTCGCCGGTGGTATCGCGGTCATCGTTCGATTCTGCCAGCCGCGATCGTCGCCGTCGGCTGCCCGTCATGTGAGCGAGAGCACGCCCAGCGGGTAGACTACATAGTAAATCTATGTAAATATGGTGGGTATGCCGACCCCGACCGAGGATGCCACGGTAATCGACGAATCCGAGCTGGGCGCCGACCTGTTGTCGGTCGTCGCCCGGTTGAACCGACTGGCAACCCAACGCACCCGCCTGCCGCTCCCCTGGGCGCAGGCCCGGTTGCTGTCCACCATCGAGGACCAGGGCGAGGCCCGCATCTCCGATCTCGCCTACCTCGATCACTGCTCACAGCCGACCATGACCACCCAGGTCCGCCGTCTCGAAGACGCCGGCCTGGTGTCCCGCACCACCGATCCCGGTGATGCCCGGGCCGTGCTGATCCGCATCACCCAACAAGGGCGGCAAACCCTGGAGCAAGCCAGGGCCGATCGCGCCGCCGCGATCAACCCGAGGCTCGAGCGCCTCAGCGCCGAAGAGCGCAGAACGCTGGTGGCCTCCGTCGGCATCATCCGCAAGCTGCTCACGGACGTCGACGACCACCCGATCTCGCATGACAACTAGTTAGGAGTTACCGCCCTGATGTGGCGCCAACCCAAGGCCGTATGGGCCGTCGCTTTCGCCTCCGTCGTCGCCTTCATGGGCATCGGACTGGTCGATCCCATCCTCAAACCGATCGCCGACAACCTCAACGCCTCGCCGTCGCAGGTGTCGTTGCTGTTCACCAGCTACATGGCGGTCATGGGCGTGGCGATGCTGATCACCGGTGTGGTGTCCAGCCGTATCGGCCCCAAGCGCACGCTGCTGCTCGGTCTGGTGATCATCATCGCCGGAGCCGGCCTGGCCGGGATGAGCGACACCGTGATGCAGATCGTCGGCTGGCGCGCACTGTGGGGTCTGGGCAATGCACTGTTCATCGCCACCGCACTGGCCACCATCGTGAACTCAGCCAAAGGTTCTGTGGCACAAGCGATCATCCTCTACGAGTCGGCGCTCGGCCTGGGCATCGCGATCGGCCCGCTGGTCGGCGGGGTGCTCGGCTCCATCTCGTGGCGCGGTCCGTTCTTCGGCGTCTCCGCGCTGATGGCGTTCGCGTTGGTCATCACCGCCTTCCTGTTGCCCGCGACCCCGCGCGCCGAGCGTGCCACCACACTGGCCGATCCGTTCCGCGCCCTGCGCCACCGCGGGCTGCTCGGAGTCGCAATCACCGCACTGCTGTACAACTTCGGCTTCTTCACCCTGCTGGCCTTCACCCCGTTCCCGCTCGACATGACCGCCCACCAGATCGGCCTGATCTTCTTCGGCTGGGGCCTGGCGCTGGCGTTCACGTCCGTGGTCGTCGCACCGAGGCTGCAACACCGCTTCGGCACCGTGCGGGTGCTGGTTCTCAACCTGCTTGCGTTCACCGCGGTGTTGACGGTGATGGCGGTGTGGACCGACCACAAGGTCGTGCTGGCGGCGGGTGTCGTTGTTGCCGGTCTGTTCATCGGCATCAACAACACGCTGATCACCGAGACCGTGATGAAGGCGGCACCCGTCGAACGTGGCGTGGCCTCAGCGGCTTACAGCTTCCTGCGCTTCGGCGGTGCAGCTGTCGCACCCTGGTTGGCAGGTGTTCTCGGCGAGCAGATCAGCGTGCACCTGCCGTATTGGGTGGGCGCAGCCGCGGTGCTGGCGGGTGCCGGTGTGCTGTTCCTGACGCGTCCGCACCTCATCGGGATCGATGTCGAGGAAGAGGAACTGGACGAGCTCGCCGACGAGGCAACAGCGGTGACCGTGGGCTCTGACAGCTGACGCCACGTGGCGAAAACTCGCCACGGCTGCCGCCGACGCTCCCCACAATGGGTGAATGTCGCAACAGTTCGACGGCGAGGCCCGGCTGTCATGGGTTCTGGCGGGCCTGGCCGGAGTACTGGGGGCAGCGGCATTCGCCCACTCGGCGGGGTACTTCGTCACGTTCATGACGGGTAACACCGAGCGGGCGTTCCTCGGGTTGTTCCAGGGCGAGGAGTGGCTGGCGATCGGTGCCGCGCTGCTCTTGTTCGCCTTTGTCGGCGGCGTGGTGGTCGCCTCGTTGTGCCGTCGCCACCTGTGGGTCAACCATCCCCACGGCGCGACCGTGCTGACGACGCTTGCGCTGGTGGTATCCACCGTGGTCGACCTCATCGAGCGCGGCTGGACGGCCCGCGACGTTCCGTACGTCCCAATCCTGTTCGTGGCCTTCGGCATCGGCGCCTTGAACACGTCGTTCGTCAAGGACGCGAGGTGTCGATCCCGCTGAGCTATGTGACCGGGACACTGGTGAAAATGGGCCAGGGCATCGAACGTCACATCAGCGGAGGCCAGTTGAGCGACTGGCTGGGATATTTCATGCTCTGGGCCGGATTCGCCGGCGGTGCCATCGTCGGTGGCTTCATCAGCTATGTCGTCAGCGGCTCGCAGATGCTGCTGGTGGCCACCGTCGTCTGCGCGATCACCGCGGCATACACCTACTTCTACTTCGATCGTCACGCGCTGTTGAAATAGCGGCTCATGCGCGTCACGAGTTCACGTTCGTAACGTGGTGGCGGAGAAACCCGCTCGCGACCGCCACCTGGTTACGAACGCGAGTTCCGCGCTTTTAGACGTGCCGATGTGCCCATCGGACGGGATGTCCGAGCGCCGCAGCGACCAGCGCGAGGTTGTCTTCGTCCATCGCGTACACCGGGTCCCGGGCCGCCACCGACCAGGACGCAAAGCCCTGGGGCGCGTCGTAAACCAGATCGTTCAACGAAGTCTGGACACCGCAACACGGCGTCGTCACATCCAGCGGCCAGAACCCATCGGCCTCGGTCCATGCGCCGTGGATGCGGGCCACCCACCAATCCATGTTCTTCGGGTTCTGACCCACCAAAGTCCCGCATGCCGGGCAACGAATCGTCTCGAAGCACTCTCCGGCGTCTTCGAACACCACTCGGCCCGGCCGGTTCACCTTGACCTCGATATCACTGCCCATGAGCAACTCGAAGACGGCACGTGCAGCGCCCTCGCGATCCAGGCTGGGCACCCATCGCGGGTCAGTCGGGAAAATCACATACCATTCGACGCTCACTCGCCAATCATCCAGTACACCAGGCGCGCTCCAGCGCACGAATTCTCACAGCGCGAACAACAGAAACTGCGTCACCTGGATGGGTGAGAAGTTGTCATCGCTGACAGCGATCACCGACTGCCTGCCGTCGGACAACTTGGGTCCCAACGTGATTCCCTCGATGTTGTCCAGCGGCGCCAGACCGGGCGTTGTGGTCAGATCGGCCAGCAGCGTCTTGCGCATCTCGGTGGAGCCCGTGACCAGACTTGCGCGGTAGATGCGGACCGCCACACGGGTGCCGAAACCGCGCTCGATCACCAGGAAGTTCTGGTCGTCGAGCGCCACGAGGTCTGACAGACCGTTCATGCCGCCCGGTCCGGCACTGACCGGGTCCAGCGGATACGTGTACTCGCCGTCCACTGCCCCGGAGTCCGCGTCGAAGCGGGTAACACGGGTCAATGCGCCCCGCTGCGCGTCAGGTGGTGGTCCGTCGTCGTATCCGGGACCTTCCATGGCCGCCCACAGGTAGCGGCCGTCCGGCGTCAGCGTGAGCCCCTCCAGCGTGCTGTTGCGCCGCGGGCCATGCTCACCGGCCGACATCCGCAACTCCGGGGGCAGCGTGAACTCGCCGAGAAAGCTGCCGTCGAGGCCGGCGGACCGCACCCAGGGATCCAGCAGGATCGGTGCGCCGGGTCCCTCGGTCCGCCGCTCCCCCTCACTGGTCCAGTACAGCCGTTGCCTGCGGCCATCGAATGCGATGGCCTCAGGGTCCGGCGGCACCACAGGTGGCACCGCATCAGTGTCCAACGGGCGGAAGGGTTGTCCGTCACGGTCCAGCCATGGATGGGTACCGACGAACTCGACCTCACCGATACCATTGTCCGCCAGCGTGATCCGCGCCGTGTAGAAACGCGCCGGGCTCTTGGCGGAGCGGTCGTCGCTGATGATGTAGTACAGGTCGGCGCCCGGGTCATAGCTGATTCCCGACAGCCCACCGATCACCGTGCCATCCAGCGTCGCGGCGGGGGCGATCTGGTGTTGCCCGAGAAACTCGAAACTCGCGGCGGCACGCGCGGGAGCACAACCGGCCAGGACCAGCAGCCCGGCGGCCAGGATTCGGTACAGCATCAGGTGATGACGGCCCCGACCAGGATGCCGACGACGTAGGTCGCTGCGATCGCGACGGCGCCGAACAGCAGTTGCCGCAACCCCGCGACGGCCAGCGGTTTACGGGTGAACTTCGCCGCCACAGCACCGGCGATCAACAGACCAACCCCACCGCAGGCCAGCCCGGCCCACAACGATTGAAAACCGAGCAGGTACGGGATGAGCGGAACGATGGCGCCGATCGCGAACAAGACGAAGGACGATGCGCCGGCCACCCACGGCGACGGCTTCTCCGCAGGGTGCACGCCCAGTTCCTGCACGAGGTGAAAGTTGACGGCCCGGTTCTGGTCGCGGTGGATCTCCTCGCTGGCTTTGACGGCCGTTTCCGGC
>Ga0182746_1003672_pt1 | contig 10118 bp, 9 predicted proteins | sample eDN3rd30CBELigOP_FD_128881 | JGI IMG/M metagenome (GOLD analysis project Ga0182746, IMG submission 128881) | Enriched Organic Plus compost microbial communities from Emeryville, California, USA - eDNA 3rd pass 30_C BE-Lig OP (version 2) (version 2) ...
CAACGGCCTGACCATGCCGAGCGCCAATGCCGGAATGCTCTCGGTGCGGCCGGGCCTGGCCGGAAGCGCTGCCGGGCTGGCGGGTGCCATAACAGTCGGCGGCGGCGCAGCCCTTTTCTCGATCACCGGGGCCGTGCTGACAGAGGACAATGCGACCCAGGGCCTGTTCTGCATCATTTTTCTTTCCGCCGCGGCCGGGTTGCTGGCGGCCATGCTCGCGGCGTTTGCCGAGAAACGCGATCCCACGGAAGCGGCGACGACGCCGTCTCCTGTCGCTAGCCAAACCGAGCAAGGATGAATGAATGCCCGATCCTATTCCCCCATCCTTGCGGCCAACGCAGTGGTTCACAACGAAGAAGGATGCCTTCTGCTGATCCAGTGGTCCAACCCGCCAGACGAGGAATGCTGGACGCTCCCCGGCGCCCCCTCACAGCAGTCGAGAAGCGCGCCACCGTGCGCGGCAGCCATGCGCCCAGCGCCTTCTGGTTTCACAATAATTGGGACTTCAAAGCGCTCGGCACGATCTACCGCCAACATACTGGCGAGGATATTTTCCAGAGTTTCGCACAGTGCGTCGCCGCGCCGATCGGCATAAAGGATTTTTCTCCCACCGATCGAGGAAACATGGGATATGGCTATCTCTGGTGTACGTTGAATCCACAAGTGTCCGGCTCTGGTGCGGCTACGAGTGCGAGTTCGGCAAGATGGCCCCGTATAGCATTGATCGTCTGGATCCGCTGGCAAACCACAAGATCGCGAACGCGGAACACCGTTGCCGCTGCCTGCTGCTCTCTTTACCGCTACGAGCCGCCTCTAGGCTGTTTCGCAGATCACTCCGGCGTCAGCGGCGCCGTTCTTCTGCCGCTTCACGAAAGGCTTCACATAACCTGGAGCGCTTAGCCGGACATCGCGCTCCAGCTTCGCTATCTCCCGCGCCCGGTAATGTCCGGCGCACGCTTCCATGGCAACTGTGCAGACCGGCTGAGTTGCAAGAGCCCGAAGTACGTGATCACGACAAAGCTTCTTGCTGAACAGTGATGGTCAACGACACCACATTGGCACAGCGATGCCGTGAGAGGGCGTCCAGCCCATCAATCTCGGACCCCACAAGTCGGCCGCCGCCCGCCACATGATCCGGGCCCGCGGCGCATGTATGCTGTTCCTGCCGCCTTACAGCCCCGATCTCAATCCGTGTATAGATGCCTCCTATGGGTCAAGGGTGTCAGGTCGAGGTTGGTGAACAAGGTCGGCTCCTAGAACCTGTCAGGCGATCTGCGGCTCGTAGCGCGATCCGTCCGTGAATACGGCGAAGATGGTTCTTGCCACGTGATACGCCAGGGCGATGGCCACGACTTCCGTCTTCCGGGTGAGCATGCTCGAAAGCCAACCCGATCTTGGCTCGCGCTTCAGTCTGCATCTGAGCATGATCTATGCCATAGCGCCCAGATACAGCAAACACCCTATATATCGATTGCCCATCTTCGAAATCCGCGCGACCCTCTGCTTGCCTCCGGTGGAGTGGCGGTTTGGGCGTGAGGCCAAGCCAATCGAAGTTGTCGCCGTCTGGTGTCGTCGCCGCGATGATCATCGCCGATAGCATCAAACGCTGTATGCGAGCCACACAGAAGAGAACCATCGAAGACACTTGGCGCCACATCGGCGTCCTCGTCTCAACCATCCGGCCAAGCAAGCGCGACGATAGCTATATTCGACGATTGCTCGTTATCGGCACCACGGCGGTGATCCGTAGAGCGCGGCAGAACAATGCCGCCAAGAATTGGACCGCCAAGCCACTTACGCGCAAGCCGCAGCGGATGGTCTCGCTAGGTCCAATCGACATTCAGGATTCAGTTTTTCAGTGATGTGTGATTGATGGGTTTCCAGATCTGGTGATCTGGAGCCCGTTGATATCGAAACCAAAGCGCTACGAATTGACCGCTGAGCAATGGCGCCGGGTCGAGGATTTGTTGCAAGCCCGGCGATCCGGGCCGCTCCGGCGCGGACAATCTCACTTTCGTCAACGGCGTGCTCTGGGTGCTGCGTTCGGGGGCGCACTGGCATGACCTGCCTGAGCGCTACGGCAAGTGGAAGACCGTCCACAAGCGCTTCACGCGATGGGCCAAGGCCGGCGTGTGGGAGCGGGTCTTCGCTCAACTCATCACCGATCCGGACAACGACTATATCAGCCTCGATTCGAGCCTTGTGCGCGCTCATCAGCAGGCAGCCACCGGAAAGGGCCGCGGCCCAAAAGGGGGGAGCAGGCTCTGGGGCGTTCCAGAGGAGGACTGACGACCAAAATCCACATGGCCGTGGATGCGCTCGGTCGACCGCTCAAGCTGATCCTCACACCCGGGCAGCGTGGCGATGCGCCGCTGGCCTCGGCTCTACTCGATGGCCTCTCACCACGCCGCGTCCTTGCCGACAAGGCCTATGACTCAAATGCCCTGCGCGATCTGATCGCCGGCATGGGAGCCGAAGCCGTCATTCCCTGCAACCCGACCCGCAAGCAACCAATCCCCTACGACTTCGAGGCCTACAAGGTGCGCAACACAATCGAGAGCTGCTTCAACAAACTCAAGCACTTCAGACGCATTGCAACCCGCTTCGACCGCCGAGCCGCGTACTTCCTCAGCTTCCTCCAACTCGCCGCAGCTTTGCTATGGATCCGGTGAATGTCGATTCAGCCTAGCCCTCGCCAAAAGGATAGAGCATAGCATGGGTCTTGCTGGCGCGCAACAAGATCTATGTAGCTCAAGCCGTGGTAGCATAACAGAATCTTCCGTTCTGCAAACCGAGTAATAGGCCCGACGGTAGGTAGCGAGGGTGATGAGATGTGATGGAAAACCGGTCGAATCGGGGATGGATCAATCCGAGATTCTCAAGCGCTTCGAGCGCACTAATTTGATTGCAACTCGATCTGCGGACTTCATCAGAGCCTGCGGCCATAGGTGTCGCATCGTAAAGGTCGGGCACATGGCTTGCACCTGACCAGAGTGGCATCACTGATTTTCTCTCTTACAACAGACGCCACTCCACACATGACTATCTAGTCGCTGCGCTTCTCACAATTAAGTACTAGACCGATAGCATGCCAGCCCATTCTTACGATTCAGCGCCAAGCAACACAGGCGCGAGCATTTGTGAAAAAATGACGAACAGCGCTACTGCACTTCGAAGGTCGGCTTGAACCAAGCGGGCGCCAGGCTGCGTTCCAGATCGAGCATCTCAACGTTTGACCGGTCCACCACTTCGACCGGAGGGCCGACGTGGCGGTATTGCAACGTACCTTCAATAGCCCTGATCGCCTGGTCGACGGCGATGCGGCCCTGGAGGGGCGGCGAATCCGTGGGGGCCGCCACGACCTTGCCGCGGTTGATCTCGCGATAGGTGCCGTGGGTAAAGTAGTCGGCGAGAACCTTGATCTGGCCTGCCCGCCCCTGCGCTCTGAGGATGCTGACCGCAGCATCTGCCGTGGGAGCACTGCCGACGATGTAGTCGATATCGGGCTGCGCCTCGAGCAGTTCCTCGATCAACAGAAGCTGGATTTCCAGCCCGGTATCGCCCCATTTGGCCGCTGCGATCTCGGCCGAGCTCCGCTTGAGCGCCTCCCTGAAGCCGGCCTCCATGAACTTGACCCAGCCCGCTCCCTTGGGCCCCGGGAACCACGCGACCTTGACCGGCTTCGATCCGGCCGGATGCAGATGCGCCAGATAGGCGCCGATCGACCGGCCCATCTCTTCCCAGGGCACGCCCGATTTGGCCGAAATGCCGGCGTCTTCGATGTCGTTGACCGCGGCAACCACAGGGATCCTGCGGGCGATATCGCCGATGACCGGGGTCAGCCCCTCATATGAGACAGGGCCGACGATGAGCGCGTCGGCATCCAGGCTGCATGCCTTGATCTGCTCGATCTGCCTGTCGAGATTGGGGTATCCGCCGGCCTCGACGACGGTGAGCCGCACGCCGGCTGCGCGCGCTTGCTCGACCATGCCGTAGTTCACGCTTACCCAGTAGGAATCCTTGAGATGCGGATAGGAAGCGCAGATACGCCATGGCTTCGCCGCCTTGGCCACCGGCCGGTAGTCGATCATGCGCGGCGGGCGCGAGTAGTCGAAGGGCGGCTCCCAGGCGTCTAGGCGCCAACTCGTCGCCTCTTCGGCTGCGGCCCCCTGGAGCGCGAGCAGCACTGCGGCGAGCGAGCTCAAGGGGATGGGAAGCCAGCTGCATCTCATGAGATCACGCTAGACAGCTTCCGCCGTGAACGCAAATCGTGATTATATGTCCCATGTTTCATAGGCTCGGCATAGGAGGAAGGCTGTTTCTCGCCTTCCTTTGCATCTCTGGCTTGTCCCTGTCTTCGGGCATCGCGAGCTGGATGATCCTGCGCAACATCGCAGCGGCGCAGACCATCGTGAACGCGCAAGCCTTGCCGGCCGTAACCGCGACACAGCGGACGGCCGAACTCAGCGCCCGCCTGGTTGCCACCGCGCCAGCGCTCGCCGCAGTCCGCTCTCCCGGCGAGCTGGCCGCCGAGCAGGCGAGGCTCGCAACACTGTCCGGGGAGATCGTCAGGTCGCTGGCCGAGGCACGGCGGCTGTCGATCGACCCGTACCTGGTCGAGGAATTTGCCGGCTCGGTCGAGAAGATGTTCGCCAACCTGAAGGAGAACAACGATATCGTGCGGGAGCGGCTGGAGGAGGACAAGGCCTATCGCGAGGCCGCCGAGAGAACCGCGGCGGCCGCACAATCCATCCTACTGCTTTCGGAGACGCTTATCTCCAACGCCTCGGCCGGTGCCTCGGCGGTGACGGCGAGCCTCTACGGGCTTATCGGCGACACATCCAAACGCGAGGAGGCTTACAGCGCCGTCGACAGGCTGATCGAGCACGACATCTACCTGATGGAGCGCATGTACGAATTGCGCCACCGCAGCGCCCAGATCAGTCTGCTGATCAACCGGTTGAACCGGGCCGAGACGCAGGCCGAGATCAGTGAGATCAGCAGCATATTCCAGGACCACGCCAAGGTCATCCGGCGACGGATCCTCAGCATCGATGATCCGGTCCGCCGCAAGCAGGGCATGGAGTTCTTCACCGCCATCAAATCCGCTTCCGGCGACGTGCCGGTTTCAGGCTCCATCTTCGGCCGCCGGCAGAACGTCGTCGACCTGGCGGGCCGCCTGGATGCCCTGGCCGAGGCCAATCGCGATCTGGCGACCAGGCAGAATAAGGTCGCGCGCGATATCCTCGATCGCTCGGACGACTTCGCCAGGACCACAGCGGAACGGGCTGACAATGCCTTGCGCATCGGCGTGATCGTGCTGATTGCCACGTTGCTTGCCGCGATCGTGGTTTCCGGGGCGATCGTCTGGCTGTACGTCGAGCGCAGGCTCGTGCGCCGACTGCGTGACCTGTCACGCGCCATGCAGCGGCTGACTGCCGGCGATCTCGACGTCACGGTTGCCGAGACCGGCGACGACGAGTTGCGGACCATGGCCATCGCCGTGAACCAGTTCCGCGACGAGTCGCGTCGACGGCTCGAACTGGAACAGGAGCGGGAGCACATCAATATCGAGCTGAGGCGCCACCGCGAGGAATTGCAGCTGTTGGTCGAAGAGCAGACCGAAGAGATCAGGCTCGTCAACACACGCCTTCGCCAGGAAGCGATCGACCACGGCGAGGCTCGGGCCAGGGCAGAGCAGGCCAGCAGTGCCAAATCGGCATTCCTGGCGACAATGAGCCACGAGATACGGACGCCGATGACAGGCATGCTCGGCATGATGCGCCTGCTCAGCGAGAGCAAGCTCAACGCCAGGCAACGCGAGTATCTGTCCATTGCCGCCAGCTCAGGTGATGCGCTGTTGGGCATCCTCCACACCATACTCGACTATTCGAAGGTCGAGTCCGGCAAGGCAGTGGTCGAGCCGGTCGATTTCAGCCTGTCCAAGCTCGTCAGGGGCGCTGTCTCCTTCATGCGTCCACTGGCGACTGAGAAGGGACTGGAACTGCGGCTGGAGATCAGCGAACGGCTGGCTCCTGAATTTCGTGCCGACGCCGGCAAGATACGCCAGATCCTGTTCAATCTGGTCGGAAACGCAATCAAGTTCACCGATCAGGGACACGTGCTGGTACGCGTAGAGGTGACGGCTGAAGGGACGAAGACACAGACCGTGCGTCTGGCGATATCCGACACCGGCATGGGCATCTCGCCGGAACATGAGGAAGAAGTATTCCACGCATTCACGCAAACGGACGCTTCGATCACCCGTCGGTTCGGCGGCACCGGCCTCGGCCTCGCAATCAGCCGGGAGTTTGCACGCCTGATGCGAGCCGAGCTTTCGGTTGCTTCCCTGCTTGGCGAAGGCAGCACCTTCACGCTGGAAATCGGGCTGGAGAGAACAACCGGCACAAAGCCGGTGGTTGAAAAGGGCCGGCGCAGGCGGAAGGCGGATGCTGCCCCGCTCGACGTCCTGATCGTCGAGGACGACGACGCCACCCGACTGGTCTCGACCACCGTGCTTTCGCAGGCAGGCTACAACGTAAGGGTCGTCGGTTCCGGACATGCGGCGCTGGAAACGATTGCCGAGTTCCGTCCCGACATCGTCGTCATGGATGTGAGCCTGCCGGGCATTGATGGCATCGAGACGATGAAGCGGATGCGAGCGGCGCTGGCGATGCCGGACCTGCCGGTCGTGGCAATGTCCGCACACGTGTTCAAGACCGACATAGAGCGCTACCTGGACGCCGGGGTGGACGCCTTCGTCGCCAAACCGATCGTTCACGAAGAGCTGCTGGATTCGATTGCCTCGCTGGCCTGCGGCAAGGACCCCGATCGGCCTCTGCCGGCTGCGTTCGACGCCCGAGCATGGAAGAGCGACCTTGAGGCGTTGGGTGCCGAAACGCTGGCGCGATTGCACCGCACCGCGCTCGACAGCCTGCCACAGCGCTTCAACCGGATGCACGAGGCGGTTGAAGCCGGCGACCGGGCAACGCTGCGGGAACTCGCCCATGCGATGCGCAGCGCGGCGGGTTCGTTGGGCTTCCCAAGGCTGCTCGAATGCGCGGGGGCGCTCGAGACTGAGGCGACACACAGATCGCTGGAGGAACTTCGCTGCGCCATCCGCGACTGCGAGACAGCATTTGCCGAAGGCATCAGCCTCTGGGACAGCATGGCTGCGGGGATGGCCGATGAGACGCTCACGCTCGGAAGCGGCTGAACCCTCAACACTCGGCTGAGCCACGAGACGCTGAGGTATCGGGCACGAAGAAATAGCCTTCGCCATGAGCCGTAACGATGATCCGCGGTGCGCGCGGATTGTCGTTGAGCTTCCGTCTCAATCGCCTCACCAGCACGTCGACGGTGCGGTCGCTGGCATCCCACTCGCGCCGGGAGATCTCATGCAGGAGGCGTTCCCTGGAAAGGACCTGGCCGGGATTGGCTGTCAGCACTGAAAGGAGCTTGAACTCGGCCCCTGTCAGTTCGACAAAGTCGCCGTCGGGCGACTGCAAGCTGCGGCGAGAAAGGTCCAGAGCCCATCCGTAAAAGCTTCTCGTGCCGGTACTGACGGGCAGACGCCCCTTGCCTATACGCCGCAGGAGACCCTTCACCCGGGCAAGCAATTCACGGTGCTCGACGGGCTTGGTGACATAGTCGTCCGCGCCGATCTCGAGGCCGACGATGCGGTCGACCGTGTCTGTACGGCCGGTCACGAGGATTATGCCGACATCCGACCTCTCGCGCTGCTCACGAGTCAGCCGGAGCCCGTCTTCGCCTGGCAGGTTAATGTCGATCATAAGCAGGTCGGCCGGCTGACGCTGCATGATGCTGCGCATCTCGTCGCCATCGCCGGCCTCGCTGACCTTGTAGCCTTCCGCCAGGAAGTAACCGGAAAGCTTCGCGCGGGTGACAGGATCGTCCTCGACGATCACGATGTGATGTTGCGCCCGCATGCCATCATTCCCTCCCCATTAACATTTTTTCACAAGTCGGCCCACGACTTTTACATTTCGTCCGATACCGGTTCACGTCTCACCGCTATCGTTGCGGAGTTGGAGCGGAATGAGCCAGCCCGCAGAGGCCGGCCACCGCACTCCATGGGAACAATCGCAACACAAAGGAAAGGGAGGTTCAATGACGAACTTTAGGAGGTCGGCAGGTCTCGCGACTATTCTCGCTTTTGCTGCAGGCAGTGCCTTCGCCGAGGATTCCACCGACCCGATCAAGATTCCGACGCACAACTGGTCGAGCCAGATCGTCGGTGCCCATGTCGTAGGCAAGCTTCTCGAAAAGACAGGCGCCAAGGTCGAGTATGTCTCGAGCGACAGCCAGGTCGTCTATACGGCCATGTGCGAAGGCGACGTCAGTCTCGATCACGAAGTCTGGGAAGGCGCCTTCGGGGTGGCGTTCCAGAAGGTGGTTCAGCAGGGCTGCGTGCTGGATGCCGCCACACATGACGCCAAGACCCGCGAGGAATGGTGGTACCCGACCTATGTCGAAGAAATATGTCCCGGACTGCCGGACTGGGAGGCGCTGAACGCCTGCGCCGAGAAATTCGCAACGGCTGAGACCGCTCCCAAGGGTCGCTTCCTCGGCGGGCCGGTCGACTGGCTGAAGCACGATGCGGAACGCGTCGAGGCGCTCAAGATGAACTTTGAGGTGGTCAACGCAGGCTCGGCGGCCGCGCTCTGGGCAGAGCTCGATTCCGCCGTCAAGCGCAAGGAGCCCATCGTTCTCTTCAACTGGACGCCAAACTTCATCGAAGCGCTCTACAAGGGTAAATTCGTGGAGTTCCCGGCTTATGATCCCCAGTGCAAGGACGATCCCTCGTGGGGGATCAACAAGGAACTTGCCTATGACTGCGGCAATCCCAAGGACGGATATCTGAAGATCGCCGCCTGGAAGGAATTCCCCAACAAATGGCCCAAGGCCTACGCCGTGCTGCGGAAGATCAATTTCACCAACATGGACGTGGCGGTTCAGGCCAAGCTGGCGGACATCGACAACTTGGAGCCCGAGCAGGCGGCCGACAAATGGCTGGCCGACAACGAGGCGCGGTGGAAGGACTGGCTGAACGCTGGCAACTGACCCGAGCCCTCATCCTGCACCCAACCGCGAGATGATGGCGTCTGCCTGCGCAGGCGCCATCATTCGCGCACCAACTTCCATCGTTGGCGAGAGGCAATCAAATCGACATGACCGAAGCAAAGATCGCGTGCCGGAACCTGTGGAAGCTCTATGGCCCCGACCCCGCCGGCTTCCTGCGTAGCCAGGGGGGCAACCCCTCGATCGAAGCCATCCGCGCGGGCGGATTCATTCCTGCCGTCCGCAACGTCTCCTTCGACGTGATGTCGGGAGAGATCCTGGTCGTGATGGGCCTTTCAGGTTCCGGCAAGTCGACCCTGCTGCGCTGCCTCGCGCGGCTCATCGAACCCACTGCGGGTGAAGTCAGGTTCGAGGGCAAGGACATGCTCGCCGCATCGGAGCGCGAGCTCATCGAACTCAGACGGCACAAGATGGGCATGGTGTTCCAGCACTTTGCCCTTCTCCCTCACCGTACCGTTCTCGACAATGTCGCTTTTCCGCTGCAGGTCAGAGGGACCGACCGCCGTACGCGCGAGCGCCGCGCCCGCGAGGTGATCGAGCTTGTCGGGCTCAAGGGCCGCGAAGCCTACTATCCGCGCGAGCTTTCGGGCGGTCAGCAGCAGCGCGTCGGCATTGCCCGCTCGCTGGCCGTGGGCCCGGATGTCTGGTTCCTCGACGAACCGTTCTCCGCGCTCGATCCGTTGATCCGCCGGGAGATGCAGGACGAATTCCTGCGCCTGCAGCGGGTGCTCAACAAGACGATCGTCTTCATCACCCACGACTTCGACGAAGCCATCCGTGTCGCCGACCGGATCGCAATCATGAAGGACGGCATGGTAGAGCAGATCGGCACGGCCGAGGAGCTGGTGACCGATCCCGCGACGCCCTACGTGGCCGAGTTCACCCGCAACGTCCCGCATGACCGGCTGCTTTCGGTGCGCTCGGTCATGAAGCCGGCCTCCGCTCGTGCGCCCGACGCCGCGTCCGTCCAGGCGCAGGCGTTACTCGCAAGCGTGGCGCGCCAGGTGCTCTGCTCC
>Ga0182746_1003686_pt1 | contig 10100 bp, 6 predicted proteins | sample eDN3rd30CBELigOP_FD_128881 | JGI IMG/M metagenome (GOLD analysis project Ga0182746, IMG submission 128881) | Enriched Organic Plus compost microbial communities from Emeryville, California, USA - eDNA 3rd pass 30_C BE-Lig OP (version 2) (version 2) ...
CGGCACCAACAGTGCCGCGACAGTCCAGATCATCCGCGGCTTCATCCAGTTCGCGGGCTTCACCATCGGCCGCACCACGTCGCTGGCCGATACGCCGGACGCCGTCTCGGCACTGGTGGCCAACGGATGGCCGGGCATCGGCGGATCAACCGGTCCGACGGGTATCAACGCCATCCAGTACACCTTCCAGTTCGGCAACGGATTCTCGGGGTCGATCGGCCTCGAAGACTCCGACCAGCGTGATCGTCCGATCTCCAACCTGAGCAACGCCGCGGCGCTGAATCCGTCGTTTGCCAACAACGCCAGCAGCTCGGGTGCCAACATCGGCAGCACGGTTCCGGAAATCACCGCCAACCTGGACGTGACCCAGGCCTGGGGTTCGGCCCGTGTCGTCGGTGCTGTCCACAACATCCGCTCCGCCTACTATAGCGGCCCGGGTGCAGGTGGTGCGTTCGGAAACTGCGTTGGTCTCGCTGCCGCCTATCCCGGCAACGAAGCCTGCGGTCGTCCCAGCGACAAGTGGGGCTACTATGTTGGCGCCGGCTTCACGATCACGGCGATCCCCGGCATGCCGGGCGACCTGTTCGGCGTGAGCGCTGGTTACTCTGACGGTGCAACCGCCTACACCACCGGCTTCAACAGCATCAGCATGGTCAAGGGCGGCAAGGTCACCTACGGCTTCGCGCCAGATGCTGTCTACACCAACCGTGGCGACATGCAGACGACCAAGTCCTGGTGGGTGAGCTCGGGCTACCAGCACGCCTGGACGCCGAACTTCAAGAGCTCGCTGTTTGCTGCCTATGTGGGCGTCGATTTCAACAACGCAGCCCACCGGCAGATCGCGAATGTGGTCTGTGGGGCGCCAGGCGCAGCCAACTGCAACCCCGACTACAGCTACTGGCTCGTCGGTTCGCGCATCTTCAACTGGACCCCGGTGCAGAACTTCAACATCGGCCTGGACATCATCTACTGGAAGTTCAACTCGGCCTTCAAGGGCGGCGGCAACTCCGCCACTGTCGGTGCGCCATTCGTCACCGCCAAGCGGATCGCCAACAACGACACCTGGGTTGCCAACCTGCAGATCACCCGCAGCTTCTGGCCGTGATCGTCTGATCACTGTCTGAAACTCGATCTGGGAGCCCCCGGCGATCTCGCCGGGGGTTCTTTTTTATGTCACCGGAAGATGCACGAAACGAATGCGCGGCGGCCCCGTCCAACCGAACTGACCGGCCCTGAGCCTTGCAGCGTCTGCTTATTGTCCAATAAGGAGCGCGCGGCATTCGCCGTCGCAGCTCACGCTGTGCATCGTCCCTTTGGGAATCACAAGATGATCGCCGGCGCACAGACGGTGCTCTTGGTCACCGACGCGGACCACGCCCGTGCCCGAGAGCACGTAGACGAATTCATCGCCATCAGCCGCGTGCGCAGGCACGGACCCTGTCAGCACCGCCTCGATCACCGCGACGCCATTGAGGATACACAGATAGGTGCCGCGGAAGCCCGGCATTTCCACCACGGTTCCCGCTTCGGGGATCTCACTTGGCGACGCGGACATATTCGATCACCGGGAGCCGGTATGGGAATGGTGACATCCCGGCTCAGCCGGTCGTGCGCTTCTGGAACACATGCAGGTAACCTCCGCTTGGAATGTCCTCGATCCGCATCGTGCCGAGGCCGGAGGCTGCGCCCCACTGTTCCAGTGTCCCCGGCTCGTCGAAACGCATCTGCCGGGTCACCGGACCAAACAGCCATCCGAACTGCTTGGCCCAGTCCGGATGCATCGTCAGAATCGCCACCGTGCCACCCGGCCGGGCGACACGCGCCATCTCGGCGACCGCCGCTGCGGGGGCGGGAAAGAAGAAGAAGGCGTTCAGACAGAAGACCTTGTCGAAGCTCTCGTCCGGCAGCGGCAATGCGGCGGCGTCAGCCTCGACGAGCGTGAGGCGGCCCTCGGCGACGGCAGCGGCATTCACCGCCTTTGCCGTCTTCAGCATATCCGGACTGTGATCGATGCCGGTCCCGTGACACCCGCACAGCAGCGCCTGCTGCAGGAACACGCCGCCGCCACAGCCGACATCAAGAATGGCATCCTGCGCCGCCGGCGGCACAACAGAGAGCGCGACATTGAATCCCGGCTGATGCCCGACCGGATGGCGATACAGCAGCCGGCCGATCGGCCCGGACGGCTTGCGCGCGATGGCGTCCGTCAGACGCTCGCGCCAGGTGCGGCTTGCGGCTGATGTCAAAGTCCAGCCCTCTCGCCGAGAGTCTCGGCAGGGATCACCCGCCGGGCCCATGTAACCACGAGAGCCACGACCAGCACGGCAGCAGCGGCGACAAGAAAAGCCGTCGCATAGCCGAGCAGCCCGGCCAGCCAGACGACGATGCCGGCAATCAGCATCTCGCCGAAGATGCTTGCGCTTTGCAGCGCCGTGACATCGGTTCCGGCTTGTCCGCCCGCACCGCCGAACCGCATCGCCAATGTCGAGGCCGCGACTGAGACCATGCCGGCGCCGGCGCCCAGCAGGATGGTGACAATCACAATGGTGGGCCATGACGCCGGCACCCATCCGGCGGCGACCATCTGCCAGGCGACAAGTGAAACCGCCGCGACCCCGAGCCCGGTCAGCATCGTGATCCAGAGGCCGATCCGGTTCGCGAGGGCCGCCGCGACCGGCGACCCCAGCAGGATGACCGAGAGGCCGGTCACGGCAGCGACCAGACCGACATCGCCGGTGCTCCAGCCGCGATCAACAAGCAGCAGCTTCGACAGGCCGACACCGCCCGCATTCGCAGTGCCGTAGATCAGGGCCAGGATCAGCAATGGCCAGACACCGCGGCGGCGGAACACGCTCATGATGCGTGCGGCGCCCGCAGTCGCCTGCCGCCGCGCCGCCGGCTCCCGCCAGACGATGATGGGAAGAAGCGAGAGCGCCAACAGTCCCGCAAGCGACAGCAATGCGATCCGTTCGCCATGCAGTTCAACAAGAATGAGGGTGCCGGCGCCCCCGATCATGACACCCGCCATCATGCCGCCGACCTGCAGCGCATTGGCCGCGCCCAAAGCGGACCTGCCGAGCGTTTCGGCGGCCAGTCCGTCGGTCGCGGTGTCCTGCGTTGCCGCAGCCAGGGACCCGACCAGCAGCACGGCGATGAGAACGGCCGCATTCTCGATGGAGGGTGGAATGAAGGCCAGCAGAACAAAGCTTGCAGCGAGAAGCGCCTGCATCGGCAGGATCCAGCTCCTGCGACGCCCAAACCGCGCGGACCCATGGTTGTCGACGAGCGGCGCCCAGATCAGTTTCAGGATCCATGGCAATCCGGCCAGCGGCGTGAGTGCGATCACGTCTAGGCTGACGCCGGCCTGACGAAACAAGACCGGCAGCGCCTCGAATGCGAAGCCGATCGGAATGCCTTGTGAAAGATAGAGAGCGCCGATGCGCGCAAGCGTCCCGCCAGCCCGCGCAACCGCGCGGTCGTCCGCAACCGCGCTGATGTCCTGCGATGTCATGTGATCCAACTCACCACCGCGCGGCGACCGTCAGTCCGACGGTTCGCCCCGGCGCGGCCACGCCCATATTGGTGCCCGAGTAATTGAAATACTGCCGCAGATACCGTTCATCGAGCAGGTTCTTGGTCCAGACGGTCGCGCTCCAGCTCTTGTTCTGCACGCCAATGCGGGCATCAACGATGTGGGTATCGCCCTGGCGATAGTTGTTGTCGGGCGTGAACGAATAGCTGGTCCGGTAGGCATAGTCGGCGGCGGCGATGAGATCGAATCCGTTCGCCAAAGGACTGCGCCATTTCAGGCCGCCGGTGACGCTGTGGTTTGGCGCATAGGGAAGCGGATTGCCCGAATAGTCCTTGCCGAGCACCGTATCGACAAAGGAGTCGTATCTCGCATCGACATAGCCATAACCCGCCGACACCGTGAGATGCTCCGCGACGCGGACGGCGGCCTCAATCTCAAGCCCCTTTGAGGTGGCGGCAGAGGCATTGCGGATCACACGGGTGAAGGGTGTCGTGTAGATCGCGGTCTGCTGATCCGCCCAGTCGATGTAGAAGACCGATCCGTTCAGCGTCAGCCGGCCGTCGAGCCAGGAGGTCTTCGCACCGACTTCATAGGACGTGGTCAATTCCGGCCGGTACCGGTTGGCTGAGCCATCGGCTTCGATATACGGGCTGATGCCACCCGATTTGAAGCCGCGGCTCACCTTGGCGAAGGCCTGGTTGCCCTCGCTGAAGTGATAGACGGCGGTGACTTCAGGCGAGAGATTGTTGAAAGAGGCCGTGCCGCTGGCACGGCCGGGCGTCCCGAACATGAAGGTCCCGCTTGGGCTTGAGATCTCCGAGACGGTGTCCTTGGTCTCGTAAGTGTAACGGAGACCGCCGATCAGTTCGAAGCCATTCGCAAAGCGATATGCAACCTCGCCGAAGGCGGAATAAGTATCCGTCGACTGATTGAACGTATTGCGGCTCCACAGCGAGCGCGGAACCGAAGCAAGATCGAAGAACTGCGCGGCATCAAAGCGCTCGTGCATGTAATAGAGGCCGCCCGTCCAGCGGAACGGACCGCCCGACGTGGAGGTGAAGCGCAGATCCTGGCTGAACTGCCGCTGATCCTCGGTCTGCGCCTGGCCGATATACGGGGTCGGCGTGAAATCTCCGTCCAGCACCGAATCCATTTTATGACCGCGCAGCGCGGTGATCGAGGTCAGCCGGAACAGATCAAAGCTGTGATCGATCCGGGCGGTCACGCCCCCGATATCGAGTTCATTGCTCGGCGCGAAATCGTGGGTGGCCTGATATTTGAAAGCCAGCGGAAGCGGAGCATACCAGAGCCCGCCGTCGTCACGATTGCGGGAATAGTCAAACGACAGCTTGAGATCGGTCCGGTCACCGATCTGTCCGGTCGTGACGAAGCGCGTGGCGAGCGCCCCGACGTCGCTGACATCCTGGCTGGTCGGCAGATTCTTGATGTAACCGTTCTGGCCCATCCATGCGGCAAACCCGCGGGCGTTGAAACCGCTTGCGCCGAGCGGCGTGTCGAGCGCGGCCTGCACCCGTCCTGTCGGGCCCGTGCCGAGCGAACCTTCGATCTCTGCACCGAGCGTCTGGCCCGGCTGCCGCATGATGAGGTTGACGGCGCCACCGATCGTGTTCTTGCCGTATAGCGTCGCCTGTGAACCGCGGATGACTTCGACTCTCTCGATGTCGGTCAGGAAGGTCGGATAGCCAAACGGACGGGCAATGTAGACATCGTCCAGGAACACGCCGACGGCCGGCTGGCGATCGACGCCGCCGTCGATGCCGAGCGAACCAACGCCCCGGATCGTGAAAGGGCCGCCCTGCGAACTGTAGACGGTGTTCAGGCTGCGGAACGCCGCATCCTCGAGGGTGTCGACTTTGCCCTTGCCGATGTCCTGGCTCGGAATGACGGTGACCGCAACCGGCGCATCCTGCGCAATTTCCTCGCGCCAGCGCGCCGTGACCGTAATCGGATCAAGTTCGATGCCGCCGTCATCGCTGGCTGAAGCGGATTGCGCCGTCTGTGCATTGACGTCGGATATGAGTCCCGCGGCCATCAGTCCTGAAGCAAGGAGTGTCGCAGATAGTCTTGAACGCATCTAAAAGTCCCTAACCCCGTGTCAGCAGTTAGGGCGCAGCAGTCCCGATCTTCAATGTTGCAGGTGTTCGGGATCTCGACTCGTTTGTTCGGGATCACGAACGCTGACCAGAGCATGACCCGTTCCGATGGAATCGGGCCGTGCTCTCGAGGTCTTTGGCGGCCGCGTTTTCTGCGGCGAACCGGTTCCAACGTCGCCGGGAAACGCTCTAGGACAGTCTCGCCCGCCTTGACCGGAATGCAGTCGGCGGGACGCCGAAGCGCCGGCGGAATTCGGTTGCGAAGTGCCGCTGCTGGTAGCCGAAGGCGCGCGCCACGAATCCGATCGAATGCTCGCCGGCCTCCAGCATGCGTTTGGCTTCGTCCAGCCGCCGCCCTTTGGCGTAAGCGTAGACAGGCTGACCAAAGAGGTCACGAAAGCCTTCCGACAGCTTGCGGGAATTCACACCGACGCGGCGCGCGAGATCCGTCACGGTTGGAGGATCAGCAATCTCGGCATGAAGGATCGCACGCGCCTGATAGAACCGTTCGATATCGCGCGACGACCAGGCATCATCCGCTTTGACGATCGAGCGCAGCGGACAGGAGGCGGTCATCTCCTGCAATGCATGCGCGATGCATTCAAGTGCTTTCGCCGTCAGGAAGCAGCGTCGCGCCGGGCCTTGCAGGGAGCAGGCATGCATCTGCCAGGCCAGCGCGTTCATGACACTTGGGCACGGTTCAAACCTGGAGCAGCCGGGTCGATCGAGAAGCGCATAGGCGTCCTCGCCAAGGAGATCGTCAAAGCTCTCGGCTGGAACACGTACAAACACCGCGGACAAGGTGCCGTCATTCATCGCGATGTGACGTGTTGAAAGAGCGTCCACGGAGTGGAAGGCGGCCGCGCTGCCGCGCGTCCAGCAATTGCGCCCGAACGTGTCCTGCTCGACGGTGATCTCGCCTTCAAGAATGGCCCCGAGCCAGTAGCCGGAGCCGACCGTGGTGTCCCAGACCTGTCCACGCGTGACCGAGACGCTGTCGAGAAACACCTCAATGCCTGCGGAAGAGACGATTTCCATGACCTGCGAGGATGCCGCCCACAGTTTAGAACAAACCTAACTTTTATAATTATATCAGTGAGTTAGCCGGATACGCAAGAATGCGGTTTGACGGCTTCCACAGCGCTTCGTTCGACTCAACCTCCCGACTGTCAGCTAGCGGCTGCGCGCCGGGACCGCACCATCGCGCGCCGGCTTCGAAGCCAGTGAGAGCAATCGATCCAGCGCATGAACATCCGCCAAAGCCGCCGATTTCTCCCGCGGCGACAGGACCGCAAGCGCATTGGCCAGCGTCGTGACATCATCGAGCTTGGCCCGCGCGATGAAACGGTCGGGCGTGTAGTCGTCAGGCTCGCGCTCACCCTTGTTTGGAAGCATCGCCCGGTGAGCCGCGAGCAGCCCCGGCATGGCGGCGAGGCGCTGCACGGCTTCGACGGGTTCATCCTCAGTGGTCAGCGCGCGGATCTCAGCAGCGCGCCGAAGCACCGCAGGCAGCACGATCTCCTCCGGCGTGGTCAGGAGACCCATGCGCGCGAAGGCGGCTCCCGCAGCCACCTGGGCCGTCCCCAGCACGATGGGTATGGACAGCAGCAATCCCAGAATGACCGGCGACATCCAGAAGAACAGTGGAAGTGAAATCACAAGAGCCGCGGCAGCCAACGCGATGCCGACCAGGGTGTGGGGGATATACCGTTGGACGGTCGCAAGGACCGGGATACGCCCATCGCTGCGCCGCTGCGGCTGCCAGCCACTGTCACGACCGGCAAGGATGCCGAGCACGGCTGCGGACTGGCTGATCATCACAACGGGGGCAGCGAGGCCCGCGACGATCGTTTCCGCCACGACGCTGACCAGCGCCGCAGCGCCGCCCCGGAACTCACGTCGTGTGTCCCGGTTCAGCACCATCGCGCCATAGGCGAACAGCTTCGGCAGCAGCAGGATGGCCATCGTGCCGGTGAACACCCAGGCCGCGCGAACCGGGTCCTGGGCCGGCCATGTCGGAAACAGAGAAAACTCGGATGGAAAATAGTCAGGAGGAACAAACCTGGCCTGCAACGCCGTCAACAACCCGCTCAGCAACAATGCAAGCCACAGCGGCGCGGTGATGTATGAGCCGATCCCCATCAGCAGATGCAGACGCGAGATGGTATGCAGCCCGCGCGTGGACAGCACCGCGGCATGCTGGAGGTTGCCTTGACACCAGCGGCGGTCGCGCAGGGTGAGATCGATCAGGGAGGGCGGCGCTTCTTCATAGCTGCCGGACAGTGACGGCACCAGATGCACGGCCCAGCCGCCACGGCGAAGCAATGCGGCCTCGACAAAATCATGACTCAGGATGTGCCCGCCGAACGGCTTGCGGCCGCTCAGATGCGGAAGGCCGGCAGATGCCGCGAAGGCCCGCGTGCGGATGATGGCATTGTGGCCCCAGTAGTTGCTGTCCGGCCCATGCCACCACGCCAGCCCTTCGGCGACAAGCGGTCCGTAAAGCCGCCCGGCAAACTGCTGGAGACGGGCGAACAGGCTCCGTCCTCCGGCGATGACGGGCAACGTCTGGATCAGGCCGACATGCGGGTTCTGCTCCATGGCGGCTGCGAGGCGCACGATGCAGTCGCCGGTCATCACGCTGTCGGCATCCAGCACCAGCATGGCGCCGTAAGCGCCACCAAAGCGCGTCACCCATTCGGCGATATTCCCGGCCTTGCGATCAATGTTGTGCGGCCGCCGCCGATAGAACAGGTTCCTGGCGTTGACCCTCTCCCGCAGCGTCAGAAAAGCCGCCTCCTCCGCGATCCAGACATCCGCATGGGTGGTATCGCTGAGGATGAAGACATCGAATGCATCCATCGCGCCGGTCGCGAGGAGCGACTCATAGGTCGCCTGCAGACCGGCAAAGGCCCGGGACGGCGGCTCATTGTAAGCCGGCATCACGATCGCAACGCGGATGGTGAGACGTGGCGGCGGCGCCCGCATATCAATCCCCAGCACCGTGCGACGCCGCACCATGGCGACGCATCCGGCCAGCGCATTGCTGAAGGAGAAGCCGATCCATGCAAACAGGAGGACGAACAGGCCCAGCACGAGAGCTTCAAGCGCGGTCAGGCCGCCGACATCGAGCACCCGATACATCTCATAGGCTGCGCCCGCCGTGAGAAGGGCCGCGACGCCAAAAACAAAGCCGCGGCGAAGCAAAAGCCTTGCTGGCTGTTCGAGCCTCGGTCCGGAGGGAGCCTCGCGCAGCGACTGGATGGGCATCGCCAGCCGGCTTTCATCCGGCAGCGCGGGCGCGCAATCCGGCAGCGGCGATGTGAATGTCGCTTTGTCGTCGTGCGCCGTCAGGCGGTCCATCGATAGATCCACGTCTCCGCCAGCCGCTCATCTCCACGAACCAGCTCCGCCCGCAATTCGGCCAGATCCACTCCACGCGTCTCGAACATGAACGACAGCCGCAACCCTTCAATATCGGCGTTGGGCTGCAGCACGACGTTTGATATGGCACCGGCGCTCGTTGACACTTTCGCTTCGACGCCATCGAGAGCGAGATTCCGCATCGTCTCTCCGGTGATGTCGAGGACGAAGAGGCGTTGTTGCGCGGTGCCGCCGCATCGCGTGGCGCTGAAACGGCCGATCGGATCACGGTCGAGTCCGTCCCAGTTCCAATGGAGACGGTAGGTGAAATTATACTCGCCCCCTTTCCGGAGCGGCTCCTTCGGGCGCCAGAACGCCACGATGTTATCGTGCACTTCCTGCGGCGTCGGTATCTCCACCAGATGGATGGCGCCCTCGCCCCAATTGCCGATGGGCTCCACCCAAACACTCGGGCGTCTTTCATAACGCGCTTCGAGATCCTGATAATCGAAGAAGGAGCGCTGGCGCTGCAGCAGACCAAAGCCGCGAACGTTGACATCGACGAAGGCGCTGAGTTGAAGCCGGCGTGGATTGGTGAGCGGCCGCCAGATCCGCTCGCCTCTGCCGTTGATGATCGCAAGTCCCTGCGCATCGCAGACAGCCGGACGGAAATCATCGACACCGTCACGATCGTTCGGCCCGAAGAAGAACATGCTGGTGAGCGAGCCAAGACCCGCCTGATCGATATCCACCCGGGGATAGACCGCCATCTCGACCGTCATCGTCGTCGAATCCCCGGGCTGAATCGTGAAGCGATGGACGGCGGACGCGCTGGGACTATCGAGCAGAGCGTGGACGACAATCGAATTGACACCCTGTCGCGGGCGCTCCAGCCAGAAAGCCTTGAAGGCTGGAAATTCCTCGCCGCTTGCATCCCCGGTCTTGATCGACAGCCCCCGGGCCGAGGAGCCATAGACCTGCCCCTTGCCAATCGCGCGAAAATAGCTGGCGCCCTGGAAGACAGCTATTTCATCGAAATAGTCCGGCCGGTTGATCGGCCCGTGCACGCGGAATCCCGAGAAGCCAAGATC
>Ga0182746_1003690_pt1 | contig 10084 bp, 8 predicted proteins | sample eDN3rd30CBELigOP_FD_128881 | JGI IMG/M metagenome (GOLD analysis project Ga0182746, IMG submission 128881) | Enriched Organic Plus compost microbial communities from Emeryville, California, USA - eDNA 3rd pass 30_C BE-Lig OP (version 2) (version 2) ...
CACCACCGCGCCACAGATGCTCCAGCGCCAGAACTCACGCCACTCGGGAGACGTCATGCTCATGGACCCGGCGTCTTCTCCAGCCCGACGAGGGCGACCTTGAGATAGCCGGCGCCGCGCAGCAGGTTCATCACTTCCATCAGCTCGCCATAGGGCACGGCCTTGTCGGCGCGCAGGAAGATGCGGGTCTCCTTGTCGCCATTCGCCCGCTGGTCGAGAGTTGGCCCGAAGGTGTCACGGGGGATGACGGCATCGCCGATGGCCAGAGAGAGGTCGTTCTTCACCGTCAGATAGATCGGCTTCTCCGGCCGTGGCTGCGGCTGGGCCGTGGACGCCGGCAGATCGACCGCGATATCGACCGTCGCCAATGGCGCGGCGACCATGAAGATGATCAGCAACACCAGGATGACGTCGATGAAGGGTGTGACGTTGATCTCGTGATTCTGTTCGAGATCGTCACCGTGCTGGAGCTTCGCCGCCATCGTTGTTACTCCGCCGCGGCTGGAAAGGGCCGGGCCGCCTTTGGCGACTGCGATGCGGTATGCCGGTCGAGATCGCGGCTGACGAGGCGCAGGACCTCAGCCGAGATGTCGCCGAGCTCGGCGCGGTAGGTCGTGATGGTGCGGGCGAACACGTTGTAGATCATCACGGCCGGGATCGCCGCGACCAGTCCGATGGCGGTCGCGAGCAACGCCTCGGCGATGCCGGGCGCAACGACCGCGAGGCTCGTGGTGTGGGCCTTCGAGATGCCGATGAAGCTGTTCATGATACCCCAGACCGTGCCGAACAGACCGACAAACGGCGCGGTCGAGCCGATGGTCGCCAGCGCGCTGGTGCCGCGGGTGATCTTGCGGCCGCTGGCGGCCTCGATGCGTTCCAGCCGCGAGGCGACGCGCTCCTTGATGCCTTCCTTGTCGAAAGCATCCGCCGACATGCGCAACTCGGTCACCGCTGATTCGAGCAGGTGCCGGCCGACGCCGTGACGCGCCTGAAGCTGCTGCCGCGCTTCTTCGATCGACCGGACTTTCGCCAGCACCTTGCGGGCGTGATGGGCGCGGCGCTTGGCCGAGGCGATCTCGATCGATTTGGCCAGCCACACCGTCCACGTCACCACCGAGGCGAAGGCCAGCCCAACCATCACCGCCTGAACGACGATGTCCGCATGCACGAACATGCTCCAGGGGGACAGATCGTGGGGGAGCTGCCCGGAGGCCACGGTCTGGACGGCTTGCGAGGCTCCCGGAGGCGCAGCGACAGGGGGCGCCGCCATCGAAGGCACGGCAGGCACATCGGCCGGCGGCACGACTGCGGGAACGGGCGGCACATCGGCTGGAGGCGGCACGACAGTCGGCGGCACGGCAGCAGGTGGCGCAGCCACGGGCGGAGAGGCCGCGCCCGAGGCGCCTGGCGCTGCCGCGCCATCCTGTGCGAATGCTTGATTGCAAACCAGCCATGCGGTCGCAACGGCGGTGCCGAGCGGTGCCGAAATGGATCGAAGGGTTGCCTGGAGCACTCGGGATTTTGTCATGTTGCAGCCAATCTGGGCAGGGATGTTACACTATTACATGCGGGTCGTTGGCAGAAGTAAGACGGGTGGCCCTACTCAGCCGGGCCGTACTGGGCGACGGCAGCCGCCGTCATCCGGGCTTTGCGCCGCTGATGGCCGTGCCACCACATCACGACACCGGTGATGCCGAAGACCAGGGGCAGGATGCCAGTCAGAAATACGAAGATCTGCCAGACGATACCGCCGCGCTGGCCGTCATGAATCCATCGCATCCATTGCGCGACGCGGTCGCCGGCGAGCGGCTCCGGCGGCCGTTGAACGCTGGAATCGCGGTCATTGATGAGAAGCGTCACGGGCTGGGGCAGATCGGCATGACGCACCTGCACCCGCCAGATCGGAGTTGTGGCCGCGCCGTCGGACCGCCGTCCGCCGCCGGTTGAAACGGGCAGGAACACTGCAGCCGGCAGGGAGCCCGGCTCGGCGGCGAGGGCGAGTTCAAGGGCGCGATCGGGCGTCAGCGCGGCGTCGCGGGCGAGGGGGCCGTTGAGGCTGGCGCGCTGGCCGGGCGCGGACACCGGGGCGACATTGGAGACGAGGGTCCGCGAGGTCTGTGGAAAAGAAATGTAGATGCCGGTCAGCGAGACGATCGCCAGCGGGATCGAAATCCAGAAGCCCAGGACGTGATGGAGATTGTTCATCATGTCGGCGGTGCGACGGAAGCGCAGCCCGCGCAGGAACATGCGATTGCGCGGCCACCACAAGTAAATCCCGCTGAGCGACAAGATCAGCATAGCAACGCCGACCCATCCGACGATTTGCCGCCCAGAATACTGTGGAACGAACAGGTTTCCGTGCAGGATATGCAGGATGCCCATCCAGGATGAGCCGAATTCCATCCGGTCCAGCACCTTTCCGGTCGGCGGATCGAGGTAGATTGTGACGAAACGTGGGCGTTCACCCGGTGCGGCCGGGCCGCGCGCACTCACCGTCACCGGCTTCCCGGCGCTCTCCGGATAACGGACACTGTTGGCCTGGAGGCCCTGATCGAGCGCTTCCTGCGCGGCACTGAGATAGCCGGACGGGGGCAGGGTGACTGTCGGGCCTGACACGGCCCATCGCTGCGGATTGATCAGACTGTCGAATTCATCGTGCCAGACCAGAAGGCCGCCCGACACCGCCACCGGCACCAGAAGTATCAGCAGCGCAAGCGCCAGCCAGCGGTGAACTGTCAGCAGAACCGGGCGAATTTTCAGGTTTTGCGCCAGCGCCATCCAGACCTTCCGTCCATCACCCCAATGGGATGCCGCCGTCCGGCTTGGGTCTAGCATCCGGGTGGGCATTTAACGCAATCACCCTGACGATGCAATGTAATCGAATAGATTAGAATTATTCAAATTCTAGTATTCAATACATTTGAATTGTTCAAATCATAATATTCAATCGTGGCAACATTTTGTGTTGCGAGTCATTTTCACGTGACGTAGGGATTATACCAGAAACTACAAGTATAAATGGTTTCTAAGCTCTACGTTCAACGGGATTTGGGGGCAGAAATGTCGCGCATTTGCAGGAATAAGAAGAAGCATACCCATCACAGGCACAAGAGCTTGAAGGGGGCGCAACCGGCAGCGAGCGACGCGACTCACCCGACAGTTGGTATTTCCCGCGGCAGCCTCCGGGCTCCGATGACCCATGTGGCGGTCAGCCTGGCCTCGATGATGCTGGCCGGCGGCACGGCCATGGCCCAGCAGGCGGGAACCGACCTGCCGACCATTCAGGTCGAAGGGCAGGGCGGCGACACCGGCTACCAGGCGACTGGCACCGGCATCTCGCGCATTCCGACTCCGCTGATCGACACGCCGCAGACGGTGAACGTGGTCACCCAGCAGCTGATCCAGGACCAGCAGGCGACGACGATGGAGCAGGCGCTCCGCAACGTGCCGGGCATCACCTTCAGCGCCGGCGAAGGCGGCAACCAGGGCGACACCCCGTTCATCCGCGGTTTCAGTGCCCGGGGTGATATGTTCCGCGACGGCATCCGCGATCCGGGCTGGTATACCCGCGACCTGTTTTCGATCCAGAACGTCGAGGTCTTCAAGGGACCCTCGGCCTTCGCCTTCGGCCGCGGCGCCACCGGCGGCGCGATCAACCTGTCCTCCAAGCTGCCGACCATCGCCGTGCCGTTCATCGAAGGCACCATCACCGGCTACTCTCCGTTCGGCTACCGCGGCGAACTGGATGCCGGCGGCCGCACCGGCAACTTCACCGGCCGCGTGCAGGCGATGGGGCAGGACATCGATACGGCTGGCCGCGATAACGTCTGGACCAAGCGCTGGGGTGTCGCGCCGTCGTTCACCTATGATTTCACCCCGCAGACGCGCGCCTCGTTCAGTTACCTCTATCAGGGCGAAGAGAGCGTGCCGGACTACGGCCATCCGTATCTGCCGGCTTCGACCTACGATCAGAATACGGGGCAATATACCGGGGGATATAACGGCCCTGGCGTCCCGGTCGGGCCTGTGCCTGTGTCCCGCAGAAACTGGTATGGCTTCAATTCAGGGCCTCTCAGGGACATCGTGCGGACTGACACGCATATCCTGACGGGAAAAATCGAGCATAATTTCACGAATGATATCAAGCTCGCCAACACGACCCGCTACATGGTGGTGGATCGGTTTGTGAGAACGACAGCGCCTCGCAGTCTTGTAACGACAAAGCCGAATCCGAATGATCCGACGAGACCTATTCCTCTCCCGATTGATCAGTGGACAATCGGCCGTCAGCACTTCCAGAACCAGACTGACAATACGCTGATTGTGAATCAGACGGACCTGAACGCCAAGTTTGATACTTGGGGACTCAAGCACACCTTCTCTGGCGGCATTGAAATCGCGCAGGAGAATCGAACAAATCAAAGGGCGAATCTTTGTGGACCAACAGTCTGCAGAACCAACGTCGTCGATCCGACGCCTCAGCCCGATCTCACACCTGTTATCTGGCAGCCGGAACAGAAGACCACAGCAGATACTTTTGCTGTCTATGCGTCTGATCAGATCAAGATCAACCGTTACTTTGAGGTGATGGGCGCCATCCGCTACGACAATTTCTCCACGGACTACAAGGCTACGGACACCGCTACACTTCTTCCTATCAATCTCAGCAGAACCGACAATCTGTTGAGCTATCGCGTTGGTGGTGTTGTCCATCCAACGGAGAACTCGAGCATTTATGTAGCTTACGGCATTTCGTACAATCCGACGGCGGAATTTCTCACCCTTAGCACGAGCGGCTCGTCCAACGTTAACTTGGACCCCGAAAAGAACGAGACCATCGAGGTTGGCGCCAAGGTTGATCTGTGGGGAGACCGGCTCAGCCTGACGGGTTCGATCTTCCAGATCGAGAAGACCAACATGCGCATTTCCAGTGATCCGACGGATTCGACAGCCGTTTATATTCTCGACGGAAAAGCGCGGGTGCAAGGCGTCGAAATTGGCGCAACCGGCAAGATCACCGACAAGTGGCAGGTGTTTGCGGGCTACACCTATCTCGACACTGAGATCGTTCGGACACGCAACCGGGCGGAACTGGGTCGCCACCTGCCGAACACACCACCGAACAGCGCAACGCTGTGGACGACCTATGCGGTGACGCCCGAGTTCACGATTGGTGGTGGGTTATTTTACCAGGACAAGGCTTATGCCAATACGACCAACATGATCTACGTCCCAAGCTGGGTCCGCTTCGACGCCATGGCGAGCTATCAGGTCACCAAGGCTGCGCTGTTGCAGTTCAACATCTACAACATCGGTGATGAGAAGTATTACGCCCAGTATTACGGTGGCCATGCGGTGCCGGCGGCCGGACGTTATGCCTCTCTTTCGTTGAAGATGCGCTGGTAAGTTACCAACCGGCGTTGTCCTTGCCGCGTCCGCCCCCTGAACCTCCGGGTGGACGCGGCAATTTTTTTGATCTCTCGCAAGCTTGCAGTCCGCGCGAAGGTGTAGCACCACGCTCGCAGAGGTGAAGGCGCGGGAGTCCGTTCCATGATGGTGCATATCCCCAACGTGCTGACGGCGGACGAGGTGGCTCGTTGCCGTGACGTGATGAAGCGCGCCGGCTGGGCGGATGGCCGCATCACCGCCGGGCATCAGTCCGAGAAGGTGAAGTTCAACCTCCAGCTTCCCGAGACTGCGCCGGAGGCGCGCGAGCTGGGCGACATGGTGCTGCGCGCGCTCGGGCGCAGCCCGCTGTTCATGTCGGCCGTGCTGCCCAAGCAGATCTTTCCGCCGCTGTTCAACCGCTACGATGCGGGCATGACGTTCGGCTCGCATGTGGACAATGCGATCCGGATGCATTCCCAGTCGCCGGTCCGCGTCCGCACCGACGTCTCGTCAACGCTCTTCATTTCATCACCGGAGGATTATGACGGTGGTGAGCTTGTCGTCGAGGATACCTACGGCAACCACGCCGTGAAGCTCCCGGCGGGCGACATGATCGTCTATCCCGGCACCAGCCTGCACAACGTCACCCCGATCACCCGCGGTTCGCGGGTCGCCTGCTTCTTCTGGACCCAGAGCATGATCCGCGACGTCACCAAGCGGTCGCTGCTGTTCGACCTCGACATGTCGATCATCCGCCTGAACCAGGATCACCCCGGCCACCCGTCGATCATGCAGCTCACCAACGTCTACCACAACCTGCTGCGCCAGTGGGCTGAGGTCTAGAGCGCTTCCCGATGAGATTGAATCGGGAAGCGCTCTAGATTCTCTATTTGATCGCATTTTCTGCGGAAAACCGGTGTCCACTTTTCCGGAAAATGCTCTGGCCGCCGCGACAGCCTCGGCGCGGCCATCCGTCAGGGATTTGATCATCGCATTGTCACACGAATGGCATGTACTTGCCGCTGTGACGGATGCCGTTTTGTCCCGGATCGCTCCAGACCGGATGGAGCAGGGAAGCGCTCCGGCTTCTTTGTCTGATCGCTTTTTCTGCAGAAAGTCGGCTTCCGGTTTTCCGGAAATGCTCCTGAGGAGGACTGCATGCCCCTCGCATCGGACTACACGTTCAATCCAACGACACGGCGCTCGGCGGGACACCGCCTCATCAAATCATCGGATGGCGACACCCTGGTGGTCGAGCAGCCGATCCGGCTGGTGTCGTGCGACACGCCGGAAAAGGCGCAATATGCCGGCCGACCTGAGACCGCGCAGCCCAAGCTCGATCTGTGCCGGCAGCGGCTGGAAGGGGATTTCTACGACGAACTCCCCGCAGAACTCCGGACCTATCTCATTGGGAAGCTGACCGGCGATGCCGCCGAGCGGCATATCCTGGCGGCGGTCGATGCCTCCGCGCATTTCGATGCGATCCTCGACCGCCGCCTGACCCGTCCGGACGGACGCCAGCGCCGGACGGCCGTGCTGCCGACCGGCGAGATCATCGACACCTATGGCCGGATGCTGGCCTATGTCGCGCCGTGGTTCGACAACACGGATGCCGATCCGCTGCCGCTGCCGACCTCGCCGGAACGGCGCACGTTCAACCTCGACATGATTGCGGATGGCTGGGCGGCGTTCTTTCCGATCTATCCGTCGTTGCCGCGCTTGTCGGACATGCGGATCGCCGTCGCCGCGGCGGAGGAGGCGTGGGACGACCGCAAGGGCATGTGGGCCGCCTACGGCGACTCGCTGCTGCTCGGCTATGAATACCGCATGTGCATCAAGCTGGCGGCGGCGAGCGCCGGCGACGAAGGCGTTGCAGAGGCTTTCCAGCGGACCTGCATTGATCTGCGGACCTTGAAGATCGTCGGCGCGTTCGGCTTTCCGGCGGTGCCGCCGTCGCTGCGCCTGTGGGTCTGGAACGACGAACTGGAAGATGCGCAGGCAGCGCTGGGGTTGCTGGACTAGTTTCGACGCATTTGATCACTCGGCCCAACATCCGCTAGTCAGTCGCTCCGAACAGGGAGCCCGACCGGATGTTGCGCATCGCAATTCTCGACGACTATCAGCGCGTCGCGCTGCAGATGGCGGACTGGAACCGCCTCGGTCCTGATGTCGAAATCGTGCCGTTCCACAAGCATCTGGCCGACCCCGGCGAAGCCGCCCGCGCGCTTGCCGATTTCGACGTGCTGGTGATGATGCGCGAGCGCATGCCGCTGCCGCGTTCGTTGATCGAGCGGCTCCCGCGCCTGCGCTATGTCGTATTCACCGGCTCGCACAGCCAGGCCATCGATTTTGCAGCGCTGGCCGAACGCGGGATTCCCGCCTCGCGGACCGGCGCGCGGGCTTCGCCCGCTGCAGCCGAACTCACCTGGGCGCTGGTGCTGGCCTGCGCGCGGCACATTCCGCAGGAGGATGCGGATATGCGCAACGGTGGCTGGCAGACCACTGTGGGCGTCGGCCTGTTCGGCAAGACGCTGGGACTGCTGGGCCTCGGGACCTTGGGCGCGATCATCGCGCGCTATGGCCGCGCATTCGATATGAACGTCATCGCCTGGAGCCAGAACCTCACCGATGAGCGCGCGGAAGCTGCAGGCGCGAAGCGCGTGTCGCGGGAGGAACTGTTTGCTCAGGCCGATATTCTGAGCGTCCACCTCAAGCTCGCGCCGCGGACGACCGGACTGGTCGGAGCGCCGGAATTCGCGCTGATGAAGCCGACTGCGATCCTGGTCAACACCTCGCGCGGTCCGATTGTCGATGAAGCGGCCCTGATTGAAGCGTTGCGCACGCGACGGATTCAAATGGCCGGACTGGATGTCTTCGATACCGAGCCGCTGCCGGCGGACCATCCGCTGCGCGGCCTCGGTAACGTGGTGCTCACTCCGCACCTCGGCTATGTGACCGACGAATCCTATCGCATATTCTACAGCTCTATCGTGGACAATATCCTGGCCTGGCAGGCCGGGACGCCGATCAACCTCCACGCCGAGGGGCCGCGAAGCTGACCGCAGCCCTGTCCCGCCTTGCGCGCGGACGCGGATAGGTAGAAGACCGGGGTTGCCTTGGCTATATTAAAAACTGAGAAGCAATAGTCGCGGCGTTGACGCTGTGACCGGGAGTTGAAATGAAAGTTCCATTCAAGGGGGCGATCGACTGCGACGTGCATCCGGCCGTGCCGAACACGCGGGCGTTGCTGCCGTATATGAGCGACTTCTGGCAGGACCACCTGACCAACCGGCATATCGACCGGTCTCCGTTCACCCTGTCGAGCTTCTCGCCCAATCTGCCGCTGTTCTCCCGGCCGGACTGGAAGCAGGAGAAGGGGCTGCCGGCCTCGGACCTTGAGCAGTTCCGCACCCAGGCGCTCGACACCTTCGGCACCAGCATTGCGATCTGCAACCCGCTGCATGGCATCATGGCGATGTTCAATGTCGACATGGTCGCCGCCTTCTGCTCGGCCATCAACGACTGGATGGCGAAGGAGTGGCTCGACAAGGAGCCCCGCCTGCGCGCGTCGATGGTGATCCCGGTGCAGAATCCGGAGCTGGCAGTGGCCGAGATCGAGCGCGTCGCGCCGGACAAGCGCTTCGTCCAGATCCTGCTGCTGGCGATGGGCGACATGCCGCTCGGCAACCGCATCTATTGGCCGATCTACGCGGCGGCGGAGCGCCACGGCCTCACCGTGGGCGTGCATGCGGGCAGTTCGTTCCGTCATGCGCCGACCGGCTCCGGCTTCCCGTCCTTCCATGTCGAGGATTACATCGTCCAGGGGCCTGGCTGCGAGGACGCGGTGGTGAGCTTCCTCGCAGAGGGCGTGTTCCAGAAGTTTCCGTCGCTCAAGCTGGTGATGATGGAGACCGGCTTCACCTGGCTGCCGACGCTGCTGTGGCGCACCAACAAGGCCTGGCGCGGCGTCCGCACCGAGGTGCCGTGGATCGACCGGCTGCCGGCTGACATCATCCGCGAGCGCGTGCGCTTCACCCTGCAGCCGCTCGACCTGCCGCCGGACCCGAAGGCGCTGGAGCGGACGCTGGATCACGTCGGCTCGGACAAGCTGCTGTTGTTCTCGACCGACTATCCGCACTGGCATTTCGACGGCGAGGATGCCTTGCCCGACGGTTTGAATGCCGACATGATCCGCAAGATTCTGATCGACAATCCGCTCGAGACGTATCCGCGCCTGCGCGATGTGGCCACAGCCGGCGGCGCGAAACAGAATGAGGAGACGGTCCCATGAACGCACCGGTTCTGGAGCGCGACCTTCGTATCCGCCAGAAGCTGACCTTCGTCGACTGCGACATCCATCCGGTCCAGCAGTCTGACGCCGACCTGCATCCCTATCTGTCCGCACGGTGGCTCGAGCATTTGAAGAGCTTCGGCGGCCATACCCGCCAGGGCGTGATCGGTCAGCAGACCCATCCCCGCATGATGGCGGCCGGCCAGCGCGCCGATGCCTATCCGAAGCGTGGCGGCCCGCCCGGTTCCGATCTTCAATTGCTGCAGACCCAGCACCTCGACCCGAATGCGGTGGAGATCGGCATGCTGGTGGCGCTCAGCCGCGGCGGCATGGAGGAGCGCAACCTCGACTACGGCGCGGCGCTGTCCCATGCGGTGAACAGCTGGCAGCTGCACGACTGGGTCG
>Ga0182746_1003698_pt1 | contig 10062 bp, 9 predicted proteins | sample eDN3rd30CBELigOP_FD_128881 | JGI IMG/M metagenome (GOLD analysis project Ga0182746, IMG submission 128881) | Enriched Organic Plus compost microbial communities from Emeryville, California, USA - eDNA 3rd pass 30_C BE-Lig OP (version 2) (version 2) ...
CCCGGAGCCGGCGTGCATGGCGGGCATATCGTGGCCGAAGGCACGCCCCAGGACATCATCGACGATCCCAACAGCATTACCGGCGCCTATCTCTCGGGCCGCATGGGCATCCCGCTGCCCGCCGAACGCCGTGAACCGTCAAAGACGCGCAAGTTGGCGCTCAAGGGCGCGACGGGCAACAACCTCAAGGATGTTTCGGTCGACGTGCCGCTCGGGCTCTTCGTCGCCATCACCGGCGTCTCCGGCGGCGGCAAGTCGACGCTGATGATCGATACGATGTACCAGGCGATCGCCCGGCGGCTCAACGGCGCGCGCGTCGTGCCTGCCCCGCACGAATCCCTCACTGGCCTCGAATTCCTCGACAAGGTGATCGATATCGACCAGAGCCCGATCGGCCGCACGCCGCGCTCGAACCCGGCAACCTATACCGGCGCCTTCACGCCGCTGCGCGAATGGTTCGCCGGGCTGCCGGAAGCGAAGGCGCGCGGCTATGGCCCGGGCCGCTTCTCCTTCAACGTCAAGGGCGGGCGCTGCGAGAAATGCGAGGGCGATGGCGTCCTCAAGATTGAAATGCACTTCCTGCCCGACGTCTACGTCACCTGCGACGTGTGCAAGGGCAAGCGCTACAACCGCGAGACGCTCGAGGTGCAGTTCAAGGGCAAGTCGATCTCGGACATTCTCGACATGACGATCGATGAGGGCGTGGATTTCTTCGCCGCCGTCCCCTCGATCCGCGACAAGCTTGTGACGCTGCAGCGCGTGGGCCTGGGCTATGTGAAGATCGGCCAGCCGGCGACGACGCTCTCGGGCGGCGAGGCGCAGCGCGTGAAACTCTCCAAGGAGCTTTCCAAGCGCGCTACCGGCCGCACGCTCTACATGCTGGACGAGCCCACGACAGGCCTTCACTTCCACGACGTCGCCAAGCTGCTCGAAGTGCTCCACGAGCTTGTCGAGGGCGGCAATACCGTGGTGGTGATCGAGCACAATCTCGAAGTCATCAAGACCGCCGACTGGATCATCGACATGGGCCCCGAAGGCGGCGATGGCGGTGGCGAGGTGGTCGGCGTGGGCACGCCCGAGGATATCGCCGAGAACCCAAGGTCCTATACCGGCGCCTTCCTCAAGGAAGTGATGGCGCGACGACCGGCACGAAGCGAAGCGGCCGAGTAGCTTTTCCAAAAGGGCGGGGTTCAACTCCGCCCTTCGTTTTTTCACTGCCCGTCGCAATTTTTCATACTCCCCCGTTCGTATGACGGGGGCATGAATTTGGCATGCGGACTACGCATGGCATCCTTGAGCTTTGGGGCATTCAAAGACCATGCGATTCAGCGCATTTTCCGCGATGGGGCAAACTCGGAAAGGAAGTACGCAAATGTTTGTAAGAGCCGTCTGGCGCGTAAAGCGGCTGGTCGACATCAAGCAGGCATTGCGGGAAATGGACGTTCCGACGACCCGTGAGGCCGACATGCTCGGCCTTGCCGGGCCGGACTTCTCCAAGATGACCCGCGGTCTGTTCGACAAGTAGCCTTTGGCGTCAATCATCCGTTCGAGCGGCCGCTCCGGGAAACCGGGCGGCCGCAAGCCTTTCCGGCTTTCTTAACGACAGGTGAATGCCGGCAAAAAGAGATATGCGGAATCTGCATGCCAAATCTGAGCGATCGCCATCTGCTCAAATCGCAGGCAAAGCACTAGATACAGCGCGTAGACGAAAAGGAGACACCAAATGGACATTCGTAAGACGCTTCGCAAGTGGGCTGCCTACCAGCAGACCGTCCGTGAGCTCAACGCTCTCGACAACCGTCAGCTGAACGACCTCGGCATCACCCGCAGCGACATCAGCCGCATTGCGCGCGACCATGTCAGCACCCTGTAAAGGCCAGCTGACTGCCCGCATCGCGGTGAAGGTTCGAACACCCGCTCTCTAAGAGGCGGGTGTTCTTGTTTTTGGGGCCCGCTTTTCAGAAAGCCAGCCGCCCCACCAGTTCCTCATAGGAAACACAGACCGCCTCCTGGAAGGCCTTTCGCGTCCGCAGGCGCTCATGCCAGGCCTCGAAATGCGGCAGGCTCGGCCGGTCGACCGGCATCGTGAACCAGCGATAGAGCGATACGCCCGCCACGATATCGGCATAGGTCAGCTCCTCCCCCGCCAGGTAAGGCACTTCCGCCAGCCTGCTATCCATCATGCGTTGCAGCCGGATCGTCTCGGCAATGCCCTTGCGGATCGCCTCGGCATTCTGCTGAGCGGGCGGCGTGCGCACGAGATCCCAGAAGACGCCGACCCAGGCCGGCTGATAGGTGGTCGCCACCCAATCCGTCCACTGGTCGACAAGCGCGCGGTCGCGCGGTTCGACGGGCCAGAGCAGGCCCGAGGCGTAAGTGGCCGAGAGATAGCGCACGATCGCATGGCTTTCCCACAGCACCAGCTCGCCATCGCGGAGCGTCGGCACCTTGGCATTGGGGTTGAGGGCGAGATATTCAGGCGTATCCAGCCCCCCATGCGAGCCGCCCACAGGGATGTGCTCGTAGCGCATTTCGAGCTCCGCCAGCAGCCAGGAAACCTTCTGCACATTCGCCGAATTCCGGCGCCCCCAGAGCGTGATCGACACCTGGCTCTCCTCTTGTTGAGTCGCCGCCGAGCTTAGCGTGTTGCGCCCCGTCAACGCAGTTGCTAAAGCCGCCTCATGTCGAATTCCAGCACACAACCCATCCATATCATCGGCGGCGGTCTCGCAGGTTCCGAGGCCGCCTGGCAGGCAGCCCAGACAGGCGCCAAGGTCATCCTTCACGAGATGCGCCCGGAGCAGAAGACGCCGGCACATATTACGGAGGGATTGGCCGAGCTCGTCTGCTCGAACAGCTTCCGCTCGGACGATCACGAGCACAACGCCGTCGGCCTGCTGCACGAGGAAATGCGCCGCTGCGGCTCGCTGATCATGCAGATGGCCGACCGGCACAAGCTGCCCGCCGGCGGCGCGCTGGCCGTGGATCGCGTGGGCTTTTCCGAAGGCGTGACCGCTGCCATCGGCAGCCACCCCAATATCATCGTCGAGCGCGGCGAGGTGACCGGCCTGCCGCCTGCCGACTGGCAGAACGTGATCATCGCCACGGGCCCCCTCACCTCGCCCGCGCTGGCCGAAGCCATCCAGCGGCTGACCGGCGAGGATGCCCTGGCCTTCTTCGACGCCATCGCGCCGATCATCCACGGCGAGAGCATCAATCGCGATATCGTCTGGGCGCAGTCGCGCTACGACAAGGCCGGACCAGGCGGCACGGGCGCGGATTACCTCAACTGCCCGATGAACGAACAGCAATACAACGACTTCGTCGATGCGCTGCTCGTGGGAGAAAAGCACGTCTACCACGAATGGGAGAACGTGCCCTATTTCGACGGCTGCCTGCCGGTGGAAGTCATGGCCGAGCGCGGCCGCGAGACGCTGCGCCATGGCCCGCTCAAGCCCGTCGGCCTTACCAACCCGCGCGATCCGGAGCACAAACCCTACGCCATCGTCCAGCTGCGGCAGGACAACGCGCTGGGCACCCTCTGGAACATGGTCGGCTTCCAGACCAAGCTGAAATACCGCAAGCAGGCGGACATCTTCCGCATGATCCCGGGGCTCGAGGAAGCGCAGTTCGCTCGCCTCGGCGGCCTTCATCACAACACCTTCCTCAATTCGCCGAAAGTGCTCGGGCGCGACCTACGTCTCAAGGCCGATCCGCGCCTGCGCTTTGCCGGCCAGATCACGGGCGTGGAAGGCTATGTGGAAAGCACGGCTATCGGCCTCATCGCCGGCCGCATGGCCGCAGCCCAGCTTCGCGGCGTCGAGTTGCTGGCGCCGCCGGCAACGACAGCCATGGGCGCGCTGATCAACCACATCACCGGCGGTCACATCGAGGACGAAGGCCAGAAGCTGCGCAGCTTCCAGCCGATGAACGTCAATTTCGGCCTCTTCCCGCCCGTGACAGTGACCAAGCCCGAGGGCGTCAAGCGCTGGCGTGGCCCGGAAAAGGCCATGGCCAAGAAGAAGGCCACCAGCCTGCGTGCGCTCGAAGACCTCAAGGCCTGGGTCTGAGGCTGCTCAGTTCGCCGGCCGCGTGTCGGCGAACAGCGTTCCATCGAGATAGGTGACGTTTCGCGAGCCGTCGGCATTGGGCGCGAGCGTCGCCATTTCGATCACGTAGCGGTATTTGGCGCTACCGAGCGTGAAGTCGATCACGGGATCGACCAGCACTTCCCTGTCATTGCGTCCCAGCCACGAAATGAGATCGATGGCGGTGCTGCCGCCCGTGGCGGACGACACCGTCAGCGTCCGGGCTTCGAGCTTGAAGGCAAGGCCAGCGAGCTCGGGATTGCCGGCGACATAGGTTGCCACCCGTCCCACAAGATACGGCGTGGCGGCAATATCGATGAATTGGGCCGGATCCCGCGCCGCGTTGATGTAGCCGGGAGCCGCGTCGGGCGCGGTATCGGCGCCGATTTCTTCCAGCAACTGATCGAGGCCGCGACCGCTTGGCGTGTAGGTGACGCCGTGGGCGGCGAGGACGCGTTGCAGATCGCGTTCGCCCGCGGGCGAATAGAAGAGATAGGACATGGCGCTCGTGGCGCGTGCGCCCTCTTCCGGCGTCCAGTCGGGCTTGGCGCTCGGCCCGGTGACGCCGCTCTTGGTCAGCAAGGCGTCGAGCACCGCTGCCTGGCTGGAAATTGGCAGGCGCTCGAAGTTCCAGGGGCCGAAGCTGAACAGCAGCAGAATGGCGCCCGCGAGGCCGGGGATGAGGCGGATATCACCGCGACGCAGCAGGAAGAGCAGCGTCAGCAGCCCCGCCCAGATGCCGCCCATGACGAGCATCATCCGGTCTGGCGTGAGGCCGTAAGCGGCGATCCGCACGCCGACGGCTACGGCATAGAGCACCAGCGGAATTACCGTCAGCCAGAACCAGGCGCGCCGGAAAATGCGGACGAGCAGGCGCTCGCGCATGAAGGGCGGATAGAGCAGCAGCCATGTCGCCGCGCCGGTGGTGACGAAGCCGAGAACCATCCAGCCGAGCATGCCCTGCGGGAGGCTCTGCGTGACGATGATCTGCAGCGTATAGGCGAGAAGGATCAGCGCGTAGGCGAGCAGCAGCGGCGTCAGGACGAACTGGCCGAGAAAGCCGGTGGCGCGCGCGATGAGGTCAGGCTGGCGCAGGGACTGGGGATCGAAGGCGTCGAGCCGCGGTATCGTGGCGAGCCAGTAAAGCGGGGTGAAGAGGAAGCCGATGACGGGCAGCACCCAGCGGTAGAAGAAATCCTGGCTTTCGAGGCCGAACAGGATCGAGAGCGATCGCTCGATGGCCGCGAGGCCCAGCGCGATGAGAAGGAATGCGACCGCAGCGATCAGCGCGGTGGCGGCTGCCTGATGGTTGAGCCACCAGAAACGCTGCTGTTCGGTCTCGAGCGGTGTGTCGCGGCGTGTGAAGGCGGAGACGGAAAGCCAAAGAATCGAGATGACGGGCAAGGCCCAGGGCACGAACCAGTCGGCGTCGGTGACCTGGAACAGGGCTATGGCGGCCAGCGGCGCGACATAGCCGAGCAGCAGACCCGCGATGTGCGCCTCGGGACGGCTTTCGTGGAACAGCACGCCGGCTGTGGCGAAGACGGCGCCCGTGGCGAGGCCGCCGATGACGCGCCACGAGAATTCGTCGCTGATGCTGACGAACTCGTTGAGCATGGCGAGGATGGCTGCCGTGGTGCAGAGCAGCAGGAGCGAGGTGAAGGGGAAACGCCTGAGGGTAGCGATCAGGTCCGGCGCCAGCCGATCGAGCCATTCCCGCAGGTGCATATCCGCCTCATCCGTTGCGCCAGGCCCACCAACTCATCATCGCGATCTTGCGCCAGGCCGCAATAGCAGGCGGTGGCGCAAAGGGCTGTTCCTGCACATGTTTTAGCCCAGCCAGTTCGGCACGCAAGACCGGCGCGTAGGCGAAGGCACGCCGCAGGCCACGCGGCAGCGTAGCGATGGCGCCCTCGGCCTTGTCGAGGTGCTCGCGCGCGAGGTCGGCGAACTGGTCGAGCGCGGCGCGAATGCCGTCGCTGGCTTCGCCGGAGAGGATCTGGTGTTCGGAGGCGCCGTTGGCGGCGAAGACCGGGAGCGGCAGAAAGATGCGGTGCTGGCTGGCGTTGAAGCCGAAGGCACGAACATGGCCGATGAGCGCGTTCGCGACGCCGAGGTGGCCGGCAGCGTCGCCCTCCTCCACCGGCACGCCGTCGTTGAGGATCATCGCCGCGAACTGGTAGAGCACGGAGACTGTCTCACCGGCATAGCCTTCGAAGCTCGTGAGATCGCGCATCGGGTCCTGGTAGAGATCGAACCGCCGTGCGGCGATCAGGCGCTGCAACGGCACGACCGGCAGGCCGTAGTCGCCGATCGTGGTCAGCAATGCGTCGGCGGCGGGGTTCTGGCGGACATTGCCGTGGCCCTTGCCGGAAAGCGCATCGTCCCACCATTGCAGCCGGATTTCGCCGGGCGCCGGCTCGGAGACGCGCTCGCGCACCGAGGCGACTTCGGTCGCGAAGGCGTAGAGCGATTGCACTGCGGCGCGCTTGCCCTCGGGAATGACGAGGCTGGCATAGTAGCGGTCGGGATCGTTGGCCTTGAGGAAATCCGCCGTCAGCGCGGCGCTGTCCGATAACATGTCATTTGCCGCGTTCGACGGCGATGAGCGCGGCACCGACGGCCCGCTCCTCGGCCAGAAGGACATTGTAGGTCCGTACCGCTCCGCCAGTGGCGATCGGCTCGACGATCACCTTGCGCCCACGGAACGCCTGGCGGACGGCCGGATCGAGAAAGATGATGTCGTCGCCCGTTCCCACCAGCAGCACGTCCAGTTGATCGGCGACGGCCAGTACCGGCGCCAGATCATCGAGCGTCAGGCCGGCGCCGGAGGTCTTCGACCACGAGAACATGCCGGTCGGCAGGCAGAGGAGCGAGCCCTTGTGCGACAGCTCCGCAAAGCGGAACCCACCGTTGCCATAGGCATCGATGGGCACCTGTTGCGGATAGTGGCCAGAATCGGCCGATGTCATGCCGGCCTCAGACCGAAGCGCGGTCGGCCTTGCGGGGCTTTTCCGCTTCGTCCGTTTCCGACCGTGCCTTGAGGCCGAAATTGATGAGGATCGGCCCGTTGATGATGATCGAGGAATACATGCCCACGATCGAGCCGAAGGTCATCGCGATGGTGAAGCTGCGGATGACTTCGCCACCGAACAGCACGAGCGGAATGAGCGCCAGCAGCACGGTGAACTGGGTCAGCGACGTACGCACGATCGTCTGGTTGATCGACAGGTCGATGAGGTCCGGCAGCGGCATCTTTCGGTGCTTGCGCAAGTTCTCTCGAATTCGGTCGGACACGACGACCGTTTCGTTGAGTGACAGGCCCACGAGTGTCAGCACGGCCGCGATCGATGTGAGGTTGAACTCCAACCCTGTTATCGAGAAGAGGCCGATGGTCATGATCACGTCGTGTGTGGTTGTCGTGACGGCCGCAAGAGCGAACTGCCACTCGAACCGCACCCAGATGTAGATCAGGATCGCACCGAGCGCGATGAGCACGGCGATCGTGCCCTTCCACGCCAGTTCGCCCGACACGGTGCCGCTCACGGCTTCCGTACGACGGAGTTCGTAATTGTCCGAGGCGAGCGCCGTGCGGATCTTGGACACGGCCGCCTGGTCGGCGTCCTGGCCACCCTCCTGCGCCTGCACGCGGACGAGCACGTCCTCGGGCGTACCGAAGCCCTGCACCTGCACTTCGCCCAGGTTAAGGCCATCAAGCAGTTCGCGCACCTTGCCGACATCGGCCGGGCCGCCAACATGCTGCACTTCGATGGCGGTGCCGCCCACGAAGTCGATGCCCAGGTTGAAGCCCTTGAAATAGGCCGACCCGATGGAGGCCAGGCTCGCCACGATCGAGAAGGCGATCACGTAGCGCGAGATCTTCATGAACGGAATCTTGGTCCCGTCCGGAATGAAGCGGAAATGCTGGATGCGGAGCGTCTTGGGACGGCGCAGGCCGTACCACAGCTTCACCTGGTAGGAGGTGACCGTGTACGAGGTGAAGAGCGAGGTGAGGATACCGAGGGCCAGCGTGACGGCGAAGCCCTGCACCGGGCCCGAGCCCATGAAGTAGAGCACGACGGCCGCAATGAGCTGGGTCAGGTGCGAGTCGATGATCGTGCCCCACGCGCGCTCGAAGCCCGCGTTGATGGCCTGGATCGGCGACTTGCCCGCTCGCTGCTCTTCACGCATGCGCTCGTAGATGAGCACGTTCGCGTCCACGGCCATACCGATCGTCAGCACGATACCGGCAATACCCGGCAACGTCAGCGTTGCCCCGAGCATGGAGAGCGCGCCGAAGATCAGGATGATGTTGAGCACCAGCGAGACGTTGGCGAACACACCCCAGAGGCCATAGGCCACAACCATGAAGGTCACGACGAGGATACCGGCGACGATACCGGCGGTGAGGCCCGAACGGATGGAGTCCGCACCCAGGCTTGCGTCGACGGTACGTTCCTCGACCACGTCCAGCGAGGCCGGCAGCGCGCCGGCGCGCAGCAGCACGGCGAGGTCGTTGGCGGTCTGCGGAGTGAAGCTGCCGCTGATCTGGCCCGAGCCGCCGGTGATCGGCTGCTGGATGACCGGCGCGGTCAGCACCTGGTTGTCGAGGACGATGGCGAAGCGCTTGCCGACGTTCTTGGAGGTAATGTCCGAGAAGGTCACGGCGCCACGGGTGTCGAACTTGAACGACACGACCGAACGGCCGGTCTGCTGGTCGAAGCCCGGCTGGGCATCGGTCAGCGACTCGCCGCCGAGCGCCACGTCCTCATAGATGAGTTCCTTGCCGCCATCCTGGCTGGGCAGAACGATGGTGCCGGCGGGAAGCCCCTGGGCCTCGGCCTGCGCCGCACTCATGCCCGGATAGACCATGTGGAAGGTCAGGCGGGCGGTACGCGAAATGATGTCCTTGAGGCGCTGGGAGTCGCCGAAGCCCGGAACCTGGACGAGGACGCGGTTCGTGCCCTGACGCTGGATCTGCGGCTCGGTGGTGCCCAGTTCGTCGACGCGCTTGCGGATGACTTCGATGGACTGGGCCACGAGCGCCGACATGCGCTGCTCGACGCCCTCGGGCGTCAGCGTGATGGTGAGCTTGCCGTCGGGCGTTTCCCCGAAGGAGAGTTCGTTGACGCCACCGACGGCCAGCAGCGAATTGCCGATCGTGTTCTGCAGCGACTGGATCGCCGAACGGGCCGCTTCCTTCTGGCTCGGATCGGTGAGTTCGATCGTGAGCGTGTTGGTCGCCGCATCCGTGGTCGTGATGTTGCCGATGCCGTTCTGGTTGGCCAGAACGTTGCGGACGTCACGGCGCAGGCTCTGCAAGCGCTCTGTGACGATGCCTTCCTGGTTCACCTGGAGCAGCAGGTGCGAACCGCCCTGAAGGTCCAGACCCAGCACGACCGTCTGCCTGGGCAGGAAGCCTGGCCACGATTCACGAACGTTTTCCGGCAGGAAACTGGGAATGGCAAAGAGCACGCCCAACAGAGCGACTATGGCAATGATGGCGGTGCGGATCGGCGAGAACTGCATTCAGGTGACGTCCTAAAAGAAGAAAGCCGGAGCCGCGAGGGCTCCGGCGGCAGGCCGCTTAGGCCGGCTTATTATCGTTGACCGGCTCGGCCTTCGAGCGCACGTCCGCGATCATGGTACGCACGACCTTGATCTTCACGCCCTGGGCGATCTCGACCTCGAGGTCCTCGCCTTCCTGCGCCTTCGTCACCTTGCCCACGATGCCACCGGTGGTGACGATCGTGTCGCCGCGGCGGATCGCCGAGAGCATGGCCTGCTGCTCTTTCATGCGCTTCTGCTGCGGGCGGAAGATGAGCAGCCAGAAGATAACGACCAGCAGCAGGATCGGCGCGACCTGCATGAGGATGTCCGTCGCTCCGCCGCCCGGCGCCGCGCCTCCGGCAGCCTGGGCAAAGGCTGGGGTTACAAACATGTAGGCACTCCTATGGTTGTCGACGTGGCTGTC
>Ga0182746_1003700_pt1 | contig 10059 bp, 6 predicted proteins | sample eDN3rd30CBELigOP_FD_128881 | JGI IMG/M metagenome (GOLD analysis project Ga0182746, IMG submission 128881) | Enriched Organic Plus compost microbial communities from Emeryville, California, USA - eDNA 3rd pass 30_C BE-Lig OP (version 2) (version 2) ...
AGATTACCGAGCCATCCTGCAGCAGCGGCTCGATGAAATCGAACACAGGAACGGCGGACTCGTAAAGGTCGCAGTCGACCGTGACCAGAGCGATCTTGTTCTCTTTCGCGACGAATTGCGTTTGCAACTCGTCAGTCAGTGAGTCCGAGTAGAATCCCTTGATGGTCTTGACGCGGTCGACATAGATTCCGTGCTTGTGGACCAAGTCCTGGAACGACTGTTCGGACGTGGTGAGTGCTCCCTGCGTCCACTTGGTGACGCTGGTCTCCGTCGTCGGAATCGGCAGGCCTTCGAAGCTGTCGAAGGCGAAAAACTTCATGTGATCCTGGTTATGCCGGCGGGCCTCGGTCAGCGCCATGCGAAAGGTGCGACACCGATGGCAGCCGAACTCGAGGTAGTTGCCGCGAATTTCGTTCTCTGTCAGAAAGTCGAAAACACGCCGGAAAAACAGATACTTTTCAGCTTGGCGATTGCCCTGATTGTACCGGATCTCGTCCTGCTTGGACCACTTCGCCAGCTCCCGCCCGTCGGCAAGTTTCACCCAAGGCTCGCCGTCAATTCGGACGATCAAATCTTCTTCCGGGACGGCAGCGATCCGTGATGCGGCTGCGGCGGCAGGCTTCTTTGCCGCCGGCTTTCCGGCACGCTTAGATTTCACGGTCTTCTTTGAACGCTTGGCCATAGGCTCCAAACCTCGGTGAATGACGCCAACTGTCTAATGGGATTTAGGGACTAGGTCGATACCCTAATTGTGTCCCTGTTGGAGCGGACGCGATCAGGTGGACTTGCGCATACGATCGAGTCCAACGGATTTTTTCGTCGTGGAGCGATCGACCGACTGCTGCAAGCCCGCATATTCGGAATCGACGAGAACACCCGGAATTTCGTAGCGCCGCATATAGAACTCGATACTGAGACGTGCGAGTCTCCTAGCTGCGTGCTTGCCGTTCCGAAGTGCGTTCAGCAGGTGCGCCGCCACGCTTCTCGCATTGAAGTAAATGCTCTTGAGAAAACGTCGCCACGACGGGCGCATCTGGCTCGCTACCATTTCCCTTCCGCTCGAAATGCGGTCGTAGTGAGTAGGGGGCTGGCGATAAACTCTTCCTCTGAACAGGAAAAAATCCGCAACCTCCCTGGGGATCGCGTAATACCGTCCTTCAAGCTGGGCAATTCTGTAGCCATGGTACAGTCGATGGTTCAGTGTCGGAGGCCTCGGCAAAACGCGATCGATCGCAGTTTCGAAGGCACACAGAACTGGAATGCTGGCGCCTTGCGCTCGCTGTTGCGAGGCGCAAGCGAGAGCTAGCCTAACGGGATTGATGGTGGCGAAATTTGGAACGGCCGTTCTGCCGGGAGGAACAAGGTCGACCAGATACGCGCGGGCATAGGCCAACGACCACTCGTCGCAGTACGTTGGACTGCCGTCTCGCGCATCTGAGAGCATGCACGCCGCTGCGAAGTATTGGCGCGCGCTGTCACTATCCGATTTGGCGAGGCTAACAAACCCCATCGCAAGATCGAGCAGAATATCATCAGCCGGAGATTGCTTAGAGCTCTCGATCTTTACTAGCAGTTCAGCAAGGCTTGTTTTATCGAGAATCTGAGGCCCATTGATCGCAACGCTGCGCGCTAAGGCAAGGCTATAAGATGACGGCGTAGCGCATGCATTTGCATAGTGCCGCCGGACGGCCTCCATGGGTTTGGAGAACTCCATCAATCGGCCAACGGCAATATTGTTTGGAAAGTAGCTCGGATTGAGTTTCGCAATCTCGGCACGTACGTCGGACGCATGGTCGACCTGTCCGAGATGTTCGAGCATCAACGCAAGTTGATGTTTGCCTTCGATATTGTCAGGGTTGGCGGTGGTCGCTCGGATCAGGATGTCGATGGCCGTCTGCCAAGCCAGCCGGTCGGTCAGCCCCTTGACTGTGCGTGGCTTGTAGATGTCGGCGGGATAGCCGAATGACCGGAAATGTTCATCGTACAGATGATCCACGCCTAAAACCGCAACAGCTCGCCTCATGACCTCGCAGCCGGCTTCGACGGTTGCCGGTGGTCGGGCAAGATCAGCCGTGTCGTTCATTCAGGTTCACCACAGGACAAAAATCTCTTTAGGGAAATATCAGCAGCGAATACTCAGGGGATCGCCCGCCGGACAGCTCGCAACCTGCCGGACGCCATAATGCTGCCGAAAAATCCAAGGTCAAGTCAAAGATTTAGCTACCAAACACATTTGCTCTACTATCGAAACCTTGCGATGGCTTGAGGGTGCCGGACAGCATCCAGGATTGACACGGTTGTCTCAGGTGTGGCCTACATCCCTATGTGAGCTGGCCACGCGGCCGGTGGCATATTGCCAGCTGTGGGGCGGCTACAATTGTGTTTTTTCATTTTTCAACCGTCGTATGGGGACCTTGGCACACAGGTATCTTCCTGGATGTGAACCTTCCCAGCTTGCTGGCGGACGGAAACCTACCGGCGTTCGCGGCTCAGCATCGCGTCACTTATCGAATATTTACATCGGAAAAAGATAAGGCGAGAATTTCATCTCATCCGGCTTTCAAGAAAGCGCTCGAGTACGTCACTTTTGAGCTGATTGCTTGCCCCGTAGAAGGAAGCAGCGATCCCATCGGAATGCATCATCAGCTATGGCGTCGAAGCATTCAGGATGCGCGCGACGCTGGCGCGATGATCCTCTTCGTTCCGCCTGACGTTACGTGGTCGAACGGTGCCTTTCGCCACGTTGCCGATCTGGCCACGTCGGGTAAGAAGGCGATCTTCATTACCTATATGCGTGTCGTCTCGGAGACATGTGTTCCCGAGGTTCGTGAGCGCTATCTTGCGCGAGACGGTGTCACAATCGATGTGTCGTCGCGACAGCTTGTCGAAATGGCATTCCAGTATATTCATCCGCTGACGCTAACCTATCTGCGGGAAAGTCCGAACTTTCCAATTCACCCAGAATTCATCCTGTGGAGGGTTCCGGGCGAAGGATACGTGATGCGCGTTCTCGTCCGGGAAATGTTTGCATACGATCCACGGGTCGTGCTGCTCAATGAACAAGCGCTGCCAGCGCATGAGCTCGATCCGGAGTTGACGCATTTTATTACCGATTCGGATGACTTGTTCGCGTTGAGCTTTGCTCCGCTGATGAAAGACGTCGACTGGTTCACCTCGCCGCAGAAGCTCGATGCCGTTACGATCGGAAGCTGGTGGTTGCGATATGATAGCCCCGCCAACGATACAGTTTCCGCGCTTTACTACCGAATACATCTGGGTGAGCGAACGCCTGAGTTATGGCGGCGGATTGAGCGGCAGTCGGACATCGTTATGTCTCGGCTTATCGGTGCACGAGAAATTTTGCGTGTCATGCGGGCGATGCCGCAGGATCGCATGGCCATGGCCCGCCGCGTGGTCGCCGCTGCCTTGGTTCAGACGCGAGTCGCGCAGCTCGTTCATTACAAAGATCCGGTGACGATTATCGTTCCCTCCGGCGCCGAAATGGTGCGCTGGCTTTTTGATAACGGCGCACGCTATCTGAAGAGTGGCGCGGAGAACGGCCTTGCGAACTTGTTGCTTGACCATGTTATTGTCGGCACCGTCGACTTGACCGTGCAGGAAGATAGAACTTTTACGACGATGCGCGGCAATTCTCGGCAGTTAAGTTGGCAGCGTGGCGTGCCACACATCGATGGCGTGCCGCTTCAAACCCGGCCGGTTTTACTGGAACAAGATTGGGGTTATCTAGTCGGTCGTCATGCTCTGATGGCTGAGGGGGTTCTGCCGCGTGTTCAGCCGGACGCCATCGACGATCCGCAGCCTAGGCTCATATGACGGTCCGGCGCCGCTAGGCCGATCTCAATGCTATGGCGGTTGTCTCTCTGGGCCTTCTCATTTTCTTTCGCGGAAGAGACGTCCGTCTCTGGAGGCGGGCGGGCCCTTTCGACGGCTCATTGCGCTAGCGCACCCCGCAGGGTTTAACCTGCGCCTCTCATATCGTCGCGAAGCATCGCTTTATATTTGGAGGTCGCAGAGGCTATTAGCCCTGCAAGTGTTTGCGCGATCGGAGTATCCTTTACGTCCGGTCGGTCCTTGAGCCAGTCCAGCAGTTCAAATGCATATTCGACCTGACCGAATGCTTCTGCAAGCGCCGCAAGTTTGAGTATGCGTGGCAAAGGAAGTTGAGCGGCGTTATCGTCGCTAATCGGATCGCGCAAGTAAAGAGCATGCCCTTCGATCAATTGGCCCCACGACGAGGTTAGCTGTCCCACGCCGGGCTGCATGATCTTCAGATGCTGTGCGGCGATCGGGGACGCAGATCGGCCGATATAGTGATGCGCGAGCAAGTCGAAGAAAGTAAAACCGCGTTGACGCAGCAGACGATCGGTATCGGCGAAAAATGGCCTGTCCTTGTACGATTCAACGAACGCAACTTCGATCAGCACGCCCAGCACCGTATCGAGGAGCGGGCCGGCGCCATCGAGAATCTCATGTTCGGCGCCTTGGACGTTAAGCTTTAGGAAGTCGATGCTAGTCGTCCCGGTTTGGCCGGACCAATCAGCGAGGCTGACGACCGTCATGTCCTCCTCGCCGATAGGAAAGAAAATTTCTGCGGCCAGGCTTATCTGGTGCGGATTTTCGAACTTCCAGCGGTCCGTGACAGATCGATTCTGCGGCAGAAACGAGCTGCCTCCGCCGGCTTTGTTGTGCTCAAACTTGATCGTGCCTGAGGATCCCCAAAGCCCGGCCGGTACGAATTGCCATTCGATTCCGCCGGGGCCCGGCGTCGAGTTGAGGCGAGCGGCCTCCGCCTGGTCGGGCTCGAAGCCAACAAACTTCATGCGGCTTGGCGGAAACGGGCGCCAGCGCAGGTCGCGGTCGACTTCGCGCGCGCCGCCGTCAACGACAAGAAATCTATCATCTTGAGGAAGAAGTTCCAGAATTCCAGGTAGTAAGACCAACTCATCGCGACGCTGATAACGGGAAAGTTGCGCGTCGGCTTCGCGCGATGCAGACCCTGTCTGTAGCGACGAAACCGGTGTGTTGCCCTGTGTCAAAATATAGAGCTGGGACCGCGCCACGGCCAATTCGGCGCCGACGTTGTGAAGTTGGGCTTTCAGTTGTTTGTTCTCTGCAATGAGATCGCGAACGCCTAGAAAACGCGAAACAAAATCTTTCAGTGCCATAGAAACGTCCCCAAACTCTAAACTATGTTGACCATGAACGATGTCGACTTCCCGTGCAACTCGCGCGGCATCGATGCGGGTGTGCGATACCGCTAGTGCGCCGGCTCGATGTATGGGGACTTGTCGTGTGACTAGCGCCTTCAAGGCGGTTGCATCCGCCCATTCTATTCATATCGCCCCCGTCCGCGGGAGGTTGCGTCGCAATACAACCAGTGGTAGCATTAAAAAGCTTATGTCAACGATAAGCAAGAGCAAGTGTCTCGATAGCGTGCTATTTTATGGAGTTAGTGTTGGCCGGTCGGATCGACGGAAGTAACGCTTGTTGTCGCAGTCATTGTTAGCATTCGGCGCTCGCATCAGCAGTGTCGTATCGCGTCGAAAGTTCGGTAAGCCGGCCGGCCTTCTCGGCTTGATTGGGGGCATCTCACTTTCGCTAGCGGTCGCCTGCGTGGCGACGTTTACCTACTTATTCATTTGCGAAGTCTTGGTGAGAATATCGACGCATAGTTTATTTCGCTTTCAAGATTTCAGAAACGATCGGGTTCAAAGTCCCACGACCAACACGGCCATCGATTACGACCCTGTCGTTGGTTGGGTTATGAAACCGGACCACTCGACGGCCTACACAAGTTCGCCGCCATACACCGTGAACACGTTAAAGTACGGGCTGCGCTCTAACGGCGAGCCGTTTTCGGAATTGCCGAGCGGAGGCGTGTTGGCGGTAGGGTCATCGTTTACGGCAGGTTCAGAAGTCTCCGATGTGGAGACTTGGCCCGCCCAATTACGGCGGATGCTTAATCTGCCGGTCTACAACGGCGGTGTCGGCGGTTACGGTGCGGACCAGATTATTCTGCGCGCCGAACAGCTCATGCCGCTACTTCGGCCAAAAGTACTCATCGTCGATTTGTTGGCCGATAATATTCTTGGCGTAACCTATTCGTCCTACGGTCGTCCCAAACCGTATTTTTTGGTCGAGCATGGTGCGCTCGTAGCTCACAATCAACCCGTACCCAAGGTCGAGCAAGACCTCGAGGGCGGTGATGCCAAGCACTGGTTTGCGCATTCGATTGTTGTCAGCCGCTTCATGGAAGCGTTCTTTAGCGACTGGTGGTTCGCTGGCCGAAACTCAAGCTTCTCTCGGACAAGCGGAGATGAGGTCGAGATTACGTGCAGGTTGCTCCATCGTCTCAAGAAGAAGACCGATGAGGGTGGGGTTCGACTAATTCTATATCTGCAGTTTGCCGGATCGCACATTATCGGCGGGCTGTCGGAACCACCGCATGCGGCGTTGGTACACGAGTGCGCGCAGTCTCTCGGAATCCAGACGGTCGATGAATTCGGTGCGCTGGCCGCCATATACCGCGGAAATGCTAATGCGCTGCGCGAGAACTATGTCAGAAAGCCGGATGGCTCGACCGGACACAAATCTCCGCTCGGTAATGGTGAGGTCGCTCGAAGAGTCGCGGCCGCGCTGTTGGAAAGTCCGCAACTCGACCACGACGCGGCAGCCGTTGCAGACTACGCGGACACGACCGAGAAAGAGAGCGCGGTAGGGCCATATCGGAATTTCTTTTCTGACTCCGAGAGTATCCCGAATTCGGACCGTCCCGGTTCGATCGTCAGCCTGACTTGCGTTCGCGGTTTCTGGCCGCTGGTTCGTACCTATCGTCTCGCGGCGTCCGGGCCGCCAGGCGAGCATTACTTCGCGGTTGATGGCATCGATCTAAGTCCAGGCTATGTGAGCGCCTCATTGGAGGTCAAGCCGGACCAGTCCGGAAAATTTCGAGTCCAGTTATTCGGGCCGAATAGTCAAGGAGCGGTCGCCGACTTCGATCTCGCAAACCGCGAGTCGGCAACGATACGCTTGGGTAAGGTGCGTAGCATTAGCAGTGGAGTGGAGGCGGCCGGTTTTGGTTGGTACCGCGCTTGGCTGACTTTTTTCTCTCCGGTGGGTGGGCGAGGGGCCTTTATCATTCAACTGGCGGAGCCGTCCGGCAGATATGATTTTGCGGCGGCCAGGGAGTCGGTCTTGATTCGCAAGATACAGATCACAAAGGGGCGTTCTGTGCCTGCCTACCAAACGGATGTTCCCATCGTTCGCCGAGTACGTGCGGCGGCCTGTATGTAAGTAAAACGTCGCAGTCTAAAACTCGAAATATATGAACTTCGTTGAGGCCCCCTGGCTTAGCGTCATCGCCACCGCCCAAAGTACGAGCACAAGCGGCAATACCACGGCCGGCCGCAGCCGGCGCGCGACGACGTAGATGTGCCGATGGTCGTCGAAAATGTGCAGAGCTGCGAAGATCGCGAGCAATATTAGGACAGAGAGATTGGCGCTGGCATAAGCGACAGCGCCGGACCAATTGCCGACGAAGGGAGCGGAAAGAATTTGGAAGGCCTTACTCAGCGTGGGCGCGCGGAAGAAGACCCATAGCAGTGTTACGAAATGAAAAGTTAGGAAGATAGCGATCATCCGCGGCATTTCGAGGGGCCTGCCGCGGCCAAATACACCGCGCATGAAATGCACGAACGCGAGGCCTACGCCGTGCAGGGCTCCCCAAATTACAAATGTCCAGCTCGCGCCATGCCAGAGGCCGCCAAGCACCATTGTGATAAAGAGGTTTACGTAAGTCCGGATCCGACCCTTCCGGCTCCCGCCGAGCGGGATATAAAGGTAGTCGCGTAACCAGAACGATAGCGTGATATGCCAGCGCCTCCAGAAATCGACCGGCGAAACCGAGATGTATGGGCGCAAGAAGTTGTTCGGCAATCGTATGCCGATGAGCAACGCGAGTCCGATGGCCATGTCCGTGTAGCCACTAAAATCGCAATAGATCTGTGCGGAGAATCCATAAATCGCTAAAAGCGCCTGTGCTGCGCTAGGAGCCGCGTCTGCCGAGTAGATGGGGTCGACGAAGCCGCTAATCGTATCAGCAAAAACGAGCTTCTTGACCAAGCCCACGGTGAAAATCAATAAGCCGATATAAAAGCGCGCGTGGAGCGCGGGGCGCTGATGTTCGAGCTGCGGTACGAGCTCCACAGGTCTTAATATTGGGCCAGCAATGAGATGGGGAAAGAAAAGTAGATAGCCTGTCGATGTCGATAGTGAGGGAGTGCGTGGATAGCGGCCGCGAGAAATGTCGACCACGTAGGCTGTCAATGTGAATGTGATGAAAGAGACGCCGAGAGGCAGCGGCAGGTTTAAAATAGGTCCCTTGAGGCCGAAGATCGGACCAAGGATGTCGCCGTAGACGAAGTCCGTATATTTGAAGAATACGAGCGGCAGAAAAAGCAGGATAATAGTTATGGCGAGTCTGCGTCTTTGTCCCTCAGGACGCTTGCAGCTTTCGATCCATAAGATGCCGCCATAAGCGATTGCCATCAACAGATATGGCAGCCAGACGTAACTTGCTTTCCACCAAGCGTAGAAAACCGTACTGCCGACGATAATAAGTAAAATGCGCCCTTTGGGCGGCGTAACGAGATGGACAAAAAAATAGGCAGCAAAGAACAGGAGGAACACCGGCGAGCTGAACAGCATATTCCACCCGCCGGGCCGGCTCTGTTATCGAGATCTCACGTCCTTACTGCCATGTCGTCTAGCGCCAGATTTCCATCGGTACCGGGTAATCGCGGCCGCCCTCTTTAATCTGCCTTGCCATGATCATCGCCTGTTCAATGCAGTCGTCGATATCGAGGCCGTAACGGTAGCTGCCATTTCGTCCGATCGAGTACACGTGGTCCGGCATCATCTCGAAGTACTTGCTCGCAAGCGCAATGTCCTTCTTGAACGGCAAGGGATAGTGGCGGCCATTCAACGAAGGAATCTCCATACCGATCAGCGTGGTCGGAGACTTATGGTGCGTCATTTTTTTATACTCGACCAGTCGCGTGAACTGCTCGTCGTTGGCGTAATAGAGAAAGTAAACATGCTCAGGGAAAACATGTTCGGTCGGAAAAACAATCTTATGGAAGTCACGGCCGATATACTTCAGCTCGCCGTGGCACTTGTCGAAAATCTCGTCCGGTGAAATGGCGTTCACGATCACGTCGAACGTCATCTTCTCGCCTTTGAGCCAGACCGTGCGGTTTGGAATGTCGTACCGCTCGATCTTGGTGTTGAGCAGCACCTTTACGCCCTGCACGGCATAATCGAAGTACTTGTTGTAGCCGTCTTCGGCGTAGGGATAAGCCGACATAGCAGTATCCCAGGCGGCGCGGGGGCCGCTTTTGATGGTCACGCCCTTTGGTGACCAGTTGAAGGTGTCGATCTTCTTGCAGTCGTCGACCAGCCACATCTTCTTATTGTAGCCGTCGATGAACTTGTCGAAGAGCGTCTGGCCGACCGAGCCGATCCAATAGGCTTCCAGGTCTTTGGCGTTCTCGACGCCGACCGCATTCTTGCGTTCTTCTGCGATCTTGTCCCGGTCCGGCATCTTGGCGATGTCGTCCTCGTGAATGGGATAATTGTAAAAGGCGTTGTCACGCTCGACGTAAGTGATGAACTGGTGATCGGCGCAGGACCGCAACGGCACGATCGCGTCCATGTAGTCGTAGACGGCGCGATTCTGCGTCAGAAAATGCCTCGGGCCGAACGTGTAAGGATGGCCGCCGAACCAGTTGGTACGCACGCCGGCGCCCAGAAAAGGGGCCGCTTCCACCAGCAGCACGTCCCAGCCTCCCATCATGGTGAGGTGGTGGGCGGCTGCACAACCGGCGACGCCGCCGCCGATAACGAGAGCTTTTTTCAAGGATTTTCACCTAATGACGGGACAAGGCCGCGTGCCATTTCGCATATGAATCGTCACTTTTCAAGTCCCGGCCGGGCCATCGCAGGAAAGGATGGTTCCGACGGCCACGAACGAAGTTGCGG
>Ga0182746_1003704_pt1 | contig 10048 bp, 9 predicted proteins | sample eDN3rd30CBELigOP_FD_128881 | JGI IMG/M metagenome (GOLD analysis project Ga0182746, IMG submission 128881) | Enriched Organic Plus compost microbial communities from Emeryville, California, USA - eDNA 3rd pass 30_C BE-Lig OP (version 2) (version 2) ...
CCCATGGGCGCCCGCGCGCTGTATCTCTACGCCAACGGCAAGGACACCCTGTACCGTATTCATGGCACCAACCAGCCTGAATACATCGGTCAGGCGATCTCCTCGGGCTGCATCCGCATGACCAACGAGGACGTCATCGACCTCTACAACCGCGCCAAGGACGGCTCGGTGGTGGTGGTGCTGGCGCCCGGCCAGGGCGATGCGCCGTTCAATCCGCGCGTCGCTTCGACCAGCTCGTTGTTCCGCTAATCAGCCCGCGCGAACGGGATGACGAAAACGGCGCCTTCGGGCGCCGTTTTTTTTGTTCGCGGGCCGGTCGCACCGGACGGGCGCCCCAACCTCTTTTGCCTCAAAGACGGCTCGCGGTGTCGGCAATCGTGCGCCGCAGCCACTGGTGGCCGGCATCGGTGTGGCTACGGTCGTGCCAAAACGCGGCATAACGCATGCGCGGCAGCCGCAGCGGCGGCTCCAGCACCTTTATCGGCAACTGCGGAGTTAAGGCCGCCACGAGCCGGCGCGGCAAGGTGGCGATGAAATCCGAGCTCGCGACGATGTGCGGGATGATCAGATAATTCTGCACCGATAGGCCGATCCGCAACTTGCCGCCGCGCGCGGCGACGGCCTCGTCGATGGCCTGAGCCGTGGTCGTGCGGCCGATCACCTGAGGACGCGCGTGGGGCAGCGTGAAGAACTGCGCGAGCGACAATGCGCTGCCGATGACCGGATGATCGCTGCGGACAATGCACACCAGACTGTCCTGAAACAGCGCCCGCGATCGCAACGACCCCACGGCATTGCGCACCCAGGCAATGCGCATGTCGATCTCGCCCGCCTCAAGCCAGTCCAACATGCGGTTCTGGTTCGGCGCACGAATCTCAATCCGAATGCCCGGCGCCTCCGTGCCGATGCGGGACATGAGCGCCGGCAACAGAACGAATTCGGCATATTCGGTCGCGGTGAGGACAAACGTCCGGGTCGACGTGCGCGGATCGAATTTCTCCGGCGGCGCCACGACCGCGTCGAGCTCGTGCAGGATCGCGCGGATGCGCGGCTCGACGGCGACGGCGCGCTCGGTCGGCGCCATACCGCCGCGTGAGCGCAGCAGCAGCGGATCCTGGAACAGATTGCGCAAGCGGCCGAGTGCATGGCTCATCGCCGGCTGGCTGAGATTCAGCCGCGCCGCGGCACGCGAGACACTGCGCTCGCTCATCAGCGCGCAAAACGCCCGCAGCAGCTCGATATCTATATTATTCATCACATCAATTCTGAATATATATCCGTGTTTATAGAGTAAAACGCCACACAAGCGTAAGCAAGATTGCAGATCGCGAAGCCTGCGCGGCGGCGACATCGTCGCTGCGGAGCACCGTCGGTGTCGCTCGGCATGACCGCTTCTGTGCCCCGACCTTCTTCGCGGAAAAAGGAAACGGGAGGACATCCATGGGCTACATCGGCACGCATAGCGGCGGCGAGGAAATCGCACTTCCGGCGGATTTTCGCTGGCCCGGCGGACGCCGTCTCGCGGTGTTCTTCCGCTGCGCTTTCGAGGGCTGGTCGGACGGCCATTGGCCGGGCATCGGACCGATGGGCAATCCGCTCAAGCCGGGCTTCCTCGATCTGAACGCGCTCGGGTTCGCCGAGTACGGCCATCGCCGCGGCATCTTCCGCGCGATGGAGACCTTGGCAGCCTTCAATGTGAAGGCGACCATCATGCTGTCGGGCGTAATGGCCGAGCGTCATCCGGAGATCGTCAGGCAGTTGTCAGATCAGGGTCATGACCTTGTCGCGCATTCGTATGCGATGGACGTCATCCCAGTCTATCTCAGCGAGGAGGACGAACGCGCCAATATCCGCCGCACCGTCGACCTGATCGTGAAGGCGACCGGCGGCAAGCGTCCGACCGGGTGGATCAGCCCGCGAGGTACGCCCAGCCAGCGCACCGCGAAGATGCTGACCGAGGAAGGCTTCGAATGGCACGGGGACTCGCTGAATGACGACCTTCCCTATCTCGTCAAATACGATACGGGCACCATCGTCGCCTTCTCCAGCAACATGGAGTGCAACGACCTGCCGCTCTACATGCGCTATGGCAATCCGCCGAAGGTGATGCTGGAGATATTCCAGGATTGGCTCGCCTATGTGCGCAAGCACGAGCAAGGCCCGGCGCGGCTCGATCCGACCATTCATTCGCATGTGTTTGGACGCCCGCTCGGCATGTCCGTCTTCCGCGAGATGCTGGAGATCGCCACTGCTGCCGACGATATCTGGGTCGGCACACGCTCTGAAGCGGTCAAATACATTCTCGGACAGGTCCGCTAAGCGCGGGCACAGCCGGCTTATAGAAAATAACAAATTCAGGGAGGTACACGCATGCGAAATGGTCGAACGATGACGGCTGCCTGCAACGCCACGCGCAGCACGGCACCGCGAATGGCGCTCGCCGTGGCGCTCGGACTTATCGCCTGCACGACAACGGTCGCGGCGGGACGCGCCGAAACCTATCCTTCGCGGCCGATAACGCTGGTCATCCCCTATCCGCCCGGCGGCAATGTCGACGTCAGCGCGCGCATCCTGCAGCGTTCGATCGGCGATACGCTCGGTCAACCGCTCATCGTCGAGAATAGGCCGGGCGGCGCTGGACTCATCGCCGGCAACTTCGTGCTGCGCGCGAAGCCGGATGGATACACGTTATTCGTCGCATCCAACGGCCCCATCCTGCTCGGCCCGCTGATCACCAAGGACGCGCCGTATCGCTGGCAAGATTCGTTCATTCCGATTAGCTCGATTTCGCAGGCTCCCACACTGCTGCTGGTGCGCAAGGATTTTCCCGCGAAAACGGTTTCCGACTTCGTCGAATACGCGCGGAAAAATCCGGAAGCGATCAAGGTCGGCTACGGCGGCGTCGGTAGCATCAACAACATGGTCAGCGAGTTGATGCAGCAGGTGACCGGCGTCAAATGGCTCGGCGTCAACTACCGCGGCAATGCGCCGCTGATGACCGATCTGATCGGCGATCACGTCGACGCCGCCTTCATTCAGCCCGTCGACGCGCTGCCGCACGTCGAAAGCGGCGCTGTGCGCGTGCTCGCCGTCATCGCCGGCAAGCGCATGGAAAAGTTGCCATCCGTTCCGACAATGGCCGAAGCCGGCTATCCCAACGTAACCGGTCTTACCTTCAACGGATTGTATGCCCCGAAAGGAACGCCGCAGCAGGTCATCGACAAACTCAGCGCCGTCATGCGCCAGGCGCTGCGTAAGCCCGAAGCGGTGGCGGCCTTCGAGAAGCTCGGCTCCGAAGCCTATCCCAGCACACCGACCGAGTTCACGAAGTTCATGACGGAGCAGACGGCCGTCTGGAGCGAGGTGGTGAAGAAGAGCCACATCCAGGTCGACAACTAAGCGCCACGACGTCACTGCGGAATCAATTCAAAAGGACCAAGGACCGATGGATCTGGATATCGCCGGCCGAACCGCCATCATCTGCGGATCGAGCCAAGGGCTCGGCTTGGCTTGCGCCAGAGCACTGGCAGCCGAAGGCGTGAACGTCGTCCTCAACGGACGCGACAAGGCGAAGCTCGACAAGGCCGCTGAGACACTCGTCGCCCAGTCGCGCGGCACCGTCACCGCGGTCGTTGCCGACCTCGCCACCGGTGATGGCCGCCAACGCCTGCTGGCGGCGGCGCCGGTCTGCGACATCCTGATCAACAACAATGGCGGCCCGAAGCCGGCCTATTTCGGCGAGATCGATCACGACGCCTGGATACAGGTGATCGAGGCCAATATGATCGCGCCTATGATGCTGACGCGAAGCGTTCTTCCCGGCATGAAGGAGCGACGCTTCGGCCGCATCATCAACGTGACGTCGGCGATGGTGACCACCCCGCGGCCGCATATGGCGCCATCGGCCGGTGCGCGCTCGGGGCTCACAGGTGCGATGAAGGCGCTGGCGCTCGAAGTCGCCCGCTTCAACATCACCATCAACAACCTTCTGCCTGAGCGATTCGATACCGACCGGCAGCATCAGATGGCAAAGGCCGCGATGACTCGCGAGAGCATTTCCTACGAGGAGGCGCGCGCTCGCCAGGTGCAATCCATCGCCGCCAAACGTTTGGGCGATCCGCGCGAGTTCGGCGCGACCTGCGCGTTTCTGTGCAGCGCATTGGCGGGCTTCATGTCCGGACAGAACATCCATCTCGACGGCGGTTCATACCCCGCGCTCGTGTGAGCGCGGACGCCAGGCCGAGCAGCCTTCGGCGCGTATACGGGATAAGATCACCCCAGCGTAATATGCAGGATCTCCGGCGGCACGCCGAGACGCAGCGGCACTTGGCTGCAGCCGAGCCCGCCCGAGACGATAAGATGGCGATTGCGCTCGACGATATGGCCGTAGGCGAAGCGCGCGCCATAGGCCGACGGCGTCCATAGCGGCGGCACGAGGGGCAGCCGGATCTGGCCGCCATGGGTGTGCCCGGCAATCGTCAGGGACACACGCTCCGGCACCTGCACGAAGATGTCCGGTTCGTGCACGAGCAGGAGCACCGGATCGTCGGTGGTGACCTTCTTGAGCGTGCCGGGCAAATCGTCGACGCCGCGAAAGCGGCTCGGCCCCAGCCAGTGCGCGAGTTGATCGCCAAGTCCGGCGAGCCAGAAGCGGCGGCCGGGATCACCCAGTAGGACGGCATCGTTCTCCATCAACGGCACGTGCACGCGGTTGAGTGCCTCGCGCACGCCTTTGACGCCGTGCCACCAGTCGTGATTGCCGAGGATGGAATAGACGCCGAACGGCGCGCGCAGGCGGCCAAGCTCCTCCGACCAGGCCTCGTTCGGCACCACTTCGGTGACGAACCGGTGCGTGGCGAAGTAATCGCCCATCAGCACGATGAGATCGCTCTGAAGCGCGTTGGCGGCGTCGACCACCTGCCGCACGCGCTGAAGACCCATATTGGGGCCGCCCGCGTGCAGGTCGGCGATGACGCTGATGGTAAGTCGCTGACCGGCGCGCCAGCCCGGCGGCGTGAGGCGATACGGCGTGATCACCAGATCGTTGGCGGCCTCCAGCGCGGCATAGGCGCCGGTGCCTGGAAAGACCAGCGCTCCAACGCCGGCGACGCCCAGCCCGGCCTTGAGCAGGCCGCGCCGACTCACACCCGGAGCGGCATGCGGGGCGAAAGCTGCGGGATCACCGATGCTCATGCGGGATTTAGTACCGGGAATGGGTGAAGGGAGCGTGGACAGGACATTCACAAACCACGCGTTCGGTGCGGCCGATTGTCCAGGTTGGACGGCCGCGGCGGCGGTAGAGGAACAGCTTCGGCACTCACACTGACCACCGTCGGCTTTGGCGGCGCCGGCTCGTTCACGGCCCACTGGCAAATTCGATAGCCGTTGCGGCGCTCGAGCAGATCGAGGTGGATGTGCTCCTCGTGATAGCTGTCCGAGCCCGGGCCGAGCACCGTGGTGAAACGCGCGCAGGCGCTGTCGCGCAGCGACGTGCGCAGCTCCTTCGACGCGTGCACATCAGTCAGCGCGATGAAGCGACCATCGGCCAAAGTGAGTCCGCGAACATCGACGGCATTCGCCTTGCCGTGCTCGCTGAGCTTGCCGCCGGTCTGCCGGTTGCGGCCGCGGCAGGAGAAATCGTCGTAGGTCTCGACCGCCGACAGCGCGGCCCCGAGTGTCGCCGCCCGGGGCGCCGCGTCGTCGCGCACCCAGAGCGCAAGCTGCTCGGCCATCGGACAGCGCAAATAAGGCGCAGGTTTGAGCGTGACGCGCTTGTCCTCGCCGAGCAGGATAGCGTCGAGACGCACGACGTCCCCGCCGCCGCAGGCGCCGGGGCCAATGAGGCGCGGCATCGGAACTGCCGTCGCGATCTTGGCGAGACGCTCGTCGCAGGCCGAGGGGCCCGCAGTGACATCGGAAGTGTTGAAATCGGGTCCGGCGGCCTCGCGGAACGAATGCGGCGCGCCCGGTACGGGCGGGGTTACAGCCGGCCGCTCGCGCGGCAACGGCACGTCCTGCGCCCCCGCCACGCCACAGCCGAACCCCATCAGCAGAGAGATTGCCCGTAAAACTCGCATTGCCGCGCCACTCGGCGCAACAATTACGGCATTTATACGGGTCCTCGGACGCTAGAGCAGGCTAAGCTGCGCGGTGTGCTGCTCGATCTTGCCACGGATCATAATGTTGAAGGCGACGACGATCCGCTCGTCCGCCTCTTCCGCGGCGCCCTGCTCGACCCCATGCGGCAGATGCGCCGGCCACATCACCATGCGCCCCTTCTCCGCCGGGAACGAGAAGACGTCGGCGTTGAGCTCGTTCTTCTGCGTATAGGTCGGCTCGAGCCCCTTCGAGAGCAGCCGGGGCGAGACGAACAGCGTCTGGCCGCAGCGCTTGGGGGTGGCGATGTAGATAATGCCGCTGAGCAGACAGTTGGGGTGGATGTGCAGGTGGTGCCGCCGGTTCGGATTGGCGATATTGGCCCACATGTTGCTGATGTAGTGGGAGTCTCGCTTGACCGCCAAGGCGTCGAGGATCTGCCCCGACTCCCGCATGATGACGTCGACCAGTTCCTTCATCTCCGGCAAGGTCTGGATATCGTCAGGCGACATATAGGCGAGCACCGCGCCTTCCGGCGAAGAATGACCGACGCCCGAGTTCTTGAGATCACGCAATTTCGTCTCGACGCGATCGCACAAGCTGATATCCGACACCTTGCCCATGAACAGAGGCGTCGGAAACAGCATGAACATCTGCTTATCGGTCAGCGCGACGGGCGCCGCGGCTGTCGGGTTAACGCGATACGGCCTATCGAGCATGGGGCATTCCACCGGCGGGTTTCGGCCGCAACGTGGACCATGCAATGCTATTGACCAACCCCCGGAAATGGTTACGTGAGCGGAGGGGACGGTCCCTCATCCCCAGAATTGGTGATCCCCTCGCGGTTAGGCGAGCAACTTAGATTGCGGGGACACGACTGCCGGCTTCCAAAGAACGATGACCCCACGCAAAGCGCGCATTTTGTCCGGCCGCCTGTCGAACGCCTCGAGCGCGATCATTTGCGGCACGTTCTCGCTTTTCGTTCTGCTGCTGTGCGTCGCGGCGGGCCTCCATTTCAAGTCGCTCATCCAGCAAGAATTCTATCGTCAGACGGAAACCGTCGCGCAGGTTCTCCTCGCTGACTTCGAAGACGACGTGGCCGCCGCAGACGCGATCCTGTCGCGCGTTGCGGCCGACATCCCGAAAGACGCCGTGTCGCCCGAGCACGAACAGCAACTCCATCGGCTGCTCTCCGGCTACACGCCACAACCCTCAATGATCGGGCCGGCAATTCTCGACCGCAACGGCACGCTGATTGCCAGCGCCACCACCGACGCGGTGCCGGCGATGTCGCTGAAGGATCGGAACGCGTTCCGCATCCACGCGGACTCACCGAACGAGGACATCCTCTATATCGGCACGCCGATGCGCAGCGCGATGGTCGATGAATGGATCATCCAATTCTCACGACCGCTGCGGGACGAGACCGGAGCATTCTACGGAGTCGTGATCCTCTCCTATCGCTTGTCCCACTTCGTGCGGCTCTACGAAAAGCTCAAGCTCAGCGACCGGGGCTTCGCGGCGCTCGCGGGCAAAGACGGGGTCGTGCGCGTCCGCACGTTCAACGGCACCATCGGCCTTGGCGACGAGGTCCCGCGCGTTGCCGTCGCCTATCGCCGTGTCCTCGCCGGCGAGAACGTTGGCACCTTCTATGCGCGCACCGGGCCGGACGATGTCCTGCGCATCGGCACCTTCGTCGCCTCGCAGATGACGCCGTTCTACGTCACCGTCGCCTATGACAATGACTATCTGCGCGCCCGATATATAGGATTCCTATACGCCCTTGGCCTCTGCTGGCTCGTGCTGACCGCCGGCATCGTAGCGGCCACATACTTCATTCGGCGGCTGGAGACGGTGAAGCGGCAGGCGCAGCTCGAAATCGTCAACTCCGCCGTGGCCGAGCGGCAGAACATCTCGGCCGACATGCACGACAGCATCGGCGCCAGCCTCGCCGCGCTGCTGGCTTCGCTCTCGACCGGCCACATCCAAGCCGCCGATATCAGGCGCAAAGTCGGCGAGGTTCTGATGGAGCTGCGCTTCCTCGTCGACAGCTCCGAGCCCGTCGACGGCGACGTCGGCCTGCTCCTCGGCAACGTACGGCACCGCATGGGCAGCGGCATCGAGCTGGCGGGGATCGCGTTCGACTGGCAGATCGGCGACTTGCCGCCGATCGAAGGACTGACCCCACGCGACACGCTGGCGGTCAAGCTCGTCCTGATGGAAGCCTTCAGCAACGTACTGCATCACTCCAAAGCCACGGTCGCCAAGCTGGCCGCACACTACAACGCCAGCACGTCAGCGATCGTCATTTGCGTCAGCGACAATGGCCGTGGCTTCGACGAGACGACCACGGCGGCGGGCCGCGGCCTGTCGAACATGCGCAAACGCGTTGCTACGATCTCGACGGGGGCCACCATTGAAATCGACTCAAGCCCCGGGCGAGGTACGACGATCCGTCTGACTCTCGACGCGCCCCGATCGGCTAGTTGATGAGGCTGCGGCGACGCGCCTCGTAGACCGCTTCCGTCTTCGAATGCACCTCGAGCTTGCGATAGATGCTCTTGAGGTGGCTGTGGACCGTCGCGGTGCCGATGCCGCAGATCTTCGACGTTTCGGCGTAGGAGAACCCCTTAGCGATGAGCTGCAGTATTTCCTGCTCGCGCGGCGTCAAGGCGGTGTCGGACGCCATCTCCGGTCGTGCGCCCGGACTATCTGCCTGCAACCGGTTGAGCAGCTTGCGGGCGATCAGGGGCGACAGCGGCGAGCCGCCGTCGCGAAGCGCGCGGATGTCGCGCTTGAGTTCGTCGAGCGCCAGGCCTTTGAGCAGGTAGCCATCGGCGCCGGCTTCAAGCGCGGCGGTGACGGTCTTCTCATCGCCGAAGGTGGTTACGACCAGTACACTGCAGGTCGGGCAGACGGCCTTGATGCCGCGAATGACCTCGATGCCGGACACGTCCGGTAACCCGATGTCCGCCAGCACGATGTCGGGTGCCAAATGCGGCATGGCCGCGATCGCCGCCAGTCCCTCGCCGAATTCGGCGACGACGGCATACTGCGGATCGGCCGACAGGACCGACACCAGCATTTTCCGCACCGCAATATCGTCCTCGACGATCGCGATGCGGATCGGATCTTTCTGTGCGCTGACGGCCACCGGCCCTTCCTCGGAAAACATCGTCGTGGGCATTGCGATACTCACTCTACCACGTTCGCCAGCATTGCGAGATGCCCAGCCCCGCGGCTAACTTATGCCTGACCGGCGAGGGGCGCCGGCCCAAAAATACATGCCGCCGCGGCTCAAAAACGCGGCACGGAAACGCAGAGAGGAACCGCCATGCTCGGCCTGATGCAAGGTTGGCCGCTGTTGTGCCAACGCGTCGTCGATCACGCCGCCACATTCCACGGCGGCCGCAAGGTCATCACCCGCTCGGTCGAGGGACCGATCGTTGAGACGACTTATGCGGAAATCCGCACCCGCGCGTTGAAGGTCGCGCAGCGGCTGGAGAAGGACGGCATCAAGCTCGGCGACCGCGTCGCGACGCTCGCCTGGAACACCTGGCGGCACCTCGAATGCTGGTACGGCATCATGGGGATCGGCGCGATCTATCACACCGTGAACCCGCGGCTGTTCCCGGAACAGATCGTCTGGATCGTCAACCATGCGGAAGACCGCATGATGTTCGTCGATCTCACCTTCGTGCGGCTCGTCGAGAAGATCGCGGACAAGCTGACGAGCATCGAGCGCTATGTGATCCTCACCGACGGCGCGCATATGCCGCAGACGTCGCTCCGCAACGCGGTCGCCTACGAGGACTGGATCGCCGAGGTCGACGGCGACTTCGCCTGGAAGGAGTTCGACGAGAACACCGCCGCCGGCATGTGCTACACCTCCGGCACCACCGGCCATCCGAAGGGCGTACTCTATTCGCACCGCTCCAACGTGTTGCATTCG
>Ga0182746_1003712_pt1 | contig 10028 bp, 6 predicted proteins | sample eDN3rd30CBELigOP_FD_128881 | JGI IMG/M metagenome (GOLD analysis project Ga0182746, IMG submission 128881) | Enriched Organic Plus compost microbial communities from Emeryville, California, USA - eDNA 3rd pass 30_C BE-Lig OP (version 2) (version 2) ...
CACGCTGATCGGCTGCGCCGCGGCGATGCTCAGCGAACCCGAAATTGTCATCACCACGATCGGAAAAAACTCAGAACCTTAGACCCCATCTCCAGACCGGGCCCCTCTGGCAGCCACTGGCTGCGATGTCGGCTGGAAACCTAGAGCAGCGGCCCGCGACGAAAGACCTGCCGTGCAAACGCTTGACCGCGTTGGCGCTCCGCATATGCGGGTTCGGCACGGTGGGATCGGTTCAGTCAGGCGCTGCTCACAGCAAGACGAGGAGCTAGCGCAACATGATGGAAGCCATCACTTCTGAAGCTTTGGTCGCCTTTCTCCAGGTCGTGATGATCGACCTGGTGCTCGCCGGCGACAATGCCATTGTCATCGGCCTTGCCGCCGCCGGCTTGCCGGCCGCGCAACGGACCAAGGCCATCATGGTCGGCATTGCCGCCGCCACGGTCCTGCGCATCGTTTTTGCCGGCATCACCACGCAGCTGCTTCAGATCGTCGGCCTGCTGCTCGCCGGCGGCATCCTGTTGTTGTGGGTGTGCTGGAAGATGTGGCGCGAGCTGCGCAACACGGCGCATGAAGAAGTAGAGGCGAACGAAGCGCTCTCGGGCGTCGACATCAATGCCGACGGCACCATCGCCGCGCAGGCGCCGCGCAAGACCTTCGGCCAGGCCGCGATGCAGATCCTGATTGCCGACGTATCGATGTCCCTCGACAACGTGCTGGCCGTCGCCGGCGCCGCGCGCGAGCACCCTTACGTGCTGGTGTTCGGCCTCCTGTTGTCCATCGCGTTGATGGGCATTGCGGCAAGCTTCATCGCCCGCCTGCTGCAGAAGCACCGCTGGATCGCCTATGTCGGCCTCGCCATCATCCTCTACGTCGCGCTCGAAATGATCTGGCGCGGCGCCCTGGAGGTGAAGCCGGCGGTCGCGCAGATCCTGGCATTGCTGTAACGCCGCGCTCTTCCGTCCTTCCGTACTCCGTCGTCCCCGCGCAAGCGGGGACGCAGACACTGGATCTCGGCTGCCCGGAATGAACGGAGATTGGTGTGGCGCCATCGTCCGGACGGTTACACTTGGCCATCCGGGGCGAGGCGTACGGCGGGATAGCGTGGAAAAGAGGCTCGTAGAGCCCTTTATGTTCCATGTTTAATCACCCGTTAAGCAAGCGCAGCCACATTGCCCCAAATCGGTACACTAGGTAGCCGTGTGGAGTGCGCATGTCGCAAGTTGTGCTTGTCGTCGACGACGATCCGGTCCAGCGCCGCCTGGTCGAGGCCATGGTCCAGCGCTTCGGATACGAGGTCCTCACCGCCGACAGCGGCGATGCGGCACTGACGCTGCTCACCGGCGGCAATCCGATCGACGCCGTCGTGCTCGATCTGGTGATGCCCGACCTCGACGGTCTTGGCGTGCTGGCGCGCCTGCGCGATGCCGGTATCGGCACGCCGGTGATCGTGCAGACCGCGCACGGCGGCATCGACAATGTCGTCTCGGCCATGCGCGCCGGTGCCGCCGACTTCGTGGTGAAGCCGGTCGGCCCCGAACGTCTTCAAGTGTCGCTGCGCAACGCGCTCGCCGCCAAGGCACTCGCCGGCGAACTGCAACGCATCAAGCGCAAGCAGGACGGCACCCTCACCATCGACGACGTCATTTCTCGCTCGCCGGCGATGCAGTCCGTGCTGCGCGCCGTCGAGAAAGCCGCCGCCTCCGTTATTCCGGTGCTGATCGAAGGCGAGTCCGGCGTCGGCAAGGAATTGATCGCGCGCGCGATCCATGGTTCGGGCGGGCGCCGCGCCAAGCCGTTCATCGCGGTCAACTGCGGCGCGCTGCCGGAGACTTTGGTCGAGTCGATCCTGTTCGGACACGAGAAAGGCGCCTTTACCGGCGCCACCGAAAAACACACCGGCAAATTCATCGAAGCCGATGGCGGCACCTTGTTCCTCGACGAGGTCGGCGAGTTGCCCCTGCCCGCGCAGGTGAAGCTGCTGCGCGCCTTGCAGGAAGGCGAGGTCGAGCCGGTCGGCGGACGCAAATCGGTCAAGGTGGACGTTCGTATCGTCTCCGCGACCAACCGCGATCTCATCGCCGACGTGAAGGCCGGCCGCTTCCGCGAAGATCTGTTCTATCGCTTGCACGTCTTCCCTGTGAACGTGCCGCCGCTGCGCCGCCGGCCCGAGGACGTGCCGGAGCTGACGCGCCATTTCCTCACCCGTATCGCCGCCGAAGAAGGCAAGCGCGTGCGCGCGATCACCGGCGAAGCGCTGGCGCTGCTGTCGCGCTATCGCTGGCCGGGCAATGTGCGCCAGCTCGAGAATACGGTCTTCCGCGCCGTGGTGCTCGCCGACGGCGAGGAGATCGGCGTCAGCGAATTTCCGCAGATCGCCGCCCAGATCGACGACGACAACGCGCCCCCCGTGCAGCCCGCACTGGAGCCGGTTACCGCGCTCATCGATCCCTGGGTCGCCCGCGAGGCAAGCCTTGCCCCGGCCGAGCGGCACTCGCTGGCCGGCATGGGCCCGACCTTGCGGCTGACCGACACGCGCGGCGAGGTTCGCCCGCTCGAGGATATCGAAAGCGAGGTCATCCGCTTCGCTTTGTCGCATTATCGCGGGCAGATGTCGGAAGTGGCGCGGCGGCTGAAAATCGGCCGCTCCACGCTCTATCGTAAGCTCGAAGAGCTGGAATTGGATGGCAAGGAAGCTCCCATCAAGGTGAACGGCGCCATCGGCGCGCCGTGATAGGGTAAACGCGGGCGCTTTAACTATCCGAGCGTGGCGCGTTAGCCGTGATTGCAAGTATTCGGAAGCAGGCGCTCACTTTCGATACGAGAACGCGTACATTCGGCTGCATAATGGTAGTGGCCGAAGACGCGGCGCCTCCCGTTCCGGCGCGTCGCGCAACGGCATCCGCAACATCCGTTGCGCTGGTGTGTGGGGTGCGAGTGATGCGTAACAAACGCTTCGATCGTCTGCTGGCGGGCACCGTGCTGGGGGCCGCGATGCTGACGCCAACGCTGTCGATGGCACAGCAGGACCGCGTCGAGCCGGCAAGGCCATTGCCGCCGTCGCTCAACGGTCAGATGTTGCGCCATCGCGATCCGGCACCGCCGCCGCAATTCCAGATCCCGGCGATGCAACCGCGCGAAGCAACGCCCGCCCGCGCCCTCGCGACGCCGACGCCGCGTGAGGCCGACAATATCGACCTCAAGGGCTCGCTCGACAATGTGATGGCCGCCAGCGACACGGCCGTCATCGACCGGCTGCGCGCGCTCGTCACCGCCAAACAACTCGACAAACGCATCGACAATGCCACCGATCGCAAGGCGATCGAGACCTTTTATGCCGCCCGCAATTATGCGCCGGTGTGGATCCGCGACGGTCAAGTCACGCCGCAGGCCAAGTCCGCCATTGCGCGCCTGAAGAACGCGGCCGCCGACGGCCTCGATGCGTCCGATTATCCGACGCGCGACTTTGCCGGCAACGCCGATGCCCTCGCCGACGCCGACCTGAGGCTGTCGCAGTCCTTGCTCGTCTATACCCGTCATCTCGCGGTCGGCCGCGTCGCGCCGACGCGCGTCACCGTCGAGGTCGACTACGGCAACCACACGCCGGATGCGGACGACGTGCTCAAGAAGCTGGCGAGCGCGCGCGACATCGACACGACCATCGAGAGCTACAATCCGCCGCACGCCGGCTTCCGCGCGCTGAAGGCGCGGCTCGCCGACCTGCGCGCCAATAGCGCGCGCGCCTCGGCCGATGAAAGCCGCATCCCCGAGGGGGCGGCCGTGAAACCCGGCGCCAAAGACGACCGCATTCCGCTGCTGCGCGAACGGTTGAAGACGAGCGCGCCTGGCGACAGCCGCGTGGTCGTGCGCGAGCGCGGCCGGCAGGTCGTCAAACACGTGAAGGCGGACGAACTCGTCTACGACAAGGCGCTGTACAACGCGATCCGCAACGTTCAGGCCAACGCCGACATCAAGCCGACCGGCATCATCGACAACAAGACCATCGCAGCGATCAACGGGCCGAAGCCCGGTCAAGTCGTCGACCGCGTGCTCGCGAACATGGAGCGCTGGCGCTGGCTGCCGCGCGATCTCGGCCGCGCTTACGTGATGGTCAACATCCCGGACTATACGCTGAAGGTCGTGCGCGACGGCTCGCAGGTCTGGACGACGAAGATCGTCGCCGGCAAGCCGCAGACGCCGACGCCGCTGCTCACCGCCGCGATGGACAACGTCATCGTCAACCCGTCGTGGTACGTGCCGCAATCGATCATTCAGAACGAGCTGCTGCCGCTCTACGCATCGGATCCGAACATCTTCGACCGCATGGGTCTCGAAGTGAAGAAGGGTCCGGACGGCCACATCAATGTCGTGCAGCCGCCGGGCGCGGCCAACGCGCTGGGCCGCATCAAGTTCAACTTCCCGAACCGTTATCAGGTCTATCTGCACGACACGCCGGAGAAGCGCCTGTTCTCGGCAGACAAGCGCGCCTTCAGCCACGGCTGCATGCGCGTGGAGAACCCGACCAAGTTCGGCGAGATCATGCTGGCGATGGCCATCCCCGGCCAGACACCGACGCAGCCGCAGCTCGAACGGCTGATCGGTCATGACGAGAAGACGTTCAAGATGGTCAACAAGCCGATGGTGCATCTGACGTACCAGACGGCTTATGTCGATGACGGCGGCAAGCTCGTGCTGCGCGACGACATCTACGGCTTCGATGCGCGCATCAGGGCGATCCTGCACAGCGACGAGCGCCGCATCGCCGACGTCGCGCCGCCGCAGGACCCCAAGCGCGAACTCGCGACGATGAAGAGCAACCAGGAAATCCTGCGCCGCGTCGAGCGCCGCGAGGCGCAGAACCCGATGGCGTTCTTCGAGCGGTTGTTCAGGTAGCGGCGTCGATCCGTCATCCTGAGGTGCACGCTCTTGCGTGCCTCGAAGGATAACGGCCCCGGCCCATTACCCTTCGAGGCTCGCTACGCTCGCGCCTCAGCGTGACGGGGACCATCACAAACGGTAATCCATTCCACCCCACGCGCTAATTGAGTTCGCCCCGACCATATTCTGCCACGGTCCGACATTACGGTTTGGACATCTCCGGGGGCAATTGCCGAGCGATAAGCGCTCGTTAACCAATCCCGACAACACTCGTCCGGTCGTCGTCGCGGCGGCCGAAAGGGCATGTGGCGGCGATAGTGGGACGATTTTCGCGGAACATTCTTGTGTCAGTAAGTGCGGCGCGTCGGCTGAAGACGACAACTTTTCTCATCAGCGTGCGCCTGAGCCTCGCCGGCTTGGTCATCGTCGGCGGCAGCAGCGCGCTGCAGACCGCGATCGCCGAAGGCGACACCCGCACCCTCTCCTTCCATCACCTGCACACCAACGAAGACATCACCATCACCTTCAAGCGCAACGGCCGCTATGACGAGTCCGCGCTGAAGAAGCTCAACTGGTTCATGCGCGACTGGCGCAAGAACGAAGACGTGCGCATGGATCCGCATCTCTTCGATCTGTTGTGGGAAGCGTATCGCGAGGCCGGTGCCACGCAGCCGATTCAAGTGATCTGCGGTTATCGCTCGCCGGCGACCAATGCGATGCTGCGCGCGCGTTCGAGCGGTGTCGCCGAGGTCAGCCAACACTCGGCCGGCAATGCGATGGATTTCTTCATTCCCGGCGTGCCGCTCGCGAAGATCCGCGAAATCGGCCTGCGCATGCAGCGCGGCGGCGTCGGCTTCTATCCGACGTCGGGCTCGCCCTTCGTGCACATGGACACCGGCACCGTACGCCACTGGCCGCGCATGACATATGCGCAGTTGGAGAAGGTGTTCCCCGACGGCCGCACCGTGCATGTCGCTTCCGATGGCCGCCCGCTCCCAGGCTATGCCCTCGCGCTCGCCGATGTCGAACGCCGCGGCAACACGCCGAACCGTGTTTCGCTCGAAGCCGCGCACTCGGCCGGCGCGATCACCGCGCAGCAGGAAGCCGAGGCGACCAGCATCGCGGCCGCCAACAAGCAACAGCCGACGCGCAGTCTGTTCGCCGGCCTGTTCGGTTCAGGCAAGACCAATACGGAAGAGGCGGACGACAAGGCCGCGTCGACCACGGTGGCCAAGAGCACGCGCGCGCGCACGGTGGTCGCCAGCGCGGCACCGCCCAAGCCGGTCGCAACCGAGCGTATCGTGCCGCTGCCGGCGGCGCGGCCGCAGATGCCGGTCGCCGTCGCCTCGGCTGAACCGCAGCAGGCGAGCTATCAGACCGCCTCGGCCTCGTTCGACAACCGCGGCGTTTGGCCCGCCGTCGTCAACCAGACGGCGTCCGGCAATGCCTCGCCCTTCATGGTCGCCGATGCCACCGGCAGCACGCCGCCGCTCGCTTACGCCGCCCCCGATTCCGAACCGGCCCCCATGCCCCGGACGCGGCCCATGGGCCGGACGGCGCCGCATGTCGCGCGGAATGCGCCGGCGCTTCCGACGCAGACCGCCGACGCCACGGCGAAGGCGCCTCTGCTCGTCGCCGGCACTCAGAACCCGGACAGCCCGTGGCTGCGCGCGGCCATGCTGACGCCGAGCGTGTCCGCCGTGATGAGAGCGACGCAGAGCGGCACCTTCGATCCGCGCCCGTTGCAGTATCTGCTGCACAAGCCGAACGACGCGCTGACCATGAGCTTCTCGGACGATCCGTCCGGCGGCGTCTTCGCGGACCGCTTCTCGGGCGCCGCGGTGGTGTTCGTCGAAACGACGACCTTCGTCAGCGCGAAGACCGCGGCGCTGCGGTAGCCATCCGCGCGACGTCATGCGCGGGCTTGACCCGCGCATCCATGATGCCCCTCACCTCGAAGAACTTTACGTAAGACCGAGCCGTGTTGCCGCTCGCCATGGATTGCCGGGTCAAGCCCGGCAGTGACCGTGTGAGAGGGTGTCGTCCCCGCGCAGGCAGGGACCGGTACGCCAGGCGGTCTCGATCGTACCGAGATATGGGCCCTATGGGTCCGGGCCCTCGCGTCAAAGACGCCCGGGAACGCGCTTACGGCGCTCGGCCGTGACGACTCACCTACGCCAGCATCCCCAGCGCGTGCATGTAGGTCTCAAGCACTTCTTCCTGCTCGCGGCGCTCGTCCGAATCCATCTTGCGCAGGCGCACGATGGTACGCAGCGCCTTGGTGTCGAAGCCGTTGCCCTTGGCCTCGGCGTAGACGTCCTTGATGTCGTCCTGGGTCGCCTTCTTTTCTTCTTCCAGGCGCTCGATGCGCTCGATGATCGCCTTGAGCTGGTCCTTGGCGAAGCGGTGCGCGCGTTCGCTGTCTTCTTTTTCGGCCGCGGCGGGCATTGCCATCGAACTCTCCTCGACTCTCTCACCGGCGGGCGGACCCGCACCAATCCAAACGAGAGCTTTCGGATTTGCCCGCCTCCGGGTCAAGGTAAGGCGGCGTTCATCCACACTGTTCACACGTGTTGAGAAGCCTCGAGAAAAAGCTTGCCTACCACCGTCATCCTGAGGTCATCCCCGAAAGATGACGGCGTCAACATGAGTCTCGCACCCTGTGCGGCTCGCCCCTCAGCGTGCGGGGCCTAATGCTGCGGCTTGGCCTTCTCGAAGGCGGCCTTCTGGTCGGCGCTGGCTTCCTTCTGATACTTCGCGCGCCATTCGTCGTAAGGCATGCCGTAGACGAACTGCCGGCTCTCGTCCTTGCTCATCGGCACGCCCTGGGCGTCAGCCGCGTCCTTCATCCAGTTGGAGAGGCAATTGCGGCAAAAGCCGGCCAGATTCATCAGGTCGATGTTCTGCACGTCGGTGCGCGTGCGCAGGTGCTCGAGCAGGCGCCGAAAGGCGGCGGCTTCGAGTTCGGTGCGGGTTTTGTCGTCCATGGCGAGTTCCTGTGTCCCTGATAAGGTAACCATGCGCACCCCGTATTTGAAGGCCTCTCGCCGATCCCCTCTCCGCGAAGACAAAAAAACCGCCGCGCTCCCTGAAGGAGCGCGGCGGCTTGTGTCGGGCCGGACGATCAGCCCAGCGCCTGCTTCACGCGATCAGGCGTCATCGGCAGATGCCGCAGCCGTTTGCCGGTGAGCTGCGCCACCGCATTGGCGATCGCCGGCGCGATGACAGGCACGCCGGCTTCGCCGATGCCGGTCGGCTCGGAGTCATTCGAGATCACCTTCACGTCCATCGGCGGGATGTCGGACATGCGCAGCACCGGATAGCCGTCGAAATTGCGCTCCTCGACGACGCCATCCTTGATGTGCACCTCTTCCCGCAATGCCGCGCCAAGTCCAAACACCATGGCGCCGCGCATCTGCGCCTCGATGTTTTTCGGCTGCACGGCGAGACCGGCATCGACCGCGGCCCAGACATGATGGACCGTGATGGCGCCGGACTTCTCGTCGACCGAGACCTCGACCACCGCCGCTGTATGGCTGTGCAACGAGTCGGAATAAGCGAGTCCCAGCGCCCGCCCCTGCCGCTTCTCGTTGTACCGGGACATGTCGGCCACCGCCTTCACCACCGCTTGCGCGCGCGGATCGTCCTTGAGCATGGCGATCCGGTAAGCGAGCGGATCGGTGCCCTTGCCGGCGGCCAGTTCGTCGATGAAGGTCTCGATCGCGAACTTGGTGTAGCCCGCCGCGATACCGCGCCAGGCGCCGACATCGACGCCACGCGCGGCGCGCACCCAATCGACGCGATGATTGGCCACGGCGTAGCTCATCTCACCGCCGCCGCCCGAGACTTCATCGCGCATGCCGATCTTCTGGAAGATCGGCGGCGGCAGAACGCGGCCGAGATAGCTCTCGTTGACGATACGATGCCGCCAGCCAACGACCTCGCCCTTGGCATCGAGACCGACCTCGAGCCGCTGCACTGTCAGCGGCCGGAACTTGTCGTTCATCATGTCTTCGTTGCGCGTCCAGATGAGCTTCACCGGACGTCCGTCGGATGCCTTGGCGAGCATGGTCGCATGCGCGACCGTGTCGGCGTCGGAACGACGGCCGAAGCCGCCCCCGAGCAGCATCGTGTGCACGGTGACATTGGCCGGTGGCACGCCGGCCACGGCCGCCGCCGCCATCTGCTGCGTCACCGGCGCCTGATTGCCGGCCCACACCTCGACCTTGTCGCCCTGGATGTGAACTGTCGCATTGAGCGGCTCCATGCAGACATGCGACAGATGCTCGGAGAAATACTCCGCGGTGAGTACCTTCGCCGCCCCCTTCAAGGCCGCGTCGGCGTCACCCTTCTTGACCATGTCGACGCCGGGCTTCGACCAGTCGGCGGCGATGGTGCGATAGTCGGCAAGAACGCCGTCGTTCGAATAGGTCTGCGCGGGTGTCGTTTTGGTCCACGTGACCTTGAGTGCCTCCTTGGCGCGGAAGGCCGCTTCGACCGTCTCGGCCAGAACGCCAACGCCGACCGGCAACGGCACGATTTTGACCACGCCCTTGATCTGCTTGGCGGCGGAGTCGTCGATCTGGACCGGCTTCTCATGCTGGACATCGCAGTAAAGGATCGCCCCGTAGACCATGTTCGGGACCTGCACGTCCATGGAGTATTCGGCGGTGCCATTGGTCTTCGACGGCACATCGATACGATCGATGTTCTTGCCGATGAGCCGGAACTGCGCCTCCGGCTTCAGATCGGCCTTCGTCACCTCGGGCAGCGGATTCGGCACCGTCGCGGTCTTTGCGAGTTCGCCGTAGCCGATCTTGCGGTTGGATTTGGCATGCACGACCATGCCGGGCTCGGTGGTCAGTTCGCCAACCGGCACCTTCCACGCATCGGCCGCGTTCATCAGCAGCACTTTGCGCGCCTGCGCACCCGCGAGGCGCAACTTCGCGTAATAGCCGGTCACGGCATAGCTGCCGACCGTCGATTGCTGATTACCGAACTTCGGATTGCCGTAAAGCTTGGCGTCCGCCGGCGCCTGCATGACGCGCATCTTGCTCCAATCCGCGTCGAGTTCTTCCGCGAAGATCACGGCGAGCGACGTGCGCGTTCCCTGCCCCATCTCAGAAGCCGGGCAGATGAAGGTGACGATGCCG
>Ga0182746_1003713_pt1 | contig 10023 bp, 10 predicted proteins | sample eDN3rd30CBELigOP_FD_128881 | JGI IMG/M metagenome (GOLD analysis project Ga0182746, IMG submission 128881) | Enriched Organic Plus compost microbial communities from Emeryville, California, USA - eDNA 3rd pass 30_C BE-Lig OP (version 2) (version 2) ...
CGGCGTCACGACCGGCCTTGTCCTCCGATGACGTGATGACGGCGGCCAGCTCCAGACCTGGGAAGGCCGTGACCGACCGGATCGCCGTCGCACCCATGTTTCCTGTACCCCACACCGCAACTCGACGCATCCGATCACCCTAGTGGCGATATTCGTGAGGATCGTCACATTGCGATGAAACCGCAGGTCAAGCGCATTTATCGGACGAGGTACAACGCTCGATCAACCGCTGGGTTGGTTAGCTATCAGAAATTGCTCAGAGTCTCTTTGCGTTGAAGTTACCGAACGGTATAGTTGGCCACAGTTACTGGTGGGTAACTTATCCGAAGTACCCAACCTCAGGTGGCATTCTCACAAGGAGGAAAAGTGGGCCACTACAAGAGCAATGTCCGTGACCAGGTCTTTAACCTGTTCGACGTCTTCGGGCTGGACAAGGCCCTCGGGGCCGGCGACTACGCCGACCTGGACGCCGATACGGCCCGCGAGATGCTCAACGAGATGGCTCGCCTGGCCGAGGGTCCCATCGCCGAGTCGTTCGCCGACGGCGACCGTAACCCGCCGGTGTTCGATCCCAAGACCCACAGCGTGGCGCTGCCCGAGTCCTTCAAGAAGTCGGTGCGCGCTGCCATCGACGGCGGCTGGGACAAGGTCGGCCTCTACGAAGAGCTCGGCGGCGTGCCCGCCCCCAAGGCGCTGCTGTGGGCCCTCAACGAGCACATCCTCGGCGCCAACCCCGCCGTGTGGATGTACGCCGGTGGTGCCGCCTTCGCGCAGATCTTCTACGACAACGCCACTGAAGAGCAGAAGAAGTGGGCCGTGCTGGCCTCCGAGCGCGGCTGGGGCGCCACCATGGTGCTCACCGAGCCCGACGCCGGTTCCGACGTCGGCGCCGGCCGCACCAAGGCGGTCAAGCAGGACGACGGCTCCTGGCACATCGACGGCGTGAAGCGGTTCATCACCTCCGCCGACTCCGATGACCTGTTCGAGAACATCTTCCACCTGGTGCTGGCCCGCCCCGAGGGCGCAGGCCCGGGCACCAAGGGTCTGTCGCTGTTCTTCGTACCGAAGTTCCTCTTCGACTTCGAGACCGGCGAGCTGGGCGAGCGCAACGGCGTCTACGTCACCAACGTCGAGCACAAGATGGGCCTGAAGGTTTCGGCCACCTGTGAGCTGACCTTCGGCCAGCACGACAAGCCTGCCAAGGGCTGGCTGGTCGGCGAGGTGCACAACGGCATCGCGCAGATGTTCGACGTGATCGAGCAAGCCCGAATGATGGTGGGTACCAAGGCCATCGCCACCCTGTCGACCGGCTACCTCAACGCTCTGGAGTACGCCAAGGAGCGCGTGCAGGGTGCCGACCTGACCCAGATGATGGACAAGACCGCCCCGCGCGTCACCATCACCCATCACCCCGACGTCCGTCGCAGCCTGATGACCCAGAAGTCCTACGCCGAGGGCATGCGTGCGCTGTACCTGTACACCGCCACCTTCCAGGACAAGGACGTCGCCAAGGCGCTGCACGGCGTCGACGGCGAGCTCGCGCACAAGGTCAACGACCTGCTGCTGCCGGTGGTCAAGGGCTTCGGCTCGGAACAGGCCTACGCCAAGCTGACCGAGAGCCTGCAGACCCTGGGCGGTTCCGGCTTCCTGCAGGACTACCCGATCGAGCAGTACATCCGCGACGCCAAGATCGACTCGCTCTACGAGGGCACCACTGCCATCCAGGCGCAGGACTTCTTCTTCCGCAAGATCGTCCGCGACAAGGGCCAGGCACTGGCGTTCGTGGCCGGCGAGATCGAGCAGTTCATCAAGAACGAGACCGGCAACGGCCGCCTGAAGACCGAGCGTGAACTGCTCGGTACCGCGCTGGCCGACGTCCAGGGCATGGCTGCCAGCCTGACCGGCTACCTGATGGCCGCCCAGGAAGATGCCGCGAGCATCTACAAGGTGGGTCTGGGTTCGGTTCGCTTCCTGCTGTCGGTCGGTGACCTGCTGCTCGGCTGGCTGCTGGCCCGCCAGGCGGCCGTGGCGATCGAGAAGCTCGACGCCGGCGCCACCGGCGAGGACCGCACCTACCTCGAGGGCAAGATCGCCGCAGCTTCGTTCTTCGCCAAGAACATGCTGCCGCTGCTCACCAGCACCCGTCAGGTCATCGAGACCATCGACAACGAGGTGATGGAGCTCGACGAGGCTGCGTTCTAAACCTGCGCGAGCAGACGCAAAAACCCCCTTTTCCGAATGGAATTGGGGGTTTTTGCGTCTGCTCGTCGGGATTCGATGAGGGACAGGCAAACTGGACCGCATGACCGAAGCCCGTGGCATCCTGCTGGTCGTCTCGCTGATGGCGACGACGGCGCTGACCCTCGCTCTTGGGATCACCGATCCGGCTGCCCCGATGTCCTACCCGACCAAGTTCCTGGTGTGGAACCTGGCGCTGGCCTGGATCCCGATGGTGTTGGCGATCGCGTTCGATCTGGTCGAGCGCCGACTGTGGTTGCTGCCGCTGGGCCTCGGTTGGCTGGCGTTCCTGCCGAACGCGCCCTATCTGGTGACCGATCTGGTCCACCTCGGCGAGGGTTACGAACTGTGGCGCCACGTGCTGCAGTACGGATTCGCCGCGTGGACCGGGATCCTGCTGGGAGTGGTGTCACTCCTGCTGGTACACCGCCGGCTGGACGACGAGTTCGGCGGGTTCTGGGGCTGGCTGGCCGTCGTGTTGTCCGTCGCGGCCTGCGCGGTCGGTGTGGTCATCGGCCGGTTCCAGCGATGGAACTCCTGGGATCTGGTAACCCGGCCGGATGCGGTGGTCGCGGCGACGTTCGACTGGATGCGCGCACCGCTGTCCTATGTGCAGTCGACGGGCGTCGCGGTAGCTGTCGCGGCCTTCTTCGGGTTGGCCTATCTGACGATCTGGGCGCTCAATGGACTGCGCTGAACGACTGTGTTCTGATCGTTACCAAGGTTTATCCCATTTGCCACAGGGGTAACTTCAGTAACAGCGCCGCGCACCCGCGGCCGCAGTGAAAAGAAAGAGGCGAATGGAACATCACCATGAACACAGTCCTGTACCTCAGCGTCAACGGCGCCGTCTATGAAACCCGGGCCTACAGCACCGCCGACATAAACCAACTAGTCCATGACCGCGGGCTGCACTGTCTGACCTCCGCCGATCGGCAATTCGACTTCTGGTTCAGCCCGTCCACGCACTCGTGCCAGCGTCACGTGAACCGCAAGGCCACCGAACTCCTGCTGGCCACAACAGAGTTCACACCCAAGACGGTTCCTCTGCTGCGCGGGTGTGTCGTTGTCGCCACGCACGACGCCGACGGTGAACTCGACGGGCTCAGCTGGCAACAGCTGGATCTCCTGGCTCGCCGCGGCCAGTCGCTGTCCAAGCAGCAAAAGCGGGCACTCGGCCGGCACATCAACCGCGCCGAGGACCGCCGAACCGACCCGCTCACCGCCGCACGCTGCGAAGGGTCGCATCACGTCGCCTTCAGCCGCGTCCGCGCAACCAGCCGACGGGCCTGGTCCGAATGACCGAGCAGGGCGATTCGAACGGACCAGGCACCGAAAATGTTGTGGTGGAACATGTTCGTGTCGGCGATGTCTTGTCCCTGTCCGGTGACGACGATCCGCGGACCCACGTCTTCCGCGTTGCCAAGGTGGAATTGCGCAACAAGCTGTCCACCGGCGAACAACCGAGGGTGATCCTGACCTCCGAGCCGACCGGGGCCGGCACGCCGATGGTGCTGGATTACCCGACGGGCACCCGACTACGCAAGATCATCGGCCGCCCGAGCGGATAACCGTCCGCCTCAGACCGGCGATTCATGGGCCAATGCCCGGTACCCTTTGGCTCCTGCCCGGTCGACGGCCGCGCGGACCAACCCGAAAACCAGTCCCTGGATAGCTGCTGCCGTCAAGGCTTTGGCGGCGGACCGATTCAGATCCTTGGGATCGGGCGGTTCGCGGTTCGGCTCATCGATGCGCTTCCAGATCTGGGTGAACAACGCGCCGGCCAACAGGCCCCCGCCCACGCTTGTCGCCATCGACAACGGCATGTACAGCACTTTCGAGACTCGGCTCACGGATTCTCCTCACAACGGCTGCCAGTGCGGATACCCGGAACAGGCGAGATCTAACGGCTCTTGTCTGTTCCAGGTTTTGCCCGAGCCCGCGTCGGGCACTGCTGTGAGAGAAGCAGTAAGCCTGGGGAAGGCCCACGATGACTACTCAACAGAAAACGATCAACGAACCGTCCACAGCACAGCTACTGGGCCAATTGCAGGAGCAGACGACACGACTGGTCCGCGACGAGCTCCGGTTGGCGCAACGCGAGTTCCAGGAATCGGCGCGTCACGCCGGCATCGGCGCCGGGTTGATCAGTGCCGCCGGCCTGCTGGCGGTGCTGGGCCTGATGACGGCCATCGCCGCCGCCGTTGCCGCGATCTCGCTGGCGCTGCCGGTATGGGCTGCCGCGATCATCGTCGCTGCCGCGCTATTCGTCGGCGCCGCGGTGGCCGCGATGGTCAGCCGCAGCCACGCGAAGCAGGTGCCACCACCTGCCGCCGAATCGGTCGACAGCGTCAAGCAGGATCTCGATGAGCTCAAGGAGGCACGACATGGCCAGCGCTGATCGCCTTCCGCCCGAACCGGGTCCGGACGCCGGCATCGAGGAACTCCAGTCCGACATCGACAAGACCCGCGACGAGCTGGGTCAAACCGTGGCTGCGTTGTCCGACAAGCTCGACGTCAAGGGCCGCGCACAGGACAAGGCCGCCGAGACGAAGGAAGCCGTCGTCGACCGGGCGCATGCGGCAACCGAGGCCGCAAAGTCCAAGCCGGCGATCCCGGTCGCCGCTGTCATCGCCACGCTCGCCGCAATCGGTCTGCTCGTGTGGTGGCGCCGCCGCTGATGGCGCATTCGCTCAGAACCGGGTGAGGCTGGGCATCAGGACATCGTCGACCAGTGCGCGAACCGTCGCCTCCGTCGGCGGGCGGCCCGGTATCAACGATCGAAACACGAGATAGCCGGGCATCACGTCCCACAGCTCGTCATGGATGGCCCGGGCCTCGATCTCTCCCCGCTCGACCGCCTCGGTCAACACGTCACGCATGAGCTTTTTGCGCTGCAGGACGAACTGGCTCTGCAGCGCCGCACTCAGCTCCGGGCTATGCGCGATCTCCGACATGATCGCGCTCATCGTGCTGCCATGCTCACGTGCCTGGGTGCATACCGAGGTTCCGATGGTCAACAGATCAGTGCGTAACGAGCCGGTGCGCGGCGGCACCAGCTGAACCCGAGTGCCTTCGATGAAGGCAGCCAGGACAAGCTCGGTCTTCGACGGCCACCTCCGGTAGATGGTGGCTTTGCTCGACTTGGCTTCCGTCGCCACGGCCTCCACGGTCAACCGGTCGTATCCGTGCTGCTGTAAGAGCCGCAACGTCACGGCCAACAACTCCGATTCACGTTCGGTCCATTGAGAAGCCGAAGCATCGTGTGTTGTCGAAGTGGAAGACACCGAAAACCTTTCGCGACCGCCCATGTCCGCTGTCCATAGGTATTGCCCTATCTCAGAGAGTACCGTACGGTACCGTTCAGGTGCTTGGAACGGCCAACGACTCTCGCTACCCGGTGCGCCGAGCGCCGGTTGTCGAAAGGCTCTGAGATGCAGGGGATCTCGGTAGGAAGCCTGGTCAGGCGACGCTGGACGGTGATCGTGGCCGTCCTCGTGGTGGCCGTCGTCGCCTTTACCGTCAGTCGGTTGCACGGGATCTTCGGTTCCGACAACGAGGTGTCGCGGCCCAGCGCCGACACTCTGGAGAACACCGGCTACAACCCGAAGCGGGTTCTCTTCGAAGTGTTCGGCCCGCCTGGCTCGGTTGCCACCATCAACTACCTCGACATCGACGCCCAGCCGCAACGGGCCGAGGACGTCTCCCTGCCGTGGTCGCAGATGCTGGTCACCGACGACCCAACCCTGTTCGCCGACCTGCGGGCACAAGGCGATGGCGACTACATCGGGTGCCGCATCACCGTCAATGGTGTGGTCAAGGACGAAAGGTCCACCGACAACGTGAACGGCTACATCGCCTGCTTGGACAAGTCCGCATGAGTGCCCACAGTCCCGAACCTGCCGAAGGCTCCCGGACGGCGCGGACCATCCGTGCCCTGGCCGTGCCGATCGTCCTGCTGTGGGTCGCCATCGCCGCGCTGACCAATATCCTTGTGCCACAACTGGAAGTCGTCGGTGCAGCTCGCTCGGTCGGATTGAACGCTCCCGACGCGCCATCGACCATGGCGATGCGCCACATCGGCCAGGTCTTCGACGAATTCGACTCCGACAGCGCGGCCATGATCGTGCTCGAAGGGGAACAACCCCTGGGCGATGACGCCCACCGTTTCTACGACACTCTGGTGAAGCGGCTGGCCGAGGACACCAAGCACGTCGAACACATCCAGGATTTCTGGGGCGACCCGCTCACCGCCGGCGGATCCCAGAGCAAGGACGGCAAGGCCGCTCTGGTGCAGGTTTATCTCGCCGGTAACCAGGGCGAGGCGCTGTCGAACCAATCGGTCGACGCCATCCGCGAGATAGTCGCGAGCGTCCCACCGCCGCCCGGGGTCAAGGCCTACGTCACCGGCGCCGCACCGCTGATCACCGACAACTTCGAGGTCGGCAGCGAGGGCACCGAAAAGGTCACCGGCATAACGTTCTTGGTGATCGCAGTGATGCTGCTCGTGGTGTACCGATCGCTGATCACGATGCTGCTCATGCTGGTGACGGTCCTGATCGAACTGGCAGCCGCACGCGGCATCGTCGCCGCGCTCGCGCATTACGGGGTCATCGGCCTGTCCACCTATTCGACCAACCTGCTGACCCTGTTGGCGATAGCCGCGGGCACGGACTACGGCATCTTCATCGTCGGGCGCTATCACGAAGCGCGTAGCCGCGGCATGGACCGAGAAGCCGCGTATCACGACATGTTTCGCGGCACCGTGCACGTCATCGTCGGCTCCGGGCTGACCATCGCCGGCGCCGTCGCCTGCCTGCACTTCACCCGGCTGCCTTACTTCCAGACCCTGGGCATACCGGCCGCCATCGGCGTGCTGGTGACATTGGTGGCCGCGCTGACACTCGGGCCCGCGGTCTTGACCATCGGCAGCCGGTTCGGACTCCTTGAGCCCAAACGCAACCCACGTGCACCACGATGGCGCCGCATCGGGACCGCGATCGTGCGGTGGCCCGGCCCCATCCTGGTGGTGTCGTGTCTGATCGCGCTCGTCGGTCTGCTGGCCCTCCCCGGCTACAAGACCAGCTACGACGGCCGGCCCTACCTACCGGAATCGGCACCGGCCAACATCGGGTACACCGCCGCCACCCGCCACTTCTCGGAAGCCCGGCTCAACCCCGAGCTACTGATGATCGAAACCGATCACGACATGCGCAACCCCGCCGACATGCTGGTCCTCGAACGCGTCGCCAAAGCCGTGCTGCACACCCGCGGCATCGCCCTGGTCCAGTCGATCACCCGGCCCTTGGGCACACCGATCAAGCACAGCTCCATCCCGTTTCAGATCAGCGCGCAAAGTGCCAGCCAGATCATGAATCTGGGTTACCAGCAGGACCGCGCGGCGGATCTGCTCAAGCAGGCCAACGAGCTGTCCAACACCATCAACATCCTCAAGCAGCAGGTCGCGCTGCAGCAGGCCAGCGCTGCCGCCACCCATGAGCAGACCCAGGCGTTCCACGACACCGTGGCGATCGTTAACGACCTGCGCGACAAGATCGCCAATTTCGACGATCAGTTCCGCCCGCTGCGCAACTACTTCTACTGGGAGCCGCACTGTTTCGACATCCCCATGTGCGCAGCGCTGAGATCGGTGTTCGACGTCCTCGACGGCATCGACAAACTCAGTGATCAGTTCGGCCAGATCACGGCAAGTCTGGACAAGCTCGACGCTCTCCAGCCGAAACTGGTCGCGCTGCTCCCGCCGCAGATCGCCATCCAGGAACGCAACCGCGACCTGACCCTGTCGAACTACGCGACCACGGCGGGCACCAACTCGCAGTCCCAGGAGGCGCTTCAGAACGCGACCGCCATGGGGCAGGCCTTCGACTCGGCGAAGAACGACGACTCGTTCTATCTGCCGCCGGAGGCCTTCGACAACCCCGACTTCAAACGCGGCCTGAAACTGTTCCTCTCGCCCGACGGCAAGGCCGCCCGCATGATCATCACCCATGAGGGCACCCCCGCTACGCCGGAAGGCATCTCACACATCGACGCCCTCAAGGACTCCGCGTTTGACGCGATCAAGGCCACTCCCCTGTCGGACGCCAAGATCTATGTGGCCGGAACCGCCTCGGCGTACAAGGACATCCAGGACGGCGCCAAATACGATCTGCTCATCGCCGCACTGGCGGCGATCAGCCTCATCCTGCTCATCATGATGTTCATCACCCGCAGCCTGGTCGCCGCGATGGTCATCGTCGGGACTGTGGTGTTGTCGTTGGGCGCGTCCTTCGGCCTTTCGGTTCTGGTGTGGCAGTACATCTTCGGCATCCAGCTGTATTGGATCGTGCTCGCGCTGGCCATCATCCTGCTGCTGGCGGTCGGTGCCGACTACAACCTGCTGTTGATATCCCGATTCCAGGAAGAGATCGGGGCCGGGCTCAAAACCGGCGTGATCCGCGCCATGGCCGGCACCGGCAGGGTGGTGACCGCGGCCGGCCTGGTGTTCGCCGCCACCATGTCCTCGTTCATCTTCAGCGATCTCATCGTCCTGGGCCAGATCGGCACCACGATCGGTCTCGGCCTGCTCTTCGACACCCTGATCGTGCGATCGTTCATGACACCGTCCATCGCGGCGCTGCTGGGCCGGTGGTTCTGGTGGCCACAGATCGTGCGGCCCCGGCCGGCCAGCCGCATGTTGCGCCCATACGGAACCCGCACCTCGGTACGCGAACTGCTCGAAACGGAGCCGGAGCCGACCACGTCGAACTAGTCGCCGGCTCTCACACCAGGTTCGCTCGGGCCCATTCCTCGGCGGTCGTGGTGTCGATGCCGCGAACAGCGTTGTACGACTGATCCTTGGGCCAGGCAACACCATTGGTGCGAGCGAACACCGCCCGGTACTTGCTCATCGTGTCCTCGGGATGCTGCTGTAGCTGCTCGGTCAGGAAGTCGGTGGTCCACAATGTGCGGGTAACCGAGGTCGCACGGACCCGGTCAACGATATCGGCGAGTTCCCGGTAGCTGATGGTGTCTCCGGCGAGATAGACGACGGTATCGCGAATACGAGGTTCGGCGAAGACGATCTCGGCAGTGAGTACACCGATGTCCTTGGGTGTGGTGAGGGTGACTCGGTTGTCCCAGCTTCCCAACGCATGCACGGTATCGGCCGACAGATCCACGACACCGAACTCTGGCTCGAACAGGAAGCTGGTGAACATGCCTGTGGAGATGATCATCCATTCCGTGGTGTGCTGGCCTCGCAGCATGTCGCGCACGTCGAGTTGCTCATCGAACAGCGGCTGTGCGCTGCCGCGCCCTATCTCGTCGTAGTCGACGCCGAATTGCCATGGGAAGAACCGTGATACGCCGGCGGCGATGGCTGACTGCGCGAGCTTGTGCTGGGTGCCCGGGCCGGCCGCGAAACCGACGCAGCTGATGATCGTGTGGTAGCGCCCCATTACCTCCGCCAGCTCGGTCACCGATGCGGTGGCGACGTCCGCATGTTCGATGGCTACACCCGCCTCGGACAGCTTCTTGCTGCGCGCATCGCTTCTCGCGTCGGCACCTTCCCGTGGACGCAACAGCACCGCGATGTTCGCGGCGCGGGGACGGCTTGCGACGTGGCGGGTGAGAGCGGACAACACGCTGGCGCCGAGTTCTCCTGCCCCGATGACGAGAATGCTCGGGCCGTCCGCCGGTAGTGGTGTTGCAGGCACTGTGGACTCCGTTTCTGGCGGTGTGTCAGCAAGGACTGCAACTGCCAGATCGGCGACAATCATTCCC
>Ga0182746_1003714_pt1 | contig 10021 bp, 10 predicted proteins | sample eDN3rd30CBELigOP_FD_128881 | JGI IMG/M metagenome (GOLD analysis project Ga0182746, IMG submission 128881) | Enriched Organic Plus compost microbial communities from Emeryville, California, USA - eDNA 3rd pass 30_C BE-Lig OP (version 2) (version 2) ...
CTTCACATCGTTTATAATATTGTGACGCAACGTCTTGGTGGGCGGCTCAGTTGCGATTCTCAGGTCGGGCGGGGCACGGTGTTCACGCTATTGCTGCCGCGGACGGCGCCGCGGCCATCGTTTGAGCTGACCGAGGACGGAGAACGCGACGTATCATGACCAACGCAGACGACGTCATCCACTTCATCGACGATGACGGTGCCGAACCGGGAGCGGATATCGGGCGGCGCTGGAAGGTGGCTGTGATCGATGACGATCCTGCGGTCCACGAGGGGACGCGGTTCGCGCTGGCCGACTACAGCCTGAACGGCGAGGGCATCGAGATCATCTCCGCCCATTCCGCGCGGGAGGGCCGTGAGCTGATGCGGCAGCATCCCGACACCGCGGTGGTGCTGCTGGACGTCATCATGGAGAGCGATGACGCGGGCCTTGTCCTCGTCGACTTCATCCGCCGCGATCTCGCAAACGAGACGGTCCGGATCATCCTGCGGACCGGCCAGCCGGGGCAGGCGCCGGAGCGGCGCGTGATCGTCGACTACGACATCAACGACTACAAGGCGAAGACCGAGCTCACCGCCGACAAGCTGTTCACCTCGCTGACCGCGGCGCTGCGCAGCCATCAGCAGCTGATCCGCATGGTGGAGACCCGGCGCGGCCTCGAGATCATCATCGATGCCGCGTCCACGCTGTTCGACATGCAGTCGATGCAGCGCCTCGCCGAGGGGGTCCTCACCCAGATCGCGTCGCTGCTGAATGTCGACTGCGCCGGCATCCTGGTGCTGCGTGACGAGGGCGAGGCCAATGGCGGCTTTTCGATCCTCGCCGGCTCCGGCTGTTACAGCCAGCTGCCGGTGGCGCAAAGCGTGGCGGCGCTGGGCAACGACCTGCAGGGGCTGGTCCATGAGGCCTTCCGGCGGAGGAAACACGAATTCGCCCCCCGCCGCTCGGTTCTCTACATCCGCACGGTCAGCGGGCGGGAGGTGGTCGTCCTGCTGGAGGCGGGGCGGAACCTGTCCGACACCGACCGGACGCTGGTCGAGATCTTCGCCAGCCGGCTCGCGATCGCCTTCGACAATGTCATTCTCTACGACCAGCTCCAGGATGCGAATCTCCGCCTCGAGGAGCGCGTGACCCAGCGCACCCAGGAACTCAGCGTTGCCAACCAGCGGCTGGCGGCCCAATGGTCGCGGCTGCAGCGGGCCAACGCCTTCAAGAGCGAGATCCTCGGCAAGGTCGCCCATGACCTCAAGAATCCGCTGGGAGTCATCCTCGGGCGGGCAGAGATCATCAAGGAACTGATGGGCATGCCGACGCTGCCGGGCGAACGGGTCGAGTCCCAGCTCAGCCATATCCGCGACGCCGTGCAGCGGCTGACCGTGATGGTCAACGAGCTGATGTCGGACGCCATGGCGGATGCGCTGGACATTGTGATCCGCCGCGGGCCGATGGATCTCGCCGTCCTGGTGGCGGAGGTGGCCGATGCCAATCAGCCGCTGGCGACCCGGAAACAGCAGGTCATCACCGTGACGAGTCCCGCGGCACTGCCGGCCTCCTGCGATCTGGACCGGCTGCGGGAAGCGATCGACAACATCGTCAGCAACGCCATCAAATACAGCCCGATTGGTGGGAAGATCGATATTGCGCTGTCCCGCAGCGATGACCTGGCGATCCTGAAGGTTACCGATAACGGCCCCGGCCTGCCGCCCGAGGACGTCTCCCGGCTGTTCGAGCGGTTCCAGCGGCTGTCCGCCAAGCCGACGGGCGGCGAAACCTCGACCGGCCTTGGCTTGTCGATCGTCAAGCGGATCGTCGATCTCCATGGCGGAACGATCGTGGCTGAAAGCGCCGGGCCGGGCCTGGGATCGACCTTCACCCTCACGCTGCCGCTCTCATGAGCACGCCCCAACATATCGTGGTCGTCGACGACGAGGCGCCGGCGCGCGAAATGGTGGGGGACTATCTGCGGATGCACGGTTTCAGCGTCACGCTGTGCGACGGTGGGCGGAGCCTGCGCGACGCCATCGCCAAACAGATGCCGGACCTGATCGTGCTCGATCTCAACATGCCGGAAGAGGACGGACTGTCCATCATCCGGGACCTCAAACAGCGCTCCCAGGTCGCCATCATCATGCTGACCGCGACGGCGAGCGCCATTGACCGGGTGGTGGGGCTGGAACTGGGGGCGGACGACTACCTCGCCAAGCCCTGCGAATTGCGGGAGTTGCTGGCGCGGGTCCGGTCGGTCTTGCGGCGCAGCGCAACCGCAACGGTGGCCGCGGCACCGGCGCAGAGCGCGCCGGCCGACGACAACAGGTCCCGCGTCCGCTTCGGCACCAAATGGCTCGATCTCGAAGCCCAGAGCCTGCAGGACGACGACGGTAATGAGCATCCGCTGACAGCGTCCGAATTCAATCTGCTGAAGGTGTTTGCTGCAAATCCAAAACGGGTGCTCTCCCGCGAACGGCTGCTGGATCTCGCCAATGCCCGCGACAACGAGGCGTTCGACCGGGCGATTGATCTGCGGATCATGCGCATCCGGCGCAAGATCGAGCCCGATCCGGCCCATCCCAAGGTGATCCGGACCGTCCGTGGCGGCGGCTATTTGTATTCTCCCTCCGGCGAACCGGCCTGATCCCCGACGGCGCAACAGCCCTTTTGTTTCGTGTCGGCGGGGCCGCCGAAACAAACGGATCTCTTCACGAAACCGTTTTCTCCCTGTCACGAAAAAGTCCTGAACCAGACGAGCCGTAAGAACGTCTCATGACAGGACGGGCCAACAAGGTCCGCAGGGGAGACGGAAAATGATGATCACCAGGAGCATGATCGGCCTTGCCGCCTTGATCGCCACGGGCATCGTTGCAGCTGACGACGTGTCAGGAACCCAGCTTCGTCCCGTGGCCGCGCCGGCCCAGATCACGCCAGTTGCGCCCAGCCAGGTGGATTTCACCGGCCTGCGCAACGACGCCACATCCGCGCTCAAGGCATTGAAGGATCGCGAACAGGCGACCGACGATGCCAATGCCAAGTGCCGCAACCAGGCCTGGCCCTATTACACCAGCGATTGTCTGGCTCCGGTCCAGGGCCGTCCCGTCGCCCCGCAGCCGACCCGCTTTGTCGGCGCCGAACGGACGATGAGCTGAGCCGGCGAAACAAAAGAAACAGTTCGCGAAATAACCGGGAAACAAAATCCCGCTACATCGGCGACAACAAATCCTTCGGGAGACGTCAGATGTTTGCGTTCACGCCCCGTTTTCTGGCTTTGCCTGCGATCGCCCTCGCCGTGATTTTCGCCTTGCCGGCCGCCGGCACCGGCGACGCACGCAAGCCGGTGGTCGCCAAGGCCACGACCGTTCCGGTGCTGATGGCTGAATGCGCCGCCACCGCCCATGCGCCGGCCTGCCTGCCGAAGGCTGAAACCGGCGCCAGCCTCGTGCGTTGATCCGAACAAGGGCTCCGGCCCGCCTCCAGACCCGGATCGTGGATGCCCCCAGGATCCGGGTCTTTTCTTTCCAGCCAGGCCGCCGCGGCAAGAATTCGACAAGGAACTTGAGTCATGGTCACGACTTGCCTCGTCGGCGTATTGAGTGGAGTTTGAAATGGCCGTCCTGACCGACACGCGTCCCGCTGCCACCGGCGCCGACAGGAGTGGGCTGCAGGTGATTGGGCTGGTCATGGCCGGCCTGACGCTCAGCGTCGCCCTGATCGCATCCCTCGTGGTCTACAAGACTGTCAGCGGTGGGCTGCTGGTCGACCAGAACCTGACGCCCCAGGTGGGCAAGACATTCGTGTCGCGGGCCGGTTGATCGGCTTTTCCTGCCCATTCCATTGCACTGTACAGCTCTTTCCCTGCGCGCTATGAGCCGTTTCTGACGCATCCGGATCAGCCGGATGCCCTGACAAAAGCGCGCAAAACGTATGACTGCCAAAATCATTGACGGGCGGGAAGTTGCCGCTCACATCCGCGACGAGTCCAAGGCCCGCGTCGCCAAACTGATGTCCGATCATGGGGTGACGCCGGGCCTCGCCGTCGTTGTGGTCGGCGAAAACGCCGCTTCCAAGGTCTATGTCCGCAACAAGATCAAGGCCTGTGCCGATGTCGGCATCCGGTCGTTCCAGAGCAATTTTCCGGCGGATATCGATCCCGACGTGGTGATCCGCACGATCGAGGAACTCAACCGCAACCCGGCGGTGCACGGTATCCTGGTCCAGCTTCCGCTGCCGCCGCAATTCGAGGTGAGCCGCATCCTGCGCACCATTTCGGCGCAGAAGGATGTGGACGGCTTCCACCTCTACAATGTTGGCGGCTTGGTGGTCGGCGAGACGGTGTTCCCGCCCTGTACGCCCTACGGCGTCGTCAAGCTGCTCGAATACGAGGGCATCTCGGTCGAGGGCAAGAACGTGGTGGTGGTCGGCGCCAGCAACATTGTCGGCAAGCCGATGGCGCTGATGCTGATGCAGCAGGACGCCACGGTTTCGATCTGCCACGCCAAGACCCGCGATCTGGCCCAGTTTACCATCCTGGCAGATATCCTGGTGGTGGCCGCCGGCTATCCGAACCTGATCCTGCCGCAGATGGTGCGCACCGGCGCGGTGGTCATCGATGTCGGCATCAACCGGCTGCCGGACGGCCGGCTGGTCGGCGACGTGGATTTCGACGGTGTGAAGGAAAAGGCGTCCTACATCACTCCGGTTCCCGGCGGCGTCGGCCCGATGACCGTCACCATGCTGCTGGTCAATACGATTTCGTCCGCCGAGCGCAGCCTTGCAGGTGCGGCCGAAGAGCGCTTTCCCGAACAGGGCCTGGAAGTCATGGGGCAGGCGGCGGGTTGACTGCAGCCTCGCTGCCGGATGATCTGCGCTGCGTTCCACGATCCGCAGCCGGAGGCAGCCCATGAGACTTGAAACCGACGTTCTGGTGGTTGGCGGCGGTGTCGCCGGCGTGTGCGCCGCGGTCGCTTCCGCCCGCGCCGGCGCCAAAACCATGCTGGTGGAGCGCAACGGTTTCCTCGGCGGCGCGGCGACAGCCGCGGCCGTGACCCAGTTCATGGGCTGGAAGACCGCCAGCGGCAAGCAGGTGATCGCCGGCATTGGCCAGGAGATCGTCGACCGGCTGGTCGCCAAGGGCGGCTCCGAGGGCCCCGACTGGGGCATGCTGTCGACCGGCCTGATGATGGACCGGGTGATCTTCGATCCCGAGATCTGCAAGATCGTGTTCGATGAGATGCTGACGGACGCCGGCGTGACCCCGCTGCTCCACAGCATGGCGTCCGGTGTGGAGCGGCAGGGCCGTACGGTGACGCAGGTCAGCTTCCTGACCAAGTCCGGCATCATCGATGTCGCGCCGCGGATCGTTGTGGATACCTCCGGCGATCTCGACGTCCTGCATATGGCGGGCTGCGAGATGCTGTCGCTCGACGAGGGCGAGCAGCTTCAGCCGGCGACGTCCTATTTCAAGATGGGGCCGATCGACTTCGCCGTGGTCAACGCGCTGACCCACGAGGAGCGGCAGGCCATCGCCAGGCGCGGCGTGGAGCAGGGCGCGCTCGGCCGTTACGCCATCAGCTGCTATCCCCATCCCGGCACCGATGACGGCTGGTTCAACGTCACGCGCATCACCGTCGATGGGACGGATGCCTTCGCGCTCTCCCGCGCCGAGATGGAGCATCGCCGCCAGGCGCTTGCCGCAGCGGAATTCATCAGCGCCAATGTGCCGGGCTGCGAGAAGGCGCGGCTCAACGGCTTTGCGCCGCAGCTCGGCATCCGCGAGACCCGCCGCGTGCGCGGCCATGTCGTGGTTTCGGAAGACGACCTGCGCAGCGGCGATGCGTTTCCGGATTCGATTGCGATCGCGAGCTTCCCGATCGATGTGCATGAGACCAATGGTCCCGGCACTCGGCTCGAGCGGGTGGGCGGCCCCGACCACGTCTATCATATCCCGCTGGCCGCGCTCATTCCGGTGTCGTTCGACAATGCCCTGGCGGCAGGGCGCGGCGTGTCTGCGACGCACGCCGCATTCGGCGCGCTGCGCATCATGCCGCAGGCGATGGCGATGGGTCAGGCGGCCGGCGCCGCGGCTGCGCTCGCCAGCACACGCAACTCCACGGTCAAGGATGTGCCGTTCGATCTGGTGCGCGAGCAGCTGCTGGCCAACGGCGTGATCCTCGAGCCGCCCGCACCGTAGTATGATTTGTTAGCAGCAGTTCATTGAAATTGAAGCGGTCCCCATGGCAGCGGCGCGCTCCCTCTCCCGCATAGCCCGTCGAAGACGGGCGTGAACGCCCTTTTGCCGGGGGAGGGTTGGGGAGGGGGAACTGATAAATGCAGTTACAAGGAATGCCCCCTCCCGGCGAGCTTTGCTCGCCGACCTCCCCCGCAAGCGGGAGAGGTTGGGCAGAATATGCGGCGCCGCTCTGTTAACTCGCTGAACTGATTTTTAGTTACCACCAGCTCCATCGCTGCCCGACCAGCACTAGCGACAGCCACGGAAACAGCACGCAGATCACCAGCATCACGCCCATGGTGAGGGTCATCGGCGCCGTGCCCTTGAATATTTGCCAGGTGGTCATGTTGCGGTCGTCGAGATTGGCTTTCACCACGAAGACGGACACGCCGAGCGGCGGCGTGAGCAGGCCGATCTCGATGGCGATCACGGAGATCAGCCCGAACCAGATCAGGTTCACCCCGAACGTGTCGATCACCGGCAGCACGAAGGGCAGCAGGATCAGGATGATCGACACCGAGTCGAGGAAGCAGCCCATGATGACGACGACGATCAGGTAGCCGGTCAGGATGGTGCCGAAGCCGAGCCCGGACGATTGCAGCCACTGGCCGACCGCATAGGGCAGCCCCGACAGCGTCAGCATCTGCGAATACATCTGGGCCGCGATCAGCAGGAAGCAGATGGCGGCGGTGACGCGGCCGGTCTCCAGCGCCACCTCCCAGAATTTCGATAGCGTCAATTCGCGGCGCGCCACCGCGATCAGAAACGCCGCCAGCGCCCCCGCGCCGCCGGCTTCCGTGGGCGTGAAGAAGCCGCCGTAGATGCCGCCGAGCACCACCCCGATCAGCACGCAGATCGGGAGGAATTTCCAGGCGACATACCACGCCGGCTTGCCAGCCAGCGGACCGTGATAGCCATCATGCTTTGCCTTGGGGTCGGCGAACACGAACCTCTCGCTGGTATAGGCGAGGATCGAGATCGTGATGCAAAAGGCGATCGACAGAAGAATGCCGGGAATGATGCCGGCGGTGAACAGGTCAGCGATCGACACGTTGGCGATCACGCCGAAGATGATGAACAGCAGGCTGGGCGGGATCAGCATGCCGAGCACCGAGCTTCCCGCGACGACGCCGACGGAAAAGCCCGTGGTATGGCCGTGGCGGACCATCTCCGGTACGGCGATTTTGGTGAAGATCGAGGCCGAGGCGATCGATGTCCCGGTGCAGGCCGCAAACACCGCATTCGCCGCCACGGTGGCCATCGCCAGCCCGCCGCGCACCCGGCGCATCAGCAGCGCGGCGACATCAAATGTATCCCGGCCCATGTTGGTGACCGAAACAAACAGGCCCATCAACACGAACAGGGGAATGACGCCATAGACGTCCGATGCGATCGAGGTGGCGGCCGAGCGCGCCAGCAGCTTGCCGGCGATATCGATGCCCTTCATCGCGAACACGCCGACGAAGGACAGGAACATCAGCGCGACGCCGATATGCATGCCGGTCTGGATCAGCACAAGACTGCCCAGCACACACAGCACGCCGATCATGACGTCACTCATCCCTCCGGGGCTCCTGTGGGGGCGAAGGCGCGAGAAAGTTGCCGGGCGGCAAGAATGAAATACTGGATCGCGGTGGCGATGCCGCCGATCACCACTGTCGCCATGAACGGCCAGATCGGAATCTCGACATAGTTGGTCGTGCCCTTGAAATAGCCCTGCTCGTAGTTCTCGACGAACATCGGCCACACGAACCAGACGATCAGCAGCATCAGCGCCGCGCCGATGATATGGAACAGGCCGTAGAAGGCATGGGCGACGCGGGGATGCGTCCGGCTGACGAAGCTCAGGATGATGTCGTTGGCGACGTGCCGGTCTTCGCGCAGCGTGTTGGCCATCTGCAGGAACACGACGGAGACGATCGACAGGCCGAGGAATTCGAACACGCCCGGGACCGGATGGTTGAACAGGTCACGCCCCAGCACGTCGGCATTCACCGCAATGCCCATCGCGATGATCAGCAGGGTGCCGATGATGTTGAGCAGCATGGTGAAGCGGCCGAACAGCGAGGGCCTGGGCGGCGGCTTCACGGCGCCACCCAGGTCATCGAATTGCGGCTGATGGTCCAATGCCACGGGCGTGACCCGTCAGGAAGATTGTTCGCTCACTCCTTGTCCCAGTCGCGAGCCGGCCTGGCGCCTGCCTTGCGCATCTCGTCCATATAGATCGTGAGCACCTTGCCGCCCGGCAGGCCGCCCTGGTCGACGCGCTGGGCCCATTCCTTGGCGATGTTCGGCATCGCCTGCGCCCATTTCGCCCGCTCCTCGGGCGGGAAAGCAAACACCTCGCCTTTGGGGAATCCGGGAACCGCCTTGGCGCCGGCCTCGCCCGCGTTGAGCATCTCGGTGTCGGCGGCCGCGCCCCATGCCTCACCCGCGTCGCGCAGGATCTTCTGCAGTTCGGGCGGGTATTTGTTGAAGGTCGCCTTGTTGACGATCAGCGCTGCCGCATACTGGGCGCCGAAACCCACCTGTGTGAGATATGGCGCAGCCTCCGGATATTTCAGGCCCTGGACGGCGGAGGGAAAGATGATGAAACCTTCCACCACGCCGGTCTTGGTGGAGTTGTAGTATTCCATCATGTTGCTGGAGACGGGCGTCGCGCCGGTACCACGGATCCATTGCAGTGCCGCGCCAGCGGTGGCGATCTTGCGGCCCTTCATATCCTCGAACTTCCTGACCGGGAATGTGGTGAACATCTCGTAGGAGTCATAGCTCGCGCCGCCCAGCCGGACGACGTTGAACCTGTCGTACATGGTCGTGTATTCCGGCACGGTCCGGTGCAGCGTGTTCATCACCCTGCCGACCAGCCCGACGTCGCTCGTGACGAATGGCGTCGCGAAGGTGATGTTTTCCAGCGGCAGCTTGTCCGGATGGAAGATGGTTGGCTCGAAGCCGATGTCGGCGATGCCGTCCTTCACCCCCTCCAGCACGAAGGTCGGTTTCAGCAGCGAGCCGGCATAGGCTTCCTTCCAGTTGATCTTGATGTTGAGGCCGGCCGCCTTGATGCGCTTCTCGACATCCGGGATGAAGGTCTGGCCGACCATTTCCAGCGGCCGCATGGCCCGCGTCGCCTGGCCCGCGGCGACGGTGACGTTGAATTCGCGCGGCGCCTGTGCGCTGGCGGACAGTGTTGAGATGATGACCACAGTCGCTGCGGCGAACGCAGCCGGCAGAGCGTTGCTCTTCATGTCGTATCCTCCCTGGATCGCGCCGGTCGTGTTATGCCGATGAGCCCGTTCTCGGGCGCCGACGCGTTTGACGTGATGTGTTGCTGCTTTCGAAACTCCTCGCAATCAAACTCGGAGCGAAGCGTCGCACCTCCAGGTTGCGAAGTCCAGTGTGGTTTGGAGTGATCTCGGCTGCGCCGCTAAACCCGCCGCCCAAACAGCGCGATGGCGCCGATCGGCAGCACGAGACCCAGTACGGCGACGATGATCAGCAGGATGCCAAGTTCGCCATAGTCGCCGCGGCCGACGGTGAAGAGCTGATTGAGATATTTTGTCTGCAGCGCTCCCGCGACCAGCGCCATGTTCATCAGCGAGGCCATCAGCGCGAACCATGTCGCGCGATGCCCGGCCGGCGCGTAGAAGGCGATCAGCGTCAGCAGCGGGATCATCGAGAGCTGCGCGAACGGCGACGAAGCGACCGTGTCGATCAGCGCGATGGTGCGCGCGCCGAATCCGAAGCTGCGTTCGGTCCATTCATGCACGCCATAGTAAAGCCCGAGGCTCGGCAGCGAAA
>Ga0182746_1003717_pt1 | contig 10018 bp, 8 predicted proteins | sample eDN3rd30CBELigOP_FD_128881 | JGI IMG/M metagenome (GOLD analysis project Ga0182746, IMG submission 128881) | Enriched Organic Plus compost microbial communities from Emeryville, California, USA - eDNA 3rd pass 30_C BE-Lig OP (version 2) (version 2) ...
TCGCCCGGATAGACGTCGAAGCTGACATCTTCCACCGCCCGGACCACGCCGCGGGGCCCGCGGAATCCGGATTTGATGGGAAAGTGTTTGACGAGGCCGCGGATCGACAGCAGCGGAGCGTCGGTGCGGGTCGGATCGATCGGCCGGATCTTGTCGTTGACGTCCCAGCGAAGTGTTCCGGCGGCGATGTCCTTGGCGCGGACACAGGCGGACAGTCCGCCGGTATCGGTCGGCACCAGCAGCGGCGGTCCGGCTTCACAGGCCGCGATGCGATGCGGGCAGCGCGGCGCGAACCGGCAGCCGGGCAACGGCTCCGACGGGCTTGGCGGCAGCCCGTCAATCGTTTCGAGCGCGCCCCGGCGCGGACGATCAAGGCGCGGGACCGATCGCAGCAGCCCGAGGGTGTAGAGATGCCGCGGTGTGTGGAACACCATTTGCGACGTGCCCTGTTCGGCCACGCGCCCACCATACATCACGACGACGCGGTCGGCATAACGCGCCACCACGCCGAGATTGTGCGTGATGATGATCAGCGCAATCCCGTGCTTGCGGGAGAGGTCCCGCATCAGTTCGAGAATCTGCGCCTGGATCGTGACATCGAGCGCGGTGGTGGGTTCGTCGGCGATGATCAGCTTCGGATTGCAGGCGAGGCCGATGGCGATCATGACCCGTTGCCGCATGCCGCCAGAGAATTGATGCGGATACTGATCAAGGCGGTGTTCGGCATCGGTGATGCCCACCATGCGCAGCAGTTCCGCAGCGCGCGCACGGGCCTGATCTGAACTCATGCCCAGGTGAATCTGCAGCGGCTCGGTGATCTGCATCCCGATCGTCAGCACCGGGTTGAGCGAGGTCATCGGCTCCTGGAAGATCATCGAGATGTCGCGGCCGCGGATGCCGCGCATCTCATCCTCGGCAAGCTCCAGGAGATTGCGGCCATCGAACACGATACGGCCGCGGGGGATGCGGCCGGTTTCGCGCGCGAGCAGCCGGATGATGGACAGCGCGGTGACCGACTTGCCCGAGCCGGATTCGCCGACGACCGCGACGATCTCGCCGGGCTGGACGTCAAAGCTGACGCCTTCGACGGCCGGGATGACGCCCGCAGACGTCTCAAAATGAACGTGGAGATCCTCGACCGAGAGCAGTGCGGTCCGGGGAGATGTCGCTGCGGCCGCGCCGTCGAATGTTTCCGATGGGGCACCCATGACCGGCACGCTCGCCCCTGATGTCACCGCAGCAGGCGCAAGCTGGTGAGATTTGTCCCACCATTTGCCTTCCCCGTTGGTGATGCCCGCACGTCTGGCGCGAGATCGCATTCCACGCATCATGTCCACAATTCCAGAGACGCTGTGAGTCAACGCTGCGGCTACTTGTCGAGCCACACGTCGGCCATATCGAGCCCCAGGACGGTGCTTGGCATCAGCTGGAAGCCCTTCACATAGGAGCGATGGGCGATCAGCCGGCTGCCGTTGAACAGCGGCACGACATAGCCCTGCTCATAGGTTCGCATCTCAAACTCGCGCACGAGCTTCTGGCGTTCCGCCACGTCGCTGGTTTGCGACTGCTTCTCGAACAACTCGACCAGTTTGTCGTCGGCAGCGCCGCTGTAATTGTTGGGGCTGCCCGGCAGGAACTTGATCAGCACCTCGTTCGGATCGACGCCCGTCGTGTTATTGAAGTCCAGGGCAATGTCATACGTCAAGTCGCGCAGCATCGAGAAATATTGCGGGGTCTCGGCAAGGATCTGGTTGGCGTCGATGCCGATCTTGCGGAGCTGGTCGAGAATGTAGATTCCCTGCGGCTCCCACGGCGAACGGATGTTGCGGTTGAGCAGCGTGATCTTCAGCTTTTCATGGCCGGCCGCCTTGAGCAGCGCTTTCGCCTCCTCGCGGCGCTTGGCGCTGTCCTTTGCATTGTCGTTGTAGCCGGGCAGCTTCATGATCTCACTGTCCGGAACACGGATGTCCGCGGCGGTCGGCATCAGCAGGGCCGAGCGCTCGCTGTTGGTCAGCTCCTTGAGGAAGATCAGCCCTTCGTCGCGGTCGAATGCGAGGTTCAATGCCTTGCGGACGCGGGGATCGTTGAACGGCGGCTTTTTGGTATTCACCGTGATGAAGTTGACGATGTTGAATGAGCCGGTCGGGAAGACCATCTTGTCGCCCAGGCTGCTCTTCAGGCGATCCGCGCTGGCGGGCGCAATCAGGAAGAAGGTGCCATCGACCTGGCCGCCGGCCAGCGCATTGATGACGCCGGGCCCGCCGATGAACATCGCCTTGACCCCGTCGAGATAGGGACGTCCCTGGCGGAAGTAGCCGTCAAACCGTTCGGCGGTCCAGTGGGAGCCCTTGACGTATTCGACGAACTTGAACGGGCCGGTCCCCATCGGCGTTTTTGCCGGATAGTTCGGGTCCTGCGCCAGCTTCTTGGCCGAATAGACGCAGTTCCACGGGCTCGCCAGCAATGATGGCAGTGCGGCGTTGGGCTTCTTGAGATTGAACACGACCGTCAGCGGATCCGGCGTCTCGATCGACGCGATATCCGCGAGCTGTTCCTTTCTCGCGGAAATGACGCCCTCTGGCGGATCGCGCAGCCGGTCGTATGTCGCTTTGATGTCGGTGGAATCGAGCGTGCTGCCGTCGTGGAACTTCACGTTGGGATGGAGCTTGAACGTATAGCTCTTGCCATCGGGCGACATCTGCCAGCTCTCCGCAAGGTCGCCGATGATCTTGGGATAGTTCGCCGGATCGTATTTCAGCAGTGTCGAATAATGGATCGCCACCAGTTGAATGGTGAACGACGTTGCCGAGGCATGACAGTCGATGCTGTTCGGCTCGGATTCGACGACATGGGTAAGGACACCGCCACGCTTTGGCGTCTGTGCATCAGCATGTTGAGAGGAGACGAGACTGAGCGCTGTCGCGGTAAGGGCCGAAAGCCAGAAATTGGCGTGATGTCCCATCGAATTCCTCCCATGTGAGATGGTGTTCGTACGCCGCTGTCTCGGGCCGGGCGGCGTCGATACCACTGCACCTTCGGCGTTTCCTGGATCGTGAACCAGGCCGCCGATATGTTGATGAGTGAACCATCTCTCATTTTCACGGCAGGCGCAAGGGTGGTCCGCCATGTCGCGTTGCCGTAAATGACGCGGATAAGAAAAGCCTTGCCAACGTGTTCGAATTGGGAGATCGTTCACGTGTCAACAAAATACAGTCGGCCATGAGCCCCGGGAGGCAAGGAGGTTGAAATGACAACGATGTCTGTTTCACCGACAGTTAAGCCGTTAGCAGCTTCATTCGGTGCGGAGATCGAGGGAATCGATCTCGTTCGCGACGATAGTCAGGCGGTTGCTGATTGGATCGGCCAGACGCTGGCTGAATACGGCGTTGTTGTTTTTCACGATCAGAAAATGCGCGCGCAGGACATCGCCAGGCTTGGCCGTCAGCTCGGTCACATCGAGCCGCATGTCTTCGAACAATACCGCCACGAAGAAGTGCCCGAGGTGTCGTATGTCACAAACCGCGATGCCCAGGGCAACATCGATGCGTTCGGCGTCACGCGTGCCTCGATGTGGCACTTCGATGAATCCTACAAGCCTCAACTTCCGCGCATGACCATGTTGCATGCGCTGCAGGTGCCGAAGGTGAAGGGCGGCACAGAATTTGCGGATATGCGGGCGGCCCATGACAGCATGTCGCCGGAGCTGCGCGCCAAAGTCGAGAATCTCATCTCGGTCTTCCGGGTCAAGACCGGCCAGGAGGCGCATCACCCGACCGTCTATACGCATCCGATCTCAGGCCGGAAGCTGCTGCTCATCTCGCCACAGCATCAGGTCGGATTCGAAGGGATGGAGAATGAGGAAGGCCTGGCGATCATGTACGAAATTCAGGAGCACGCGATCAAGCCGGGGCACTATTACTATCACAACTGGCGGGTCGGCGATGTCCTGATGTGGGATCAGGTCGCCACCATTCACCGCAACGCCGTGGATTCCGATCCGAATGAGCCGCGCACATTCCTGCGGACGATCGTGCAGTAGCCGTCGCCATCTCAAAGCGGATGCGTGACTGCGGGATCCGTGAGTGCGTGTGAGTTTCAGGCTTGCCAGGAGCGGCGTCATGACTATGGAGGAAACGCGTGCGGTTGACGTGCACGCCGTGTTTCGACACTCGGCGGGCCGGCTGGGGTCGGTGTTTCTGTCATCGTTGCGCGACGGGCGCTTGCTGGGTTGGAAGACTGGAACGCCGGCTCGCGTGATGGTTCCGCCGAAGGATCTCGGCGGTGACGGCGAATGGGTGGAGATTGGCCCGGGCGCGCGGCTTGAGGCCTATGTGCCGATTGGCTGGTCGGCGGAAACTGATCGCGACTCCTGTCTCGCTTTGGTCACTGTCGATGGTGCTGATACGGCGCTGCTGACGCGCCTGCGGCCGGCGGCCGAGAAAGAGACGCTGGCGCCGGGCGCGCGGTTGACGATCCGTTTCGCGGACGCCCGGCACGGGGCGATCGGCGACTTCTGGTTTGAACAGGCGGCGGTTTGATGATGGCCGGGTCTGTCAGCATTGCCGGAACGGGCGAGCGCATCGGGCGAGGTCTCCCGATCGAAGCGGCGGTCCATGAGGTTGTCCGCGACGCATTGGCGGGCGCGGGATTGTCGCTGTCGGCCATCGATATGGTCGTGACCGTTGGCAGCGATGTGCTGGATGGCGGCATGGTCGGGACCCGGTCCGGCATTGCCGGTGCGTATGGCCGCGAACTGCTCACAGTGCCGTCAAGCGCCGGCCATGCCTTTGCAACCGCGGTGTCGATGCTGGACAGCGGCCAGGCAGGCACAGTGCTGCTGGCGGGCTGGGGCGAGGGCACCAAGTTTGCCGCGCTCGATGGACGCATCATTCAGGCTGATCCGTTTTACGCGCGTCCGCTCGGAGCTGACGCGTCCGCGATAGCGGCGTTGCAGGCCCAGCGCTTGCTCGCGGACGGTCGCATGTCGTTGGAGCGTCTGACGGAGTACGGCGCGGCCATGCGCATGCGTGCGGATCTTGCTGACGACAAGACCGCGGGGATGCAGGAATGGCTGGCGCCGAACTGGTCCGATGGTGCGTGTGCGCTGGTTCTTGCTGCCGGCAGCGGCGCCGTGCGGGTCGTCGATTTCGGCACTGCATTCCGGCCCTACTGTCCCGATCCGGCGGATCTCGACCCGGCGGTCTGGGTGCGTGAGGCCGTCGAGCGTATAGGCCATACGTTTGACGAGGATCTAGCTGCCGTGGAGGCGGGAGGTCCGAGCGCGTTGTGCGAGGTGGCGGCGCTTGCGCCCATCCTCGACAGCGCCGGATGGCGGCCGCTCGATCCCCGCGTGAACGCCACCGGCGGTGGCGCAATGGCTTTCTTCGGCCCGGCCACCGGGCTGCGTCACATCATCGCCGTGGCAGACGCATTGGCTGACACATCTGGCAGCGGCATTGCGATCGATCTTGCCGGCCCGATCGGTCAGGCCACCACCGTCGTTGCGCTCCAGGGAGCAAAACAATGAGTGGCCGCCGCATCGCAACGGTGCTGGGTGTCGCGCAAGTGCCGATGCGCACGCGGCTCTCGCAATATACCTATGCCGATCTCCTCGGTGTGGTTGCTGCTCGCGCGCTTGAGGATGCCAAAGTCGATGCGGCTGATGTCGACGGACTGATCCTGGCAATGGCGCCGACCACGACACTCGGCATTGACGAGCCGCATTTCTGGGCGACGGCCGATCTGCCGGGCATGAAGGGCTTTCTCGGGCGCGTTCATACGCTGGCATCGTCGGGACTGGTAGCCTTCCGGCTTGCCTGCGCGCACGTTGCGGCAAAGCGGGCGAAGCGTGTGCTGGTCGTTGCGGCGGATCTGGCAGATGAATCCCCGGACCTGATCGCCGCGATCGGCATGTTCGCCAATCCATTTGCGGAGCGTCACTATCCCCAGAGTGCGGCGGCCGCGCATGCCTTCGAGATGACAGCCTATATGGCGCGCAACGCTCTCACCGAGCGCGACATGGCGCATGTCATCGTTAAGAACCGCGCGAATGGCATCGCCAATGAATATGCCCAGTTGAGAGCGCCGGTGACGGTTGATGAGGTTGTCGACTCGCCGGTTTTGTCATGGCCGATCAAGCGGGCCGACGCATCACCGCGCACCAGTGGCGCGGCCGCGGTCCTCGTCGGTCCGGCGGACGAGAAGGGTGTCGCCGCAACTGGTTTCGGTAATTACGCCAACCATCCGGTGTCCGGCGCCCGCATGGTGCCCGGGCTTGACGAGAGCTATTTCGATGCATCCGATCTGCGCCAGGCCGCCGCGCGCGCTTATGCCATGGCGGGAATCGAGCGGCCGCATGACGAGATCGACCTTGCCGAGGTCTATGCGTCATTCGGCATCATCGAACTTCTCAGCATCGAAGGGCTTGGCCTGACCAACGGGGGCGTTGCTGCGCGCATGATTCGCGATGGTGAATTCCATCGCGACGCGCGCTTGCCGGTGAATGCATCGGGCGGTGCGACCTGCGGCACCCCGATCAGCGCCACCGGATTGATCCGTGTGATCGAGGCGACGCTGCAGCTGCGCGGCACGGCGGGGGCGCGGCAGATCAAGCACGAGCCGCGCCGGGCGGCAGTGTCCGCAATCGGCGGCCTGTTTCAGCTTCAAGAGGTTGGAGTTCTCGAAGCATGAGCGATGTGCAGGAACGAGGGGCGGCGAAGCCGGCGCGTTCCGCGCCCGAGGACGAGTTTGTCTTTGTTGATGCCGCATGGTCGCTGAAACAATCATTCCGGCGCGATCCGTTGCAGGCGTCTTTTCTGGCGGGCCTCAAGGCGAAGCGGCTGCTCGGCGTGCGCGACCCGGTGCGCGGACTGGTGATGTTCCCGCCGCGCAGTTTCGCGGAAGAAAGCTACAGCGACATGTCTGATCTCGTGCCGGTTGGTCCCGGCGGGGTCATCCGCACGCTGACCAAGGTGATCCCCGGTGGCAAGGAGCCGCGCCCTCCGTTCCTCGTGGTGTTCGTTCAGTTGGATGGCGCCGACAGCGCCGCCGCCGGCGCTTTGCGCGGGCCGGGCAGCGACGTGTCTGATCCGCTGAGTTTGATTGGCAAGCGCTGCCGTGCGGTGTTCAAGCCTGAGCCCGACGGCGCGTGGACGGACTTCTGGTATCAACTCGAAGAGGGAGCGGCCGCATGAGCGCTCAAGGACCGCTGACGAGCACGGCGCTGCGCGGCATCCGCGTGATTGATCTCACGGACCGCAGCTGTGTCTACGCCACCAAGATGCTTGCCGACCTCGGCGCCGAGGTGATCCGCGTTGAACCGCCAGGCGGTGATCCGATGCGGAGCCAGCCGCCGCTTGACGATGCGACGGGTGCAAGCCTGTTTCATGCCTTCATGAACGTGAACAAACAGTCTGTCATTCTCGATCTCGAGAATCCGGATGATCGCGAGCGGCTTCGCCGGTTGATCGGTTCGGCGCAGATTGTGGTCGAGAGCTTTCGTCCGGGTCATCTCGATCGTCTGGGACTTGGCTATCGCACGTTTGAAGACAAAGTCCCTGGCCTGGTCTGGACGTCGGTGACGGCTTTCGGTTCCGAGGGGCCTTATGCCGGCTGGTCAGCCGATGATCTCGTCATCCAGGCGATGGGCGGGCTGATGACGCTCACCGGTCTGCCGGAGCGTGCGCCGTTGCGTCTGTTCGGCGAGCAGACCTGTTACATCGCCGGCCTGCATGCCGCGTCCGGCACGTTGATGGCTTACTGGCACGCGCTGATGACCGGCGAGGGTCAGCATGTCGACGTGTCGATCCAGGAATGCGTCGCGCACACGCTGGAGAATGCGATCCAGTTCTACACCGCCGAGGGCGTCGTCCGCGGCCGCACCAAAGGGCGCGCCGATCCCGGCGCCGGCGTCTTCCCATGCAGCGATGGTGAGATCTTCCTGATGGCCGGATTGTCGATGATCTCGTCGAGCTGGCACAATCTGGTCGCCTTGCTGAATGCGACGGACACGTCCGGTGCGAAGGACCTGCTCGATCCCAAATGGATCGATCCGGCATGGCGCAAGACGCAGGAGGCGCGCGACATCGCCAATGAGATCATCGCCCGCTTCACCAGCACGCGGACGAAGAACCAGATCTATGATCTCACGCAGCAGAACCGCATCCTGTCGGCGCCGATGAACAAGGTCGGAGACCTGTTCGAGAACGCGCAGCTGAAGTTCCTCAACTGGTTTGTCGATCAGCCTTTCGATCGCCGCACTGCGACCTGGCCGGGGCCTCCGATCCGATTGTCCGAAACGCCGCGCCTGTCGCCCGGCCGCATTGCCAAGGCGGGCGAGGACACCGACGCCATCTTCGCCGCGCTGTCGAGGAGCGCCGTACGATCTGCAACGGAGAGCGTAGCATGAACAAGGCAGCGACTGCCGCTCTGCCGATGGCGGGTATCCGCGTGCTTGATTTCTCGTGGGGTGGCGCGGGTCCGTTTGCGACCAAGGCGCTGGCCGATTACGGGGCTGAGGTCATCAAGGTGGAGACATCGACCCACTACGACTTTCCGCGCACCATGGCCCCTTATGCCAACAAGGAGAAAGGCATCAACCGCAGCGCCTATTTCTCCAATCGCAATTCGTCCAAGCTTGGCGTGACGCTCAATCTCAAGAGCAAGGACGCTGTGGCGATCGTCAAGCGGCTGGTCCCGAGCTGCGACCTGGTGGTGAACAACTTCCGCGCCGGTGTGCTGGAGCGCGCGGGTCTTGGTTATCAGGACGTGGCCGAGCTCCGGCCGGACGTGATCTACGTGTCGATGCCGTTGCAGGGGAGCGGCGGGCCGCAAGCCAATTACAGCGGCGTCGGCCATACCCTCAATGTGCTGGCCGGCATCTACGGCATGACCGCCTATGATGACGGCAGCGTCGCCGGGCCGGGCACCAACTTCCCCGATCACTCGGTCAATCCCGGCCATGCTCTCGTGGCGATCATGGCGGCGCTCGTTCACCGCAAGCGCACGGGGCGCGGCCAGTATATCGAAGTGTCGCAGCTTGAATCGACGCTGAACCTGCTTGGGCCCAGCATCCTGGCCTACAGCCTCAACCGGGCCAATCCCGCGTCCGAAGGCAACACCAGTCCGGAAGCTGCGCCCTATGGCGTGTTCCCGTGTGCCGACGGCGAATGGATCGCCATTTCGGTTTCGGACGATAGCCAATGGCAGGCGCTGGCCGCTATGGCCGGGGGCGAGGCCTGGGCCAGGGACGCGCGATTTGCCGGCCAGGCAGGGCGGCAGGCGGCGTCGGCGGAGCTCGCGCCGCTGGTTGCGGGATGGACCAAGACCCGTGACGCGTTTGAACTGATGCGCGCGTTACAAGGGAAGGGTGTGCCGGCGGGCGTCGTGCAGAATGCAAAGCATCTCGTCGATGCTGATCCGCAGCTTGCGCACCGCGGACACTTCGTGACGCTGGAGCATTCCGAGATGGGGCCGACCGTTTACAACAACGCGCCCTATCGCCTGTCGCGGACGCCGGGTCAGCCCCGGCGCGCCGCGCCGCTGCTCGGCCAGCACAACAATATCGTCTTCAATGGAATGCTTGGCATCTCCGAAGACGATCTGAAGCAGATGGAAGCGGCGGGCACCTTCAAATGAACAACCTGGGCGGCGTGGCATCGGTCGTCGGCATTGGCCATACCGACTGGCCGGACGACTATGCGCGGGTGCGCGCCGGCGAGAAGCCGTTCGACTCCTATGGTTACGCGGCGGTGGCGCTGAAGCGCGCGCTGGACGATGCCGGGCTGAAGAACACCGACATTGACGGTCTGCTGGTCGGCCATCTTGCTTATGAACGCGCCGCCGAGGTGTTTGGCATCAGCAGCCCGCGCTGGGGCGGCACCTGCGGCGCTGTCGACGGCGTCGTGCAGGCGGCGATGGTGATCGCTTCTGGCCTCGCGGAGGTGGTCGCGCTGGTCTATGGCAACGACCAGCGGTCGGCCAAGGTGCAGTATGGCGGCCCGCAGGCGATGGGCGGCGA
>Ga0182746_1003722_pt1 | contig 10010 bp, 10 predicted proteins | sample eDN3rd30CBELigOP_FD_128881 | JGI IMG/M metagenome (GOLD analysis project Ga0182746, IMG submission 128881) | Enriched Organic Plus compost microbial communities from Emeryville, California, USA - eDNA 3rd pass 30_C BE-Lig OP (version 2) (version 2) ...
GTTCGAGGCCTGCGTGGCCAAGAAGCAGGAATGGGCCATCTACAAGCGCATGCGGTTCGAATGCGAACCGCTGCGCGATGATGTGTGGCAGAAGCCGGTGCTGACGCAGCCGGCCGCGATCAAGATCGTGGCCGATTTCGCCAAGGCGATCGGCGCCGCCAAGTTCTTCGATGCCGGCGATGTGCAGGCCAACGGCTTCCAGATCGTCGAGGACGACAGGACGGGCGATACCTTCACGGAGACCGGCGCCTCCTATATGGGGTTCGCGGTGAGCGCGCTGGTCGGCGCGGCGCTGGCCGACAACCCGCGCTATGCCATCGCCTTCACCGGCGACGGCTCCTTCATGATGAACCCGCAGGTGCTGATCGACGCCGTCGAACATCGCGTGCGCGGCATGATCGTCATCTTCGACAACCGCCGCATGGCGGCGATCACCGGCTTGCAGCGGGCCCAGTACGACGCGGAATTCCGTACCAACGACAGTGTCGCGGTGAACTACGTCCAGCTCGCCGCCGCGGTTTCCGGTGTCCTGGCGGTATGCGGCGGCAGCAACGCTGAAAGCCTGCGCGCCGCGCTCAAGGCGGCGCGCGATCATGACGGATTGTCCGTCGTTCATGTGAAGATCTACAGCGGACCGGACGAACTCGCCGGTTTGGGCGCCTGGGGGCAATGGAATGTCGGCAACTGGTGCGCCGACGTGCAGGACGAGTGGATAAGGCAAGATCTTTGATCGGTTAAGGAACACGGAGCGGGGCCGATCCGTTGCCGGGCCATGGATGAGCAGGCGCCCGATATCCGGTCATTGAAAGCGTTGCGCACGGCGGAGGCCGCCTGCACGCGCTGCCCGCTCTACAAGAATGCCACGCGGGTCGTGTCCGGCGAGGGACCGGCGCGGGCGCGCATCCTGATGGTGGGCGAACAGCCGGGCGACCAGGAGGACAAACAGGGGCATCCCTTCGTCGGGCCGGCGGGCCGCGTGCTGCAGGCGGCGTTGGACGATGCCGGCATTTCGCGCGGCGAGATCTTCATCACCAATGCCGTGAAGCATTTCAAGTTCGAGCCCCGTGGCAAGCGCCGCCTGCACAAGCGGCCGAATGCCCACGAGATCGATCAATGCCATTGGTGGCTCGACGTCGAACGCAAGCTGGTGAAGCCGAGCATCTTGGTAGCGCTCGGCGCGACGGCCGTGCGCAGCGTGTCCGGGCGTCCGCTGCCCATCAACAAGATCCGCGGGCGCCTCATCGATCTGGCCGACGGCGGCCGCATGCTCGCGACCATCCATCCGTCATACATACTGCGCATCGAGGATGAGGCGGACAAGCGCGCGCAGTACCGGCAGTTCGTGGCCGACCTCAAGGTGTGCGTCAAAACGCCGGCAGCCGCCTGATATCCGCGGCGCGGAACCTCGCCGCCGACCAGACGTTTCCCTAATGAACCCAATGGAGGCACGCGGCCCTCGGCCGCGCGGAAACGGGAGAGTTGGATGACCGACAATCGTGGCCATACGGCCGAGCACGAAAAGCCGCTTGAAAAGAAGGCGGAAAAGGAACGCGAACGGATCAAGAAGCAGGAGGACGAGGTGGTGGTGAACTCCGACGAGAGCTTCCCCGCCAGCGATCCGCCGTCCTTCAATCCGGGCATCACCGGCGCGGGCGACGTGAAAAAGAAGAAGCACTAACACTTCCGACGAGGCTTATGTCACGTCCTGCCCGGCCTCGTGCCGGGCATGCACATCATAGGCATCCACGTCTTTGAAAAATTGATGGCCGGAACGGCTGCCAGGACGCAAGCCCGGCCATCCCGAATGCATCGCTTAGCCGAACTTCATATTTAAAAGCTTCTCGGCATTGCCGCAGAACACTTTTCGTTCGTCAGCCGCCGTCAATCCAAGGTTCCTGACAGTATCGATTGTCGGGGCGATCGGCCCGAGCGGCGTGTCGGTCGCGAACACGACCTTATCGGCGCCGAAGAACTCGTAACCGCACCGGATTGCATGGACGCCGCCGCCGAACATGGCGGTGTCGGCATAGAAGTCGTGCAGATACGCCATATGCGGCCGCTTCAGCGAGGGCAGGATCTGCGAATAGTCCTCGTCGGAGGTGCGCTGACCCAGCACTTCGAGGCCTTTGCCAACGCGGCCGTCGTAATAAGGGATCATGCCGCCGAGATGGTGCGTCACGATCTTGAGCTGCGGATAGCGGTCGAGCAGCCCGCAGAATACCATCCGCACCATCGCCACCGACGTTTCATAGGGCCAGTGGAAGCACCACCACATCTCGAAGCGCGACTTCTTCTCCGCCGGATAGTCCGGCATCGACGCAGTCCCGACCGGGTGCAGCCAGACGACCGCGTCGAGTTCGGCGACCGCCTTGAAGATCGGATCGAACTTCGGATCGTCGAGCGGCTCACCGGCGATATTGGTGTAGATCAGCACGCCGCGCGCGCCGAGATCGTTGATGGCGCGCTTTGCCTCGGCGACCGAGCCTTCGATGTCGGTCAGGCACAGCGCCGCCGCGAAGGTCGGAAAGCGCTCGGGATGCTTGCGGCACATGTCGGCCATCGCGTCATTGGCGATCCGCGCTAGGTCGATGCCCAGATGCGGCGGCGCGATGTCCTCGATCGCGGGGTTGGGCAGCGAGATGATCTGCCGATAGTCACCGAACTGATCCATCTCTCTGAAGCGCGCGTCGAGGTCGAACAGCTTCGGTATGCCGCGCAGCCTCTTACCGATATTGGTGAGGTTAGGCGCGACTTTGCTCATCTCCTGAAAGAAGCGATCCGGATAGATATGGCAATAGATATCGATGATCGGGCTCATGATTTTGCCTCCAACTTATCGGGCGTGAGGATCAGGCGACGCTGCAGCGGCAGCGCCTGCCAACCGAAGCGCTCGGCGACGAGGCCCCAGAGCCCTTTCGGCGCCCACAACATGACGACGATCGCCACCGCGCCCATGATCAAAAGATAGAGGCTGCCGAGGTCGGCCAACGTCTGCCGCATCAAGAAGGAGATCACGGTGCCGATGACCGGGCCCTCGATGCGACCGATGCCGCCGATCACCACGATGAAGATGACGAAGGCGGTCCAATCGTTGACGCTAAAGGCGGTGTCCGGGGAGATGCGCAGCTTCATGAGAAAGATAAGCGCGCCGGTCATGGCGGTGCCGGCGGCGGTCAGCACATAGACCGCAAGCTTCAGCCGGGTGACATCGATGCCGTTGCTGCGCGCCGCGAGCTCGTTGTCGCGAACGGCGGTCAGCGCGAGACCGTGGCGCGAGCGCAGCAGCGCCACTATCGCGGCAAGCACGACGACGGCGAGGCCTAGCGCGAACCAGTAAATCTCGAACTCGCGCATTTGCCGTGTCGGCGCGATCGAAAGGATGACAGCCGCGGGCAGGCTGACGCCGGAGCCGCCGCCGAGGACCGATATCTGCGAGGCGAGCAGACGGAAGACCTCCGCCACCACCCAGGTGCCGATGGCAAAGTAGGCGCCACGCAGCCGGAAGATCAACAGCGCCAACGGCACGGCGACCAGCGCCGCCGCCGGACCCGCGATGAAGATGGCGAGGATCGGGTGCACGCCGAACAGCATTGCCAGCGCGAAGAGGAGATAGCCGCCGAAGCCGACGAAGGCCTGCTGGCCGACCGAGACGAGGCCCGCGTAGCCGGCGAGTAGATTCCACAAGCTTGCCAGCGCGAGATAGGTGAACATCTCGGCCAAGAGCCGCAGCGTGTTGCGGTCGCCCCAGGCCGGCGCGGCAAGGAGCGCGACGAGCGCCAGCGCAATCAGCGTAACGCCGATCTGGCTCGAACGAGTCGCGTGCTGAACCTTGGTCAATGCGACACCTTCGGAAAGAAGCCCTGCGGCCGGAAGGCCAGGATGACGAGGAAGGCGATGTGTCCGGCGAGCAATTGCCAGCCAGGGTCGATTTGCGCGCCGATCGCTTGCGCGACACCGAGAATGATGCCGCCGATCAGCGTGCCCCACAGGCTGCCGAGGCCGCCGATGATGACGGCCTCGAAGCCGAAGATGAGCCGGGCCGGGCCGATCGACGGATCGAAGTTGGCGCGTACCGCGAGGAATACGCCCGCGATGGCGACCACGGCGAGCGACAGCGCCATGGCCATCGCGAAGACGTGACGCGTATCGAGCCCCATCAGTTGCGCCACCGCCTGGTCGTCGGACGTCGCGCGGAAGGCGCGGCCGAGCGCCGTGCGATAGAACAGCCATTGCAGGCCGGCGATCACCGCGATGGCGAGCACGAACTGGATCAGCGGCAGCGCGCCGATCCAGACGTCGGGCAGCGCCTGGAAAGACTGCACTTCGATGGGGCCGGCTTGCAGCTTGCGGCTGTCGGCGGTGAACAGTTCGAGCAGCCCGTTCTGGATGATGATCGACAGGCCGAAGGTGACGAGCAGCGGCGGCAGCAAATCGTCGCCGAGTGTGCGGTTCAGGAGGCCGCGTTGCAGGCCGTAGCCGATCAGCGCCATCACCGGCACGACGATGACGAGCGCGAGCAGCGGATTGATGCCGAGCCCGGTGGTCACCATCAGCGCGATATAGGCGGCGAGCACGATCAGGTCGCCGTGGGCGATGTTGACGAGGCGCATGACGCCGAAGATGAGTGACAGCCCGGCGGCGAACATGGCGTAGAGCCCGCCGACCAGCACGCCTTGCAGGATGATGTTGAGCCAAAGGGTCATGTCGATACGGTGCCGCTTGCTCCGTCATGCCCGGCCCTGTGCCGGGCATCCACGTTTTTCGGTCCACCCAAAAAGAAAGGCGTGGATGGCCGGGACAGGCCCGGCCATGACGGCGGATAGGCATGAATGCGTTTCATCATCCCCTCACACCCCGAAATACGCGGCGGAGATGCGCTCGCGCGTCAGCGACTTTGCCGCGCCTTCGAGCGCGACGCGGCCTTCCTGCAGGCAATAGACCTGCGACGCCGCGCGCAGCGCCTGCACGATGTCCTGCTCGACGATGACGACCGACAGTCCTTCGCCGACGATGTCGGGCAGGCGCGCATAGATGTCGCGCACGATGATCGGCGCAAGACCGAGGCTGATCTCGTCGCACAACAGCAGCCGCGGATTGGACATCAGAGCGCGGCCGATGGCGCACATCTGCTGTTGTCCGCCCGAGAGCGAGGTCGCCGGCAAATGCCGCCGCTCGGCGAGCACCGGAAAGAGCGCATAGATGCGCTGTAAGCTCCACGGCCCCGGCCGTTTCGACTGGCCGCCGATCAGGAGGTTCTCTTCGACGCTGAGCGAGGGAAACAGCCGCCGGCCTTCCGGCACCAGCGCGATGCCGCGCTTCACCACGTCGAAGGCCGGCGCTCCGGCGACGTTCTGGCCGTCGAAGACGATTTCTCCATGCCGCGGGGGCATGAGGCCGGCGATGCTTTTCAGGAGCGTGCTCTTGCCGGCGCCGTTGGCGCCGATCACCGCCACGATTTGCCCGGTTTCGACGCTGAGCGACACGCCGAACAGAGCCTGGAAGTCGCCGTAGAAGGCATCGATGGCGTCTACCTGGAGGAGGGGCTCAGGCATGGCCGCACCTCTCTGTCATTCCGGGGCACGCGCGTAGCGCGTGAACCCGGAATCCAGACATGGGCTCGGAGCTTGTTTCTGGATTCCGGGTCCGGCCCTTCGGGCCGTCCCGGAATGACGGGGAACTACGCATCGGCTTCGATCCCCATGTAAATCTCGGCCACTTGCGGGCTTTTGATCACCGTCTGCGGATCGCCTTGCGCGATGAGCTTGCCGCCGTGCAGAACGACGAGACGGTCGATGGTGGCGAGCAGTGCGTGCACCACGTGCTCGATCCAGACGATGGCGACGCCGCTCGCGCGCACGTCCTTGATCAGCGAGACCAGCGTCGTGCATTCGTGTTCGGTCAGGCCGCCGGCGACTTCATCCAGCAACAGCACGCGCGGCTTGGTCGCGAGCGCCCGCGCGAACTCCAGCCGCTTGCGGTCGAGCAATGTCAGGCCGCCGGCTGGCTTGTTGGCCTTGTCGGCAAGGCCGCAGCGCAGGAGCAGGTCGGCGCAGCGCGCGTACACCGCCTTCTCGCGCTCGTTGTTGCCGAAGGCGGCGGCGACGACGACGTTCTCGAACACGGTCATGCCCGAGAAAGGCTGTGGAATCTGGAACGAGCGTGCCAGCCCGAGGCGGCAGCGATGACCGGGCGAGGCGTGCGTGATGTCCTGGCCATCGAACAGCACGCGGCCGGCATCGGGCCGCACCGTGCCGGTCGCCATGCCGAACAAGGTCGTCTTGCCGGCGCCGTTGGGGCCGAGAATGCCGAGCGCTTCGCCTTCATCGATCGACAGATCGATGCCGTCGGCCACCACCACGGCGCCGAAGCGTTTGGAAATGTTCTCGAGGGCGAGGAGGGCGGGCATGCGGTGCGTTTTCACTCCACGCCGTCATGCCCCGCGAAAGCGGGGCATCCAGTACGCACAAGCGCCGGTATCGGCCTGCAGACGCTGGGCGTACTGGATCGCCCGCTTGCGCGGGCGATGACAGCTTCGATCTCGGCTCAGCCCAGCGGCTGCGTCTTGCCGCCGGTCGGGATATTCGGCGCGGTCTTGTTCTCGGTGATGACGAGCTCGAGTTTGTCGTTGTTGCGTTTCCACTGACCGGCGACGAGCGGCGTCTTGGTGACGTTCTTGACCGGCTGGCCTGTCCACTTCACCGGACCGACGATCGAGGCGTAGTTCGTCGCCACGATCGCATCGAGCACCGACTTCGGATCGGTCGGGTTCTTCGCGCGCTTCAGAACATCGATGGCGACTTCGAACAGTGCATGCTGGAAGCCGATCGGCTGCGTCCACGGCTTGCCGGAAGCCTTCGTATAAGCTTCGGCCAATTCCTTGCTGCTCTGGCCGGTGAGGCCCGACTTGAACGGATGGTTCGGCGTCCACCAGATCTCGCTGGAGAGGCCGTCGCCGCGCGCGCCCAGCGCATCGACCGCCGATGGAAACAGCAGCGCTTTGCCGATGGTGACGATCTTCGGCTTGAAGCCCTGTTGCGCCGCCTGCGACCAGAACGTCGCGAAGTCCGGCGGGATCATCACGCCGGTGACGATCTCGCAGCCCGCCGCCTTGAAGGCGGAGATCTGCGCGGTGAAGTCGTTGTTCATCGGCTGATAGCGGCCGGGATCGGTGAGCTTGTAGCCGGCCTGCGCCAGCGCCGGCGGCAGGCCGAGCTTGGCATCGCCCCAGGCATTGCCATCGGCATCGTTGGGGAAGAGGCCGCCGATGGCCTTGTTGGTCGGGACGCCGTCCCACAACGCGAGAAACGCGCCGATGACGTCCTCGAGGCCCCAGAAGAAATGATAGGTCCAGGTGAAGCCCTGCTTCGGATCGCCTTTGCGGCCGAAGAAATACGGCTGCCACGGGCAGTTGGTGGTGATGCACGGGACTTCGTTGACTTCGGCCTGATCGGCGATCGGGTTGGTCGTGTCCGGCGTGCCGGAGCCGATGAGGAGGTGCACCTTCTCGCCGAGAATGAGATCGGACGCCACTTCGGACGCGCGGCTCGCGCTCGACTGGCTGTCCTTGGTGATGACCTCGACCTTGTAGGTCTTGCCGCCGGTCTCGATGCCCTTCGCCAGAAGCGCGCGCACTTGTTCGAGGATGAAGCCGTCGGCCTCGCCGAAGCCGGCAAGCGGACCGGTGCGCGGGCTGACGTGGCCGATCTTGATCACCGCCGACTGCGCCTGCGCCGGCAGGGTCACGAGGGCCGGTGCCGCCAGTGCGCCGAGGCCGGTCTTGACCATAGTGCGTCTGGAAATGCCGCTCATCGTTCCTTCCTCCCTTTTATTCGCGGCCTCAGTTGTCCTGGGCGCGCGCTTGTTTCAGGTGCCGTAGAACTTTCGTCCGCAACTCCTGTTGTTGTTCGGGGCTCCACCTGCGGAAGCCTTCGCCGCTCTTGAAGCCGAGTTTGCCGTCCTTCACGAGTTTTTCCAAATAAGGCGACGGGCCGGGCCGCGAGTCGATATCCGGCAGCACGGTCTTGTGGATGGCCAATGTCAGATCGGTGCCGACCATGTCGGCGTTCTCCAGCGGCCCGAGCACGGCGAGCCGGCGGCCGAATGCCGCCTTGATCACGGTGTCGACGGTCTCGGCGTCGCAGATGCCGTTCTCGACCAGCGCGATGGCCTCGCGCCACAAGGCGTGCTGCAGGCGGTTGCCGATGAACCCGGGCACGTCTTTCTTCACATGCGCCGGCTTCTTGCCGGCGTCAGCGTGCAGCTTCATCGTGAAGGCGACCGCGTCGGCGGACGTCCACTGCGTCTCGATCACCTCCACCAGCGGCACGAGGTAGGGTGGATTCCACCAGTGCGTGCCGAGCGCGCGTTCGCGCCGCTCGAGCCCTTGCATGATGGCGGTGATCGGAATGACCGACGTGTTGCTGGCGAGGATCGCGTCCGGCCGGGCGTGCCGTTCGATCTCGGCGAACAGCTTCTGCTTCAGCGCCAGGTCTTCCAGCACCGCCTCGACGACGTAATCGGCGTCGCGCACCGCTTTGGCAAGGTCGGCTTCGGGCGTCACGCGGTTCACGGCGTTCTCGTCGTCGCCGAGGTCCTTGAGATTGGCGAGGATGCGATCTTTGGCGCTCGCCAGCGTCTTCTCGAACGAGTCGTAGATGATCACGTCATGGCCGGCGAGCGCGAACACCTGCGCGATGCCGTGGCCCATGAGGCCGGCGCCGATGACTGTGATGCGGGGCTTAGTCATGACTCGACCCCACCCGCTTACGCGGCAACGAACGGAGGAAAAGTCCTGCCATGCTCATACCTCACCCCGCCGTGTAGCCGCCGTCCGCATAGAGGATGTGGCCAGTGTAGAAGTCCGATGCCTTGGAGGCGAGGAAGAGCAGGGGCCCCGCAAGATCCTCCGGCTCGCCGAGGCGGCCCTTCGGCACGCGCGCGAGGAAGCCTTTGCGCACGGTCTGCGCCCGCTCGGTGTCTTCATACATCCAGGCGGTGAGCGGCGAACGGAAGACGGTCGGGCCGATGGCGTTGACGGTAATGCCGGTCTCGCCCCATTCGCAGCCGAGCGCCTTGGTGATGCCGTCGACAGCCGACTTCGAGGCGCAGTAGGCGGTGTAGCCGGCCGGATGGCCGAGCAGGCCGCGCGCGGAGGAGGTGAGGATCACCTTGCCGCCGTGGCCTTGCTTGAGCATCTGCTTGCCGGCGGCGCGCGCCATCAGCCACGACTGCGTGACGTTGGCGTCCTGCACGTCGAGGAAATCTTCCAGCTTCTGCTCGGTGATCTTCGCCACCTTATTGAGACCCGAGGCGACGACCAGGATGTCGACGCCGCCGAAGCTCTCGACCGCCTTGGCGACGATCTTGTCGCAGTTCTCTTCCGACGACGGACGCAGCGCGATCACCGCGGCCTTGCCGCCGAGCGCCTCGCATTCCTTCGCCACGTTGTTGAGTTCGCTCTCTTTGCTGGCGGCGAGCACGACATTGGCGCCGGCGCCGGCCAGCACCTTGGCGGCGAGCGCACCGAAGGCGCCCGAGGCGCCGGTGACGATCGCCGTCTTGCCTTTGATGTCGAACAGGCCGAGCGGATTTTTCAGGAAGGCTTCGGACATGGCGTTACTCCCAACCGTTTTGTTGCTGTCATGCCCCGCCAGCGCGGGGCATCCAGTACGCACGAACGTCTGTGGTTACTGGATCGCCCGCGTGCGCGGGCGATGACACTGTTTTTTTGCGCGTCGTTACTTCGCCGCCGGCGGCGTCGCCACCGCCACGGCAATGGTGCAGACCTCGTTGCTGCGGTTGATGATCTCGCGCGTCTCGTTCGGTTCGATGACGCAGGAGTCCATCGCCTTCAGCACCGTCTCCTTGCCGTTGACGATGACCGTCAGCTCGCCGGACAGCACCAGATAGACCTTCTCCGGCGGCGAGGCGTCCGGACCGGCTCCGCCGCCTGGCAGGAAGTGCGAAATGCCGAAGACAAGGCCCTTGGTGCCGCCCGCTTCCGCGCCGAA
>Ga0182746_1003724_pt1 | contig 10006 bp, 11 predicted proteins | sample eDN3rd30CBELigOP_FD_128881 | JGI IMG/M metagenome (GOLD analysis project Ga0182746, IMG submission 128881) | Enriched Organic Plus compost microbial communities from Emeryville, California, USA - eDNA 3rd pass 30_C BE-Lig OP (version 2) (version 2) ...
GCCACCGCGCGCTTGGCGTCGTGCTGGCCGACGATGAAGCGATCGAGTTCGGAAACGATCTCGCGCGGAGAGAAATCGGTCATTGAGTCTTCAAACTCTCGACGGTCACATTGCGGTTGGTGTAGACGCAGATATCGGCGGCGATATCCAACGAGCGACGCACGACGGCCTCGGCATCGAGCGGGCTGTCCACCAGCGCCCGGGCGGCGGCCAGCGCGTAGTTGCCGCCGGAGCCGATGCCCATCACGCCGCCTTCCGGTTCCAGCACGTCGCCCGTGCCGGTCAGGATCAGCGACACCTTCTCGTCGGCGACGATCATCATGGCTTCCAGCCGGCGCAGGTAGCGGTCGGTCCGCCAGTCCTTGGCGAGTTCCACCGCCGCGCGGGTGAGCTGGCCAGGATACTGCTCAAGCTTGCTCTCCAGCCGCTCGAACAGGGTGAAGGCGTCGGCAGTGGCGCCGGCGAAGCCGCCGATCACGTCGCCCTTGCCGAGCCGGCGGACCTTCTTGGCATTGCCCTTGATGATGGTCTGGCCGAGCGAAACCTGGCCGTCGCCGCCCACTGCGACGAGGCCGCCCTTGCGGACGGTCAGGATGGTGGTGCCGTGCCAGGTCTCGATCTGCGGCTGCTGCATGCGCTGGAACCCTCGTGAAGACGGACTGTGATCTAATGGCCGATGCCGGGAAAGCCAATGGCGGGCCATCCATCCCCGCGAGTTGACAACCCCCGTACCCACCCTAGATTTACGGCTATGAGCACGATGTTGCGTCATTCCGCTCGCTTTTTCTCCCGCGCGGGCCACCTGCACGCAGGCAGGTAACCCGGACGACCGTGGCCGTCCGGGCGCGCCGCGACACATCCCCAGACCACCGAAAGCCTTAGCAAGCCTCCGCCGGCGCATCCGCGCGTGCGGTGCGCCAACAGCAGGAGACATATATCGTGAGCTATCTGAGAGCCGATCTGCCGCCGATTACCCTGAATGTGACCGATGCCGCGCGTCTGCAACGGCTTGTGATTGCAGCAGAATCGACCTTTCCACGCACGGCGGATTTCCTCGCGCGCGAGATCGAGCGCGCCGAGATCGTCGATTCGGCCCGGCTGTTGTCCGGCGTGGTCGTGATGGGTTCGGAGGTCGAGTTCAGGGATGAAACCACCGGGCAGGTGCGGCGCGTGACCCTGGTCTATCCGAACGAGGCGGACGTGGCAGCCGGCCGGATTTCCGTGCTCACGCCGATCGGGGCAGCGCTGATCGGGCTTTCGGTCAGCCAGACGATGGAGTGGGAGACGCCGAGCGGTGAACGGCGTTCGCTGACAGTGCTGGGTGTGGGCCGGCCCGCGGAGTGAACGGCGGGTCCGCAAGCCCGGCCTCGCAGGACGTTATGCGGGGGTCACGGCCCGGCAATGTTAATGTCATGCTGCGGTGGCGAAGGCTCCCAACCCCTGATACAAGGCCGCGGTCTGAAGCAAGGGGCGCGCCCATATGCGCAAGGGAACCGTCAAGCGGGCCACCAAGGAAACGGACATCGAGGTCGCCATCGATCTCGATGGCACCGGCGTGTCCGATATCGCGACCGGTATCGGCTTCCTGGACCATATGCTCGACCTGCTGGCGCGCCACTCCCGCATCGACATGACGGTGAAGGCCAAGGGTGACCTGCATATCGACCAGCACCACACCACCGAGGATGTCGGCATTTCGCTCGGCCAGGCGGTGAGGCAGGCGCTGGGCGACAAAACCGGCATCACCCGCTATGCGGACGTCCATATGCCGATGGACGAGACGCTGACCCGGGTGGCGATCGACATTTCCGGCCGTCCGTTCCTGGTCTTCAGGACCAGCTTCGGCAAGGACAAGATCGGCGTCTTCGATACCGAGCTGGTGCAGGAGTGGTTCCAGGCCTTCGCCATGAACGCCGGCATCACGCTTCATGTCGAGACCCTTTACGGCGTCAACGACCACCATATCTCCGAGTCCTGCTTCAAGGGGCTGGCGCGGGCGCTGCGCCTCGCGGTGGCGATCGACCCGCAGGCGAAGGACGAGGTGCCGTCGACCAAGGGCAAGCTCTAGAGCGTTTTCCGGCGAAGTGGGACCCGCAGTAGAAAACGCGATCATGTAAGGATGAGGCATGTTTCCGGAGAGTGGGGACCGGTTTTCGGAAAAGGTCGTGTCCGAACAAAAACTACGATGATCCTCCGTCCTCCCTGTGAGGAACGTGGAAAAGGTTTGCGTATGGCCAGCTACACTGTTTTCGCGCCGCCGCTGAAAGCCGGCGAAACCGGGCCGGACACGGACCGGTTCGCGTTCGTGCGCGACGGCTTTCATGTCTGGGCGCTGCTGTTCGCGCCGCTGTGGCTGCTGCGCTACCGGCTGTGGCTGGAATGCATCGTGTTCCTGGTCGTCGGCGCGGCGATCCAGATCGGCGCGGAGGCGGTGACCGGCTCGTCCGGCATCGGCGTCGCCGTCGGCATTCTGCTGTCGGTCCTGATCGGGCTGGAAGGCCCCTCGCTGCGCCGCTGGAAATACACCCGGATGGGCTGGCGCAATATGGGCATCGTTGTCGGCGACGACCGCGAGATGGCCGAGCAGCGCTTCTTCGACAGCTGGGTGCGCCGGGATGACGCCAGGGCCGCATCGCCGCAGCCCTGGATGCCATCCTTCACCGGCTCCGTGCCACGCGTGCCGCTGACCCAGGGCGTCATCGGCCTGTTCCCCGAGCCGGGAGCGGCCCGGTGAGCGTTGCGATCGTCGATTACGGTTCGGGCAATCTTCACTCGGCGGCCAAGGCGTTCGAACGCGCGGCGCGGGAGGAAGGCCTCGACCAGCCGATCATCGTCACCAGCGATCCGGATGTCGTCGCCAGGGCGGACCGCATCGTGCTGCCCGGAGTCGGCGCCTTTGCCGACTGCCGCCGCGGCCTCGATGCGGTGGACGGCATGATCGAGGCCATGAACGCGCGCGTGCATGTCGACGGCCGTCCGTTCCTCGGCATCTGCGTCGGCATGCAGCTGATGGCGGAGCGCGGCCGCGAGTATGAAGTGAGCGAGGGGCTCGGCTGGATTTCCGGCGAGGTCGGTCCGATCGAGCCGGCCGATCCGAGCCTGAAGATCCCGCATATGGGCTGGAATACGCTGGTGGAGATCCGGCCGCATCCGCTGTTGTCGGAGATTCCGACCGGACCGGATGGCCTGCATGCCTATTTCGTGCATTCGTTCCATCTCAGGGCGGATCACGCGTCCGATATCGTCGCGGATTCCGACTATGGCGGGCCAGTCACGGCGATCGTCGGGCGCGACAACATTGCCGGCACGCAATTCCATCCGGAGAAGAGCCAGCATCTGGGGCTCAAGCTGATTGCGAATTTTCTGAGGTGGAAGCCGTGATCCTGTTTCCCGCCATCGATCTCAAGGATGGTCTGTGCGTGCGCCTCGAGCAGGGCGACATGGCGCGCGCCACGGTGTTTCACCGCGACCCGGCATTCCAGGCCCATGCCTTCGAGACCCAGGGCTTCGAGTATCTGCACATCGTCGATCTCGACGGCGCCTTTGCCGGCCGGCCGGTGAATGCTGGCGCGGTGGACCGCATCCTCGAGACGGTCGGCCTGCCGATCCAGCTCGGCGGCGGCATCCGCGACATGGCGACGGTGGAAGGCTGGCTCGGCAAGGGCATCAACCGTGTCATCATCGGCACCGCGGCGGTGCGCGATCCCGCCTTTGTGCGCGAGGCGGCGCGGGCCTATCCCGAGAGGATCGCGGTTGGACTCGATGCCCGCGACGGCAAGGTCGCGGTGGAGGGCTGGGCCGAGACCTCCGAGCTCACCGTGCTGGACATCGCCAGGCGGTTCGAGGATGCCGGTGTTGCCGCGATCATCTACACCGACATCGCCCGCGATGGTTTGCTGAAGGGGCTGAATCTCGACGCGACGATTGCGCTGGCTGAGGCGGTCTCCATTCCGGTCATCGCGTCGGGCGGCCTCGCCTCCATCGATGACGTGCACAAGCTGATCGAGCCGCGGGCGGCGACGCTCGCCGGCGCCATTGCCGGACGGGCGCTCTATGACGGGCGGCTCGATCCGGTCGAGGCGCTCACTTTGATCCGTGCATCACGGCGGGCGGCCTGATGAATTGTTCCGGTATCACCCTCCTTCGTCGTCCCCGCCAACGGGTCGGCGCAAAGCGCCGCCCGATGACAGGCTCCGGCGGGGACCCAGTCAACGTGGGCGCTGATTGCGAAGCTTTGAGGTTGCCCCTGAGATTCTTCAGCAGCCTCACGGCGTACTGGATGCCCGCCTTCGCGGGCATGACGCCGGAGAGGTTAGTCGTCACAAGATAGCGCCATGCTCAAGGTCCGCGTCATTCCCTGCCTCGATGTGAAGGACGGCCGCGTCGTCAAAGGCGTGAACTTCGTCGATCTGCGCGATGCCGGCGATCCGGTCGAGGCGGCGGTGGCTTATGACGCCGCCGGCGCCGACGAACTGACATTTCTCGATATCACCGCGAGCCACGAGAACCGCGGCACCATCCTCGATGTCGTGCAGCGCACGGCGGAGGCCTGTTTCATGCCGCTGACGGTCGGCGGCGGCGTGCGCACGGTGGACGACATCCGCGCCTTGCTGCGTGCTGGCGCCGACAAGATCGCCATCAACACGGCGGCGGTGCATCGCCGCGAGTTTGTGAGAGAGGCGGCCGAGAAGTTCGGCGACCAGTGCATCGTCGTCGCGATCGATGCCAAGAAAGTCTCTCCGGACGGCCAGATCGACCGCTGGGAGATCTTCACCCATGGCGGCCGCAAGCCGACCGGGCTCGATGCGGTGATCTATGCCCGTGAGGTGGTGTCGCTTGGCGCCGGCGAGCTTCTGCTCACATCGATGGACCGTGATGGCACGCGCCGTGGCTTCGACACGGCGCTCACCCGCGCCATCGCCGACGCGGTTCCCGTACCGGTGATTGCCTCCGGCGGCGTGGGCAATCTCGATGATCTGGTCGATGGCGTGCGCGAAGGTCATGCGGCGGCAGTGCTCGCGGCCTCGATCTTTCACTTCGGCGAATATTCGGTGCGCCAGGCCAAGCAGCACATGGCCGCAGCCGGTTTAGCGATGCGGCTTGATCCATGATAGGTGACCGTCATGAGCACATTCACGCTGCGTGATCTCGAACAGCGGTTGGCAGAGCGGGCGAAGGACAGCGCCAGCGTCTCCTATACGCGCAAGCTGCTCGACAAGGGCACGGCCCATTGCGCCAAGAAGCTTGGCGAGGAATCGATCGAGACCGTGATCGCCGCCGTGAATGAGACGCCGGAACGTCTCACCTCGGAAGCAGCCGATCTGCTTTATCATCTGCTGGTGCTGCTCGCCTCGCGCGGCGTTTCACTGGCGGATGTCGAAGCTGAACTTGCGGCCCGGACCGGACAATCCGGTCTCGAAGAAAAAGCCGCACGTCGAGACAGCTGAACGTGTCAAACGCAACCAAAAACTCGGCGCCTCACCTCCCCTTGAAAAGGGGAGGTCGCTTTGCGAAGCAGGGCGGGAGGGGATCATTTGCGGACCCTCTCCAAATCTTTGTTGACCCCCTCCAAATCTCTGTTGACCCCCTCCCCAACCCTCCCCCTTTCAGGGGGAGGGAGTCGGGAGCCAGAGCAACGGTGCTTTAAGCACTACGGGTATCCGCATGGAGCAACGTACCGAAGACGGGCTGTCGCCATACCGCACATTTCCACGAGCGGAATGGGCCGCGCTGCGCGCCGACACGCCGATGACGCTGACCGACGAGGAAGTGACGCGGGTCCGCTCGTTGCACGACCGTCTGGATATGACGGAGGTGGAAGAGATTTATCTGCCGCTGTCGCGCCTGTTGTCGCTGTATGTGGCGGCGACCCAGCGGCTGTTCATCGTGCAGCAGCATTTCCTGGGCACGGCGGACGCCAAGGTGCCTTATATCATCGGCGTCGGCGGCTCGGTCGCGGTCGGCAAATCGACCAGCGCCCGCGTGCTGCAGGCCCTGCTCGCCCGCTGGCCGAATGTGCCGAAGGTCGATCTCGTGACGACGGACGGCTTTCTGTTTCCCAATGCCGTGCTCGAACGCGAAGGCCTGATGGAGAAGAAGGGCTTTCCCGAAAGCTATGACCTGCCGACCCTGCTGCGCTTTCTTGCCGATGTGAAGGCTGGCCGCCGGCCGGTGCGTGCGCCGGTCTATTCGCATCTTGTTTATGACGTGGTGCCGAACCGCTGGGTCGAGGTCGACCGGCCCGACATTCTGATTGTCGAGGGCTTGAATGTCCTGCAGGCGGCGCGGCCGCCGAAGGATGGCGCGGCGATTCCTTTCGTATCGGACTTCTTTGATTTTTCTTTGTATCTCGACGCTGACGAGGACGTGCTGCTCGGCTGGTATGTGAACCGCTTTCTCACGTTGCGCGGCACGGCGTTCCGCGATCCGAAGTCATACTTCCATCGCTATGCGAAACTGTCCGATGCGGAAGCGACCGAAGTCGCGACATCGATCTGGAACCGGATCAATCTTGTCAATCTGCACGAGAATATCGTGCCGACGCGGCAGCGTGCGGACCTCATCCTGAAAAAGGGCGGCAACCACCGCGTCGAGCAGGTCTCGCTGCGGCGGTTGTGATGGTCGAGAGCGCGTATTGCGCGGGCTTTATCAGAAGTCCAAACCTCTCCGCGGTCATGGCCGCGGCTTGTCCTGGCCATCTCGCTTAGGAACGCATTGCCCTCCTAAGCGGGATCACCGGGACTCGCGCTTCGCGCGGCCCGGTGATGACACCGCTTCTGTTTATGGACTTGGGAAGCTTACGCCGCGTGGCGTTCGGCGTCGGGACCGAAATGCTCGATGTAGCGAGTGGTGATCGCCGATACCGGCATCACGACCAGTACGTCGGTTGTGCCGAACTGGCGGTCGATCACCGCGCCGTCGCCGACGAAAGCGCCGAGCCGCAGATAGCCCTTGATCAGCGGCGGCAGCGCGCGCAGCGCGGCCTTCGCATCGATCTGATCCTTGGGAATGCGGTTCATGTCGACATAGCGGCGCGGCAGCGCCGAGGCGCGCCACTCCTCCGGTGCGCGCGCAAAGTGATGCAGGAAAGAGAGCTGCAGCGCGAGCTGGTCCGGATCGGTGCCCTCAAGGCTGGCGCAGCCAATCATCACATCGAAGCGGTTCTGCCGCACATAGCTCCAGATGCCATGCCACAGCAGCTCGACGGTGCGCTTGTTGCGATAGGGCGGCAGCACGCAGGAGCGGCCGAGCTCAAGGAAGCGCAGATCAGGGTGACGGGCCAGCAGGCCGTCGATGCCGAATTCACCGGCGGTGTAGAAGCCGCCGTGGCGCTGGGCCATGTCCTGGCGCAGCAGGCGATAGGTGCCGACGACGGGCGGCTTGCGGAACGGCTTGGCGGCCGGGTCGATCGTATGATCGATAACAAGCAGATGATCGCAGATGACATCGAAGGCATCGACATCGCGGCGCGCGATCATGGTCTTGGTGTCAGGAATGGCGTGGCCTTCCTGATAGAACACGCGATAGCGCAGCTTCTGGGCGCGGCGGATTTCCTTGGCGGTGGTGGCGAGCCGCACGTCCATGTTGCCGAGGCGGCCGAGCGGCGCAGCCGAGATGCCGCCGGGTGGCTTGAGCCGGATGCCGCTATAGGCGCGCAGCGTGGGCACGAACGGTACGGTCATTCCGCCGGCTGGCTTGAAGCGCGCCATCCAGTCGTCGCGCAGCTCGAACGCCCGGTTCAGCATGATTGTCTTCCGCACTCCGGCGATGCAACGGGAGATCGAATCACAACCCCCGACCCACATACCCCACTAAGCATGAGGCCTGAACGGATTTATGACAAACCGGGTCAGGCGGCGATAGGGGAAGATTTCGAGATCGCGGCAAGCACCTGGAACAACCTGTCGCGCTCCAGCGGCTTGACCAGGAAGCCGTTCATTCCTGCTGCGGTGCAAGCTTCGCGGTCTTCCTGCGCGACATTGGCGCTGAGCGCGTAGATCGGCGTCGGCGATGCGCCCTCGGTGGCTTCAAGGGCGCGGATGGCGCGGGCGGCAGCGATGCCGCTCATTCCGGGCATGTGGATGTCCATCAGGATGAGATCATAAGCCGCAGCATTGCGCGCTGCGTTCTGCCAGGCGTCGATGGTGTCCGCGCCGGTTCGCGCAATGGTTGGGCGGTGGCCGAGCTTGGTCAGCAGTGCGGAAGCGAGTAGCGCGTTGATGTCATTGTCTTCCGCAACCAGGATCGAAAGGCCTTGGCTGCGCTGGTCCTGCGCGCCTGGCGGTGCGGCTGTCGCGGTGTCGGAGCGCACCTGCCGATCATCCGCGTCGCGCAGGCGGGTGGCCAATGACGCGGTGCGCACCGGCTTGACCAGATATCCCGTGAAAATGTCATCGCTGCGGGGCGGCAGAGTCTGCCGCTGGGCTGGTGTGGTGAGGACGATTCGCCGCGGGATGGCCCGCGCCATCCGCGCCAGTCCGGTGCTGATATCCGCGCCGAGCGCCTGATCGATCAGGATCGCATCCCAGGCCCGTTCGGGAATCAGCGCCTCGGCGACGCGGCTGTCAGCGGCAAGGCAGGTCCTCGCGCCCCAGTGCCCCAGCCGCCGCGTCAGCAACTCGGCCTCGGTCCGCGACGTGGCGACAATCAGGAATTCCCGCCCGGAGAAATCGGGCGCCACGGTCTCCTGCGCATCCTCGTCCGGCGCGAGCGGCGGCAGCGGCACCACGACGCGGAATTCGGAGCCGACGCCGGGTGTGCTGTCGAGGCCGATGCGGCCGCCCATGCGTTCGACGATGCGCTGGGAGATCGTGAGGCCGAGCCCGGTGCCCTGCCCGCGGCCGGTGCCGTCATCGGCCTGTTCGAATTCGCGGAAGATGCGTTCCTGCGCCTCCGGCGCGATGCCGATGCCGGTGTCGCGCACGATGAAGACGATTTCGCCCGGCCAGTCGCCCGGTTCGATCACCAGCGAGACGCCGCCGGCATCGGTGAACTTGATGGCGTTGCCGAGCAGGTTGAGCAGCACCTGCCGCAGCCGCGCCGCATCGCCGCTGACGATCTGCGGCAGGTCGTCGGCAAGGTAGGATGCGATTTCGATCTGCTTGGCCTGGGCGCGTGGCGCCATCAGCTCGACGATGTCTTCGATCATCGGCCCAAGCGCGAACGGCCGCGCCTCGATCTCCAGCCGCCCGGCCTCGACCCTGGAAAAATCGAGAATATCCTCGATCAGCGCCTGCAGCGTCTCGCCGGAGGTCTTCACCGCTTTCGCATAGGTGGCCTGTTCCGGCGTCAGCGGCGTGTCCGCCAGCAGGCCGGCCATGCCCAGGATGCCGTTCAGCGGCGTGCGGATCTCGTGCGACACCATGGCGAGGAAGCGCGACTTGGCGCGGTTCGCCGCGTCGGCCTGGTCGCGGGTCTCGGCGAGCGCGCGCTCGGTCTCCCGCATGCGCGCCAGCGCTTCCTTCAGTTCCCAGTTGGAGTCGGCAAGCTGCTCAAGGCGTTCCGCCGTCTGTTGCCGCTCGCGGCGCATGCGCCAGAGCCGCTCGAGCAGCAGGCCGGTCGTGGCCGCGGCCATCCCCAGCAACACCGTGACGGCCAACGCCACGTAGAACGGCTCGCTGCCGAACGCCATTGCGCGCAGCGCTGCGACCAGGCCGATGCCCGCGGCGACGGGCGCCGCCAGGAGCAACACCACGCGGATGGCGGGAGTGAACCCGCGATGGCGCTTGAACGACCGGAACGTGGCACGCAGATCGACAGCCATAGTCATGGACAGACTGTTTGGTGGAGGACTCTTGCCGTTTCCCTTCATCGCGACGGCGCATGGGCGGGAAGCCGCTCATGGCTGCGCCGATCTGCGGGTATGGTTAATGCAATCCTAATCCCTGCGCGGTCTCACGCCGCCTGCCGCACGCGCTCGTTGCCGGCACGATAGGACAAAGCTTCCGCGAGATGAACCCGCCCGACCTTGTCCGCGGCGTCGAGGTCCGCCAGCGTGCGGGCGACC
>Ga0182746_1003726_pt1 | contig 10001 bp, 10 predicted proteins | sample eDN3rd30CBELigOP_FD_128881 | JGI IMG/M metagenome (GOLD analysis project Ga0182746, IMG submission 128881) | Enriched Organic Plus compost microbial communities from Emeryville, California, USA - eDNA 3rd pass 30_C BE-Lig OP (version 2) (version 2) ...
CCGTCGGTGCCGCCGTACTCGTCGAGGACCACCGCCATCTGCATGCCCTGGTCGCGCAGCACCCGCAGCAACGGGTCGAGTTCGATGCTGTCGGGCACCGTCGTGGCCGGGTCGACGATGTCGATCAGCCGGACCGACCGCCGGCGATCCGGCTCGACGCTGACCGCCTGCTTGACGTGCACGATGCCGACGATGTCGTCAGGCGTGCGACCGATGACCGGGAAACGCGAATGTCCGGTGTCGCGGGCCGCCTCGATGACATCGGCCGCGGTGTCCTTGGACTCCAGGAAGTGGACCCGCACGCGCGGCGTGCGAACGTCGGCGGCCGTGCGCTCGCCGAACGCGATGCTGCGCGCGACCAGGTCGGCGGTCTCGTCGTCGATCGCGCCCTCTTCGGCCGAGCGCAGGACGAGCGACCGCAACTCGACCGGTGAACGCGCCGACCGCAGCTCCTCCTGCGGTTCGACGCCCAAAGAGCGCAGGATCCGGTTGGCCGTGTCGTTCAGCAGGCGGATCGGCCAAGCCATGGCGCGCGTGAACGCACGCATCGGCCACTGCGTGAGCGCGGCGGTGCGTTGCGGCAGGGCGAGCGCGAAGTTCTTCGGGATCAGCTCGCCGACCAGCATCGTGACCAGCGTGCTGAGGATCAGCGCGATGGCGTACGCCGTGCCTCGCACGGCGTTCTCGCCCATGCCCAGATCCTCGAGCGGGTCGTGCAGCAGCTTGCCGATCGCGGGCTCGGCGAGGAAGCCGATCGCCAGGTTCGTGATGGTGATGCCCAGCTGGGCACCGCTGAGCTGGGTGGACAGCGAACGCAGGGCAGCCAGGGTGCCGGCGGCCGCCCGATCACCCGCTTCGGCATCGCGCTCGATCGTCGCACGGTCGACCGTGACGAACGAGAACTCGGCAGCGACGAAGACACCGCACGCCAGCATGAGGGCAAAGGAGACGGCCAGGAGCAACCACTCGGTCATCACAGTGCGCACAACTGTACCGTGGGACCGCAACATCAGCGCCTGCCCAGGAGAGATTTCGTGCCCACGTACCAGTACCGATGCAATGACTGCGGCGAGGCGTTCGAGATCCACCAGAGCTTCTCCGACGACGCCCTGACCGTGTGCCCCGCCTGCGGTGGGCCGCTGCGCAAGCTGTTCAATGCGGTCGGCGTCGTGTTCAAGGGGTCGGGGTTCTACCGAACCGACAGCCGGTCGGGCTCAGGCGGCGGCTCGGAATCGGGTTCGTCCCCCTCCTCGTCGACGAGTGACTCAGGCTCCAGCAGCTCCCCCTCGGCCGGCTCGACGTCGTCGTCGACGTCCTCCTCGACTTCCTCGTCGTCCTCGTCCACGTCCTGATCCTGTGGACAACGCCCGACACGATCGGCCGGGCCGGATCTAACGTGCCGGCATGGAACGACTCCGTGCCTTCGTGTTCGATCACCGCCGGCCCCTGGCAGCGGCATGCGCGGCACTGGCGGTGCTGACCGCCGTCGACGCGCTGAGACCCTCGACCGACACCACGTCGGTGGCGGTCGTCGCGCACGACGTGCCGTCCGGCCGCGTGCTCACGGCCGACGACCTCACGACGGTCCAGGTCCCTCCGGCTGCCCGACCCGATCACCTGCTCGACCGCGAAGCAGCGGTGGGGCGTCGTGTCGCCGGTCCCATGCGAGCGGGCGAGGCGGTGACCGACCGCCGGGTCATCTCGCCGCGCGATCTCGACGGTGCCACGTTGTCGATGGTGCGGGTCGACGATCCCGCCACCTTGATCGGCCTGCGGGTCGGCGATCGCGTCGACGTGCTGGCACCGGTCACCACCGACGACGGCGGCGGCGCCCGGGCCGTGGTCCAGGGCGCCACGGTCGCCGTCCTCCCGCCAGGCGACGCGGGCGCGGCGTCGGCCGTCGGACTGAGCACATCGGCCGATGACGCCCTCGTGCTGGCCGACGCTGCCGCCGCCGGGGGCCTGCGGCTGATCATCCGATCCTGAATGACCCGCGAGTGGCGCAGACCTGCAACCCAGTGGCGCACGTTCGTCGATATCCGCACTGAAACACCGCGAATTTGCGCCTCTCGCGGGGATCGGGTGGCCGGTTTTCGGTAATGTCGTGCGCGGCCAAGCACCCAATCCATCCAGGGGGAATCACATGCTCAAGGGCTTCAAGGAGTTTCTGCTCCGCGGCAACATCGTCGACCTCGCGGTCGCGGTCGTCATCGGCACCGCGTTCACCGCGCTGGTCACCAAGTTCACCGAGTCGATCATCAATCCTCTGATCGCGGCGGCCGGCGGATCGAACGCGGCCGAAGGGCTCGGGTTCTACCTCAAGGACGGGGTCAGCTCGACGTTCATCAACCTGGGCGCCGTGATCAACGCGATCATCACGTTCACGATCACCGCGGCGGTCGTCTACTTCATCGTGGTCGTGCCGATGAAGAGGATCCAGGAGCGTCGTGCGGCCGGTGTCGAGCCGGAGCCCGAGGTCGTTCCCGAGGACATCGCCCTGCTCCGCGAGATCCGCGACTCGCTCAGGAAGTAGTCGACGGTCAGCTGCCGTGATGGGGCGGCACGTTGCGCCGGAACTCTTCGTCGCGCGACGTGCCGTCCTCGTCATGCCAGCCCTCAGCGGTTTCGTCGCGCGTGACGGTCGGCTCGAGGTCGCCCAGCAGCTCGGCGGCCCGGCGGCGCCGCTCGCGTTCTGCTCGATCACCCGTCACGGCGTCGATGCTATCTCGCAGCCGTCCTGCCGATACTCTGAGGCGATCACGCCCCCGTAGCTCAGTCGGATAGAGCGACCGCCTCCTAAGCGGTAGGCCACTGGTTCGATTCCAGTCGGGGGCACCACCGCGCCTCTGCCGTCAGGGTGACAGCAGGGCCGCCAGGTCCAAGCCGTCGCGACCGGTGCGGCCCAGGTCCTGCGCCACCTGGGCCGCGTCGTAGTCGCTGACACCGAGCTGGGCGATGCGCAGGGCTGCGGCGGCCGACACGAACGGAGCGGCCTCGGACGTGCCGGTCAGATAGCACCATCCCGTGGTGTCGCGGCATTCCGGCTTCCGCGCATCGTTCGGCGCGATCGAGACGATCGAGACGCCTGGCGCCAGCACATCGACCCAGGGCCCGCACGACGAGAACCCCGATACGTCGCCCGCCTTATTGGCCGCTCCCACACCGATGACCTGCGGGTAGGCGGCCGGATAGACCGTCTCGTCGACCCCTGAGTCCGAACACGGACGGTTGCCGGCTGCGGCCACCACCACGACATCGTGGTCCACCGCGTACTGAACCGCGTGGCGCACCTGAGGATCGTCCTCACTCAGCGTCAAGGACAGGTTGACGACCTGGGCGCCGTGATCGACCGCCCAGCGGATGCCTCGTGCGGTGCGCTCGAACGACCCGTCGCCGTCGTCGTCCAGCACGCGCACCGGCAGGATGCGCACGTCGGGCGCCAACCCGGCCATGCCGACGCCGTTGCCTGGTTCGGCCGCGATGATGCCCGCGACGTGCGTGCCATGGCCGTAGCCGTCGTCGGGCGGGGTGCCGGGATCGACCAGATCGACACCGGCATCGACGCGCCCCGCCAGATCCGGTTGATCACGGTCGACGCCCGAGTCGATCACGGCGACCGTCACGCCCTCGCCGCGGGTCGTGGGCCAGGCCGTGTGCTCCGGGTCCAGGGCGTCGAGGCCCCATTGCCGGGACCGCAGCGGATCACCGGCTGTCGAATCGGCCGGCGGCGGACTCTGCCGGCCACAGGCGGCGGCCAACACGAGCGCCGAGCACAGCAGGAACGTCCTCACACGGCCGACCGGGGTCCGTGCGTCGCCAGGAACAGCACCGGCCCCGCGAGGTCGAGCGCGCACACCGCCGCCAGCGTCTTGGCCGTGTACACGGGTTCGAGGTCGACGCCGAGCAGACCTGCCAGCTCGAGCGCGGCTGTGCCTTCCGGCGTCGACGCACCGTACGTGGCCCCCATCCAGCCGGCATCCGCGACCAGATCATCCGGGGTGATCACAGCGCCGACCGCGGCGCCACGATCGCGCAACAGCTCCGCCGTGCCATTGGCCAGCCGGGCCACGGTGACCGCATCGAGACGGAACGAGTCGTTCACGACGATGCCCAGCACCCGGGTCCGGAGGCCGGCCAGCCGCAGACCGAGGACCAGCCCGGCCGCGGTGCCGCCCGAGCCGACCGCGGCCACGACCGTCGCGGGCTCGGGCAGATCACCGGCCGCGATCTGATCCGCCAGCTCGAAGGCGGTCTCGACGTACCCGAGCGTGCCGACCGGCGAGGAGCCGCCGGCCGGCAGATAGTACGGAAGGAGGCCCGCCGAGCGCAGCGCCTCACGGGCCAGGATCGCCGGGGCCGCGAGCTTGAGACGAGCCACCGACCGGTAGCGATGGATGACCGCGCCGGAGGCGTGAAGAGCACGCTGCTGGTCGCGGACGTGCTCGTCGATCGGCTGGTCGACGAGGCCGAGCACGGTGCGCAGTCCGTGCTCGCGCCCGTACAGGGCTGCGGCGAGCCCCCAGTGCGTGCCGATGCCACCGACCGTGAACAGTGTGTCCTTCCCGCGACGGTGCGCCTCGGGGATGATCCATTCGAGTTTGCGGACCTTGTTCCCACCCCAGCCGCCGGAGCCGAAGCGTCCTTCGTCCTTGACCCAGACCTCGGAGCCGACCCCGGGGATCGCCACCGGGCGCACCGGGGTCGGGCTCACCCCGAGGTCGATGTGAGGCAGGTCGACACCCGGGAAGCGGTCGTGGAGGCGAGGCACCCCCACACGGTAGACGCAGACAACCCGAATTGTGCGGGCTAGTGCACCGTTCTCGGATGAAGATCCGTGCATTCCCCCGCAAACTTGCGGGCGGTTTCACGCCTTGACGGGCTCGCGCCACTTGACGATGCTGAAGACCAGCAGGCCGACGGCGAGCACACCCCCGGCCCAGATGCCCAGCGCCGTGCCCCAGCCGGCCGCCGGCAACTCGGGCCCGAACGCGATCGTGACCGGCCTGTCGCCCAGATTCGGGCACTTCGTCGTAGCGAGCCACAGCCCGCCCAGCCACAGCACCGCGACGATGCCGATGCGCAACCCGTCGCCGGCTCGCAGCAGACCTCGCAACACGATGATCGAACCGATCGACACCAACACGACCACCAGCCAGTAGGCGCCGGCGACCAGGAAGCCGGGCACGGTGAAGTCGACGACCGTGAACTCGGGGATGTCGGGGCCGATCCACCAGATGGCTCCGAGCACGAACAGCCAGATGCACCCCAGCACGCTGAGCAGAATGCGCGGCCACGTGGCGACACCGAACTTGGCGGCCTCGATGGCCCGGTGTTCGAGCCAGTCGAGCACCCGTTGCGCCCACGTGTAGCGCCGCGCCAGCAGCGCGATACCGCCCAACAGCACCAGCGTGCCGGGACCCGGTGCGGGCATCATGACGACCCCCAGCGGCACCAGGATCCAACCGAGCAGTTCCAAGCCTGTGCGCGCGGCCCAGTTCCGCACCCCGGTCACCACGCCCATGCCGCGATTCTGCCAGGCGGGTCCCACAGGGTCGGCAGGTGCGTCCCACGGTTCAGATGGCGGGATGCGGCCGTGGCGCCCAGACTGGAACGGTGAATCCCGCACAGGCGATGCTCGATCTCGCAGAAGACGTCCTCGGTATGGACCTGCCCGTCCGCCTCCGTACCTGGGAGGGCAGCGAGGCGGGACCGGTCGGCGCCCCCGTGCTGGTGCTCCGGAATCGTCGCGCACTGCGCCACATCCTCTGGAAGCCCGGTGAGCTCGGCGTCGCCCGCGCATACGTCCAGGGCGATCTGGAGGTCGAGGGCGACCTTGCGGAGGGATTCCGCGCGATCTGGTCCGCTGTGCGCCGGGCCCGGGCGGCCGATCCGGCGGCCGGACGTCCCACGATCCGGCCGCGACAGGCGGTGCGCGCCGCTGCGCTCGCGGTCCGGTTGGGCGCCATCGGCCGCCGCCCGCCGGCGCCGGCGTCGGAGTCGAACCTGACCGGCGATCTGCACAGCAAGGAACGTGATCAGGCCGCCATCTCGCACCACTACGACCTCTCGAACGCGTTCTACGAGTTGATCCTCGACCCGCAGATGGCCTACTCCAGCGGCTTCCACGTCACGCCCGATGTGAGCCTCGAGGACGCCCAACGCGCCAAGCTCGACCTGGTCTGTCGCAAGCTCGACCTCCAGCCGGGCATGCGCATGGTCGACATCGGCTGTGGTTGGGGATCGCTCACGCTGCACGCCGCCCAGCACTACGGGGTGCACGTGACGGGCGTGACGCTGTCGTCGGAGCAGCGTGATTTCGTCCTCAAGCGGGCCGCGGCGCGCGGGCTTGCCGACCGGGTCGACGTCAGCCTGCGCCATTTCCGTGACCTGTCGCAGGCGGGCGTGCGTGACGGCCAGGTCGATGCGATCGCCTCCATCGAGATGGGCGAGCACGTCGGCGATGCCGAGTACGAGGTGTTCACCGCCGCGATCCACCGGTACCTGCGCCCCGGCGGCCGGGTGCTGATCCAGCAGATGTCGCGCAGCAACGACGCGCCGGGCGACCGGCCGGGCGGCGGTCCGTTCATCGAGACCTACATCGCTCCCGACATGCACATGAAGCCGCTCGCCAAGACGATCGGTCTGATCGCGCGGCCTGGCCTGGAGATCCGCGATGTGCAGGCCATGCGCGAGCACTATCCGCGGACCGTGGCGGCCTGGGCCCGGAATCTCGAGGAGCACTGGGCCGAGGCGGTCGCGCTCGTCGGCGAGGAGACGGCCCGCGTGTGGCGGCTCTACCTGGCCGGCGGATCGCTGGCCTTCGAGGAGAACCGGATGGGCGTGGACCAGATCCTGGCGGTCAAACCTTCCGCCGACGGTGTCAGCGGGATGCCGTCGTCGCCGCGAGCGTGGCTGCCGTGACCAACCTCGTCGAGACCCTGGTCGCGGGGGCGATCGTGGTCGTCGTGTTCATGGGTGGTTGCCTGGTGTGGTCGATCCGGGCCCGCAAACTGACGGTCGTCGACACCGCCTGGGGCTTCGGCTTCGTCCTGGTCGCCCTCGTGAGCGCCGTGCTCGCCGACGGCCCGCTGCGGTGGATCCTGGCCGCGATGACGGCGGTCTGGGGTGTCCGACTGGCGGGCTACCTGCATCTGCGCAACCGTGGTCAGGGCGAGGACCCCCGCTACGCCGCGATGGCGGCCGCCGACGGCAGGTCGTTCGCGCGGGTCGCCCTGGCACGGGTGTTCCTCCCCCAGGGCCTGGCGATGTGGTTGGTCTCGACCCCGATCATGGTCGGTGCGACGAACGACGACATCGTGGTGCCGCTGCTGATCGCCGGGCTGACGGTGTGGGCGGTCGGCATGTTCTTCGAGTCGGTCGGCGATGCCCAGTTGATGCGCTTCAAGGCAGACCCGTCGAACCGCGGCCGCCTGATGGACCAGGGCCTGTGGCGCTACACACGTCATCCGAACTACTTCGGCGACGCCTGCGTATGGACCGGGATCTGGCTCGTCGTCGCGGGCACGTGGCCCGGGCTGGCGACCGTCATCAGCCCGATCGCGATGACGATCTTCCTGACGAAGGTCACCGGAGCCGCGCTCAACGAGAAGGGCATGCGGTCGTCCAAACCCGGCTACGACGACTATGTGCGACGCACCAGTGGTTTCGTCCCGCTGCCGCCGAAGGACTAGCGGTGAGACTGTTCCCTTTCGTCGGTGAAGCGGTGACCTTGTTCCCTTTCAGCTTCATGATGAGGGAACAGGCTCACCGCCACCACCCACGTGAGGGAACAGGCTCACCGCTGCATCCCAGGTGAGGGAACGGGTCGACGGGTGATCCGCGCGTGCTAGGCCGAGACGAAGATGTGGCTGGCCGCGTCGAGGTCGACCTCGGCGGTCTCGCCCTGGCGCGCGATCACGACGCCGTCGGTGCCCACCGACACCAGCACGTCGTTCCCGGGGAGCGCGCCCACCCGGCGCAGCACCGACATGACGGCGGTGTCCTTCTGGATCTCCTCGGCGATGCGGCGCACCACGAGGCGGCGGGGCTCAGTGGTGCCGCGCACCGCATGCGACAGCGACGTGACCCCCTCGAGGAATCCGATCTCGGGGCCGTCCTGACCGAGTTCGTCCAGACCGGGGATCGGATTGCCGTACGGCGACTCGGTGGGGTGCTTGAGCAGTTCGACGAGACGGCGTTCGACATGCTCGGACATCACGTGCTCCCAGCGGCACGCCTCCTCGTGGACGAACTCGATCTCCAGACCGATGACGTCGGTGAGCAGGCGCTCGGCGAGACGGTGCTTGCGCATGACGCGCGTGGCTAACTGGCGACCCTGGTCGGACAGCTCCAGGTGCCGGTCGCCCTCGACGGTGAGCAGTCCGTCGCGCTCCATGCGCGCCACGGTCTGCGAGACGGTGGGTCCGCTCTGGTGCAGGCGCTCGGCGATGCGGGCACGCAGCGGGACGATTCCCTCCTCCTCGAGCTCGTAGATCGTCCGCAAATACATCTCGGTGGTATCGATCAGCTCGCTCACATCGACCATTAAACACGAGAGGCGCGACGGGCCGCAGGCTGTGAGGATGGGCGCATGGCCAGATCCGTGATGTGGTTCCGCACCGACCTCCGGCTCGCCGATCATCCCGCCCTCCGGGCAGCGATCGACGCCGGTCCGGACGGCGTCGTGCCCCTGGTCGTGATCGACGACAGGTTCTGGGGGTCGGGAGCTTCCGTGCGGCAGTCATACCTGGTCGGGTTGCTGCGCGATTTCGCCGACCGGATCGGCGGACTCTGCCTGGTGCGCGGCGAGCCCGCCCAGGTGGTGCCGCACGTGGTGCGGAAGACCGGGGCGACCAGTGTGCACGTCACGGCCGACTTCACGCCGTACGGTGCCCAGCGAGACATCGCGGTCGAGCAGGCGCTCGATGTCCCGCTCGTCCGCACCGGCTCGGCCTATGCCGTCACCCCGGGCTGCGTGCTCAAGTCCGACGGCACCCCGTACCGGGTGTTCACGCCGTTCTTCGCCTCGTGGCGTCAGCAGCCTCGACGCGAGCCGGCCCCGGCCGTGCGCCAGGTGCGCTGGCTCCGGCCCGCAGGCATCGACGATCCGCTTCCCGACGCGCCCCCGCCAGAAGGCGTGACACTGCCTCCGCACGGCGAGGCGGCGGCCCGGCGCCGCTGGCGCGAGTTCCTCGACCATGATGTCGCCGCGTACGACCAGACCCGGGACCTGCCGGCAGCCGACCTCACGTCGCGCATGTCGGTGCACCTGAAGTGGGGCACGATCCATCCCCGCACCCTGCTCGCCGACCTCGCTCCCCTGCGAGGCGACGGACCGGCCACCTACGTTCGCGAACTGGCGTTCCGAGAGTTCTACGCCGATGTCCTGTACCACCGCCCCGACTCGGCCCACGACTACTACGATCCGCGGTTCGCCGCGATGCGGTACGACGAGCCGGGCGAGCAGCTCGCGGCCTGGCGAGCGGGCCGCACCGGCTACCCGATCGTCGACGCGGGCATGCGACAACTGCTCGCCGAGGGGTGGATGCACAATCGCGTCCGGATGATCGCGGCGAGCTTCCTCGTCAAGGACCTGCACGTGGAGTGGCAGCACGGCGCAGCGCACTTCCTGGACCGTCTGGTCGACGCGGATCTGGCATCGAACCAGCACGGCTGGCAGTGGGTCGCCGGCTGCGGCACCGACGCCGCGCCGTATTTCCGGGTCTTCAACCCCACCACGCAGGGCAGGAAGTTCGATCCCGACGGGTCGTACGTGCGGCGTTGGGTGCCCGAGCTGCGCGACGTGCCCGACCGATTCGTCCACGAACCGTGGCGTCTCGACCAGCCGCCGGACGACTATCCGCCACCCCTCGTCGACCACGCCGAAGAGCGCGGGGAGGCGCTGCGACGGTACGCGGCGCTGCCCTGAGCCGGTCCCGTAGCGTAGGCCTCGTGGTGACGATCCCGGCTCGATTCAACGGTCCCGACCGCTCGGGCAACGG
>Ga0182746_1003729_pt1 | contig 9994 bp, 6 predicted proteins | sample eDN3rd30CBELigOP_FD_128881 | JGI IMG/M metagenome (GOLD analysis project Ga0182746, IMG submission 128881) | Enriched Organic Plus compost microbial communities from Emeryville, California, USA - eDNA 3rd pass 30_C BE-Lig OP (version 2) (version 2) ...
ATGCCCTGCGCAGCTCCTATGCCGTGCCGCCGCATCCGGTCCGCATCGATCCGGACGGCACCGTCACCGAACTCCCGTGCTTCGATGCGCCAGAACTGCCCGGCACCCTGACCGAGGTGACCGCGACCGCTGCCGACGGGACGCCGATCCATTCCTGGCTGACCCTGCCGGAAGGCGACGAGCCGGCCCCGCTGGTGTTGTGGATCCACGGCGGACCGTTGGGCAGCTGGAACAGCTGGCACTGGCGGTGGAACCCGTGGCTGCTCACCGCCCAGGGCTACGCGGTACTGATGCCCGACCCGGGCCTGTCCACCGGTTACGGGCAGGACTTCATCGCACGCGGCTGGGGTGCCTGGGGCGCCGAGCCGTATACCGACCTGTTGGCGGCCACCGACGCCGCGTGTGCACACCCGCGCATCGACGCCTCCCGTACCGCCGCGATGGGAGGATCGTTCGGCGGCTACATGGCGAACTGGATAGCCGGGCACACCGAGCGGTTCAAGGCGATCGTCACCCATGCCAGCCTGTGGGCGCTCGACCAGTTCGGGCCCACCACCGACGGTGCCTACTGGTGGGCTCGGGAAATGACACCCGAGATGGCCCAGCACAATTCACCGCACCGGTTCGTCGGGGACATCGCCACTCCGATGCTGGTCATCCACGGCGATAAGGACTATCGCGTACCGATCGGCGAGGCCTTACGGCTGTGGTACGAGCTGCTCACCTACTCGCGGCTGCCCGCCGACGAGAACGGAGACAGCCCACACCGGTTCCTGTATTACCCGACGGAGAACCACTGGGTGCTCTCACCGCAGCACGCCAAGATCTGGTACCAGGTGGTGATCGCGTTCCTGGTTGAGCACCTCCGGGACGAGCCGGTGCAGCTGCCCGAACTGCTCGGGTAGCGTCGAGATCGTGACGCAGCGTGAGTTTGATCTGGTGCTGTACGGCGCCACGGGGTTCGCCGGAAAATTGACCGCCGAATACCTGGCCAGAGCCGGGGGAGCGGCCCGAATCGCCCTGGCCGGCCGTTCCGAGGAGCGCTTGCGGGTGATCCGCGACGGCCTGGGGTCCAGCGCGCAATCGTGGCCGCTGGTCACCGCCGACGCCACCTCGCAAGCCTCCCTCGACGCGATGGCCGCGCGCACTCAGGTGGTGGTGACGACGGTGGGCCCCTACGCCCGTTACGGAATGCCGTTGGTGGCGGCGTGCGCAGCGGCCGGCACCGACTACGCCGACCTCACCGGTGAGACGACATTCATCCGCGACAGCATCGACCTGCACCACAAGCAGGCCGTCGACACGGGTGCGCGGATCGTCCATTCGTGCGGATTCGATTCGGTGCCATCAGATCTCACGGTTTATGCGCTGTATCAACAGGCACTCGCCGACGGTGCGGGTGAACTCGGGGACACCAACCTGGTGGTGCGCAGTTTCTCCGGCGGCGTCTCGGGCGGCACGGTGGCGTCGATGCTGGAACTGCTCGACACGCTGTCGTCGGACCCCGAGGCCAGAGCGCTGATGAACGATCCGTACACCCTGAGCCCCGACCGCGGTGCCGAGCCCGAACTCGGTGCTCAGCCCGACGTGCGGTGGCGCCGCGGTGGTGAGATCGCGCCCGAGCTCGCCGGCTACTGGACCGGCGCTTTTGCGATGGCTGCACCGAATACCCGAATCGTCCGGCGTAGCAACGCATTACTGGACTACGCGTACGGACGTCGGTTCGAGTACGCCGAGCAGATGAGCCTCGGCCGCTCACCTGCCGCGCCCCTGGCTGCGGCCGCGGTCACCGGTGCCAACGCCTTCACCCTCGGGGTGGGTGGCCGTTACTTCAATCGGCTGCCGAGCGGCTTGGTTTCGAAGCTGGCTCCGAAGCCGGGAACCGGCCCCAGCGAGCGGGCCCGCGAGCGGGGCCACTACCGCGTCGAGACCTACACCACGACGACATCGGGTGCGCGCTACATGACAACCATGGCCCAGCAAGGCGATCCGGGATACAAGTCGACGGCGCTACTGCTCGGCGAATGCGGCCTCGCCCTGGCTACCGATCGCGACGCACTGTCGGAACGGCGCGGTGTGCTGACACCGGTGGCCGCGATGGGGGACGTGCTGCTCACCCGGCTACCGGCAGCGGGAGTGACGCTGCAAACCACCGCACTGAGCTGAGCCGGTGCCACACGATGGACTCGGCCTGCGCCGAACACCTGTGGCACAAGATCAGATTCGACTAGTGTCGGTGCCGACGACTTTCAGTACGCCAGCAACGAAGATGGGATGAACAATGGCCGGTCTCGACGAACTTTTCGCTCAGATCCCCGTGGCGGATATCGCCAGCAAGCTCGGCGCAGATGAAGGCGAGGTGAACGCCGCCATCAAGACGCTGGTTCCGGCCCTGGTCGGCGGCGTGGCGGAGAACGTGCAAGCGGACAGCATCGATTCGAGCGACCTCGAGTCCGCAGTCACCGCGCAGGGTGCCAGCGGGCTGCTCGACGGTGGCGTGAGCGTTGACCAGGTCGACGCCAACGAGGGCAACCAGATCGTCTCGAAGATCTTCGGCGGCAACGACAGCAACCAGGTCGCCTCGGCGTTGGCCGGCTCCGGTGCCGGAGGCAACAGCAGCCTGATCAAGCAGCTGTTGCCGATCCTGGCGCCGATCGTGCTGGCCTACATCGGCAAGCAGTTCGCGCAGCAGAACACGCCGGCACAGTCGGCCCCGCAGCCGCAGGCTTCCGGCGGTGGACTGGGGGACATCCTCGGCAGCATCCTCGGTGGCGCGGCCGGTGGTGGCGGCGGCAACAACAACCCGCTCGGCAGCATCCTGGGCAGCGTGCTCGGCGGCGGCGGTGGCCAGGGCAACGCCATCGGTGAAATCCTCGGCGGCCTGCTGGGCGGCAAGAAATAAGCCCCAAGCCCCTGCTCGAGAGCCCCCGACGCCCAGCGAACGCACCGGGCATCGGGGGCTTTCGCGTTTCAGTGCACGTCCTTCTTAGAATGGCTCGGTGACTCCCACCCCTGACAACCGTGCCGATGCCCTCCCCAAATCCTGGGATCCGGCTGCGGTAGAAGCCGACCTGTACCAGGGCTGGGTGGATGCCGGATACTTCACCGCCGATCCGGCCAGCGAAAAGCCGCCGTATTCGATCGTGCTGCCGCCGCCGAACGTGACCGGCAGCCTGCACATGGGCCACGCGCTCGACCACACCCTGATGGATGCCCTGACCCGGCGTAAGCGGATGCAGGGATATGAGGTGCTGTGGTTGCCGGGCATGGACCATGCCGGCATCGCCACCCAGACCGTGGTGGAAAAGCAGCTGGCCGCTGACGGCAAGACCAAGGAAGACTTCGGCCGTGAGCTGTTCGTCGAGAAGGTCTGGGACTGGAAGCGTGAGTCCGGCGGCACCATCGGCGGGCAGATGCGCCGCCTCGGTGACGGCGTGGACTGGAGCCGCGACCGCTTCACCATGGACGAGGGCCTGTCGCGCGCGGTCCGCACGATTTTCAAGCGGCTCTTCGACGCCGGGCTGATCTACCAAGCCGAGCGGTTGGTGAACTGGTCGCCGGTGCTGGAGACCGCGATCAGCGACCTCGAGGTGAAGTACGAGGACGTCGAAGGCGAGCTGGTCTCGTTCCGCTACGGCTCACTTGATGACACACAGCCTCATATCGTGGTGGCGACCACCCGAGTCGAGACCATGCTCGGTGACACCGCGATCGCGGTGCACCCCGACGACGAGCGGTACCGCGACCTGGTCGGCAAGACCCTGCCGCACCCGTTTTTGGATGATCGCCTCATCATTGTGGCCGACACCCACGTCGATCCCGAATTCGGCACCGGCGCAGTCAAAGTCACCCCCGCACACGACCCGAATGACTTCGAGATCGGGCTGCGCCACCAGCTTCCGATGCCCACCATCATGGACGCCAAGGGCCGGATCGCCGACACCGGAACGCAATTCGACGGCATGGACCGGTTCGAGGCCCGGGTCAAGGTCCGCGAGGCGCTGGCCGAACAGGGGCGGATCGTCGCGGAGAAGCGGCCTTACCTGCACAGTGTCGGCCATTCTGAGCGCAGCGGCGAACCCATCGAACCGCGACTTTCGCTGCAGTGGTGGGTCAAGGTGGACGGCTTGGCCAAGGCGGCCGGCGATGCGGTGCGCAACGGCGACACCGTGATTCATCCGCCGAGCTTGGAGCCGCGGTGGTTTGCCTGGGTGGACAACATGCACGACTGGTGTATCTCGCGGCAGTTGTGGTGGGGCCACCGGATCCCGATCTGGCATGGCCCCAACGGCGAGACGGTGTGTGTCGGCCCCGACGAGACCCCGCCGGCCGGCTGGGAGCAGGACCCCGACGTGCTCGACACCTGGTTCTCCTCGGCGCTGTGGCCGTTCTCCACCATGGGCTGGCCCGACCACACCCCTGACCTGGCCAAGTTCTATCCGACCTCGGTGCTGGTCACCGGCTACGACATCCTGTTCTTCTGGGTGGCCCGGATGATGATGTTCGGCACCTTCGTAGGCGACGATCCGGCCATCACGTTCGACGGGGCGCGAGCCCCGCAGGTCCCGTTCCAGAACGTCTTCCTGCACGGCCTGATCCGCGACGAGTTCGGTCGCAAGATGAGCAAGTCGCGCGGCAACGGCATCGATCCGTTGGACTGGGTGGAGAAGTTCGGTGCCGACGCGCTGCGGTTCACCCTGGCGCGCGGCGCCAGCCCCGGCGGTGACCTGTCCATCGGTGAGGACCACGCCAGGGCGTCCCGCAATTTCGCCACCAAGCTGTTCAATGCGACCCGATTCGCGTTGATGAACGGTGCGGCTCCGGCTCCGCTGCCCGCGACGGCCGACCTGACCGATGCCGACCGCTGGATCCTCGGACGTCTCGAAGAGGTTCGCGCCGAGGTGGATGCCGCGCTCGACAGCTACGAGTTCAGCCGGGCCTGTGAATCGCTCTACCACTTCGCCTGGGACGAGTTCTGTGACTGGTACGTGGAGCTGGCCAAGGTTCAACTGGGACAAGAGGTCCACACCGCTCACACGACTGGGGTGCTGGCCTTCGTGCTCGATGCCCTGCTCAAGCTGCTGCACCCGGTCATGCCGTTCGTCACCGAGACGCTGTGGAAGACGCTCACCGACGGCGAGTCGATCGTCATCGCGCAGTGGCCGCAGGCTTCCGGTATCTCGCTCGACCCCGTTGCGGCGCAACACATTGCCGATATGCAGAAGCTGGTCACCGAGGTGCGTCGCTTCCGCAGCGACCAGGGCCTGGCCGACCGGCAGCGGGTCCCGGCCCGGCTGTCGGCCGTCGCCGAGGCCGGCCTGACCGAGCAACTGCCGGCGGTCACCGCGCTGGCCTGGTTGACCGACGCGGGTGACGGATTCACTCCGTCGGCTTCGGTCGAGGTGCGTCTGACCCAGGCCACGGTGCTGGTCGAGGTGGACACCTCGGGCACCGTCGATGTGGCGGCCGAGCGGCGCAGGCTGGAGAAGGACCTGGCCGCCGCCCAGAAGGAACTGGCCACGACGACGGCCAAACTCGGCAATGACGCCTTCCTGGCCAAGGCGCCCGAGAACGTCGTCGACAAGATCCGCGGCCGTCAGCAGCTGGCCACCGAAGAGGTCGAGCGGATCACCGCACGCCTGGCCGGGCTGCCCCGATGACCGATCCGGTCGCTGATCCAGTTCCGACACCGGACGAGGTCGCCGCGCTGTTGCAGGTCGAGCACCTGCTCGACCAGCGATGGCCCGAGACCAAGCTGGACCCCAGCACCGCGCGGATCGCGGCACTGCTGGAACTCCTGGGCTCACCGCAGAAGGCCTACCCGTCGATTCACGTCGCCGGGACCAACGGCAAGACGTCGGTGGCGCGCATCATCGACGCCCTGCTGATCGCCCTGCACCGGCGTACGGGCCGCACCACCAGCCCGCACCTGCAGTCCGCGGTCGAGCGCATCTCGATCGACGGAATGCCCATCACCCCGGCTCGCTACGTCGAGACCTATCGCGAGATCGAACCGTTCGTGCATCTGGTGGACCAGCAGTCCGAAGCCGCGGGCGGCCCCAAGATGAGCAAGTTCGAGGTCTTGACCGCGATGGCGTTCGCCGCCTTCGCCGACGTGCCCATCGACGTCGGAATCATCGAGGTCGGGATGGGAGGCCGTTGGGACGCCACCAACGTCGTCAACGCCCCCGTCGCGGTCATCACCCCGATCGGCATCGACCACACCGACTACCTCGGTGACACGATCGCCGAGATCGCGGGCGAGAAGGCGGGCATCATCACCCGGCAGCCCGATGACCTCGTGCCGACCGACACCGTGGCGGTCATCGCCAAGCAGGTTCCCGAGGCCATGGAGGTGCTGCTGGCCGAAGCGGTGCGCGCCGATGCGGCCGTCGCCCGTGAAGACTCCGAGTTCGCCGTGCTCAGCCGGCAGGTCGCCATCGGCGGGCAGCTGCTGGAGTTGCAGGGCCTGAGCGGGGTGTACTCGGACATCTTCCTGCCGCTACACGGTGAGCATCAAGCCCACAACGCCGTTCTCGCGTTGGCCGCGGTCGAGGCGTTCTTCGGGGCGGGGGCGGATCGCCAGCTCGACGTCGACGCGATCCGGGCCGGCTTCGCGTCGGTGCGCAGCCCCGGTCGTATGGAGCGCATGCGTAGTGCGCCAACGGTTTTCATCGACGCAGCACACAATCCCGCCGGCGCAGCCGCGTTGGCGCAGACCCTGCAGCAGGAGTTCGATTTCCGCTACCTGGTCGGCGTGGTGTCGGTGATGGGGGACAAGGACGTCGGCGGCATCCTGACCGCTCTGGAGCCGGTGTTCGATCAGATCGTGGTCACGCACAACGGCTCACCGCGCGCGATGGACGTCGAATCGCTGGCGTTGCTGGCCGAGGAACGATTCGGTCAGGATCGGGTGATCACCGCCGCGACCCTGCCGGATGCCATCGAGACCGCCACAGCGCTGGTCGAGGAGGCCGGCGCCGACGAAGGACTGTCCGGGGCCGGCATGGTGATCACCGGTTCGGTGGTGACTGCCGGCGCGGCCCGGACCCTGTTTGGACGGGACCCACAGTGACCAATCAGACGCCGAGTGATCCGACGCCTGGCGACAGGCCGGCACCTCCCGATCCGTGGAAGAGCTTCCGCGGAGTGATGGCCGCGACGCTGATCCTCGAGGCGATCGTCGTACTGCTGGCGCTGCCGGTGGTGGGTGTCAGCGGTGCAGGGCTGACGTGGACCTCGGGCGGCTTCGTGATCGGACTGGCCGTCGTATTGATCCTGATGTCGGGGTTGCAGGGTCGCCCGTGGGCCATCTGGGCGAATCTCGGAGTCCAGCTGGTGGTGGTCGCCGGGGCGTTCATCCACGGGGCGATCGGCTTCATCGGTGTGATCTTCGCCGTGGTCTGGCTGCTGATCGTGTACCTGCGACGTGAGGTCAAACGCAGGCAGGACCGTGGCCTGCTGCCCGGTCAGCAACCGTCCAGCGAATAGCCGTGCGGTAGCTGTGCCGCAGTGCGGGATCGCTCGGGGTACCGAAATGGCGCAGCGCGGTTACCGACCGGTACGCTCTCTGCTCGTGACTGAGCAGACCCTTGTCCTGATCAAGCCCGACGGCGTGCAGCGCCACCTGGTCGGGGAGATCCTCGCCCGGATCGAGCGCAAGGGCCTGACCCTGGCCGCGCTGGAACTGAAGAACGTCAGCGTCGAGCTGGCCAAGCAGCACTACGCCGAGCACGACGGCAAGCCGTTCTTCGACTCGCTGCTGGAGTTCATCACCTCCGGACCCGTCGTCGCCGCCATCGTAGAGGGCCCGCGCGCGATCGCGGCGTTCCGGCAGATCGCCGGCGGTACCGACCCGGTGGAGAAAGCGGTGCCCGGCACCATCCGCGGTGACTTCGCGCTCGTGACCCAGGACAACCTCGTGCACGGATCGGATTCGCCGGAGTCGGCGGCCCGTGAGATCGCCCTGTGGTTCCCTGGCGAAGCCTCCGCCGGATAAACCTTCTCGCAGTCTGGTCTGTACCGCGTCAGTGATGTGGGATACTGGTTGCGGGTAGCCAGCCTTAACCGAGGCTGAACACCCGAATGAAGACTTCGACGAGCGCGACCACCGCAATCCGGTGCGGCGCGGGCCGTCCAGCCATCATTCAGCCAGGCACCGGGTGGGTTCCGTAGCGAACCGCCCGGAGCGAGACCACAACAAGCCCGGGGAAAGTGTCCCGGGCCAATAGCGGAAGCCCTCGCGTGGCCGCGTCGTTACGACGCGCCCGGGGGCTTGAGGAGAATTCGTGGCCGAAGATGCCCAGAATGACGACCTATCAACCCAGACTCCGCAGCAGGAGGGACTGCCCGAGCGACTGAGAGTCCACTCCCTGGCTCGGGTGCTCGGCACGACCAGCCGGCGCGTCCTCGACGCCCTGGCAGAGTTCGACGGCCGTCAGCGCAGTGCCCACTCCACCATCGACAAGGCTGACGCCGAGCGGGTCCGTGACGCACTGGCCCTCGGCTCGGCCGAGCCGTCGACCGAGCCGCAGCCGGTCGAGCAGGCAGAACCGGTGCAGGTCGAGGCGGTCAGCGTCATCGTGACCGAGACAACCGAGGTTCCCGCAGAAGCATCCCAGGCCGAGTCCGGGGCAGCCGACGCTTCCGAGCCCGACGCCGTCCTGGTGGGAGACGAGCCCGAGTCCCGGCTGATCCTGGAGACCGCGAACATCCCTGCGGCCCGCGAACCGCACACCGAGCGCGCCGATTACCTGCCGTTGTTCGTCGCACCTCAACCCGTCAGCTTCGCCCCGGTGCACGTCGACGACGAGGACGACGACGAGGACGAAGACGCCGATACCGGCACCGACTCCGAGTCGGACGACGAGCAGGCAGATCGTCCTGCCGCGCGTCGGCGCCGCCGGGGTCGCCGGGGCCGCGGGCGCGGGCGCGGTGAGCAGTTGGATGACAATGCCTCCGATTCCGGCCCGGATTCCGACACCGACACCGCCGACGACCAGAGCGATTCCGACCAGGATTCCGACGACGATGCCGACGAGTCGGACGAGGGCAACGACGAGGACACCGCGGCAGGTGACGGCAGCAACCGTCGTCGCCGTCGTCGCCGCCGGCGCAAGTCGGGTTCCGGGGACAACGACGACGCCGGGTCCCCGGACGACCCGCCGAACACCGTCGTGCACGAGCGTGCGCCCCGCTCCGAGCGGTCGAACAAGGGTAGCGACGATTCCGAGATCCAGGGGATCAGCGGATCGACCCGGCTGGAAGCCAAGCGCCAGCGCCGTCGTGACGGCCGCGACGCAGGTCGTCGACGCCCCCCGATCCTGAGCGAGGCCGAGTTCCTGGCCCGGCGCGAAGCCGTCGAACGCACCATGATCGTGCGCGACAAGATCCGCACCGAGCCGCCGCACGAGGGCGCCCGCTACACCCAGATCGCCGTGCTGGAAGACGGCGTCGTGGTCGAGCACTTCGTCACCTCAGCGGCGTCCGCATCTTTGGTCGGCAACATCTACCTCGGCATCGTGCAGAACGTGCTGCCCTCGATGGAGGCGGCGTTCGTGGACATCGGCCGGGGCCGCAACGGTGTGCTCTACGCCGGTGAGGTCAACTGGGAGGCTGCGGGCCTGGGCGGGTCGAACCGCAAGATCGAGCAGGCCCTCAAGCCAGGCGACTATGTGGTCGTCCAGGTCAGCAAGGATCCGGTGGGGCACAAGGGCGCCCGGCTCACCACCCAGGTCTCGCTGGCAGGCCGCTACCTGGTCTATGTGCCCGGTGCTTCGTCGACCGGCATCAGCCGCAAGCTGCCCGACACCGAACGCCAGCGGCTCAAGGAGATCCTCAAAGAGGTGGTTCCCGCCGACGCCGGCGTGATCATCAGGACGGCGTCGGAGGGCGTCAAGGAAGAAGACATCCGTTCCGATGTCGAGCGGTTGCAGCAGCGCTGGACCGAGATCGAGGCCAAGGCCGCCGAGGTCACCGAGAAGAAGGCCGGCGC
>Ga0182746_1003730_pt1 | contig 9991 bp, 6 predicted proteins | sample eDN3rd30CBELigOP_FD_128881 | JGI IMG/M metagenome (GOLD analysis project Ga0182746, IMG submission 128881) | Enriched Organic Plus compost microbial communities from Emeryville, California, USA - eDNA 3rd pass 30_C BE-Lig OP (version 2) (version 2) ...
GAAATAAGGTAATTATGTTTGTGTGGGCAGATTAGTGCTCTCTAACTATGAACAAAAGGTGTTAACCCACACAAAAATGTGGTCTAACACCTTTTGTTTACAGGACTTGTACAGCCTGCTGTCCAAGTAGCCCTCTGCTTAATAGATCACAGCCATCAGATAGCAGCTTTTTTAACCTATTTTAAAGGCTTGATGATGACTTGGTCTACCGTTTTGCCTTGCTGGTCGAGGATTTTGAAGACACCTTGGCTATCGTCCAGATCTGCACGGAGGACATTGTTGTTCGAGTTTACGATGATCGGGAACTGTACAGCATTTGTCGCGTTTTTGATCATATGCCTGTGAAGATGGCCCGAGAGCATGATTTGTGTCCCCGCCTTGTTTAGGATGGGGACAAACTTCTCCAGAATTTCCTGTTCACCATGCCAGCCGCCAAATGGAGGCATATGACAGATGACGATTTTATATTTTGCATCTTTAAAGGTGGGGTTTTCCACTGCTTGAGCAAGCCATGCAGCCTGTTCGCTGCGATAGTTGTCCATATCCACGATACCGCTGTATTCAATGTCGCTGTCTGGTTTGTCTTCTCCACAATCCAGTACGATAAATCCGGTATTTCCATGTCTAAACTGATAATAGAGCTTGCCCGTAGGCGTAGGAAAATATTTAGGATACTCGATCGCGAAGGGGCCGCGAGTTTCGTGATTTCCCCTTGCGTAGAACATGGGCTTTACACTGGCAAACTTCTTAATCGCCATATCCATAAATCCAGCGTACATCTGATTTTCATTCAAAAGGCTACTGGCCATATCACCGTTAAAGACAACAAAATCACTGGTCTTGATATCTCCGATATCAAGCAATTTGTCGAGCGCTTCATTGCGTTCATGGATATCGTTTACCACGGTGAAATGTGTCGATTTGGCATCCCCAAAAGTTTTAAAGGACAGCGGAGCCGCTTTATATACATTACTGGCTACCACAGCACCATACTGGACGTCGACCCCTACATGTTTAAGCACTTCCTGACTGTATACGCGATATCGATATCGTGTGCCTGGCTGGAGTCCGGTCAACGTAACCTGATGTAGTGTGCTGACTTTTTTAAAGCCATAAGCTGTAGCATAATATTTAGGTCGCTCTTTAAAATAAAAGTGGCTGGAATCATCTGGGGCGAGTTCTACCCAACCTGTCGCGGGCTTATCGGTTGTCCATATGATAGATACCGAGTGCTCGGTAAGTCCTTGGATAAACGGCAAATGGGTTATCTTAATGGCTTCCTGTCCATTAGCCCAGAGACTGTGCAACAGGAATAAAACAAGTATCAATTGAATTTTTTTCATTTTTTTGATTATTTATCAATATATATTACGAGTGGTATCATCAGACATGCCAGCTCTGAATAGCGGAAAAATCAATATCGTTCAAATTCATCAGTACTAGGTGGAGATCCTTTCAAACCTATAGCTCCTTACATTAACTTCTATGGAATCTCGTCTAATATGCTTATTGGTACGAAAACGCATTAATAGCACTAGTATCTGTCGGACAGCATTTGGATCTCATAACACCTACCGTTATCGAAACCCGACCCAGTACTCATCAGCATATGGTAGTTTCCTTTTGTGTCCGTAAATGTGCCGAAGACACGCTGATATTTGTAGTCATGTGGCAGAGCTTCGAAAAATAACTTGATACTTTCCTGATAAGTCCCACGAGATAAATTATATCGGTCAAAAACAAGATACCTTTTCTGAGCGTTTACGAGATTGGTACGTACTAAAAGTTCTTCACCTTTTTTTAAAAGTTCTTGATAGCCAAAGGTGGGTTTAGTACAGTCGATTGTTTCGTCCTCTTTTTTGAAAGTGAATGTATCCACTGTCTTTATTTCTCTCACAAAATTTCCATCGTTATCAAACTCGAAAATACCGGACCTAAGATCAAAATTAAAAAAAATCTGATCTCCGAAAGGATGGAAGGTTCCCGAATACGTATCTATATCGTTTCGGGGCGAGTGTTTTAGAGGCAGGACATACTTTTCTTCGACCATACTAGTATCTTCCATATTTACTTTGTAGAAGCCGAGTTTATTGTTGCCACTAACACGTCTGAGCCCACATACTAGTATATGGGTAGCATCATTTGGTATTTCTGCGATGGCAAAAACTTTTAGTCCTTTAAAATTAGTGATCTTATAACTTCCGTCGTTGATATTTATTTGACAATAACCTGCTCCCTTATCTTTATGTGAAATATAAAAAATGTGGTTTGCTGACTGACCGACAATTAGCCCTAATGGATATTCTGAAGGTAGTTCAGTTTGTACAAATTTGAAATTCGGCATAGTAACTATGGATAGCCTCTTTCTGCTATCTTCAAGAAAATACCGATGGAAATCTCCATTATGTTTCATAAATACCGCATCAGCAAATTTTGAAGGACGCATCAACGCAATTTGCGGGTCAGAAAAGAAGATTTTCTGCAAGTCCTTTACTTGATCGCATACTGTAAAGTGGACACCCTCACCCTGAAAAATACGCTTTTTTAGAAAATTATTACCCTGGCAATAAGCAAAAGTTGTAATGAGAAAAAAAATAAGAATAGACGATGTAGTTTTGAAATATCTATGCATTTTTTATGACTTTAGCATCCAAAATAACATAAAAATACGTTCTTGCAAAACGTAAAGCCCAGAGAAGAAGTCAAAATGTTTTTTTTCAGCTAGTTCACCTCGACTGATTGAGTTCTTAAAATAACATCGTCTGCATTCTTGTATTCAATAACATATTTCCCAGGTTGCAAATAGAGTTGTGGCTTTTCATTGTTGATGAATAGCTGATCTGCTGGGACGCGATGTCCTTTTTTTTCATTAGCATAATAAGCTTGGACAAAAAGACCTTCGTCGCTTTTTTGTGTGTCCAATGTTCTTGCTTTTCGAATTCCACCGATTGTTAAATATTCAGGACGCTGTCCGGACTGCAAATAACGGGGGTAAAATACAGAAATATCAACGAATTTATCATGCCATGCCTTGCCATTTTGTATGGCTACGACAGGTTGTCGGATAGATTCAAATTTGCTTAATGTCCCATATTCAACAGTTTCAAATTGCTTGTGATACCGTTCGATATGGCGGGTCTGAGACACAGTTAATGGATTGATTTTCGTTAGATCCTTAAAGAATTGAGCCATTTTTTTCCAATTGGTTTGCGAGCCTTCCTGTATATGGTCATATCCCGCATAGACCAATACTTTGGCTTGCGGATGTGCTTTCAGTACGTTCGTTAAGTTAACAGCTTGTAGCGAATCTCGCATTCGGTTACTATTTGTATTCTCGGCTTCATAATAAACCAGAGTAAACTGCTGTTTTAGAGCTTCCCTAATCATCTCAGCAAAAAGAGGTTCGCGGATATAGAACCCCGTCGTGTCCGTAACAGTTCGCGTTGCATTAATGCTTCCATCGGATAAACCTTCGACAGCTAAGTGGGTAAAACCCAGCTTCCGAAAGTCTTTTAATAACTGAAATATAAATGCGCGATGATATGGTATGTTGTGAGCTTCGTTGATCATGACGACTTTCTCTTTTGCAGCCCGTTCCAAAATGTATTCTCGTGCGTCGACAAAGGCGTGCATCCGGTAAAATGAAGTGTCATATTCGATACTGTCTTTATCGATATACTTCAAAAATTGGTCATCCCAAGTAGATCGAGACTTTTCATAATCTCCTATAAAACAATAGTACGTAGATAGCATTTGGTAGAAAAGAGATTTTGTCCTTTCATCCATGCTATCCACAGCCAATTTATTGAATCTCTGCAAACAAATTTGATAGTTCTCGGGATAGGTATCATTGAGCTGTTTATTCAACTCGAGTAACTCTGCAACCGTCGTTTGCCCATATGTCCAAGAGCTTATTAGGATAAAGAAGAAGATGACCTTAAGTATTTTCATAACAAAGATATTAGTTCTAATAACTAAGGTATTAGTTAAAGGTTAATTTTCCAAATTAACCGGACACTCCTTTAGCATCAGTATCTCTTCCATCCTTGCGTAATGATGCCGTATGCATCTAACCACGGCATCTTATGTATTGCGAATCATGTTACTAATCAGTGATACTTAGTTAGTTTGATGAGGTAACAAACTTTTCGAATGTAGGCTCCATACTCAGTATTTTGTGTATCAGGATTTTTACGCCGTGCTAAAAAAGTGCTATGAACTGGTAGGATGTGGTTATTACTGCTTTTGATTCCAGTTTAAATTTGCTTGTAACCTAAGAAAGTACCTAATCAAACACACATGAAAAAGGCATTAATATTTTTATCTGTGTTCCTGACCTCTCTCATAGCATTTGGCCAACAAATCACGGGCACTGTACGTGATAAAAATGGCAAGCAGCTGGCTGGAGTGACCGTTAGAAACACCATTAATTCAAAAAGCACCCAAACTGATCAGCAGGGAAACTTTAAGCTTTCCGGTAAGGTAGGGGATGTTCTGGAAGCCAACTCCATTGGGTATGAACGTACTCGTGTGGTCGCTGGGCAGACCGAAAAGGTGATTTTTACAATGACAGAGACCTTGAGTAGCCTGGATGAGGCGGTTGTGATAGGCTATCAGACCACATCCCGAAAAAAAGCGACAGCAGCCATATCGAGTATATCAGGCAAAGAACTGGAAAATCTTCCCGCCGCCAGTTTCGATATGCTCTTGCAAGGCCGTTTGGCGGGTGTCAACGTGCAGAACTTTTCTGGTGCTCCAGGAGCTTCGCCCACTTTAGCCGTCAGGGGTACCTCAGCCATCAGTTTGAATTACTCTAACGATGATTATTACAATGTCATCAGCAATCCTCTTTACGTGATCGACGGGGTACCTCAACCTACAGAGCAATTTGTCTCACCCAACACCGGGACAGGTACCAATTATTTAGCCGGACTCAACCCCAACGATATTGAGTCCGTCGATGTACTCCGGGATGCTTCGGCAGCTGCTATTTATGGTTCTCGGGCAGCCAACGGTGTGATCATGATCACCACTAAAAAGGGACGCAATGGCGACCCCCGTTTTATGATTTCAGGGTATTCGGGGCTTACGCAGCGCCCACAGTTGCGAGAAGTAACCTTGGGCAGGACTGAGCGTCAGCAAAAACTCGAGGTCTTAAAAAACCAGCTCACAAGAAACGATTATCGGTACCTTCCTATACTGTTGACCGACTCACTGAACCCCGCTTTCAACGGGAATACCGATTGGCAGGACCTGTTCTATCAAAAGGGTAAAATCAACAGTGCCGATCTGTCGGTAAGCGGTGGATCTTCAATCAGTTCCTACCGTTTCAGTGGAAACTATTACGATGAGCAGGGCATTATCAAAGCGACGGGTTTTAAACGTTATACCGGCCGACTCAACCTGAGCACAAAAGCGATCGACGAGCGGTTGACCATCAACCCTATTGTGTCTTATTCTTATAATAAACGAGCCCGGGGTACCGGCAGCGATGTGAGTCCAATAGCACTCAGCGCCGGAAGCATGCCTACTTCATTACTCAGTTTATCGCCTGCGAAACGGGATTTTATGCTCGGCGCCTACGATAAAAACCTAGATAACAATGAGTCCTCCAATCTGAATACCAACCTCAACCTGATCTTCAACATTGCTCCAGGGCTAACCTTCACCTCGCAGTCTGCTTATATCAGAGATATCGCCAATCGGCTTTACAATCGGCCATCGGCATTGATGAGCGGAGCAGGGAACTATTCCTCCGCTTTTTCATACGAGAGTAATCAGGTCCGGATTTCGAATTTTCTGACTTACAGCAAACAGTTTGGTAAGCATTCCATCAATTTATTGGCCGGCCAGGAAGCTGAGAAAAATAGAATACAAACCATTGCGGCATGGGGAGGTCAGGGGGTATCTGACCAGATTCAGGTGGTAACGGGATTTCTGCAAAATAATATCGGCGCCAGTTCTGATCTTCAAAAATGGTCCCAGTTATCCTATCTGGGGCGTTTTTCCTACGATTTCGACAGTAAGTATTTATTTTCTGGAGCGATACGGGCTGATGGCTCATCGAGGTTCGGTGAGAATAATAAATGGGGATATTTTCCGTCGGCATCCGTGGGCTGGATCTTGACTGAAGAAAGTTTTCTAAAAAATAATCCACATCTTACCTTATTGAAAATCAGAGGTAGCTACGGTCTCACGGGTGCATTGCCACCCAGCAACTATCTACAGTATAATCTTTATAGCGTCAACAATGGCGGCTACCGAGGTAATGACGGCGCGACCTCGTACAATGGGCAGGTAGCCATCACGCCCAATTTTACCAACGGTGTGGCACAAAAGAACTTGAGTTGGGAACGCAATAGACAATGGAATATTGGTGTCGATCTCGAGCTCTATAAAGGCAGGTTTACATCGACTATTGACCTATTCAACAAAGAAAATTACGATGGTCTCTTTGATGTCATGCTACCGGTTACTTCTGGCTATGATTATGCCAAAACAAATTCTGTAGGTATCCGTAACAGCGGCGTGGATATCCAGCTATCAGCCGATGTACTACCTAGATCGTCCACATTGAAGTGGAGATCTAACCTCAACCTCTCTTATGTCAAAAACCGGATTATGAACCTGCCAAATGGTGGCCGCGATCTGGTAATGGATGGTGACCGCTTCGATAAATCGCATATTCTCTCCGTGGGTAGTCCGATCAACTCGTTTTACCTGTATCGGACACTGGGCGTCTTCTCTACCTTGGAGGATATTCCGGTAAACCCTTATACAGGCGAACGGTACCGGAATTCAAATGGCGTTTTCAATCCCGGCGATTTTTATTTCGAAGATGTCGATGGAGACTATTTTATCGATGTGTTCAACAGCGGACTTAATCCGGACAAAAGGGTATTGGGAGATCCCAACTTTAAGTGGACCGGAGGATGGAATAATGTGTTTACCTATAAGGACTTTTCGCTCACTTTATTCTTTACCTATGGATTCGGAAGGGACGTTCTGAATCTTTTTGAATCCGACCAGTTCAACAACTCAACTTCGGGAGATGCGGTATACAATTTTGTATACTATTCGATAAGGGACCTCGACAAGCTCAATATCTGGCGCAAACCGGGCGATCAAGCGGAGTATGCAAAGTATGACATTGGTACCTATCGCTATTACTATACTTCTGCGCAGACATTCTTCCTGGAGAGCGGTTCCTATATGCGATTTAAGAATCTCGTTCTATCCTACAGTCTCCCCGAACGGATAACCAAACGTTGGCATATTTCGAAGGTAAGGGTATTTGGTATCATGGATAATGTCGCCCGCTGGCAAAAATCAAAAAAACTGCCCGACGCAGAAGCGGTCAATCCCTATGGCGAATATAACGGTGGAGGCTATCCGATTCCCAGAAAATACACTTTAGGATTTGAATTAACTTTTTAAGAAGATGAAAAGAATTATGTTAAAATACAAACTGGTAATGCTGCTAATTGCCGTTTTTTGCCTCGGATCCTGTAAGAAGTTTTTGGTCGAGGAACCCGTCAATTCCACCTTTGCCGAAGCGTACTGGAAAAGTGCGGGAGATCTCAGAAGTGCGCTTGCAGGAAATTACGCACTGGTCAGAAACGTAATGAACTCAGGAAACTGGAATCCCAGTCCACGTTATTTCATGTATGGCGATGCGATCGCCAAAAACTACTTTACGATACAGTATGTGGGGGATGGATTAGAAGGTATCCAGGATGGCGATTTTACATTCCAATATAACCTGCAATATTTTGCCGACTGGACCAACTTCTACAAGGCCATTACAATGAGCAATATTATTATCAATAGAACTCCCAAGGTGGCTGACGAACTACTGACGGATATAACAAACCCGACTAAGTTCAAAAATGAAGTCTTGGGAGAGGCCTACTTTTTACGTGCATTTACCTATTTTATGATGTTGCGGGTATGGGGAGATGTACCCTTGATTACCGAAGAATATGAGGACCCTATATCTGCACCCGAACTGCCGCGCAGCCCCAAAAAGGAGGTTATGGCACAGATCGAAAAAGACGCTACGACAGCGCGCGAATTGTTGCCATGGCAATATGCTGCCCAAGGCAATGCCAAGGTGACGGCCAATAAGGGTGCAGTAAATGCGCTATTGGCCCACTTTTATTTGTGGAAAGCGACCATGAGCGATATCAATTCCAACCAGCCTGTTGCCGAAGACGTGGACAAAGCTGATAAGGCAATAGATGAAATCATTGGAAGTGGAATGTATTCATTAACCGATACGGCCAACTACTACCGCACTTTCGAAGGTCTATCTTCCGAGGGAATCTTTGAAATCACCATGAATGAGAATAACCGTGAGGGAACCAATCAGCATATCGCAAATATGTTTTTGAGAACTGCACAACTGTCCACGGTCGGGACCAATTCCAGATGTTATGTATCACAAGAGTATCTATCCAATCACTTTTATAAAATCGAAGATGTATGGGACTGGTACTGGAATGCAACCTTAAATCAATGGGAATGGAAAGCGATGCCTTCACGCTCATTTGATGATAGCGATATACGCTGTCGCCGAAATTTTACGGATCTGGACAGTGATAGACCTACTTGTGTAAAATACCAAAAAGTTTTTTACCGTAACGCCGCGCAGAAGCTGGATCCCTATATCAGCAACAACCTTATTGTCTTTAGACTGGCCGATATGCGGTTACTAAAAGCAGAAATTGCGCTTTATAGAAATCAGATACCGACAGCCATTACAATTATCAATGAATTCAGGCAACGCAACGGCGCCGATGAATCCGCATTTGTAGATGATGCCTCGTCCAAGGAGGAGGTTATGAACGAGTATATCCTCGAGCGCGGTAAAGAACTGTATCTCGAGGGGCAGATTTTCTATGATCTGTTACGTACCCGTCAATACGCTAATTTTGTGCCCTGGCTTTCAGAATCGCGTTTTCGGCAGGAGGGCTTTTATTGGCCGATCAACCCTGCACTGTTCAAAAATAATAACAAGTTGATTCAAACATCATTCTGGAGAGGAAAAGTATAAATGCTAAAAGAACTATGAAAAAGATAACAGGACTGTTCGCATTGCTATTGTTGCTCGCGATGGCATGCGAGAAAGATAACTATAAAGTCGATGGTGGGAAGAGTGAAGCCCATGTCAACAAAACAACCTACGATTTCTTAAAAGAGCACGGCAGCTTCGATTCGTTGGTCAAGATTATCGATCACGCTGGCATAAAAGATATCGTTAACTCAAACGTCACCTTCTTTACGACAACGGATTATGGGGTCAGGGAGTATGTTGCCGCCAAAAAGCAGGAAAAGATTGCCGAAGTCGGCAATGAGAACATCGAGTTTGGCATCAATAATATTCCAGCTAAGGAACTACGGGATTCAATGATGATCTATTTGTTTGACGGGAAGATCAATCGCGATAACTTAACACCGGATGACAAGTATTTTGTCAGCAAATTTGGTCCCATTCCCAATGTACGTTTTGATATTAAGCTACGCCGCACACGGGATTATAACAATTATCTAGATTATGTTGACTACCTGAATTTTACGAAAGTCATCGGTACCCTCGATTCGGAAGAGCCTGATTACAATGCCATCCCAAAAGAGGAAATTGATAAATCCTATGATTGTCAGACATCAGGTATCATCACTACCACAGGTGTTGTGCACGTGCTGAATAATTCACATCGTTTATTTTTTAATGCCGGACAAATGGCTCAATAGCAAAAGTTATGAAAGCAAATCTAAAAATTTTTTATACGCTTACTTTTATCGTTGGGCTAATGGCAGCCTGTAAGAAGATTGATAACGGTTTCTTAAGTGACGGCATCCGTTATAAAGACAATACCATCTATTGTAAGCGGGGGATGTCATTGGTCATGTCTGACCGCATCAATACAGACGGATCCACGCCCCCTTATGAATTTGAGCTGCTTAACCTCCGAGAGGAATCTTCAAATAA
>Ga0182746_1003731_pt1 | contig 9990 bp, 7 predicted proteins | sample eDN3rd30CBELigOP_FD_128881 | JGI IMG/M metagenome (GOLD analysis project Ga0182746, IMG submission 128881) | Enriched Organic Plus compost microbial communities from Emeryville, California, USA - eDNA 3rd pass 30_C BE-Lig OP (version 2) (version 2) ...
CTTCAGCCATGGCGCAGCCTCGGATTCAGAAGGGTGTAGGCCAGGTCCACCGCAAGATTGATGAGAATGAACAGGCCGGCGAAGGTAAGCACGATGCCCTGGATCAGGGGCAGGTCGCGGTTGATGACGGCGTCGATGGCCATATTGCCCAGGCCTTCGTAGGCGAACAGGCGTTCGACGATGACGGTGCCGCCGATCAGGAAGGTGAACTGCACGCCGATCAGGGTCAGGGTGGGCAGCGCGGCATTGCGCAGGGCCTCGCGCGTGATGACCTGGGTTTCGGTAAAGCCGCGCACCCGGGCCAGCACGGCGTAATCCAGTTCGAGCACCTCTTTGAGCCCTTGCTTGAGCAGTTGGGAGATGATGGCCGCCAGCGGCAGCGCCAGCGACAAGGCGGGCATGAGCATGTGGGCCAGCAGGTCGGTAACCAGGTCCCAGCGCAGGCGCAAGATGGCTTCGAACAGATAGAACTGGGTGGCGAACGGCAGGCTGAGATTCGGCGAGACCCGCCCCGAGATGTGCAGCACCGGCCACAGCACCCCGAAGAGCAGGATCAGCAGCAGGCCCCACAGGAAATCGGGAATCGACAGCGTGACGCCGTTGAACAGGTCGACGCCGGCTTCCGGGGCGCGGCCGCGTTCGCGCGCCCCGAAGACGGCGGTGGCGCCGCCCAGCGCCACTGCGATGAGCAGGGCCAGCAGCGATAGTTCAAGGGTGGCGGGCAGGCGGTCGAGCACCAGGTCGGAAACCGGCTGGCGCAGGGTGATGGAATTGCCGAAGTCGCCCTGCAGGGCGTTGCCGGCCCAGATGACGAATTGCTGGAACAGGGATTTGTCCAGGCCGTACATGGCCGTAAGCTGGGCGATGTCGGCCTGGGTGGCGCCGGGAGGCAGCATCATGGCGATGGGATTGCCCGGCGCCACGCGTATCAGCACGAACACGACGATGGCCACGCCGATCAGCGTCAGCACCATCGAGATGAGCCTGGCAAGAATGGGTTTCAGCATTGATGCTACGTCGTGTTGCGGCGGGGCGGCGAACTGCTGCGGCCGCCCGGAATATGGATGAAGAAGAGGCCGGCAGGATGGTCTAGGCGGGTTTCATCATGGCCGGCGTGACGTCGCCCGTTGCGGCGGGAGGCACGATGACCTTGTCCGAATGGATGACGGGCATGACGTATTGCAGCAGCGGGATGACGTAGCCCTGTTCCATGATGTAGGCGCTGACGTCCTTCCAGCCCTGGATGCGCTTGGCCTCGTCGGTTTCGCCCCACAGCGGCAGGATTTTTTCGTCGAGATCGTCGGTGTCCCAGACAGAGTGCGGCGAAGGGCCGAACATGGCGTGGCCGGTCGAAGTGGTGGGGTCGCCGATGGCGTTGCCCCAGTTGTAGAAGGCGGCGGGGGCGAGCTGGTCGGCCGCGCGCAGTTCGAAGTGCTTGGCGATTTCGTAGATTTCGATCTCGGCGTTGATGCCGACCTTGCGCCACATGCCCACGATGGCCTGGATCATTTCGTAGTCTTTGGGCTTGTAGCCGCGCGTGGTCTGGATCTTGAAGCGCACGGGCTTGTCGGTGGAGTAGCCCGAGGCGGCCAGCAACTGCTTGGCTTTTTCGGGGTCGTACTCGAACTTGAGGTTGGCATCGTAGGCGTCGTATTCGGGCGCCTCGAGCGTGGACAGCGGCACGCCGTAGCCGCGCAGCAGGCGGTCGATGATGAGCTGCTTGTCGATGGCGTGATGGGCGGCCAGGCGCACGTTCTTGTCTTCCATGGGACCGATGTCGTTCAGGAAGATCATGCCCACGTCGGCCACCGGAAAGGCCTCGCCCTTCAGGCCCGGCTTGGCCTTGAGGCGGTCGTATTCTTCGTAGGGGATCTCGAGCGTGACGTGCGAATTGCCCGACTCGACCTCGGCCACGCGGCTGGCGGCGTCGGGCACGAACTTGATGGTGACCACGTCGTAGGCCGGCTTGCCGCGCCAGTAGTCTTTATTGGCCACCAGGCGCACGTAGGCGCCGCGCTCGTAGTTGTCGATTTTATAGGGGCCGGTGCCGATGGGAGCTTTTTCGAAGCCTTGGGGGCCGACTTTCTCGAAATAGGCCTTGGGCAGCACATAGCCGGTAAGGAAGGCCATCCATTTGAACACGGTGGGTTCGTATTCGAGCACGTCGCCGGTGATGGTGTTGCCGTCGATCTTGTAGTTGCCGAACTTGCCCCAGACGAACTGGCCGGGGTTGCCCGACTTGGGATCAGCGGCGCGTTCGAGCGAGAAGACCACGTCTTCGGGGCCGAAGTCGGAGCCGTCGTGCCATTTGACGCCTTCGCGCACCGTCATGTGGATGTGCTTTTTATCGTCGCTGAAGCCCCATTTCGTGAGCAGGCCGGGCGTGAAGCTTAGGTCGGGCTCCTGCTGGATGTAGCGGTCGAATACCGACAGATAAATAGGTTGAAGCTTGGGATTGACCCCTGAAGACCCGGTGGTGGGATCCCAGTTGGGCACGCCGGTGTTGTACGCGATGACGAGGTTGTCGATGGATTGTGCGAAGGCGGGCGCGCCCAACATGGAAAGCGCGGCCAGGCTGATGCCGGTCTGGATAAACTCGCGTCGGGTCTGGGCCATGATTCTTGTCTCTTGGATGTTGTAGGAGCCGATGCACGGGGCCGTGGGCCGCTTGCATCGTCTCTCATCTTAAGAACAAAAACTTGAAGCTTAAAGTGGTGTTAACCCGGTAAATAAATATGTCGGCCGTCGGCCATGCCGAGGCGCGTCCGCGGCGCTTTTATTTCATCGCTGCCAGCATGGCCTCGGTGATGTGCTTGAGGTTGGCCAGGCCGCCGCCGATCACATACCAGCCGTTGGGATCGACATAGAACACGCGGCCTTCCTTGTAGGCGCGGGTCCGGCTCAGCGAAGGATGCTTGGCCAGCGTGTCCGCGGCCGTCTTCTCGCCGTCGTTGATGGCGCCGCGGTCCAGCACGATGAGCCAATCGGGTTCGGCCTTGGCGATGGCCGCAATCGATTCGGCGCGTGCGGCCTCGGCCGCCTTGGCTTCCGGCGAGCCGGGCTCGGGACGCGGGGCGGCGGGGGCGTTGGGATCCTTGGCCGGCAGCACCGGCTTCAAGCCTGCCAGTTCGTAGGCATAGCCGAAGCGGTCGCCAGGCGCGTGGGCCATGACGTTTCCTTTGATCACGAAAAGAAAGGCGCCCGTCTTGCCTTGATTGGCCGCATGCAGGGCCTGAACGTCGGCATCGATGGCGTCGATCGCCTTTTGGGCCTGGGGCTTCTTCTGGAAGGCATCGGCCAAAGCCAGATTGTTGCGCCGGAAACCGGCCAGAAAGTCGGCCGCATCGTTCTCGAGCACGGCCGTGGGAGCGATTTCTTGAAGCTTGGGCACGGCGTTTCGCGAGCGGCCTCCGGCGAATATGAGTTCCGGCTTCAGCTTTCCGAGGGCGGGGTAGTCGGGTTCGAACAAAGTACCCACCACGGCGGCGTCGGAGAACTTTGCCAGTTCATTCCGGTAGGTGGACTTGGGGACGCCGGCCACGTCGACGCCCAGCGCATTCAGGCTGTCCAGCACCGACAGATCGAAGGTGGCAATGCGCTCGGGCGTTGCCGGAAGCGAGATCGTCCCCTGGTCGTGGACGAGTTCGAAAGCCGTGGCGGGCGCCGCCGCGCAGAAGGAGAGGGCGGCGCACAGGCCGATGAAACGGTTGGAAAGCTTCACGCGTAGTCCTATGTTGAGAATGAAAAAGATTCGCATTATAGGGCGTTTCGGACGCCTTCGCGGTTAACGCCTTGTCAGCGTGCCCAGGCCCGTCTCCTCGTACAGCTCTATGGTGAGGCTTTGCGCCACGCCGCCCGGACCGATGTCGAAAGTGACGGCTGAACGCGAGCCCGCGGGCGCCATTTCGCCGTCGGGCTCGAACACGAAGAGGTTTCCGTCCCAATGCCTCAGCGGAAACACTTTGGGAACGGGGCCCATTGCCAGGACGAGCTCGCCGCCGCGCTCTTCGATGCGCGCGTGCCCATAGTAGTCATTGGCGTAGATGCCAGCGTAGGCATGGACGGGCAGCGCGGGTGTGGGGTCGCCGGGAAAGGGCTTGCCCGCCAGTTCCCCGAAGGGCTGAGTCATATCGGTGAACGCAGCCTCCATGATCCCGATCCAGTCGCGCGTGGCGTGTCCGAACTGCACGAGATCGAGATAGGTCATGCACAGCGCTTCGGCCGCGCCGACGGGCAAGGCGTTGGTAAGCACGACGATGCCGGTGTCGGCGGCGGGCAACAGATAGAAGCTGGTGCCGGCGCCCATCAGGAACGCGCCGGAGTGCCCGAATTGAGCATGCCCCGCTGCCGAGGTGGATATGTTGAAGCCGTATCCATAGTAGCCGGCGGATTGCTCCTCGGAAGGCGGCGAGATCATGGCCTGCGGACTGAGGGCCGGCATCAGGGCGTTCTTGGGAATCAACTGCCTTCCCTCATATTTCCCCTCGCGCAGCACCATGTTCATCCATTGCGCCATGTCCAGCACGTTGGAGCTGACGCCGCCTGCCGGCGTCTGGGCGTCGGGCTGGCGTATCGGCCCGGGCCGGAAGCCTTCTTCGGCGCGGATGTGGGGATGGGCGCGGTTGGCGCGGGCCATGAAGTCGGCGTAGCGTGAGCTGGTGGCGGCCATGCCCAGCGGACCGTAGATCGCTTCCCGGGAGAGGTCCTCCCACTCGGCGCCGGCGGCCGTTGCCACGGCCTGGGCCGCGGTCGTAATGCCGAAGTTGGTATAGGCATAGCGGCTGCGCAACGGCGCCGAGGGCAGAAAGCGCAGGCGTTCCATGGTTTCCAGCCGCGTATAGCCCAATTCCTCCAGGTCGTCGCCCGCATGGTCGGGCAGGCCGGACTGATGCGAGTAGAGGTCGCCCACGGCCAACTGGGCGGTGGCCCCGGGGTCGTTCAGCGCGAACCAGGGCAGATCGCGAGCCACCCGCGTATCCCAGGATACGATGCCCTTGCCCACCTGTGTCGCGACGACGGTGGCGCCGATCGATTTGGATACCGATGCAAGCTGGAACACGGTTTCAGGATCGACGGGAGCCGGTTCGCCCAGCTTGCGCACCCCGAAGCCCTTGGCATAGACGGTTTTCCCCTGGTGCACGACCGCCACCGCCAGGCCGGGTATGCCTGAGCGTTCGAGGACTTCCGCGGCGAGACCATCCAGTTGGGCGACCGCCGCCGTTACCCGGGCGGGCGGAATTTCAGTCTGCGACGAGGATCCGCCGCCGCAAGAGGCCAGCGCCATGGCGGCCGCGGATGAGAGAAGAACGCGATAAAGCCTGGATGAGCGCATGCCGCCTCCGTAGGGTCGTCATGCGACCGGTCGGCCGGACGCCGCGTGCGCGCATGAGTCGTCATGTTGATTGTTGTTACGACTGCTTCGGCGGCATTTTACCGTTTGCCGGTTTTTTCGTGAGTGGTTCAGCTATGCTTTACAGCCGTCGCGATTGCGCCTGAACCGCCCGCCGACGTCGTGCGACAGCCCGGCGAAGGCCACTATCCAGGCCGCCATCGCCGCATACAGGAAGCAGATGGGCAATAGATGCAGAAAACCGAGTTCCAGCCTTTGAATCAGGCTATGGGTGCTGGCGGCATACATGCCGAATGGAAACACCACGCCCCAGTACAGCGGGTCGTAGCGGACGGGGAAACGCATGTAGACATGCCGCCAGAAGCCCAGCACCAGAAGCAGGGGGATCCACCAGGTGCCCGCCGCCCAGAAGAGCAGGGTAAGCCCTTTTATGAACGGCAGGATGGAGGCAAGAAAGGGCGATGCCGCGGCATTGGCGATAAGTTGCGTTCCCGCCAGCGTCGAGATGGCCATGGCGCCCATGTTGATCCAGTACGAGGGCGACAGATCGGCGGGCGAAAAGCGCAGGAACAGATAGCGGAAGAAGATCAGCGCCATGATCAGCCCATACAGCATGCCGCCGCTCAGCCACATCGACAAGGCGATGAAGTCCAGCAGCGCCGCGCCGATAGGCCCGCCATGGCCGGCCAGGGCGCCGCCCAGCACCGCGATAGACTGCGTCGCCACGACCGCCAGCAGCCAGCTTCCGCTCAGGCCGCGGTCCAGTCCGGGCTTGTCGGCGCGTACCGTCAGCGCGGCGAAAATCGCGTAGATCAGGACGATCCACAGCGCGGCGGCCAATCCCCATAGCAGCCACCCTACGCGGTAGCTGCCGCCCAGCGCCACGAACTGCGCGCCCAGGATGCCGCTGCCGGCCACCATGGTGAAGTATCCGGGCGCCCGCACATGGTCGCCCATATCGCGCAAGAAATGCCGGGGATACCGCACAAGGCGCAGCAGCGTCAGCGCCCACAACACGGCAAAGAAGAAGATGTTCAGCGTGAACAGCAGTTGCGCCACGCGGGGCAGGGAAAGCATGGCTGCGGCCAGGGACACGATGCCGGTCGCCATGACCAGGCCGAACGAAGCGGGCGACATGGAAGCAAGGCCCCGATCAGGGGCCTGTTGCGGGTTCTTCATTGCGATTGAGCGGCGGACTGCCCATGCCGCCGCCGGTTTTGCTAGGCGACGGCACGGGCGGCCTTGCCGCTAGGGTTCTCTACATCGTCATTGTGCCCTGATAATCGACGATGCCAAAGCTGAAGTCGCAATTGGCGCCGCACAATTCCTGCGCTGTGGCGGGTTTCAATTGCCACCATTGGTCCTGGGGCGTATTTTCGTCTCCGGCATCGAAGCCGATGATTGTACGGCTGATGTCGGGCACCCACTCTTTGTTGATCAGGACGAGTGGATGAAACTTCTGGCCTTGCTTCAGGATGGTCGGGTCGGCTCGGCTGGCGAGCGGGCTGGCGCCGTTGTGCTCAAGGAAGCCGACGACACGATAGGTTTTGGCGCTGGTTTGGTAGTCCTCGTTGTATTCCACCAGCAGCACGCCCGGCAGCCCATTGATGTCTCCGTCCCCGTCCTCGTCGTCGGCAACCGCGAAGATAGGTACGGTATATATCGCGTACCCGGCCGCCATGCGGGGGCTGTCGTCGGGCAGGACGCTGACCAGGACGGGCTCGCCCTGCACGCTGGGCAGCCGGAACCAGCCCTCGCCGGGATGCGCAGCGATGCGCACTTCACCATCCCTGGGGGGCGCGTCGGCATCCAGCGGCTTGATGGCAAGATGCCGGCGGCCGGCCGGGTCGGAGGTATCCCACAGATTGGCGTACTCGAGCGCCGCAAAGTTGGCGTTGTCCAGCCGCGCGTAAGTCATATCCCCCGTCTGAGTAATATTCGCTAGGGAGGGCCGCGGAAGGTTCGGTGTCGCCGCCAGTTCGACATAGCGCCTGACGAGGTTTTTCAGGCCGTCCGGCACATTGAGCGCGGCATGCTTCTTGACGAAGTAATCGCCATATTCGGCCTTTGCGGTGACCAGAGGCATATAGAACGTCAGTCCGCCCGGGGCCCAGATGTCCTTGCCATGCTTGTTGTAGACGACGGCCTCGTTCAGCGCGCTTTGGACGGCATCGGCTTGTTCTTCGGAGACGTCGAGCATGCGCAGCGATATCTGGCCGAAGAAATCATTCACGTCCGCCAGGTCGTACATGCCTCCGAACAACCAGGAGGTCTGGAAGTCGTGCGTCGCGCGGCGGGCGTAGGCCAGGTCCGCCCAGGCATTGAACTGTTGCGTAGCGCTACCGCTGCTCAGCTTGTCCACGATGGTATGTGCCGCGTTGTCCATACTTTCCATCAGGGCTGCGGATTTGCTCAGGTCGGTCAGGGAAAGCGTGGCGAAGTGCTCCTCTGATGTGGCGGTTTTTGCGCTATAGCCGTCGATAATGGCTTTGCCCGAGCTTACGGCGGTGCTGCCGCTGTCATTGACCAGATGGTCGAGATACACCGTCCAGTCCCAGCCGGGACCGGGTTCGACTTCCTGGGACGCCACGAGGTAATTCGCGTAGGAGCTCAGCATGTGGGCGATCTCGGCGCTGGCCATGAGGCAGGCGTCAAATCCGATCAGGTCGAAGGTGGCTCCGGTGGTTTGCTTGGCGCCATCCAGGGCGCTGACAAGCTCGGGCATCGACATGGGTATCTCCGGGGGGAAGTTGCTGTCGCCGCCAAAGCCCCCCAGCGGGCCGCCGCCGTGATTCCACAACACAAGGTGGTAGGACTTGGCCGGGTAGTTGTCCACTCCCCATTCGATGAATTTTTGCAGATTGGCCGGATCAGTCATTTTCTGAGCGCCGACGTCGGCCAGGACCTCCAGGCTGCCCTTGAGGACTTTCTGGCGCTTTACTGTACGCCAGCCCTCTTTGTCGGCGCCGCCGGTTTCAACAATAATGTTGACGTCCTGGCTGGAGCCGACTTTCATCATTTCCTCGAGGTTGCCCGTGGCCTGGTTATCGCCCCCTTCCAGGTTGGAACCTACCACGTAGACCAGCACCGTGGCCCGAGCCTGGTCGTCCTTGGACGAGTCGCCGCTGCCGCCACAGGCCGTCAGCAGCAGCATGAGCGCCAGCAGCGGCGCCAGCATCCAGCGCGACCAGGCACCGGAAGGGTGAAGAGAGGCTGAAATATCCAGACGCATGAGTTCTTGCCTTTTTCAGAAGTTCAACCGCGCAGCCCGGCGCCGCAAAACGGCGCCGCCGGCGAGGCGGAAAATACTCTGTCATATTTTGATAGACTTGGCAAAAACTACTTTGTAACTCTACGGAAGAGAGGCATCCGGACAACAGCGGCCCGAGCGCAATGGCCCGGACCGTCATTCAGGGCGCCCGAGGTCGGCTGCGTGCCGCTGGAATCTTCAGGGAAAAGGACGCGTCAGCGTTTGATCCTGAAACCGTACTGTCCCTTGTGGCCATTGACTGTGATCGCGTCATCGTCGATCACAAAACGCATCAGGTCTTCGCCCACCACCACCGGGCCCGCGTAAGTCTTGCCCACGTTTTCGAGCAGGGCATTGCTTGCCGGCAGATCGAGCTGCTCGCCTGCCAGCCGGACGACCAGATGTGTGAACGCCGCGAGTCTGGGCTTTGCCTGATCGAAGATCCTGCCCGCTTCTTCGGGGGAGGTATGGTGTTCGGCCACCGCTTTGTAGACCGGCTGCTCTTTGATCAGCTCTTCCGAGATATAAGCCACCTCGTGCAGCAGCAGGTCGGCGCCCTTGCCGGCCTGGGCCACTTTCTCGTCGTAAGTCGTGTCGCCGCTGATCACCGCCTTCTTGCCGTCGTATTCGATGACGTAGCCGAAATTGGGCTTGATCAGATCGCCGTGATGAGAGTCGAAAGCGGTGATCTTGACGCCATTGTGTTCATAGCTGAATCCGCCCGCAATATCGTGAGCGTCGATTTCTATGCCTGAAAGCGGTTCCTTTTCATCCGCATGGCGGATGCGGGTGTTTTCCGCAAACGCCATTTCGAGATGCTTGGCCATGGCTTCGGTGCCTTGGGGGCCGTACAGCACCATGGGCGCAGTGCGGCCGCCGTATCCCGTGCCGATCCAGCCCGTCATCCAGAAGTCGGCCAGGCCGTTCAAATGGTCCGAATGAGAGTGGGTGATGAAGCTGGCCGTGATCTTGCGCATGGGAATCCCCAATTGCGACAGCCGGATCGTCACGCCGCGCCCCAGGTCGATCAGATATTTGTCCGACCCCGCCTCGACCAGTATCGACTGGCTGAAGCGCGTAGCGTTGGGAGCGGGGCTGCCGGTACCCAGCAGGGTGATGCTCAAGGGTTCGGTTGCCGCCAGGGGCGGAGCGCCGGCCAGTGCCAGTACGGCAAACGCAGAAACGGCCGCCTTGCGGGCGGCCAGAAACAGATTCGGACAGCGTGTCGGCATTTCTCTACCCTCTTGTGCAATATTCTCTGTGAATTCTACCCTTCTCCGGCAAGGGCGAATCTGCCTGGATACTGCTGCGATGGGAAGTTTCTTTGGCGGGGCGGCCAGACTCGAGAAAGCCGACTGCGAAGAAAAAAGGGCAAATGCTTAGTGAATAA
>Ga0182746_1003734_pt1 | contig 9988 bp, 8 predicted proteins | sample eDN3rd30CBELigOP_FD_128881 | JGI IMG/M metagenome (GOLD analysis project Ga0182746, IMG submission 128881) | Enriched Organic Plus compost microbial communities from Emeryville, California, USA - eDNA 3rd pass 30_C BE-Lig OP (version 2) (version 2) ...
CCCGAGCTCGAGGCCCGGCTTGGTCGCGCGCGCCTCCTCGACCGCGATCCGCACCAGCCGCCCGACGCCGTCGGCGTCGATCGTCTCGAACGGCGAGATCGTGAGGACGCCGTTGTCGAGGTAGGTCGTGAACAGGGTCCGTTCGACGTCGTCGCGCGAGAAACCCCACGTGGTCTGCGTGAGGTCGTTGGTGCCGAACGAGAAGAAGTCGGCCTCGGTCGCGATCCGGTGGGCCGTGAGCGCGGCACGGGGCAGCTCGATCATGGTCCCGACGGGCACGTCGAGGTCGACGCCCGCCAGCTCGGTGACGCCCCGCACGACGGACTCCACCTCGTCGCGGACGATCTGCAGCTCCCGCACCGACCCGACGAGCGGCACCATGACCTCGGGGCGCGGGTCCTTGCCCTCGCGCACGAGTCCGACGGCGGCCTCGACGATCGCCCGGACCTGCATGGCGAACAGCCCGGGCACGAGCAGCCCGAGCCGCACGCCCCGCACCCCGAGCATGGGGTTGGCCTCGTGGAGTCGCTCGAGCGCGGCGAGCTTCCTCTCGTCCGCCGCGAGCTCCTCGTCGCCGAACCCGACGGGCACCCCGTGGTTCCGCCGGTCGTGCGCGACGGCGATCTTCACCGAGAGCGCGGTGTGGTCGGGGAGGAACTCGTGCAGGGGCGGGTCGAGGAGGCGGATCGTCACGGGCAGCCCGTCCATGGCCTCGAGGAGCCCGCGGAAGTCGTCGCGCTGCAGGGGCAGGAGCTGGTCGAGGGCGATGTCGCGCTCGGTGACGTCCTCCGCGAGGACGATCTGCTCGACGAGCGCCCGCCGTTCCCCGAGGAACATGTGCTCGGTCCGGGCCAGCCCGATGCCCTGCGCGCCGAGGCGCCGGGCCCGCGCGGCGTCGTCGGGCACGTCGGCGTTGGCCTCGACCCGCAGGCGCCGGCGCGCGTCGGCGTGCCGGAGCAGCCGGTCGACGGACCGGACGAGGCCCTCGGTCTGCTCGTCGAGGCCGCGGCCCGACCCGTCGGCCCCGAGCGCGGCGTCGAGCCCCTCCTCGAGGTACCGCTCGACCGGCGACGCCACGACGGGGACCGCCCCCCGGAACACCTCGCCGGTCGAGCCGTCGATGCTGATCTCGGCGCCGCGCTGGAGCACGACCGGGTCACGCCCCGCGGCGCGGACGGTCACCGTCCCGGTGTCCTCGTCGACGTCGATCTCCTCCGCCCCCACGACGCACGTCCGGCCCATGCCGCGCGCCACGACGGCCGCGTGCGACGTCTTGCCGCCGCGCGACGTGAGGATGCCCTGCGCGGCGATCATCCCGCCGAGGTCGTCGGGGTTGGTCTCGCGGCGCACGAGGATCACGCGCTCGCCGCGCTCGGCGGCCGCGACGGCGTCCGCGGACCGCAGGACGATCGTCCCGACCGCCGCACCCGGCGACGCGGCCATGCCGGTCGTGAGCGCCCGGGCCGCGGCGCCGTCGTCGGCGGAGCGGTCGAACTGCGGGAACAGCAGGGACGCGAGCTGGTCGCCGGTCACCCGCTGAAGGGCCTCGTCCTCGGTGATGAGCTGCTCGTCGACGAGCTGCGTCGCGATCCGGAACGCCGCGGCGGGGGTCCGCTTGCCGACGCGCGTCTGGAGCATCCACAGGTGCCCGCGCTCGATCGTGAACTCGACGTCGCACAGGTCCCGGTAGTGCGTCTCGAGCCGGCGCATCGCCTGGAGGAGCTGGTGGTGGGACAGCGGGTCGATGCGGTGCAGGTCGTCGAGGGAGAGCGTGTTCCGGATGCCGGCGACGACGTCCTCGCCCTGCGCGTTCTGCAGGTAGTCCCCGTACGCGCCCGGGGCGCCGGTGGCGGGGTCGCGCGTGAACGCCACGCCCGTGCCGCTCGTGTCGCCGAGGTTGCCGAACACCATCGTCACGACGTTCACCGCGGTCCCGAGGTCCTGGGGGATGCGCTCGCGGCGCCGGTACAGGCGGGCGCGGTCGGTGTTCCACGAGTCGAAGACGGCGCGGATCGCGAGGTCGAGCTGCTCGCGCGGGTCCTGGGGGAAGTCGCGCCCGGTGCGCTCCTCGACGATGCCCCGGTACGTGGCGACCAGGGCACGCAGGTCCTCGGCGGTGAGATCGACGTCGGCGACCGGGCCGCCGCCCGACGCGCGCCCGCGGGCGGCCTTGGCGTCGTCGAGGGCCGCGGCGAAGACCTCGGCCGGGATCCCCAGGACGGTCGCGCCGAACATCTGGATCAGGCGCCGGTACGAGTCCCAGGCGAAGCGCTCGTCCGACGCCTCCTCCGCGAGCCCCTGCACCGACTGGTCGTTGAGGCCGACGTTGAGGACGGTCTCCATCATCCCGGGCATCGAGAAGCGCGCCCCCGACCGGACCGAGACGAGGAGCGGGTCGCGCCGGGTGCCGAGCTGCCGCCCGACCTTGTCCTCGAGGTGCCGCAGCGCCGTCGTCACCTGGACCCGGAGCTCGCCCGGCTCGGACCCCTGGGCGAGGTACTCGCGGCACGCCTCGGTCGTGATCGTGAAGCCCGGGGGGACGGGAAGGCCGAGGCGGGTCATCTCCGCGAGGTTCGCGCCCTTGCCGCCGAGCAGGTCGGCCCGGTCCTTGTCGCCCTGCGTGAAGTCGTACACGTACGTCGTCATGGCGGACCTCCGGCCTCGGCACCCCTGGGTGCTTCCAGGCTGGTCTGCGGCCCACGGTCGCGCAAACGCAGCCGACCTGCGCGCTTGGGTCCGCCGCGGGCACGCGAGAGAATCCCCACCATGCCCCTTGCGCCCTCGACGTCCGGCACCGTGCTGGCGGTCTGCCGCGTCCACGCCCTCCTGCCCGACGACGGCGCCGTGGGCGTGACGGCGATCGACAAGCGGCCGGTCGAGGGTCCGGTCCGCGTCCGGACGCTCGGGCTGTTCGCGGACGTCCAGGCCGACCGCGCGCACCACGGCGGCGAGGACCAGGCCGTCTACGCGTACTCGCAGGAGGACGCCGACTGGTGGGCCGCCGAGCTCGGGCACCCCGTCACGCCGGGGCTGTTCGGCGAGAACCTGCGCGTCGACGGCATCCCCGTGAGCCGCGCCCTCGTGGGCGAGCGGTGGCGGGTCGGGACCGCGCTGCTCGAGGTCACGCACGAGCGCAGCCCCTGCGCGACGTTCGCGCGCCGCATGGGGCTGCCGCGCTGGGTCAAGCGGTTCACCGACGCCAACCGGGTCGGCTGCTACCTCCGCGTCCTGGAGACGGGCGACCTGCAGGCCGGCGACGAGGTCGTCGTCGAGCACCGGCCCGACCACGGCGTGACGGTCGCCGACTGGTTCGCGTCCCGCACGACGGCGCACGAGACGCGCGGCGACGTGTCGCGCCGCCTGCTCGCCGCGGAGGCGGAGGGGCAGCTCCGGCTGTCGGACGAGGTGCGCGAGCGCGCGAGGCTCGCGGTCGCCCACCCGTCCTAGGTGTTCTGGTTCATGACGTTGGTGACGTGGCGGCGTAGCCGTGAGGCTGGGGGCCGGTCACCGGCGGCGGTGTGGGCTCGATGGTAGTTGTAGTGGATGTTCCAGACGGTGATCGCTGCGGCGCGTTCGTCTTCGCTGGACCATTCGCGGGCGTAGAGGACCTCTTCGGCCAGGATCCGCTGGTAGCGCTCGACCTTTCCGTTGTGCCGGGGAGTGTAGGGCCGGGTCCGCTGATGACGGGACGCGGTCCCCAGGACGGCGCGCACGAAGTCCTTCGCGCGGTAGTTCGCCCCGTTGTCCGTCACGACGCGCACGACCCGCTCGATGCCGTGGGCGGCGAAGAACGCCCGGGCCCGGTGGTAGAACCCGATCGTGGTCTTCGCTGTCTCGTCGGGTAGGTGCTCGGTGTAGGCCAGACGGGAGTACCCGTCCACGATCGAGTGCAGGTAGATGTACCCGCCCCTGGCGGACTTGGTCCCGTTCTTCTTCGCCGCCCGGGCAGCTTGGTCCTTGGCCCGCTGGGCGGCCTTGTCCTGGTCGGAACCGCGCCCGTGAGCGCGCCACCCGCCCCCGGCGGGGATCCGGCCGACCTTCTTCACGTCCAGGTGGACCATGTGACCGGCGAACCGGGCCACGATCTTCCCGACCTGCCGGTTCGACTCCCCGCCCGGGTCCAGGTCACGGCGCCGGTTGATGCCCAACCGGACGAACCACCGCCCCACCGTGGCCACGGAGATCTGGTGCCCACGGGTGGTCAGCTCGCGTTGGATCTGCCGGGCCGTCCACTTCTTGTCCCGCCGCCAGCACTCGATCAGCTCGACCACCGCGGGCGGGGTCTGGGTCGGGCGGACGAACGGCGCCGAGGACCGGTCCTCCAGCCCGGCACGTCCTTCGTTCTCGAACCTCGCCTTCCACTTGGCCAGGCACGCCCTGGAGATCCCGGCCTCGGCAGCCACATGCGCGACGGGCCGGTTCTGGCACCGTTCGATCAAACGCAGACGACCGGCAGGGGTCAACGGGGCGTTAGCGTGAGACATGAGGGGTAGGTCCTTCACTCGGCAAGACGGTTGGTCGCACTTCCATCCTGCCGCCAGGGACCTACCCCTTCCTCACACCCGGCCCCGCGTCACCAACCTCATGAACCACAACACCTAGGAGGCCGACGCCGTCCGGTCCGACAGTGCCCACGCGGCACCGGCGGCGACGCCCGCGACCGTGAGCACGGACGGCCACGCGCCGATCCGCTTGGCGAGCGGGTGCGACAGCCCGAACGCGCCGACGTAGGTGGCGGCGAGCGCCGCCGTCGTCGCCGGGCCCGACCGCGCGAGCCACTGGCGGCCGGCGAGCACGCCGCCCGCCGCGAGGACGACGCCCGCGAGCGCCCGGACCTTGGTCGCCCGCCCGACGGCGTAGCCCCCGACGAGGGACCCGGCGACGAGGGGAGCGGTGGGGAAGCTGGTAGCCATGCCTTCGACGCTAGCCCCGCTCGATGAGAAATCCCGGGCGGGAGGGTCTGTCCTGGTGTGAGGGTGGGCACACGGCCCGCCCCCGAGCGAAGGAGCCGGACATGGGCAGCACCTACCTGGGCCTCTGGTACGAGTCGAGGGCCGAGGAGGCCGCCGAGCTGTACGTCTCGATCTTCCCGAACTCGCGGATCCTCCAGACCGTGCGCCACGACGAGGCGACCCCCGAGGAGGGGCCGGGCGTCCCGGCGACCCCCGGCTCGGTGTTCTTCGTCGACTTCGAGATCGACGGGCTGCACGTGCAGGCGCTCAACGGCGGCCCGATGTTCCCGCACACCGAGGCCGCGTCGATCGTCGTGGACTGCGACGACCAGGCGCAGGTCGACGAGTACTGGGAGAAGCTGACCGCCGACGGCGGCGAGCCGGGCCCGTGCGGCTGGCTCAAGGACAAGTTCGGGCTGAGCTGGCAGATCGTGCCGAAGCGGATGGGCGAGATCCTGTCCGACCCGGACCGCGTCGCGGCCGGTCGGGCGTTCGACGCGATGATGAAGATGGGCAAGCTCGACGTCGCGGCGCTCGAGGCCGCGTTCCGCGGCGAGCAGGGCTAGCGCCGGCGGCTGCGCTCGACGCCGGGCAGGGCCGGCTCAGGCCGGCCGCGCCCGCAGCCCGTCGAGCAGCAGCCGCACCATGGGGTTCGGCGAGCCGTCGGCCGACGGCGCGCGGTGGCTCAGGTCGCCCATGGCCTGCAGCAGGACGAGCGGGTCGACGTCGGCCCGGATCTCGCCGGCGGCGGCCGCCGCGTCGAGCAGGGACCCGAGGGCGGGGCCCAGCTTGTCGCCGAGGTAGGCGGGCAGCGCGTCGAACGCCGGGTCGCCCGAGCGCAGGGCGGCCGAGAGCCCCTGCTTCGTGGCTACGAACCGGGTGAACCGTTCGACCCAGCGGTCGAGCGCCTCCCGGGGCGGGAGCTCGCGGAGCAGGTCCGCCGCGGCCGCCGCGGTCGCGTCGATCTCGGTGGTGAACACGCCCACCACCAGGTCGGCCCGCGTCGGGAAGCGCCGGTACAGCGTGCCGACGCCGACGCCCGCCTCGGCCGCGATCTCGCGCGCGGGAGCGTCGACGCCGGAGCGCGCGAACACCGTGCGCGCGGCCGCCAGCAGGGCGTCGGCGTTCTTGCGCGCGTCGGCGCGGACGGGGCGCGGGCTCTCGGTGGACGACGACGGCACAGCGGGACCTCCCTGTTGCGTAACCGGAACGTGGTTCCGTATAGTCGTGAGCGGAACAACGTTCCACATCGATCCTACGGGAGGTCTCCATGCAGTACCGCACCCTCGGACGCACCGGCATCAAGGTCACGCCCTACGCGCTCGGCGCGATGATGCTCGGCTCCTTCGGCAACCCCGACCGGAAGGAGGGCGTCCGGATCATCCACCGCGCCCTCGACGCCGGGATCAACGTCGTCGACACCGCGGACCGCTACGGCGACTCCGAGGAGGTCGTCGGCGAGGCGCTCCAGGGCCGCCGCGACCAGGTGGTCCTCGCGACCAAGTTCCACGGCCCGGTCGACGACGACGTGAACCACCGCGGCGCGTCCCGCCGCTGGATCATGGAGGCCGTCGAGCGGTCGCTGCGCAACCTCCGCACCGACTACATCGACCTCTACCAGCTGCACCGGCCCGACCCGGACACCGACATCGACGAGACCCTCTCCGCGCTCACCGACCTCGTCCGGCAGGGCAAGGTCCGCGCGATCGGGTCCTCCTCGATGCGCGGCTCGGAGATCGTCGAGGCGCAGTGGACGTCCGAGCGGCGGGGCTTCGAGCGCTTCCGCACCGAGCAGCCGAACTACTCGATCCTCGACCGCGAGATCGAGCGCGAGATCCTCCCCGTCGCGCAGCGCTACGGCATGGGGACCCTCGTCTACAGCCCGCTCGCGGGCGGCGCGCTGACCGGCCGGTACCGCGCCGGCCAGGCCAACGAGAACTTCCGCGCGAGCACGGGCATGCACCACTTCCGCGACGAGCGGCGCCTCCAGGCGATCGAGAAGCTCGTCGCCCTGTCCGACGAGGTCGGCATCCGGCTGCCGCACCTCGCGATGGCCTTCACGATCGCGCACCCCGGCGTCACCGCGGCGCTCATCGGCCCGCGCACCATGGAGCAGCTCGAGGACACGCTCGCGGGCGCCGACGTCGCCCTGTCGGACGAGGTCCTGGACCGCATCGACGAGATCGTCCCGCCGGGCGAGAGCATCGGCGCGCTGGACATGGTCTACCGCGGGCCGGAGGTCGCGGACGCGGCCCTGCGCCGTCGTCCGGGCAGCGAGCGCGCCGCGCGCTAGGGCCGCAACCGGGCCCTCGCGTCCGCAACCAGGTCCCGGGTTCGCAGAACGCCGACGGTCCCCCTGTCGCCCCGCAGGGGGACCGTGCGGGTCCCGGGACGGGCGTGCGGCGCGCCGCTCAGCGGAGCCGGATCAGCCCGGCGTCCGTCGGGGTGAACCCGCAGGCGTCGAAGTAGAACGCGCGCAGGTGCGGGTCGAAGTCCACGTGCAGCCACTCGCAGCCGGCGGCGGCGGCCTGCTCGCGCGCGACCTCGATCAGCCGGGTGCCGACGCCCTGGCGGCGGGCACGGGACGCGACCGCGGTGTCCTCGACGAAGGCGTGGACGGAGCCGTCGCCCACGACGTTGACGAAGCCGACGAGCCCGTCCGCGTCACGTGCGACGACCCAGCCGAGGCTGTGGCGCTCCAGCTGGTCGTGCCAGGCGTCGTCGAGGACGCGGTGCTCGAAGGCCTCGGCGTGGAGCGCGTTGAGCTCGTCGTCGTCGAACGGTCCCCGCCACGTGTAGCGCACCGCCCCCTCGTCGTCGGGCAGCGCTCGGTCGGCGCTGCGGGCGGCTCGGGCCTCCTCGGGAGCGGTCGGCCCGGACGCCTCCCGGACCCGCCCGAGCCATTCCGCCACCGCCGCGTTCGCCTGGTCGGGCTGCTCCAGGAGCACGTTGTGCCCGGCCCGGTCGAGCACCACGAGGCTCGCGTGCGGGTAGTGCTCGAGGCGGTCCCACGCGTCCGCGTACCCGACGACGTCGTCCTGGCGCCCGCACAGGAACAGCGCGGGCCCGGTGAACGGGGGCGCGGCGTCCTCCGGCTCGACGGCGAACGCGTAGTGCTCGCCGAGCCGCGCGAGACCCTCGGTGTCGACCGTGAGCACGCCCGGGTGGACGAACCGCTCGTACGACGCCAACCCCTCGCGCGACTGCATGACCGCGATCCCCGCGTAGCCCTCGGCGACCGCCGGGTCGACGCCGTCGAGCAGGCCCGGCTCCTCGTGCAGGACGGTCCGCGGGGGCGCGGTGCGGTCGGCGTGCGTCGCGACGAAGACGCCCGCGATCGTCGCGAGCCCCAGCACCTGGCCGGGCAGCTCGGCCACGAGCCGCCGGGCGATCATCGCGCCGTAGGAGTTGCCGACCAGGGCGAACGGCTCGTCGCCGAGGCGCTCGCGGACCTCGGCCAGCACCGCGGCCGCCATGTCGTCGCTCGACGCGACGTCCCCGACGGGAGACCGGCCCATGCCCGGCAGGTCGACGTAGAGCCGGCGCCAGGCGCCCGACTCCTCGAAGACGGGCTCGAGCGGCAGCAGGATCCGGTGGTCGACCCCGGCCCCGTGGATCAGCACGACCGGCGTGCCGGTCCCTCGCTCCTCGACGTGCACGCGACGACCGTAGCCCGCCCCGGTGACGGCGTCAGAGGGGCGCGGTCGACCGGTGGGGGAGGACGGCCGCCGGGCGTGGCGCGCCGATGCGCACGTGCACGCCCGGGGAGAAGTGGACGACGGCGTCTCCCACCGGGTCCGGGAGGCCGGCACGCGCGAACAGGTCGGTCCTCAGGCTGACCAGGCGCGCCTGGTGCAGCGGCCACGGCTCGTGCTCGACCGGGATCCGCCAGACGGCGCCCGCGTGCCGGGTGAACGCGGCCCAGCGTCCGGTGAGCGAGGCGACCAGGCCGTCGGGCGCCAGGGAGGCGCCGACCTCGACCTCCCCGCGCGTCCCGGCCGCCGCGTAGGTCGCCTGGCCGGCGGTGGCGCCGGCCACGCCCGGGACGTACCCGTACGGCAGCCCGAGCCCCGCCCGGAACAGGGCGACGACCGCGCGTCGAGCGCAGTGGACCCGGAGGAAGAGCACCCCGTCGTGCCGCGCGTCGGCGACGTAGGTGCGGAGGTTGATCTCGACGAACGTCGACCACCGAGGAACGGGCGGGACCCCCGGGACCCGGAGGCCGCCCAGGACGAAGGGCGTCAGCCCGACCCAGGCGTCGCCGTCGAGCACCTGGAGGGCCAGGCCGCGGGGCACGAACGGCCAGAGCACCTCCGCCGGGTACCGCCAGTGCACGAACGTGAGGTGCTCCCAGCGCTGCAGGCTCAGCGCCGGTCGCACCCGCGCGTCGGGGAGCTGGCCGCTCACCCTCACAGCGTCTGCCTCGCGCACCCGGCTCGCACGGCCGGAGCGCTCAGGTGGTGTGCGCCCCGCAGGCTTGTAGCGTGAGAGACAGGTCGTGAAAGTGGCCGCCCCGGGACGGGGCGGCCGACACGCGCCTCGTCCTCCCTCTCACACCGGCCGCCGGGGCCGCGGATCGCCGTCCGCGCTGTCCGTCCGGGGCTCGGGGACGGAGTTGACATGAGTGAGACGTATCCATCGACGGGCGGCACGGGCCTCGCACGCGGGACCCAGCCGGACGCCGACGACCAGGGCGGCGGGCTGGCTGCCGCCAAGGACGCGTCCTCGGAGGTCCTGGGCGAGGCCCAGGACCGCGCCGCCGACGTCGTCGGCGAGACCAAGGAGCAGGCGCGCAGCCTCCTCGACCAGACGAAGTCGGAGCTCACGGACCAGGCGGCGCAGCAGCAGCGGAGCCTCGCCGGCAACCTGCGGTCCGTCGGCGACGAGCTCTCGCGGATGTCGTCCGCCACGGAGGACCCCGGCTACGCCACCGACCTGGTGAGCCGGGCGGCGGGCGCGGTGAGCGGCGCCGCCGACTGGCTCGACGACCGCGAGCCGGGTGACGTGCTCGGGGAGCTGAGCGACTTCGCCCGCCG
>Ga0182746_1003736_pt1 | contig 9985 bp, 11 predicted proteins | sample eDN3rd30CBELigOP_FD_128881 | JGI IMG/M metagenome (GOLD analysis project Ga0182746, IMG submission 128881) | Enriched Organic Plus compost microbial communities from Emeryville, California, USA - eDNA 3rd pass 30_C BE-Lig OP (version 2) (version 2) ...
ACTCCACCGGCGTAGCCGGCGAACTTGCTGACGGTGGCCAGTAGGTCTGCCTCGTCGGCGGCGGACTTCCCCGAAAGCTGCGCGGTCAGCGGATCGGCACCGAGGTCGATCGACAGTCGCGAGCGCTGGTCTTCGTCAAGGTCGTTCAGCAGCGGCAAGACCGCTTCGGCGATACCGGCCAGGTTGTGCTCGGTGCTTGCGACACCGTCGAAGATCACCGGCACCAGGTCCAGGAACACGCCGTCCAGCAGACGGTCCAGCTCATTCAGCGAGATGCCGTCCTCGCCACCGACCCGCAGGTGCAGCGCGCTGGCGCCCTCGGTCAACGCCACCAGCACCGCTCCGTTGACCGTCCCGACATCGGTACCCGGAACGGCCGGGAAGCTCTCGACGACCCGCCAACCGGACTTCACGTCGCGAAGAGCATCGCCGCCTCGGACGAAGGGCCACTGCCCCGGCAGTGCGGACTCGGGCTTTGCGTCCAGGGTCGTATAGAGCGGCCGGATGGCGAAACCCTCGTATGTCTGCGAATCCAGTAGGCGCTCGGGCTCAGCCGGCAGATCGGCCACATCCCGCCGGTTGCTCTTGGCCAGCACCCCGGCCACCGCCGTCCGCCACTGCCCACGGTCCGCCTCGACCGCGCTAGTCCCCTGTAACGACACCCGCATCTCCTGTTATCGCAGCGTGTGACCTACCCACTTGGCTCTCAGGCTAAATGATCGCCATCACGGCGCTGACCGCTGGTGGGCGGACTCGCGGTTACACCCAACGGTGTCAGGCGCCGCCTGCCCGTACTGTTGGAAGACGTGAAACCCGTCGTCAGAACCCTGCGCGTGCTGCGCGCCGCGGTGATCTCGACGGTTTCCCAGCTTCCGCCTCGACGGATAGCGGGCCTGTTGGCCGGCATTGTGATTCTTGTCGCAGTCGCTGTGCTCGTTCCGTTGCCGACCGCGATGCAAATGCGGGACTGGGCCACCTCGGTCGGTCCATGGTTCCCACTGGCCTTTCTGGGCGCCCACATCGTCGTCACGGTCTTCCCTTTCCCTCGCACCGCATTCACCCTGGCCGCCGGGCTGCTGTTCGGGCCGGTGCTCGGCGTGGCGATCGCCGTGGTCGCCAGTGCCGTGAGTGCGGTGCTCGCGCTGTTCTTGATCCGCGCGGCCGGTTGGCAACTCAACCGGTTGGTTCCCCATCCCCGGATCGACTCGCTCGATGCCCGACTGCGCCAGCGAGGCTGGCCGGTGGTGCTGTCGATGCGGTTGATCCCCGCGGTGCCGTTTTCGGTACTGAACTACGCCGCAGGCGCCTCTGCCGTCCGGGTCATGCCTTACACGCTGGCGACGCTGGTCGGCCTGTTCCCCGGCACGGCGGCGGTCGTCGTTCTGGGCGACGCGTTGACCGGGAACATCAGCCCGGCGCTGGTCCTGGTCTCTTTGAGTACGGCGGCGCTGGGCGTGGCCGGCCTGATCTACGAATGGCGCCTGCACCACCGTGACCGCGTTCGCCTGCCGGACGACACGGCGCCGGAGGAACCCGTTTCCCACACCCAGCAGTGAAAGAGACTAGAGGAGACAGCATGGCCCTGCCCGATCTCGGCGCCCGACTCCTACGTAACCGTCGACTGGTGCGCGCCCCGATCTGGCTTTACCGAATTCGGGCCGGGGCGCTGTTCGGCTCGAGGATCTTGATGCTCGAGCACATCGGTCGCACGTCCGGCGCACATCGCTACGTCGTGCTCGAAGTCGTCGGCCGGCCGAGCCCGGACTCGATCGTCGTGGCCTCGGGGTTCGGCGACAAGGCGCAATGGTTCCGCAATGTTGTGGCCAATCCGCGGGTCCGGGTGTGGCTCGGCAGCCACCGGCCTGTTCCCGCGGTCGCCCGCGTGCTCGATCAGCAGGCCGTCGACCAGGTGCTGGCCGATTACCGGGCTCAGCATCCGAAGACCTGGGACCAGTTCAAGCTCGTGCTGGAAGAGACGCTCGGCCAACCGATCACCGACACCGGCGCACCGCTGCCCATGGTGGAACTACGGTTACAGACTTTGCGGTGACAGGGGCTCAGCGGTCGTCCGGATGACCGGGTGGAGGTTGGATCCGCACCTGACGCCGGGTGGGCCGGTGCGCGACGATGATGCCCACGGTGACGCACGCCTGTACGCCTGGGGTCGGTGACGGGTCGCCGATCCAATCACGTTGTCCCGCATCGTCGAACAGCGCCACCGCGTTGGCTCCCGCACCGGTGCTGAAGCGGGTCTGATAACGGACCCCGCCGTGACGCCCGGTGGCGAGGAAAGCCGCGGCCCACGCCTGCGGCAACTCATAGTCCGGGCAGGTACTGATCTCGCGCGTCAGTCCGACGAAGGAAGAAGCCCGCACCGAGCAGGTGTTGGCCAACCATCGCGCCGACGGCACCCGCACCCTCGACACCACGGTGCGCGCCGCGGCCTCGAAGGTGACCACCCCCTGGCGAACCAGATCGTGGCCGAAGCGCTCCCGTAATGCCGCCATGACATCGGTTGCCAGATAACAGGTTCCGTTCGGCGGCAGGAGGTCGAAGCGGCCGCTCAGGTCAGAAGAGAACCACCACGGCGACTTTCCCACGGTGTGCGCCCGGTACAACAGATGGTCGGTACGCAGCCGGGACCGCGGGAACCCGGAGACATCCGGCGGCGAACCCAACGCGGGCCGTTGACGGCTCACGCGCTCCAACTCGCCGCGGTTTGTCGCGCCATGGCTATCACCCGTTGCGGATCTCCGCCGTGACGCAGCCAATCGGCTGGGCAGGACCCGTCGAGGTGCTCACTGGGCGCGCGCATCCACAACGCCGCCATCCACGGATCGACGGTGCCCGAGGCCAGCACCGTCAGCACGTCGCGCAGGGCGGGGATGGTGGCACCGCTGTCGAGAAACTGCCATGTCGGGTACACGACCCCGCCGTCGTCGAGCGGACAGGCCAGGATCGCGTACCGCGCCACCTTCTGGTGCAGGGCCTGACGGGTCACGCCGAGCCAGCGGGTCAACCCGGTCGTGTCGTAGAACGGTCCGGTGACCTCGTCGTACACGTGCCCCAGCGGCAACGCCGCCACCATGGCCTCGGCGATCTGCTCCGGGTCGCCGAACGCCTCGGGACCCAGGCTCGCCTCATCGGCCCGACGTAGCCGTTCGTGGACCTTACGGCTCACCGACCGCATGATCTGACGCTCGAACAGTGCGAGATCGGTCATCACGGCCTCCCCAAGGCGTCAAGTACGTCAAGTCTACTGCGTCAAGGAGGTCAAGTGCCGAACGCGCCTGTCACCACTATGGTGCTCGGTGCGCGCCGCCTTCCAGTTCAGTCGGGAAAGCACCCGGCTGCACTCCCAGCGACTGCTGCGCCGACGGGGCACCCAGCGGCGGCGTCGTGGCTCTGGCCTCGGCCTCGGCCTTGGCCACGGCCTGTGCGATCGCCGGATCGGTGTCGGTGGAGAACCACTCGGCGACTTCGTCGCTGTCGTCTTCGGGCTTGGGCAGATTCTCCTCGACCGGAGACGGTGTGTAGCGGAATACGCCGTCCTCCCCCGGCGCACCCAGCAGCTTGGTGAAACCTTGCAGGGCCGAACCGAAATCGCTGGGTACCAGCCACACCTTGTTGGCCTCGCCCTTTGCCATCTGCGGCAACGTCTGCAGATATTGGTAGGCCAGCATCTCCGGTGTCGGCCGGCCTGCCTTGATCGCAGCGAAGGTCTTCTCGATGGCCTTGGCCTGTCCCTGAGCCTGCAGGTACTGGGCGGCACGTTCACCCTGAGCGCGCAACATCCGCGACTGCCGGTCGGCCTCGGCGGCCAGGATCGCGGCCTGCTTGGCACCCTCGGCGGCCAGGATCTGGGACTGCTTCTGACCTTCGGCCTGTTTGATCGAGGATTCGCGGACACCCTCTGCGGTGAGGATCATCGCTCGCTTGTCGCGGTCGGCCTTCATCTGCTTTTCCATCGACTCCTGGATCGACGGCGGCGGATCGATGCTGCGCAGTTCGACGCGCGCGACCCGCAGCCCCCAGCGGCCGGTGGCCTCGTCCAGCACACCACGCAGCTGGGCGTTGATCGAGTCGCGCGAAGTGAGCGTCTGTTCCAGGGTCATCCCGCCGACGACGTTGCGCAGCGTGGTGGTGGTCAGCTGTTCCACACCGACGATGTAGTTGCTGATCTGGTACACCGCGGCCTGCGGGTTGGTGACCTGGAAGTAGACCACGGTGTCGATGTTCAGCGTCAGGTTGTCCTCGGTGATCACCGGCTGCGGCGGGAAGGAGACCACCCGCTCACGCAGGTCCACCCGGGCCCGGATCCGATCGATGAACGGAACCAGCAGCGTCAGCTGTCCGCTGACCGTGCGGCTGTAGCGGCCCAACCTCTCGATCACCGCTGCCTCGGCCTGCGGAATGAGCGCAACTGATTTCGCCACGATGATGATCGCGAAGACCACCAGTACGAGCAGCAAGATCAGCCCGGCTACGGCACCTTCCATGGTGAATCCCTCCCTGAGGTCCTACGTCGTTTGCAGAGCACTAAATCGTCTTGAAGACCACTGCCGTGGCGCCGTCGATCCTGACAACGGTCACGTGATCGCCTGGTTCGTAGACGTCGTTGTCGTCGAGCGGCCGCGCCGTCCAGACCTCTCCGTCGAGCTTCACCTGCCCTTCGTGCTGGGCCACCCGGTCCAAGACCAGCGCAGATTTGCCTTCGAGCGCCTTGACGGGCTCGGGAAGCCCCTTCCCGGCCTCGAAACGGCGTCGCAACGCCGGCCGGACCAGAACCAGCAAAAGCACCGACACCACGAGAAACACCAGACCGTCACCCCAGACCGGCAGGTCGAACAGCCAACTCGATCCGGTCGCCGCCAGTGCCCCGCCGGCCAGCATGAGCAGGAACATGTCACCGGTCAGCGCCTCTGCCCCGGCAAGCCCCAGCGCCAGGATGAGCCAGATCAGCGGAAGTGGCATACGCACACCCTAGCGAATCCGACCTCATCGGCGACCGGCAATTACACTGCCAAGATCATGTGGTGTCCAAGTGCGACTCTTTCGATGTGGGCCAACGCCTGGCTCGCCGGCGCGGCCGCGCCCGACGACGTCCTCGATGCGTTATCCCAATGGGCACCAATGCATTCTGTGACGGCCTACGACTCGCAGGCGGCGGTCCGTACCGGACTGCCCTGGCCGGAACTTGAGGACTCGGGTTCGGTGTCGTTGCTGCAGACCCTGCGCACCGCCGTCGGCAGGTCCGGCACCCGGCCCTCGATCAGGGTCGCCCTTCCGGTGCCCGGCGACGTGCGCGGCCTGCCCGCGGGCTCCCAGTTCCAGCGCGATGCGCTGGCCGTGGGCGAAGCGGTCCTGGTGACCCACGACGAGCTCGACGGCGTCGGCTTGGTACCGGAGTTCGAGTATTTCGAATTCGACGACGTGGAAACCGAATCCACCTTCGAGCCCGAACCGCGTGCGCTGTCGTGGACCGTGTACTCACTGCCCGTCCTGCCGCCGCCTCAGCACTTCGATCTCGGCGAAGCTGAGTACGAGTTGCGTTCAGCGGTGCGCTCGGCCGCCGACACCTTGGTGGCACTGCGGGCCGGGGTCGGTGTCGACATCGACGATCCGCGCGGCATGGTGGAAGACATCCTCGACGCCGGCCGGATTCACCGCATCCCTGACCACGCACCGACCCGGGCAGTGCGGGTGCTGGAGAACGCGGCGCACGTCGAAGCGATCATCACGGTGAGTTCCGGGCTGATGCCGATCGGCCTGCAGAGTTCCTCCGAGGTACAGATCGCAGGCGACGCCATGCGCCCGTTGGCCCAGGTGGTGCGCTCGGCGCGGTTGGCCGCACTCGAAGCGGTCCTGCAATCCGCCTGGCGCGACTAGCTTTTCATCGGGCCGAGTGGTCAGGACCGGGTAATGCAGCAGTCCTGCGCGCACGGCGCGCCGTTGACGCTGCATCCGTAGCCGGCGACGGGGTCGGGACCGGCGACGCGCAGCGGCGCGGTACCGGTGCGCAGCTCCTCGATCAACCCGGCGGCCAACCGGGCGAAACGCGGGTCCGCATTCGGCGTGCCGGCTCGGGCGAAGGCGATTCCGGCCGCTTCGGCCTGCAACCGAAGTTCGTGGTCGAGATCCCACACCACCTCGATGTGGTCGGCGACGAATCCGATCGGGCAGACGATGACCGCCCGGGTTCCCTTCTGCCCCAGCGTCGCCAGGTGATCGGCCACGTCGGGTTCCAGCCACGGTATGCGGGGCGGCCCCGACCGCGACTGCCATACCTGGTCGTAGTCGTCATATCCCGCTGCGGCGGCGACCAGGCGCGTGGCGTAGGCGACCTGGCGACTGTAGATCCGCGGGCCGTGGCGCTCGTCGGCGGCGATGGGCACCGAGTGTGCGGTGAATACCAGTCTGGCCTCGTCACGCAGCTCGGGCGGCAGCGTTTCGGCCGCCGCTGCGATCGACTCGGCGAACATCTCCACCAACAGCGGATGATCGAAGTACTGGCGCAGCTTGACCAGCTCGGGCGCGTCAGGTCCGGCCGCAGCCCGCGCCCGGACGATGTCCTCGACGTACTGGGCGCAGCTGGAATATCCACCCCACGCCGATGTGGTGAAAACTGCCGCGCGACGAATGCCGTTGTCGCGCATCTCCGCAACCGTGTCCTCGACATACGGTTCCCAGTTCCGGTTGCCGAAGTACACCGGCAGATCGGGCAACTGCAGCCGCAACTGCTCGATGAGTGCGCGGTTGATGCCGTTGATCGGCGACACACCACCGAAATGCAGGTAGTGCTCGGCCACCTCGGCCAGCCGCTCCGCCGGGATGCCGCGCCCTCGGGTGACGTTCTCCAGGAAGGGCATCACCTGCTCGGGGCCCTCCGGGCCTCCGAACGACAACAGCAGGACCGCGTCGAACTCGTTCAACTCACGTCCCCTCTACGGACGAAACCGCGTTCCGGCGCAGAATGTGCGTGTGCACCCCTGCCGGAACGCGGTTTCGGTGGAAAACAAGTCAGAGCAACTGGGTGCTGGCGCCGCCGTCGGCGTAGATGATGGTGCCTGTGGTGGCGGGCATCCAGTCGGACAGCAACGCACACACAGTCTTGGCGACCGGCGTCGGATCCTTCATGTTCCAGCCGATCGGCGCACGCTGATCCCAGCCCTCTTCCAGGAGCTGCATCTGCTTGCCCGCCTCGTCACCCAGTGCGCCGCCGACGATGGCGCTCATGGCGAGAGTCCGGATCGGCCCGGCGGCAACGAGATTCGAACGGACACCGGCCGCGCCGGCCTCGCGAGCCACGAACCGGTTGACCGACTCGAGAGCGCTCTTGGCCACCGTCATCCAGTTGTATGCCGGCATGGCGCGGGTCGGATCGAAGTCCATGCCGACGATGCTGCCGCCTTCGTTCATGATCGGCAGCGTGGCCTTGGCCAGCGAGGCGTAGGAGTAGGCCGAGATGTGGATGCCCTTGGCGACATCGGCGTACGGGGCGTCGAAGAAGGGGTTCACCCCCATGCCCGTCTGCGGCATGAAGCCGATGGAGTGGACCACGCCGTCGAGCTTGTTGCCCTCGCCGATGGCGCCCGAGATCCGGTCGGCCAGGCTCGCCAGGTGCTCCTCGTTCTGCACGTCGAGTTCCAGCAGCGGCGCCGGCTTGGGCAACCGGTCGGCGATGCGCTGGATCAGCTTCATCCGGTCGAATCCAGTGAGCACCAGCTCAGCCCCGGCTTCCTGGGCCACCTTCGCGATGTGGAATGCGATCGACGAGTCCGTGATGATCCCGGTGACGAGGATGCGCTTGCCTTCGAGCAAACCTGCCATTAGTGCGACTCCTTCTTGAAAGCTTCAGTAGTCCAATATCTTTGGGGCGGCCGACCGGTGGGTCAGTGCCCCATGCCCATGCCGCCGTCGACGGGGATCACCGCGCCGGCGATGTAGCTCGCGTCCTCGGATGCCAGGAAGCTCACCGCGCCGGCGACCTCCTCGGCGGTGCCGACCCGCTTCGCGGGGATGAAGTCCAGGGCGCCCGCCTGAATCCGCTCGTCCAGCGCGCGGGTCATCTCGGTGTCGATGTAGCCCGGGGCCACCACGTTGGCGGTGACGCCGGCCTTGGACAGCTCGCGCGAGATCGAGCGCGCCATGCCGATCAGGCCGGCCTTGGCGGCCGCGTAATTGGCCTGATTGCCGATCCCCCACATGCCCGAGACCGAGCCGATGAAGATGATCCGGCCGAAACGCTTGCGCTGCATGCTGCGCGACGCCCGCTGTGCCACCCGGAAGGCGCCGGTCAGGTTGGCGTTGATGACGTTCTCGAACCGCTCTTCGGTCATCCGCATCAGGAACGCGTCCTGCGAGATACCGGCATTGGACACCAGCACCTCGACCGACCCCTGGTGCTCTTCGACCTCTTTGAACGCACGGTCGACGGCCTCGTTGTCGGTGACATCACACACGACGCCGAACAGACCTTCCGGCGCCCCGGATCCGCGGTGCGTCACGGCGACCTTGTGTCCGTCGGCGGCCAGTCGCTGCGCGATCGCCAGGCCGATTCCCCGGTTTCCACCGGTGACCAGCACGGAACGGGGAACGAATGCCGGGCGGCCGCCGGCTTCTGGGGCGGCGCCTTCGGAGGTGGATTCGGTGTCGGCTTTCGCGACAGCAGCGTCACTCATGCCCGCCAACTTATCTCCTCACCAGCATGGTCTGGAAATCGCATCACCGGTGCCGACTGCCGTCCGGGAAGGCGCAATCGCGTTCTAGCCGGGCAGTCTGCGGTTGATCAGCAGTGCCGCTACACCGGCCAGGGCCAGCACCAACGCACCCAACCGGAGCCAACCCAGGCTGGCGTCGCCCTTGATGGTCTCGTAGCCGATCTGCTGCTGCAGCGAGGTGAACACCTGCTTGAGCTGTTCGAGGCTGGACGCGGTGAAGGCGTCGCCGCCCGACAACTTGGCGATCTTGCCCAGCATCTCGTCGTCCACCGGAACCGGCTGGCGCTGATCGTTGATCTCGACGTAGCCGTACGGCGTGCCGAAGGACACCGTGGAGATCGGCACTCCCTGGTCCTTGGCCGTGCGAGCCGCGGTGTAGGCGCCCTTCGGATTGTCCGGGTTTGACGGCACGGTCTCCTTGCCGTCGGACATCAGCACGATGCGCGCGGGCGGCTTCTCGTCACCCCCGCCGATCACCGCTCCGACGGTGGCGATCGCCTGCAAAGCGGTGAAGATTCCCTCTCCCGTGGCGGTCCGGTCCGCCAGTTGCAGCTTGTCGAGACCGTTCTTGGTGGCCTCGCGGTTGGTGGTCGGCTGCACCAGCACGGTCGCGGTACCCGCATAGGCGATCAGCCCGAGGTTGATGCCCGGGGTGAGCTGATCGGCGAACTGCTTGGCCGCCTCCTGCGCGGCGGCCAACCGGCTGGGGGCGACATCGGTGGCGCGCATCGACTGGGACACGTCGATCACCAACATGACGACGGCGCGGTTACGCGGGATCCGCACATCGTGGGTCGGACCTGCCATCGCCACCGTCAGCAGGACGAGGGAGACCGCGAGCAGAGCCGCGGGCAAGTGCCGCCACCGGGTCGGCTGCTTGGGCGCCACACTTTCGAGGAGCTCCATGTTGGCGAAGCGCAGGACCCGCTGTTTACGTGCGCGCTGCACGATGACGTAGTACGCCACCAGCCCCAGCACCACGAAGAGGAACAGGAACCACCACGCGTGCGCGAAGCCCGTCAGGCTCATCGGACCGAGAATCGGTAAAGTCATGTGCGAGAAGTCATTTCGGTTTGGTTGCTCATCAAGCTTCTTCTACCGGTAAGGGCTAACGGCCCGCCAGCGCGCCGCGCCGCCGGTTGGCCACGAACCGGACCACGTCGGCGATCCAGTCCCGGTCGGTACGCAGACTCAGCAGTGGCGCATCGCACCGCCGCAACGTCCGGGCCACCTCTTCGCGATGCGCGGCGGCAGCCCGCTCGAAG
>Ga0182746_1003737_pt1 | contig 9982 bp, 13 predicted proteins | sample eDN3rd30CBELigOP_FD_128881 | JGI IMG/M metagenome (GOLD analysis project Ga0182746, IMG submission 128881) | Enriched Organic Plus compost microbial communities from Emeryville, California, USA - eDNA 3rd pass 30_C BE-Lig OP (version 2) (version 2) ...
CCAGTATCTCTGACTTGTGAAGGAGAATACGTTAACCCTGTCACTACTTCTCCTAATTCCCCCAATCTCTTCACCTCCCAATCGGCAGGAATTTTTCCAATGGGGGTGTCTTTGTAAGAGGTTTGTTTTTTATCTTTTGTACTACTTATTTCCATCTTTTTTCAATTGTTTAATGGCCTTATCAAAGTCGGATTCGAAATTTCGGTCTTGTATAGGGGCAAACTTTTCGTATTCCTTTTCGGCTAATTTCTTAGCTACTTCGGCAGACATTTTTCCGGCATCTTTCAAAATTTGATAGTCGTTGAAATTCAGAAAAGCATCCAATTTGTCCACCCAGTCCTGCATCTTCATAGCAATCTGTCGCTTGGCTTGATTTTCAGCGTAATCCAAATACATAGAAACAATACGCTCCAGCTCTTTCAGCTCCTGCTCATTCAGGTAATTTTTTGCCACCGAAACATCTGATTTCATAATCTTACCATGTGGTGCTGCTTTCCAGGTTTGCAGACCCATATTTGGCTTGGTGGCGTCTACACGTTGAGCAATAAGTTCTGCAGCGGTATGTCCGGTTATAGCCCAGTGCAATTTGTTTTGTACCGTTTGGTAAAACTTCTGGGTAATGGGCGATTTGGGGTCATAATCAATACTGGCTTCCGCATAGATATCCGTAATCTTTTGGTAAAACCTCCGCTCCGAAGCTCTTATCGAGCGTATGCGCTCTAAGAGTTCATCAAAGTAGTCCTTTCCGAACTTTTTACCTTGTTTCAGGCGCTCGTCATCCAGCACAAAACCTTTAATGATGAACTCTTTGAGAGTATTGGTAGCCCAGATACGGAATTGAGTGGCATTGTAGCTATTCACTCGATAACCTACTGCTATGATGGCGTCTAAATTGTAGAAGTCTAACTCCCTGCTTACTTGTCGATTACCTTCTTGTTGAACTATTCGAATTTTTCGAATAGTTGAACTTTCTTCCAGTTCTCCAGATTTGAAAATCTCTTTTAAATGGTAGTTAACAGTATTGACTTCTACATCAAATAGTTCCGCAATTTTCTTTTGCGTAAGCCAGAAGGTTTCATCTTCAAAGCGGATTTCCACTTTGACATCGCCCTTTGGGGTGGTGTATAATATGATTTGAGATTCTTGCATGGTAATACTTTTTTTGTCTGAATCACGGATTTTATTGATTACACGGATTTCACGGAGTTGTTTTTTATTTAGTATACCGAAAATTGTATCCAACTTAGCCCTGAAGGTTCTCTTTTATGTTTCATTTTTTTTCTGATTGTACAGGTTGTTATTCAATTTTAAAAAAATATGTGCTATCCATTAATCTTTTAAATCTGTGATTCTGACGATAATTATTTATAATACTAGCCTTTTGAAGGTTAAACTTTTGCTTCCGAAGTTGATAAGCAGTCCAACTTCCAGCTTATATGCTTTCAAATAATTCAATACTTGAGCTAAATGGACGTCTTCTAGCTGTATAATTGCTTTCAACTCTACTAAAATTTTTCCTTCCACTATAAAATCTGCCCGTCGCGCTCCTATAGGTTCGTCAAGGTCCTTATAATAAATTTCTTGTTCTTTTTCTCTCTCAAACCCCAAACCAGCCTTAAACATCTCATACGCTAGGGCTCTTTGATAGATTACTTCCTGAAATCCGTTCCCAAGAAATTTATGCACTTCAAATGCAGCACCTATAACTTTTTCTGTTATGTCCTTATATTTCAGTTCAGCGTTCATAACTATTTAGTGTTTAATTGTCTGAATCACGGATTTTGTTGATTACACGGATTACACGGATTGATTTTTTTCATAATAACTTATCTATTATATCCTGTTTTAACCTGTGCTAAAGGCTCACTTTTTCTGTTTTACGTTTTTTCAGTTTGTACGGGTTGTTATTCGATTTTAAAAAATATGTGCTATCCATTAATCTTTTAAATCTGTGATTCAGACACCCAGCTCCTTCAAATACACTTCCATCTTCGCTTCTACCTCTGCCAACTGCAGCTTAAGATTGCTTATCTCTGTTTGTACGGCTTTGATGTCCACCTCTGGTTCTTCTTCAAAGGTATCCACGTAGCGGGGGATGTTCAGGTTGTAATCATTCTCACGGATTTCAGCCATATCCGCTATATAGGCAAATTTGTCTTCCACCACACCGGCATTCATCTCTTCATCATGGAATTGCGTAAAGACATCTACGATGTGCTTTATGTGCTCAGGACCAAGTATGTTTTGATTTTTTCCCGGAACAAAATCTTTGCTCGCATCGATAAACAATACTTTGCCTTTGTTTACCTTTTGTTTGTTGAAAATGATAATAGCCGCCGGGATGCCCGTACCAAAGAATAGGTTGGCAGGCAATCCTATTACCGCTTCAAACAAATCTTCCTCCAATACCTGCTGACGAATCTTGCCTTCAGAAGCTCCTCTAAACAATACGCCGTGAGGCACAACAACGCCTGCTTTACCCGAAGCATTCAAAGACTCAATGATATGGGATATAAATGCCCAGTCGCCTTTGGATTTGGGAGGCAAGCCTCTGTGAAATCTATTATAGATATCAGACTGTAAGTCGTCTGCACCCCAATTGTCCAAAGAAAAAGGAGGATTGGCTACCACGGTATCAAATAGCATCAAGCTATCGCCTTCTTTGTGCTTAGGATTGCGCAATGTATCTCCCCAACGAATCACTGCACTGTCGTAGCCATGCAAATACATGTTCATCACCGCCAAAGCCCAAGTACTACCATTGGCTTCCTGCCCGTACAAGGAGAAATTATTATCTCCCACTTCACGTCCGGCTTTAATCAATAAAGAACCAGAACCACAAGCAGGGTCGTAAATGCGCGAGCCCGGTTTGGACTTGGTCAGCTTGGCCAATAAAGTAGAAACTTCGGCAGGCGTAAAGAACTCTCCGGCTTTTTTACCCGAATCGGAAGCGAAATTGGCAATCAAAAATTCATAAGCACCGCCTATCACATCATTGTTCTCCAAATTATCAGAAGACAACTTCAGTGGATAAAAATCATTCAAAAGATTACGTAAACGTGCTACTTTATCTTTTTCATCGCCCAAATTCGAGGAGTTGAAATCGATGTTTCTAAAGATATTGGAACCATCCTGCCCGCCCAGTTTTTCACGATTGGCTTCTTCTAATTCTGCCAAAGCGTGGTTAATCATTTCTCCAATCTTGGGATTGTTGCGGTGTTCGTACAAGTAGAAGAAATTGGATTCATCCGGTACTATAAAACGCTCACGAGACAAAGCCCTCTTGACACGCTCTTCGTTGCCATTGTATTTTTTGATATATTCTTCCTTCTTTTCGTTGTAAACATCTGTTACATATTTCAAGAAAAGCATGGTCAAAATATAGTCCTTGTACTGTGAGGGGTCAATAGTTCCACGGAATTTACCACAAGCTTTCCAAACGATATTGTTAATGTCTTTCTGAGTGATTTTATTTGCCATTTCTGATTGTTTTATAAGTTAATGCATCTATGTATGCTTCTTGTGTAGCTACTAACTGTTTTAAAATTTGGGTTCGTTGTTTTTTCAATTGATCTAATTGAACAATTTTTTCTTGTGTGGATAGCTTTGGAATGATTATTTCCAATTCACCGAGTTCCTGCTTTGTGATGGATGGAATGGTCTGCGAAGTCTTTTTTGTATTAAAAATTTTCAATGTTTCCGGATGATTCAGGTACCAAGTTAAATAGGCCGGATTAATATTTTCATCCACAATCGTCAGCACCAAGAAAACCGCACTGGCAATAGCATTATCGTATTCATTTTGAAACAAATAAGCAAAAAATCGATTTCCCTTTGCGTTAAAAAGGATTTCGTTGCTCTGTAAAAAATTTCGACTGATGCTATCCTTGTACAAGACATTCGGCTCCAAATCTTTTCTCAAATTCAAATCCTCATCAAAATCCGATGTCCCTATCATGCGCACGAAAGCATCCGGCAATAGACTTTCATCCTTATTAGAGGTTTTAGCCACGACCATCCCGGAACGGATTTTTACCACATCTTTTAACTTACAATGATAATTCACTTTGCATTTTTTTTATTAATTATTCGATTACAAAAGTAGAATGGGTAAATGAATTTTCAAAATTTTTCTAACTTTTTTTAAAAGTAATTCAATTACTAAATTTTCAATTATTTGATTTGCTTAATTTTACACATTATATAAAATGCTTATTTATTATAGGTTATGAGGTATTTAAAAGGAATAAAAGATTCTTATAGAACTTGTCATGAATGTTAGTTTATATGTTCGTATTTATTTAGTTCAAACAACTATTTTATGTAAAGCCATAAAAACGAAAAGTGAATAAGAGAGGTATCCCACAAGGCAAAAAAGGCTTAAGACAGGTAATAAAATTTAAGCTAGAATGGGAGTATCAAAAAACAACACTACAAAAAACTAAAGAGTCAAATGTACTGTCCAATCTTTAGCCCTTAATGCTTTACAATAATTGATGGAATTAATGAAATGAATATGCTAAACATCCAATATTGCCTGCCTCAATATCTCCCATTAGGATATGGAAAAACCCGTAGCTAGAACCTGGCGATAATTTCTCACTCCTTGAGGTAAATGCCGATGAAGCGTGCGCAAACAATCATCCACAATGCTGCAGATAAAGTTGACGAGTTTATTGTGAGTTTGATGATTCATAAAGAACAAATTTGAAAGTTAACAGTTTTGAAATACCATTGAGGAATTCAAAGGCCCAGCATCCTTTTGATATAAAGCAACTATAGTCCAACATATGGTTAGTTTAAGATAGCGGTTGCGTTCGCATACATGACCAAGATATAGGATTCTATTGAAGCAAGCAAACTTGCCCAAACAGCATAACACTTAAGATGGAACTTATCAAAGTGCAATAAGTTTGCCCGTTCTTAAGCAGCTAAACAAAAATAATGATAGAATGTCTTATTCCGCACTTCCCCCACCCTTCCAAGCAGTTATTTTAAGGGCTATCCATCTGTTGTTCCAACAACAAATCGCTATAAGATTTTTCAATCAGGTCCTGCTGATTGAGTTCGAAGTACTCGTAGTATTTGTCGCACTGCTCCTTTAGTTCTTCGATGGTATAGCAGCCGCTGTCGTCGATAGCTTCCACCTCCAGAAAAGTACCGAGACCGGCTACCCGATCCAAATGAAACTTTACATTGTCGATAAAATAAATGCGGCGGCGCTTATCCACCACCACCTTGATACCTAATTGGCGGATGAGAATATCCTTTAGGGCTCCATCGGGCTTGTGTTTATACAAAATCACGTTCGACAACTTTGAACCCTGTAGATCCTGTCGGTCGTAGTGGATGAGGGCATTTTCGATATTACCTTCACGCAGCTTCAACCGCCCCTGCGGCGCGTTAAAATAAGTATCGATCTGATGGTCTTCACCTACAAATCGTGGGCTCAATTTCAGCAGTTGTTGTTCGTATTGCTCTATGCCTTCTATTCGGGCTTTGAATTCGTAATTTCTAATGTGCATGGTGTTGTCATTAAAAAGGAACAGGGTGGCTTACCACGTTGCAGACTGCATCCGAGATACTCCACCTTGTAAGTTCCCAAAAATTTTTCTTTTCATCAAATTACAAGTGTTTTTCCAGATGCCGGAAAGATAGTTTTTTCATATAGTAATGGCAAGAAATAAAAAATCCTATGAATAATTGCTATTCATAGGAACTACTATTCAAGGATAAAGCTTAAGGCTTATATTAATTGTGGATAAATTACCACCAACCCATACAATCGTCCCAGTCATAAGCGGCCCCAGCAGCTCCCATAGGTCCAGTGCCCGGCCTTCTATCTTTTATAATTTCAGCACTCCTTTTTTCCCTAGAACGGCTCTTCCACTCTCCATTATTTCAAATGCGGAGCTGATACTAGTAGCACCCGCTATGCTACCGCCCAATGTATTTTGTGGTTGTGCATTTGCGGAATTTAGGTCAATACCTTGCCAAAACACGGCGACATAGTCTTCTTCTAAAAAGATAGGTAGCGATTCCTCGCTTTGCGTTCGAGAGAATTAGCTTCGCTGCTTTTCCATTCCAGAGTACAAAGCCCCAAGGCAGCATATCTGTCCGCCTGAAGTCAAACGGATGTTATGCCTTTGTTGTCTTTCATTCTGCCGGAAAGTATAGTTTTATTGTTCCTTTTTTAAACAACACTTCGTCCAAATGACCCATTTTTTGTTTGTCTGTTGTCATTAAGTGCATATGCAAATATGTGTCATGGTGCGTAAAAATTGTTTTATGCTCTAACGAGAAGAAACCTACAATGTCTACTTGTTCGTTGTGCAGTTCATATTTTCTTTGCCCATTATGTGCTTCCTCCGGCGAACTTACTTTTGAACCTTTCTGCAAATTCACGACATGAATGATCGCATGTTCCACTATTCCGGCTAGTTTAAATATAAAAGGTCGTGGCGAATTTTTAGTTACTTTGTCTAGATAGATCTCAAGTTGTTGAATAGTCTGAATACTGTCGGGCAAAGGTTGCGCTGTCCATTTTGAAATGTTGGCATAAGCAAAAAATGGGGCTTTGATGTCGTAAGTTTCTTCTACTTCCATTGTTGTGTCGGAAGTCACCGTTGATTTATATGACTTACCGTCGATGATCAAGATTTCTCCTGCTAAATATTCAACAGGCCCAAGTCCATATAGATTTGTTTTGTTGGCAATGGTGTCAAGGTTAATACTACCGTAAAGGTGTCCTTTCCACATTACATTTCTCATCTCACCAACAATTTTTACTGTGTGGGTCGTTTGTTGTGCTTTGGAAGTGCAATTGGTCAAAGTCAAAATTGCCAGTCCGATAAGTGTTGTTTTTAAATTCATCTTTATCATTCGAAGTCGGTCATTTCGGTGTCGTCCTACAATGAGACATAACGAGTAAGAGCTTGACGTCAGTGGCGGTATTTTAGCACTAAGCTGGATTAGATGACTACTGTTCCGTTTAGCCAAAATGTTCAATAGAAATCCTTCACCCACCATTACGCCACCGCGAAGCAGCCACGTAGTGAACTCCTAGTTACCTGCAGGTGTTATCGGTTATTTTTTCAATCATTGATAGAAAGATAAATGTCAATTTCAGCATCATTCCAATTGTGGCTTCGTTCATCATAGATTTCGAAGTCGAATCCAAATTTACGGTTGATGTTAGCATTCCAAATTTTTGCCCAAGCCTCCGAAATACAAGCTGTCATTTGTCCTTTAGCGGTTACTTTATAATAGTTTTGTTGCGGAATTATCAATTCATCCAAATCCTTTGGTGCTACGGTATTTTCGGCCACTTTACATCCTATGAAATAGGAAAATAGTCCCTTTTCGTCACTTTCATAGTCATAGTAAACAGCATAAATGGAATCGGAAATTTTATTTGGTATAAGTTCCGCTATTTTGTTTCCCTCAAAATGTTGCCATAGCTCACCGCAATCTTTTGCTGATTGTTCATTTTCATTTTTTGTTTTTCTTTTTAGTTTAAGTCCAATCAATTTAAAACCTTCCATTCTTGATAAAACTTAATTTTGGGGATATGCTGCTAGAAACCTTCCCGGACTTTGCGTTGGGGAGGATTTCGGCTCGGCCCGCCAAAGTAGCACAAAGTTTCAATTTATTATTAAAATTTAGTAAAAGGGCAAAGCTCCAAGTTTCCACTTCTGAACGCCTGACGCAACCCAGAAGTAGCACCGGAGATAAACCCGTATTAGCTGCAGTGTTGGGGCGCTATTAGTGAGTGGTTTTTACAGTTTTTATTGCTGTTCTGAAATTTCTTTTAATTTATCCAATGCTTTTGGATAAGTGTCATTGAAGTAATCCAAATATTCATCAATAGTATCCATCTCTACGGTTACGGTTGTAATGCCGTTATGCTCCTGAAAGCTGTAGTTTTCGTGCCCCCCGGCCCATTTTTCTACCTGCTCTCCTGTGGTTACTTCGGTATCTCCTTCCAAAAATCCGTAATGACGAATGGAAATAAAATTGGCAGGTTTGTGTTCTACAATTTCTGAAACCATTCCACTTTTTTTACCGTTTTCATCTATTCCTACAAAAAGGATTTTACTTCCTTTGTTCCAACTACCCTCATAAGTAGAATTAGGGTTAAAAGTTGCTGTCCAATATTCGTAAGTGGCTTTACTCTTTAGGCCCAGCATTGTTTCGTATACTTTTTGGGCTGATGCGTTTATTTCTTTTTTAAATTGTAATTTTTGCATGTTTTTCACTTTTTTAGGTTACAAGTTTATAGTGTCTGTTTAATGTCTGCACGGTTATTAGGTAAAATTACAAATAAAGTTCCGTAGCGATGCGCCGGACGGGACTTTTTAGTAGTATTGCTCTTTTGAAAATGAACATTTGCCGTATCCGTCATCTACCCACCGAAGATGGATTCCTGCCTTGCGTATAGCCGATGTGCCTGTTGCACAACTCAAATCAAATATAATTATTTTTTGTAACTTGTTATATGCAAGAACGAAAAGATTTTACACCCAAACTATTTTATGAACTAAGCTTAGATCGCTTGGTTCCCAAGGAAGATTTTTACCGCAAAGTAAATCAATATTTAGATTTGCATTTTCTATACAAGGCAACAGAAAAATACTACGGAAGTGAAATGCAGCGCATCAAGAATGATCCGGATTTACAGCATTTGGTGCAAATTTAATAAACAGAGAAAATAGCTTGAAAGCAAGTAAATTTTCTCTGTTTCAGTATAGTGGAAGGTTTTATTAATTGCTATATAACTATATTTTCATTCCTGTTCATAGCTATCTCCGCCACTTTTTCCGCATTAGCATCTCCCCACTGTTGCATAGCATCAATGACCGGCAATAAAGTATTCCCAAACGCTGTCAGTTTATATTCTACTCTTAGCGGATAGCCATCAAATGATTCTTTTGAGACAACTTCGTAGTCCAATAATTCACATAATTGCTGGTTTATCACTCTAAGGCTAGCCTGCTTAATTGCCTTCTGGATCTGAGATGGTCTATTTATTCCATTTGCTATACAATCGATGATACACGGTTTCCATTTGCCTCCTATGACTTTCATAGTTACCGACACCCCGTAATCCAATGTCTGTGGTATTTTATTAAGGTACATTAGCTGTTCTTACATTACAATTAGAGTACAAATTTACGAATATCTTCTTTGTGATTCTTGTAATAGGATAGTGATAATATTATCCATATGATTCTTTTACCCCATATTTCACACCGTTTTTCGTTGGCTTAACTTTGCTGAAAATATTATTAAGTATGAAATATCTCTTCCTTTTAGGCGCAATTCTGGCTGAAATAATCGGCGCTATAGCAACGAGACAGTCAGATGGATTCAATAAATTTTGGCCATCCTGCATTGCTGTAATAGGTGTGGTCGGCGCATATTTTCTGTTGTCATTATCACTAAAAAGTGGCATGCCTATAGGTGTTGCTTACGGTATATGGGCGGCTTTAGGTATAACTATACTTGCGATTATTGGTGTATTCTTTTTTAAAGAGCCTTTGAGTTTTATCCAAATCATAGGGATAATTATGATAGTAGGGGGAGTTTTAGCCCTAGAGCTCGCTAAGGCAGAATAAAAGGAAGATTTTTACCGCAAAGTAAATCAATATTTAGATTTACATTTTCTATACAAGGCAACAGAAAAATACTACGGCAGAGAAGGACAACAGAGCATTGACCCGGTGGTTTTCTTCAAAATATTGCTGGTTGGTTATCTCAACAACATCAATAGCGACAGAGCCTTATTGCGCTATTGTGCAGACAGCTTAAGTATAAGATTATTTTTGGGGTATGATTTAGATGAAGAGCTGCCTTGGCACAGCACCATCAGCCGTACACGACAGCTTTTTGGCGAAGAAGTCTTTTTGAGTTTGTTTCAAAAAGTACTTTCGTTGTGTGTTCAAAAAGGAATGGTCAGAGGAAAGCGTCAATGTGTCGATAG
>Ga0182746_1003741_pt1 | contig 9974 bp, 11 predicted proteins | sample eDN3rd30CBELigOP_FD_128881 | JGI IMG/M metagenome (GOLD analysis project Ga0182746, IMG submission 128881) | Enriched Organic Plus compost microbial communities from Emeryville, California, USA - eDNA 3rd pass 30_C BE-Lig OP (version 2) (version 2) ...
AAGGCCGGTAATGCCGTGATCCTGCGCGGCGGGTCGGAGAGTTTCCGCTCGGCCCGGGCGATTCATGCGGCGATGCTGGACTGCCTGCGGGAGGCCGGATTGCCGGACGGCGCGATCCAGCTCGTTCCCACACGCGACCGCGATGCCGTCGGGTTCCTGCTGCAGGGGCTCGAAGGCACCGTCGACGTGATCGTGCCGCGCGGCGGCAAGGGTCTGGTCAGCCGGGTGCAGACCGAAGCCCGCATCCCGGTCTTCGCCCATCTGGAAGGCGTCTGCCACGTCTATATCGACAAGGCCGCCGACCTCGCCATGGCGAAGGACATCGTCCTCAACGCCAAGATGCGCCGCACCGGCGTGTGCGGCTCGGCCGAGACGCTGCTGGTCGATCGGGCGGCGGCATCGACCCATCTCGCGCCGCTCGTCACCATGCTGCTCGAGGCCAACTGCGAGGTGCGCGGCGACGAGGCCGTGCAGTCAGTGGATGCGCGGGTGAAAGCCGCCACCGAAGATGACTGGCCGACGGAATATCTCGACGCCATCATCGCCGCGAAGGTGGTCGACGGCGTCGACGGCGCCATCGCCCATATCGAGCGCTACGGCTCCCACCACACCGACGCGATCATCACTGCCGACCAGGCTGCCGCCGACAAATTTCTCAACGAGGTCGATTCGGCGATCGTGCTGCACAACGCCTCGACCCAGTTCGCCGATGGCGGCGAATTCGGCTTCGGCGCGGAGATCGGCATCGCCACCGGCAAGCTGCATGCCCGCGGACCGGTGGGAACCGAGCAGCTCTGCACCTTCAAATATCGCGTGCACGGCAACGGACAGACGCGGCCGTGATGATTGATCGGCGCGCCTTCGATCTCACTGTGACCGACGATCAGCTTCTTGTCGTCCTTGCCGACGGCCGGGAACTGGCGGCGCCGCTCGCGTGGTTTCCACGCCTCCTTGGGGCGGATGCCGACCAGCGGGCGCATTGGCGATTGATCGGTCGCGGCCAGGGCATTCATTGGCCGGATGTTGATGAAGATATTTCCGTCGCCAATTTGTTGCGGACCAGTTGAGCACATATGCCCACAAGCAGGGCCTCGCCTGGGTACGGAATTGAGCCCGTTGCCTACGCCTGATCGCCGTCTCCCACCCCACGCTCCCGGTCAGCGCATCGGCCTGCTCGGCGGCTCGTTCAATCCGCCCCATGCGGCCCATCGGGCGATCAGCCTGATGGCGATGAAACGGCTTGGGCTTGATCGCCTGTGGTGGCTGGTGACGCCGGGCAACCCGCTCAAGGATACCCATGCCCTCCCGTCGATGCCGGAACGGATGCGGCTCGCCCGCGCGGTGGCGGATCATCCGCGTATCGATGTCACTGATATCGAAGCTGAAATCGGCACGTCATATACCTGTGCGACGCTACTCTGGCTCAAGAGTCGCTGCCCCGGTGTGAAATTCGTCTGGATCATGGGTGCGGATAATCTCGGCAACTTCCACCAGTGGAAGAACTGGCAGACCATCGCGTCGCTGGTTCCCATCGCGGTGGTGGATCGCGGCGGTGTCGGCCTTCCTGCGATGTCATCCCGGGCTGCCCAGGCCCTGCGTCAGTTCCGTGTTCCCGAACAGTTCGCGCAGACCCTTCCCCAGCGCCGGCCTCCGGCCTGGGTGTTGTTGCATGGCGTAAAATCGTCCCTGTCCTCGACGGAAATTCGGCGCAAATCCGGACCCGCGGGGAGTTGAAACCGTTACCCTACCGTGCCTACATTTGGGTTGCAGGTTCCGGAGAATCGGAACCGCAGAGCGAAAGGAAAAGGACCCCTGTCCACTCCTGCCATCTCTCGGGCCAGCGTCAAGCGTGTTCCCGAGCCAGTCTCCTTCAAGCGCCCTGACGCAGAGGAGACTCTTCGCATCGTCCTCGCCTCCCTCGACGACATGAAGGCGCAGGATATCGTCACCCTCGATCTTCGCGGCAAGACAGCAATCGGCGACTACATGGTCGTGGCTTCGGGCACGTCCAATCGCCATGTCGGGTCGGTCGCGGACAATGTGGTGAAACAGCTCAAGGACGCCGGCCTTACCGGGCTGCGGATCGAGGGCCAGCCGCATTGTGACTGGGTTCTGATCGACGCGGGTGATCTCATCGTCCATATTTTCCGCCCGGAAGTGCGTGACTTCTACGGCATCGAAAAGATGTGGGCGCCGGGACAGGCTCGCCAGAAAGCGAGCTGACGCCCACGAGGCGGCGCGTCATGCGGATTGTGATCGCCGCCATCGGCAAGCTCAAACAGGGTCCTGAGCGGGACCTGGCGGAGCGTTACCTGAAACGCGCGGCCGATGCCGGAAAACGCATCGGCCTGACCAGCTTCGACGTCATCGAAATCCTCGAGAGCCGCGCCGACACCGCCGAGCGGCGGATGCTTGAGGAATCCATCGCGCTGGCGAATGTCCTTCCCGAGCGCGCGGTTACCGTGCTGCTCGATGAACGTGGCGAAAGCCTTTCCAGCGCCTCATTTGCCGGGCACCTGCAGGGCTGGCGCGCCGAGGATCGGCCTGCGGTCGTCTTCATGATCGGCGGCGCGGACGGCCTCGCGCCCGGTCTGCGGGACAAAGCGATGCTGTCCGTCGCCTTCGGAGCCGCGACATGGCCACATCAATTCGTCCGGATCATGCTGATGGAACAGCTCTACCGCGCGGTGACGATCATTTCGGGCCACCCCTATCATCGCGGATGACAAGGCGGACGGTTCGGAGTTCACTCGTTTGATGATGTCGCGAATCGCGTGTGGCTGCTGGATGCTCGTGCTGAGCGCCGCGCTTGCGTGGCCGGCACACGCGCAGACCCGCAAGCCGCCTGATCCGGAGGTGCTGCGCCAGCGCGACAAACAGCTCGAAGACATCCGCGCCGAACAGAAGCGCAATGTTGAAGCGGAAGCCAAACTCCGCCGCGATATCGAAGAGATCGGCGATGACCGCCGCAAACTGAACCAGCAATTGATCGATACGGCCGCGCGCGTCCGCACCATCGAGGAACGCATGTCACAGACCCAGGACCGGCTGGAGCCGCTGGACGCATCTGAGAAAGGGCTGCGCCAGTCGCTCAACGACCAGCAGGGGGTGATGTCGGAAGTGCTGGCCGCCCTGCAACGGATGGGCCGCCGGCCACCGCCGGCTTTGTTCGTGCGTCCCGAGGATGCGCTGCAGGGCCTGCGCACCGCCATGATGCTTGGCGCCGTGCTGCCGGAGATGCGCTCCCGGGCCAATATGCTGGTGAGCGACCTGACGGAACTGACCCGCGTCCGCACCGCCATCCGGGACGAAAAAGAATCGCTCGCCCGCGATCTCTCGACGCTGAGCGAGGATCGCGAACGGCTCACGGCGCTGATGGATGAACGCAAGAAGCGCGCCGGCGAGACCGAACAGGAACTCGAGGCGGAGAAGCGGCGCGCGAGCGATCTGTCCCGCCAGGCTGACGATGTCAAAGGCCTGATCACGAAGCTCGAGGAAGGCCTGGACAGCGCAACCCGTGCGGCGCGGGCGGCGGCGCGCGGCGAAATCGAGCGGAAAGCGGCCGAATCACGGCCGGATCTCGCGGCGCTCAAGGATCCGGGCCGTCTTGCTCCGGCGGTGGCTTTCGCCGCAGCCAAGGGGCTGCTGCCGTTACCTGTGAATGGCGTCAAAATCCGCGATTTCGGCACGCCGGACGGCGTTGGCGGCAATCAGCGCGGCCTGTCGATCGCCACCCGGACGGCGGCGCAGGTCACATCTCCGTGTGACGGATGGGTTGTTTATTCCGGACCCTTCCGCAATTACGGCCAACTCTTGATCCTAAATGCGGGTGGTGGGTATCATGTCTTGCTGGCCGGAATGTCGCGAATATCTGTAGACTTGGGACAATTCGTGCTGACAGGAGAGCCCGTCGCGGTCATGGGAGGCGGTTCGCAGGGGGCGACCGCCATTTCAACCGGGTCGAGCCAGCCCGTTCTCTATGTTGAATTTCGCAAGGACGGAACACCCGTCGACCCAGGCCCATGGTGGGCAGCAAGTGAAGGCGAAAAGGTTCGCGGATGATGCGCAAAACCTCTCTGATTCTCCTCGGCGCGGCGGCTGGCACTGCCATGACGCTGATCGCCACCCAGCCCCGTATCGTGCTGCTCGGCTCCAGCGCCAAGGCCGCTGTCGCGGACACCTACAAGCAGCTCAACCTGTTTGGTGATGTGTTCGAGCGCGTACGCGCCGACTATGTCGAGAAGCCGGAGGACGGCAAGCTCGTCGAATCGGCGATCAACGGCATGCTGGCCGGTCTCGACCCCCATTCCAGCTACATGGACTCCAAGAGCTTCCGCGACATGCAGGTGCAGACCCGCGGCGAGTTCGGCGGTCTCGGCATCGAAGTCACCATGGAAGACGGCCTGATCAAGGTCGTCGCCCCGATCGACGACACCCCGGCCGCCAAGGCGGGCGTGATGGCCAACGACATCATCACCCATCTCGACGACGAGGCCGTGCAGGGGCTGACCCTCAACCAGGCCGTCGAGAAGATGCGCGGTCCGGTGAACACGCCGATCAAGCTGAAGATCGTCCGCAAGGGCAGCGACAAGCCGATCGATCTCGCGATCACCCGCGACGTGATCCGCGTCCGCGCGGTGCGCTCGAACATGCAGGGCGACGATGTCGGCTATATCCGCGTCACCCAGTTCAACGAGCAGACCACCGACAATCTGAAGAAGGCGCTGAGCGACATCTCCAGCCAGGCTGGCGACAAGCTCAAGGGCTACATCATCGACCTGCGCAACAACCCGGGCGGCCTGCTCGATCAGGCGATCTCGGTGTCGGATGCGTTCCTCGATCGCGGCGAGATCGTCTCAACCCGCGGCCGCAATGCCGAAGAGACCCAGCGCTTCTCGGCCCGCGCCGGCGACCTGACCAAGGGCAAGCCGATCGTGGTGCTGGTCAACGGCGGCTCCGCCTCGGCCTCGGAAATCGTGGCCGGCGCCCTGCAGGACCACAAGCGCGCGACGGTGATCGGCACCCGCTCGTTCGGCAAGGGTTCGGTGCAGACGATCATCCCGCTCGGCGCCGGCAACGGCGCGCTGCGGCTGACCACGGCGCGCTACTTCACGCCGTCGGGCAAGTCGATCCAGGCCAAGGGCATCACCCCGGACATCGAAGTGCTGCAGGACGTCCCGGACGAGTTGAAATCGCGGACCGATACCCGCGGCGAGGCTTCGCTGCGCGGCCATCTCAAGGCCGAGGGCGACGAGCAGACCGGCTCCCAGTCCTATGTTCCGCCGGACCCGAAGAACGACAAGGCGCTGATCGCCGCCGGCGACTTCCTGCGCACCGGTAAGGTGACCGCCTCATCGGCCCCGGCGCCGGACCAGAAGGCCGCCGTGCCGAACTGAGCGGACGGCATGATCCACGAGACAAAAGGGCGGCTTCGGCCGCCCTTATCCTTTTAATCCCTGAAAAATTCTGGAAATAGGGTAAAGCAAGGGTTAACGACTTGATGCCAATCTGGAAACGGTGATTCCTCCAGGATGGCCTTCCGTGACGGACGACCTGACAACCCCGCTCGGCCTGAACAAGCCCAGACAGCCAAAATCCAGGATCCCGGCGCTGCTGTCGCGCGGATTGCTGGCCGTGCTTGTGCTGCCGGTTGCCGGTCTTGGATTGTGGGTGATGACCCACGAAGATCCGTTCGGCGGCGAGCCGATGGCCGTGATCGCGGTCGATATGCGGGCGAAGGGGCCTGCGCCAGGGACCGCAGCCAAGGCGCCGGCCATACCGGACATCAAGGCTGTGGCCACGACGCCGACCGGCGTCAAAACCGTGACCATGATCGATGGCAGCACCGGCAAGCGGGTGGAGGTCACCCTCCCCGGCAACGGCAATGACACGCCCGCATCGCCGGCCGCGCTGAAGCCGCCCGTCATGCCGTCGCAGGCAACCAAGGCCTCGGCCGACTCGCGCTTTCTGGAAACGACCCGCCACGGCCTGGTGCCGCGCATCGCCGCCGATGGCACATGGCCGTCCGAAGCGTTCGCACAGCCGGTCAAAGCCATTCCCGGCAAGCCCGATGCGCCCCGCATCGCCGTGATCGTCGGCGGACTGGGCGTCAGCGCCGCGAGCACGGACGACGCGATCAACAAGCTTCCGGCCGCCGTCACGCTGGCCTTCACGCCTTACAGCGCCAACATCGAACAGCTGGCGACGAAGGCGCGCGAGCGCAGCCACGAGTTGATGCTGCATGTGCCGATGGAGCCGTTCGACTATCCCGACAATGATCCCGGCCCCCAGACCCTGCTGACGACGCTCGACGCCGGCCAGAATATCGACCGCCTGATGTGGCTGATGAGCCGCTTCCAGGGCTATGTCGGCATCGCCAACTACATGGGCGCACGCTTCACGTCATCCGATCCGGCGATGGCTCCCGTCCTCAGGGAGACCGGGAAGCGCGGATTGGTCTATCTCGATGACGGCGGGTCCTCCCGCAGCGTCGCCGGCCAGATCGCCGGCACGGCCGGCCTGCCCTTCGCAAAAGCCGACGTGGTGATCGATACCCTGCCGACCGCAGCCGATGTCGATCGCGCGCTGGCGCAGCTTGAAGCGATCGCCCGCCAGCGCGGAGCGGCTGTCGGCATCGCCGGCGCCTTGCCGATCTCGATCGAGCGGATCGCGCGCTGGGCAAAGACCGCGGAGAGCCGCGGCATCCTGCTGGTGCCGATCACCGCCGTGGCGGGCAAGGCCAAATCCAGCTGACATGGATATGTGCTGCGATGGCGATCGCCCGTCGCATCCGGCGTTGTGGTATTGATGCCGCGACGTCGCGCGACCTCTGGACCCGAGACCATCATGCCACCTTTTGAAGAGCTTCCGTACCGGCCCTGCGCCGGTTTGTTTGTCGTCAATCCGAACGGCCGCGTTTTCATCGGCCGCCGAACGGAAGGGCCGGAACACATCGACGAAACTCACGTCTGGCAGATGCCACAGGGCGGCATCGACAAGGGCGAAGACCCCTGGCCGGCGGCGCTGCGGGAGCTTTACGAAGAGACCAGCATGCGCTCGGTCGAGAAGCTCGGCGAGGTCGAGGACTGGCTGACCTACGACATCCCGCGCACGATCCTGGAGCAGGCCTGGAAGGGCAAGTATCGCGGCCAGACCCAGAAGTGGTACGCGCTGCGCTTCACCGGGGACGAGAGCGAGATCGATATCCTCCAGCCGGGCGGCGGACATCACAAACCGGAATTCATTGCGTGGCGCTGGGAGCCGGCGGAGAATCTCCCGGACCTCGTGGTGCCGTTCAAGCGCAGAATCTATGAGCGCGTGGTGAGCGAGTTTTCAAAGTTCGTCTCATAAGCTGTAGCGGCCGGACGCGGAGCGCGGGCATGGGCGAGGCGATTGCCGAATGGCATGATTTCTTTGTCGCCGTGGTCGGCGCCGCCGCTGCGCTGGCCGGATTGGTCGCTGTCGCGATCTCGATCAACCTGCACCGCATTCTGGAATATGCGAACCTGCCGGGCCGGGCCGCCGAAGCCTTGGCCCAGCCGGTCTGCGCGATGCTGGTGGGCGGCTTCAGCCTGATGCCTCTTCGGTCGGCTCCGGTGCTCGGCATGGCGATTGCGGCAAGCGGGCTCCTGCTCTGCATCATTTCTGCGATGAGCCAGATCCGCGCCTTCAAGCTGATGAGCGGTCAGCCAGTCAAATGGTGGCGCGACCGCATGCTGATGTCGCTCGTCAGCGGTCCACCGGTCGTCATCGGCGGCGCGCTCATCGCGCTCGGGATGCCAAACGGCATGTACTGGGCCGGTGTCGGCGTGCTGCTCTCGCTCGCCATGGCCGTGGCCAACACCTGGGTCCTGCTGGTCGAAATCCTTCGCTAGAGCATGTTCAGGCGAAGTGAAAACCGGTTCGCCACAGAAAACGCGGCTCCTCAGAAAAACCCAAAGTGAATCTGGTTCCATCGGAACGCGCCAGGCTCTGGAACCATGCGATCTGTGGCCGGACGAGACATCAGGTCGCAGCGCGGCATCGTGCCATCACCATCTTTGTTTCCTACCTGTTGGCGCAATCATCGTTGCCAGGGAATCAAAGATGTTCGACGCAAAGCGTTTGCTGGATCAGTTCATGGGCGCCCAGGACGGCAACCAATCCGGCTTTGGACAACAGGACCAGCGGGGCGGGCAAGGTTTCGGCGGCGGAAATCCGCTGGGTGACCTGACGCGCGGCGCGGGCAATCTGCTCGGGGGCAGCCTGGGTGGCATCGGTGGCGGCGCGGTCGCGGGCGGCCTTGCCGCATTGCTGCTCGGCTCCAAGTCCGGCCGCAAGCTGGCAGGCAACGCCCTCGCACTCGGCGGCATGGCTGCCGTCGGCGCGCTGGCCTACAAGGCGTATCAGAACTATCAGGCCGGCAAGACGCCGGCGGCATCGAGCAGCACGGTGCCCAGCGTGCCGATGCTGCCGCCCCCGAGCGATACGCCGTTCAATCCTTCGACCGAGGCCGATCAGCAGATACTCGGCCGCAACCTGATGCGCGCGATGATCGCCGCCGCCAAGGCCGATGGCCATGTCGATGCGCAGGAGCAGGCGGCGATCTTCGCGCAGATGGACAGGCTCAACCTCGATGCGGACGACAAGGCTTTCGTCATCGACGAGTTGCGCCGGCCGCTCGATGTGGATGCTGTGGCGTCCGGCGCTCGGTCGCCCGAGGAAGCCGCGGAAATCTACGCCGCATCGCTGCTGGCGATCGACATCGACAACCCCGCCGAGCGTGGCTACCTCAGCCTGCTTGCTGCGCGGCTCGGTCTTGATGAGAAGCTGGTCGCGCATCTCCATGCGACGATCGAAGGCGCGACGGAGAAGGTGACTGCAACAAATGCTCCGGCGGCGTGATTGCCGGAAATCCCGAATAAGGACGCACTGTCATCCTAAACGAGATCACCGGGACAAGCCCGGTGATGACAACCAAATAAGTTTTCCAATGCGACGGATGCCGCTGTACCGCCATCAATGCGCGGCGGCCGCACCGCTGCCCGACAACGTCGCCTGCAGCGCCTTGAGCTGAGCGGCGCGATGGCTGAGCCGGTCGCGAGCGTGGCCTTCCGCTGCCGCGGCCTGCTGCTCGACGTCGGCGATCTGCGACGAGAGGGTGGACCGGTCGAAATCCTCCACCGCCACGGCGCTGTCGGCGAGCACGGTGAGTACGCCCTGCGGGCTCACCTCGGCAAAGCCGCCGCTCACCACCACGCGCTGGTTCTGGCCGCCGCCCTGGATCACCAGGATGCCGGGACGCAGGGTCGCGACCAGCGGCGCGTGATCGGCAAGCACGCCGAAGTCGCCTTCCGAGCCCGGGAGGTCGACCTGCTGGACTTCGCCCGAGAACAGCAGCCGTTCCGGCGAGACCAGATCGAAGTGGAAGTTAGCCATCTGATGTCTAGCGAATGGCGAATAGCGAATGGCGAATAGTTGGAGTCGCCAGCCGCTGTCTTTACACCTATTCGCTACTCCCTATTCGCTATTCGCTCGGTTCGCTATGGGCTGAAACTTACGCCGCTTCCGCAGCCAGCCGCTTGCCCTTCTCGACCGCCTCTTCGATGGTGCCGACCATGTAGAAGGCGGCTTCCGGCAGGTGGTCATACTTGCCTTCGGCGAGGCCCTTGAAGCCCTTGATGGTGTCGGCGAGATCGACCAGCTTGCCCGGCGAGCCGGTGAACACTTCGGCGACGTGGAACGGCTGCGACAGGAAGCGCTCGATCTTGCGGGCGCGGGCGACGGTCGTCTTGTCCTCTTCCGACAGCTCGTCCATGCCCAGGATCGCGATGATGTCCTGCAGCGCCTTGTAGCGCTGAAGAATCTGCTGCACCTGACGGGCGACCGCGTAGTGCTCTTCGCCGACAACCAGCGGCGACAGCATGCGCGAGGTCGAGTCGAGCGGGTCCACCGCCGGATAGATGCCCTTGGCGGCGATGTCGCGCGACAGCACG
>Ga0182746_1003745_pt1 | contig 9960 bp, 8 predicted proteins | sample eDN3rd30CBELigOP_FD_128881 | JGI IMG/M metagenome (GOLD analysis project Ga0182746, IMG submission 128881) | Enriched Organic Plus compost microbial communities from Emeryville, California, USA - eDNA 3rd pass 30_C BE-Lig OP (version 2) (version 2) ...
ACCGGGTTGTACGCGGAACTGCTGGTCGTTCGTTCGCGGAACCTGAATCCTCTGTGGTGTCGCACGTAATCCTCTGCCACCGCGCATGTAGGTGGTGATGACTGTCCGTGTTGCTTCTCGGAAGCCGCCGTCTCAGCGACGGGGTCCGATGCCGCCGCACGGCACCTGGACTCGTTACTGCGAGGGGTGCCGGTGCGAGGGGTGTGCTGCTGCGTGCACGGAGTACGGTCGCGCCCGCCGCGCGGCGAAGAAGGCCGGGGTGCCGTTCGTCATCCCCGAGCACCTCGTCGTCCCACCGAAGCCCGAGGCCGAGCAGGAGCCGATGCCGCCTGCGGGTGAGACCGTGGTGCGCCGGTTCACCTATCAGGTGACGGTCCCCACGGATACGGCGGTCCGGCTGAACCGGGTGTTCGGTGCTTGCCGGTTCGTGTTCAACGGCTACCTGGACCTGGCCCGCGCCGCGCGAGAGGCGGGTGGGAAGCACCCGTCATGGATCGACGGCATCCGTGAGCTCATCACCGAAGCCCGCCGTCAGCCGGAGACCGCGTGGCTGCAGGACATTCCCGTCCACGCGTTGCAGGTGGCGGTGCGGAACGGGCATCGGGCGTACGAGAACTTCTTCGCGTCCGTGACCGGGCGCCGGAAGGGTCGGAGGGTCGGGTTCCCGAGGTTCAAGAAGCGCAGCTCCCGGCAGTCGGCGACGTTCACCTCCGGCGGGTTCAGTATCCGCGGCGGCTGGCAGAACACCGCCCGTGGTGGCGGCCGGGTGTGGGTGAACAAGGTCGGGTACGTCCACGTGAACTGGCACCGGCCCCTCCCCGCTGACCCGTCCAGTGTCACCCTCATCCGCGAGCCGGACGGCACCTACCGGGCGTCGTTCGTCGTCGAAACCGTGAAGCCGGCCCCGACGACCCCGACCCGGGCGCCGCGGGCGGCGGGCATCGACGTCGGCCTGACCGACTACGCCGCGATCGTCTACTCCGACGGCGCCCGCGAGAAGGTCCCGAACCCCAGATTCCTGCGGCACGCGGAGCGGAAGCTCCGTCGCACGCAGAAGCACCTGTCCCGGACACAGAAGGGCTCCCGCAACCGGGAGAAGGCCCGCGCGGAAGTCGCACGGGTCCATGCCCATGTCCGGCACCTTCGTGAGAACCATGCCCGGCAGCTCGCCTCCCGGCTCACCCGCGAGAACCAAGCGGTCGCCGTCGAGACACTGAACATCCAGGGCATGGCACGCACCCGTCTCGCCAAGAGCATCCACGATGCCGGGTGGGGCCAGTTCATCACCTTCCTCGAGGAAGCCGCCGCACGCCGCGGCCGCGACTTCGTGAAGGTCGAACCCGGCTTCCCGTCCTCCCGTGTGTGTTCCCTGTGCGGGACCAACTCCGGGCCGAAGGCCCTGCACGTTCGCGAGTGGACGTGCCCCGACTGCGACGCCCGGCTGGACCGGGACTACAACGCCGCCGTCAACATCCTCGTCGCCGCAGGGTCTGCGGAGACACGAAACGCCTGTGGACGCAGCATCAGACTCCGGCTCGCCGGCGTCACCGCTGCGGGTGAAGCAGGAACCCACCGTAACGACCACGCCCACCCGGGCGAGGCAAGCCGGAAGCCCCGAGCGCGCACCCACCCGCTCGCGGGTGGAGACAGGACACGGAACACCACCGCGCATGTAGACGGAGGACTCCACGGCACCCGCCGGAGGAACCACCCCGACCACACCGCGGCACAGCCGCAGAAAGACGGCTGAGAAATGGATCCGCGTACAACCCCGACCATCATGCACACCGGTGACGAGCACATCGACTCGGACGTTCACGGGACCCTCAACCCGAAGACGGGCCGGAACACGGCGTGGGAGTCGAACTACGCGACCATCCGCCACCTTGCCGAGCAGGCCGTGGAGCGCCGCGTGGACGCGTTCATCAGCGCCGGTGACGAGTTCAAGACCGGCCGCCCGTCGCAGGAAGCGCTGCTCATGCTCGCTGACGCGTACACGCCGCTGGCCGAAGCTGGCATCCCCGTCCTGTTCCTCGACGGGAACCACAACCGCATCGGCGTGACGAGCGGTCACCGCTCCGCCATCTGGGCGCTCGCGGAGATCCTCCGCGCTCGCGGCGGTGTCGCTGAGGCCAGCGCGGAGCCGGAACTCGTGGAGGTCGGTGGTATCCAGGTCGCCACGCTCCCGTGGCTGAACAAGAACGTCGTGCTCGGCGCTGAGGCCATGAGCCCCGCCGAAGGTGACCGGAAGGTCGCCGACTGGGCCCTCAGCAAGCTCGAGGAGCTCGCCGCGACGGCGGATGCGGGAGCACCGCTCATCATGGCCGGGCACGTCACCGTCGCCCGCCTCACCGCATCCAACGACGAAGGCACCCGCCGAGGCAGCGAGCGGGAGCTGACGCATTTGTTCTCCGAGCCCATCCTCGACGTCGCCAAGCTCGAAGCGCTCCCGTTCAGCTACGGCGCGCTCGGCCACATCCACACGCCCCAAGCCGTAGGCGCGGGGGTGTACCAGTACGCAGGCTCCCCGAACCGGCTCACGTTCACCGACGAGCCCGACATCAAGGGCGGGAACCTCGTCCGCCTGGACGCCGGACGAGCTTCCTTCGAGCGGGTGACCACCCCGGCCCGGGACATGGTGACCGTCGACCTGACCCGCACGGACGAGGTGCCCGAAATCCCCGAAGGCGCACTCGTCCGGTTCCTCCTCGCGCCCGGTGACACAGACCTGTCCAAGGACCTCCGCGCCGCCGTCACGAAGCAGGGCGCGACCGTCGTGCAGACGAAGGCCCGCCCCATCCAGAAGATGGTCGTCGAACGTCCGACGCTCACGCAGACCGTCTCCGGTGAGGAGGCGCTGCGCACCTGGGCGAAGAACTACTCAGTGCTGGACGCTGACACGCTCGTCACCGCAGCCCAGAAGCTCGTCGTCCGCGAGACGGAAGCCGTCCGATGACCGGCCCCGCTGACGCTACCGGCTCGCTTCGCGGGCTCCCACGCACCGCGTGACGCACACGCCGACCCTCCACCGCGCATGGAGGAAGTGACCAGTCGAACGCGCCCGAGGAGCACCACCCCGTGAAGATCCAGTCCATCAGCATCGAAGGGTTCTGGGGGTACCGTGAACCGGTCCACGTGGACATCGACGGCCTCCCACTGCTCGTCGCCGTCGGCCACAACGGGTCCGGCAAGTCCGCCCTCATCGTGTCCGCCGTGATCGCCGGCCTGTACGGGAAGTTCCCCACCCGCACCGTGGAGGAGTCCATCACCGTCGGCGCGTCCGTCGGGTACATCACCCTCGAGTTCACCATCGACGGCACCGTCTACCGGGTCGCCCGCGCCCACCAGCGCTCCGGCACGTCGAGTGCGTCCGTGTACCGGATGGTGGACGGCATGTGGGAAGCAGTCACCGAGAAGGGCGTCCGTGAGGCGACCGCGAAGGTCACCGAGCTGCTCGGCATGAACTACGAGACCGCCATCATGACGTGGGTGGCCGAGCAGGGCCAATACGGGGCGTTCGCGAACGCGCAGCCCGCCGCCCGCTTCAAGATGCTCGCCGGAGTGTTCGACCTCGCCAAGTACGGCCCCATGCACAAGGCCGCGCAGGACAAGCTCCGCAAGGCGAAGGACGCAGTCTCGAACGCTGAGGGCCGTGTCGCCGAGCTGAACGACAACCTCATCGACGACGACGCCCGCGAAGGTGACGCGCTGAGCGACGAAGCGCTCACCGAGCTCGCCGCGCAAGCCCACGACGACCTGGAAGCGGCCGCCGCCGCGCTCGCCGCACACCTGCAGAACGACCCGCAGACCGCGGTGAAGCGTGCACGGACCGCCCTGGACGCTGTCAAGGGCGTCCGGCTGGAGAAGCTCCGCGCCGCCGAAGCGACCCTCACCGACCTCCGCGCCGCCCGTGACCGGGAACCTGCCCGCCGGGACGAGCAGATCGCGCAGGCGAACTCCCGGTATGAGCGGGACGTGCAGGCGGCGAGGACCCGTGCTGCCGCCGTCATCGGCACCGCCGAAGGCCGCGTGACCGCCGCGGAGCGTGAAGCAGCCGAGCATGAGGGAGCCGCAGCCCGCCTCGACGTGCTCCGCGCCGAGGACACTGAGCGGGCCGCCGCGCTCGCCTCGGCAGAGGACGCCCGATCGCAGGCCCGTGCCCACGTCTTCACCTGCCAGCTCGCGATGGACCGCGCCGAAGACGCCCTCCGGGATGCTCAGACAGCCGCGGCGGACGCGGTGGACACCCTCGAAGCGCTCGCGCACGCCGGGGACTGCTACGCGTGCGGTCAGCACATCAGCGAGCAGGTCGCCCAGAACCTCCGTGACGCCCAGCAGAAGGTCATCGACGAGCGCGAGCGGGTCGTCGTGGACGCCCTTGACACACGCGAGGAAGCGCGGGCTATCTTCGCTGACGCCTCCCACACCTTCCACCTCGCCACCGATGCGTACCAGACCGCTGAACGGGAGCGCCAGGACACTGCCCGCGCGCTCGCCGCAGCCGAACGGGCGGATGCGGTCGCCGCGAACGCCCGCGAGGTCGTGGAACGTGAGCGGGAAGCCATCGCACAGGCGCAGGCTGAGCTCGAGGAGACCATCGCCCGGTGGGCGAAGGACCGTGATGAGGCAATCGCCCGGGTGACCGCGGAGTGCGAGAGCGCGCTCGCTGACATTGCAACGCGGGGGAAGGATGCGGCCGCACAGGTCGCCGCCCTCCGCACGCCGACCCCGGATGAGGAGCAGCTCGAGCGGGACCTGACCGCCGCGGAGAACATCGCCTCCGGCGACTCCCGGTACGAGGTGGCACTTGCCGACCTCACCGCGAAGCGTGACGCCGCGCGTCGGCGCGCCACCGACTACGACACGGAGATCGGTCGCCGTGCGGAGGTCGCACGCCGACAGGCAGAGCAGGAGGACCGCATCGCCGCGGCGAAGAAGGCGTTGGAGGCAGCGGAGCGGGACGTGCTCGTGTACACCGACCTGGTGGCCGCGTACTCACCGTCCGGCATCCCGTCCATGGTGCTCGCGTCCGTCATCGACGACCTGAACGCCGCGATCAACGTGACACTCGCCGAACTGTCCGGTGGCGAGCTTGAGGTGCGGCTCTCGACGAGCCGTGAGACTGCCGGCGGCACCCAGGAGTCGAAGGTCACCGTCTACGTGGACACCCCCACCGGGCCGCGGGCGTACGAGGCGCTCAGCGGCGGTCAGCGGTTCCGTGTGGACCTCGCCATCCGGATGGGTCTCGCGTCCATCATCGCGGCGGGCACAGGGACGCCTATCGAGACGTTCATCCTCGACGAAGGCTGGGGATCGCTGGACGAGGCCGGCATCCGCTCCACCCTCGAAGTGCTCGGGCGCCTGTCCGAGCAGGTGAACGTCCTCACCGTCAGCCACGTCGACAGCGTCCGCGAAGCGTTCCCCGCCCGCATCGAGGTGACCACCAACGAGGGCACCGCACAGGCTGCCGTCGTCCGCTAGTCGAAGGCGGGGCGCTCCGGCACGTCAACATCGCGCGGGCCCTGCGCAAGCAGGGCTTCGACGAGTTCGTACGTTCGCTGGGGAAGGCCGTCGCCGGGGAAGAACTCCTCGAGGATCCTTTCCGCCTCATCCGCCGTGGTGACCTCGCACACGGTGAGCAGGACAGCGACGTCGTCCGCGTCACGCCGAGGGCGCTTGGTCAAGGCGATGAGCTTCATCGCCAGTAGCATCCGTGGGCTTGCCACCTGGATGCGTACACCGTCCTTGTCGAAGAGGGTGACCCACTCCGCTCCGCGTCCCAGCCCGCTGGGCACGAACATCGCCGCGTTCTCGTCCAGCCACCCATCGGGCCATCCGCGCCGGCGCCCCACCGCATCTGCAGCGGCGCGCAGGGCCTCCGGCGGCGTCGCCCACGCATCGATGTCTTTCGTCGCGGGGCGTGCCGAGTCGATGGTGAGCGAGATGGCGGCACCGCCGATTAGTTGAATCTCTCCGGGCTGTCCAGCCTTGCGGAGCAGGAGGACGACATCGGTCAGCCCGTCGATGATCTCCTGCCGGGTGAGGGTGACGCTCATGCGCTGGCCAGCTCGTTCTCCTCGATGAGAACACCGCGGCGGCGGAACGGTTCGGGGACCAGTTCCTCATCTGGCGGGAACGGCAACGCGATATCTGACCGCTCCGGCTCCCAGGGGTGCTCAGGATCACCGTGCCGTTCTCGCACCCACTGGGGGAGCGGGGCACCTACCTCGCCGAGCCTGAGTTCGACGAGAGCGGCGACAGCATCCGCCCACCGCGATGAGGTTCGCTCGGGTTCCTCGGCGGCGAGAACAACCCGGGTCACGGGGTCCACAGCGTGAAGGTCATCGGCCAGCTGGATGAACGACCGGTACGCGGTCGCGCGCTCGCCGGCCTCCTGGGCGCGAAGGATGGCGGCGGCGGCCTCCGCGGCGGTGCTGCGCCCACGTGCCGGCACCGCGATGAACGCGAGCCCGAGTGCGTCGGCCAGCCGCTGCGTTGTCGTCACCGTGGGGTCACGTCGCCCGTGTTCGATCGCGGAGAGGTTGGTCGTTCCGACCCCGGAAGCGGATGCTACGTTCGCGAGGGTGGTGCCCGAGTTCTTTCGTGCGCGCCGCAGCGACTCGACAATCGACATATCCACCTCCCAAATTATCGGATGCGATAAGTATACGCGGCGCGGGCGACATCAGGGCTCAAGACTGCACACGCCCCGACAGCGGTGCGCGTAGCAGCCCACCGGCGCCGGAAGCAAGCAACGCCACCGCCCTCATCTCGGCAGCCTTCATCGGCTCCTCCATTCCCCGTTGCGCACAGAGTACCGCTGGGATCTGTCACCCGGACGAGGCGACCGAGGCATACCAGGACGAGACGTACAGCGTCATCGTCGAGACCATCTGGGAGCCGGGGGAGTGGCGCGCCGCGCAGGACGCCTGATCGCCGTGTCACACGGCAGACGCTCGCGCATAGGCGGGTCATCCAGCGAGGAGGCCCACCTTGAACGAGTTCGTCGACAGTCCCGCCGCGCTCGAGGCCGCCCTCGGTCTCGTCTCCCGCTACGCCGACACGGCGTTCCTCGTGACGCACGCGCCGGAGATGGCGCACACGGTCACCGGCCTCGCGCACGGGGCATGGTTCGAGGAGGCGACCTGGACCCTCATGGCGATCGCGCCCTCTGCCGAAGCGCTCGATGAACCGTCACGTGAGCGCGCTGTTCACCTCGCCGCACTGGACCTGTGCGTCGAGCTGCAGGAACGCGGTGAGCACCCGGACCGTGTCGTCGTCTCCTACGCCGGGTTCCCCGACACCGACACCCGTGTGTCCGCCGTCTGCGGGGATGCGGAAGGCACCCGCATCGTGACGATGTTCGACGTCCCCGCCCGGTTCCGGGACTTCATCGCCGCCGACTCCCAGGCTCTCCCGTGGCAGACCACCGCGATCGACGACAGTGTGCTCCTGTGCCGTGCTGAAGCGTCCCGGAACGTGTGGCCGGAGCTGGTGCAGTGGGCGGTCGCCGCGGAAGCCACCAAGCCGTGGATGCACGGTGTCCTGCCGGCCGCCGTCCGGTTCTGCGCAGCTACCGACACCGCGGACGTCGCCGACCTCGCCGACGCTGTCCGTGCCCTCGACCTCGCCTTCGCCTCCGAGGACCTCGGGTCGCTCACGTGACCGTGTCACACGGTTCTGGTCGGCACCGCGCATAGAGGGGGAACGCGCTTGCAGCGAGAGCCCGACACCCTGTCGGGTTGGAGCTCGAGGAGGCCGCCAGGCCGACTTGCCGCAGGGTGAGTGCTGAGACGTAAGCGAGACCCGGACGCCAGTCCGGATCGAGCTCAACCGAAGGCGAAGCCGGAGGTTGTCGCAGGGTACGTCTCGAACCGCGCGACGAACTTTCCGAGCTCGCCGCGTACAACATCAGAAGCACGAACCGTTGGACATGTCTGACGATCCGTGTATCCTGAACGGCTGGCCTCCACCCGGAGTCAGCCTCGAACGAGAGAAGAGACCACCGTGTTGTCCATGCAGTCCATCGAAACGCTGTCGGCATATGCCGGGCACAGCGCGCTCGATGCTGCGCTGAAGCCGGTGAACCGCCAGTGGACCCCCGAGGTCTTCGGCGGCAGGCAGGTGGCCCTCATGTAACGAGATCAGACTCTCGTGAGCACGAGCCCACCGTAAGCCCTCCCGGCACACGGTGGGCTTTTTCGTTGCCATCCACAACTTCACATAGGGGCGTAGCTCAGCTGGTAGAGCACCGGTCTCCAAAACCGGATGTCGCAGGTTCGAACCCTGTCGCCCCTGCCAAGCACCCGTCTGATGTAGGCGGCGTGCTCGAAGCTCCCCACCCGGGGAGCATGACAAGACAACAGCGGAAGACGACCTCATGAGGGTGAACGGGCACCGCCCGATCGGCCTCATGAGATGAGACGCAGGACGCGAACACGCCCTGGGCAGCGGCATGGACCCGACACGGAGTCGGCGAGCCGCACACGCCCGGAACGTGAACGCGACGCCAAACCTGCGTCGAACGGGAGCGTCGCGTAGCGGCAATCGCAGCTGACTGTAAATCAGCCGTCTTCGGACATCGCGGGTTCAAGTCCCGCCGCTCCCACCACGGCCCACGAACACGGTGAACACCGTGTTCGTCGGCCTCCACGGGCCTCAAGTGTTACGGCTGCACTGCACCCTCTTACGGTGATTAGTCAGGGTTCGAATCCCTGGGGGCCCACCGGGTTCGATTCGTAGAACAAGTCGGCGCGCATAGGGCGTGCATGGCGAATCGAACCAGCTTGTTCTTCAACGCGGAGGCTGTCCGAAGGGCGGTCCAAGGCGCGAAGACACAGAGTGAAGCGCTTGTCGCTCTCGGGCAATCGCCGAAGGCGGACAACTTCCGCCGGCTCCAGGAAGCGTGCGTTCGGTACGGACTCGACGTCCCAGGCAGACTGCCTGATGGCACCAAGCGGCCCGCCGTTCGCCCGAGTAAGTGGGACGACCGCGAACTCGTGGAGAGCGCGCTCACCGGAGCGAACAGCCGATCTCAGGTGCTCGTGGCGATGGGACTGGCCCTCGCCAAGAAGAACTACCAGGCGATGGAGCGAGCAGCCGAGAAGCACGGCTACAAGATCCCTCCGAAGCAGGGTCGCGGCCTGAACCGCGCCGAGCACGTGACGAAACAGCGTGCAGCGATCGCCGCCATGTCGGATACGGACCTGCGTGCCGCGATCATCGACGCCGGATCGAGCAGACTCTTCCTCGTCTCGATGGAGCTCGAGCCGAATCAACCGAACGGGGCATGGCTGGCGAGGCAGACGTCGAAGCGTAAGCTCAACCTCCCGGTGAAGCCTTCTGGACGCCGTGACAACATGCCGAACGAGGAGATGTTCGTCGCTGACGCCAAGAGGTCGACGGCATCGATCAGAAAGCGCGTGCTCCGAGACAAGCTGTTGCCGTACGAGTGCGCGACGTGCGGCATGCCGCCCGAGTGGAACGGCAAGACCCTGACTCTCCAGCTCGATCACATCGACGGAGACACCATGAACAACCTCCTGACGAACCTGCGGTTCCTGTGCCCGAACTGCCACTCGCAGACGGACACGTTCTGTAAGCCGCACGACAGGAGATGAACGGTCGCGAAGAGCGACGTGCGGGATGGTTCCCGCGGTGTGAAGTGGGGTTCCAGTCCCCGACGCGGTCGGTTCGATCCCGGCCGTGGAGCGTAGGAACGCAGCACACCAGATGGCCCCGTAGCTCAGTTGGGAGAGCATCCGCCTGTCGAGCGGAAGGCCGCCGGATCAAGACCGGTCGGGGTCGCGGTGACCAGTGGAGGCGTCCGCTGGTCAACACGCGAACATCGTCCAGAGGCCCAGGACCTCACTCTTCCAAAGTGATGACGCCGGTTCGAATCCGGCTGTTCGCTCCACATCGCCGCGAGTCGGCGCAGCACGCCTGATGAGCCCTGATGGG
>Ga0182746_1003747_pt1 | contig 9956 bp, 9 predicted proteins | sample eDN3rd30CBELigOP_FD_128881 | JGI IMG/M metagenome (GOLD analysis project Ga0182746, IMG submission 128881) | Enriched Organic Plus compost microbial communities from Emeryville, California, USA - eDNA 3rd pass 30_C BE-Lig OP (version 2) (version 2) ...
AACGCCGACCGGGGCAAACACGCCGAACCAGCCGCCGCTCTCGAAGCCCTTCAGGCCCTGCTCATCCATGGTCGGAACATTCGGGAGCAGGCTGCTACGCTCAAGCGAGGCGATGCCGATCGCCTTGATATCACCGCTCTGCAGCAGCGACATTGCAGACGATGTATCGACAAAGATGAACTGCGTGTGGCCGGCGGCAACGTCGGCAAGCCCCGGGCCGGTGCCCTTATAGGGAATTCTCTGAAACTTGATACCCGTCTGCTGCTCGAAGGCGAGCGTACCGAGATCGGGCGGACTGGCGCCGTCGCCGGTCGCTACCGTGATCGGCGTCTTCTGGGTCTCGGCCATCTTGCGGAACTCCGCCAGATTCGACGCCGGGGACTTCCCGTTCACCGCGAGCACATGCACACCGGTCGCGGCGACACCGATGGCGACGAAGTCGCGATCCGGATTGTAACGCACCTTTGGATTGACTGCTGGCAGGATCGAAATGGTCGCGGTCGATCCGATGAAGAGAGTGTATCCGTCCGGCGTCGCGGACATCGCCATCTGCGTTCCGATCCCGCCTGCTGCGCCGACGCGATTATCGACGATGATGTTCTGACCAAGTACGTCGCCCAGCCGCTTCGACACGATGCGTCCGACCACGTCGACCGGGCCACCCGCCGGGAACGGCACGATCATGCGGATCGGGCCGGTGGGATATTCGGCTGCGAGCGAGGCGGTCGTCGCGAGAACGCCGGCCAGCAGCGCCGCCATGAATTTCACTCTCATCATCCGATCCTCCACCTACAGATTGCCTGACAATATGATAATCTGACGAAATTGGTCAATCGGAAGGCATGCGCAATTATTATGCGTGCACCGAGACATTAAGAAGCAGAGGCAGCATAGACGTCGTCCAACCAGCTCAGCGCCGCAGCGAGCTGCACCATGGTCGTCGTCGAGGCGAAGGTGATCAGGACGGCCTGGCGCGCAGTCTCAAGCGGCACTCCAGCCTTGGCAAGCCGAACCGCGTGGTTCTTGAACGGCATCTCGTAACCTGCGGTGGCGAACACCGCGATCATGATCAACTCGCGCGTGGTGAAATCGATGGGACCGGCTGCATACAAAGACTGGCGCAGCGTATGAAAATTCTCGGCGATGGTGGGATTCACCGAATTCACGTAATCCGGAGCCGATTCAACAGGCTTGCTGGGCAACATGGGCAAGATCACCAGTTTCGAAAAGGACCAGGCGGCGAAAGAAGATGAACTATTTGCTCAACAGGCGATGGGACATCTCATTGGCGTAAAGTGAAATCCCGAGCGTCGGCGCCAGCGGCGCAGGCAGGCCCTCCGAGCGGCTCAGGAATTCCTTCACCAGCGCGATCGACCTCCGGTCGTAGCCGGCAATCCTGGCGCTCATCTCCACCGCTACCGTGTCGAGGTCTTTTGGCGGCACAGCGCGGGCTGCAAGCCCGAATTGCACAGCATCACGGCCCGTAAACTCCCGGCCGTTGAAAATCAGATCACCAATCAGGTTGCGCGGCAGGACGTATTTGTAATGGCTGAGGACAATCGTCGGCGGAATGCCATGAGGAATTTCCGGAAAACTCAGGACCGCATCCTCGGCCACCAGGACAATGTCGCAACGCCCGGCAAGGGAGAGTCCAGCCCCCTCCGCCTTCCCGCGCACAGCCGCAATGGTGACGGCACGGCACCGCTGCACCGCTTCATTCAGGCGCTGGATCCGCGAAAATTCAGCGACAATGTCCAGCGGGTCGGATGATTGTTGTGCCGGACGTTCCCGGCCAAGCGAGAAATCGGGGCCGACCGCCGACAATTCGATCACGACCGGGCCGCCGTTCAGAGGATCCGCACCTTCGAACTGTTCAACGAGGGCATTGATCGACGCTTCATTCAGCTTGTTGCCGGCTTCGGGCCTGTTCAACGCAAGGCGCAAGACATCACCATCCCGCTTCACCTGAATCGTCATATGCCGGCGCCCTTCTATATCGGAGTGTTCAGGATGCGGTCACTCGCCGCAATCCAGTTCGATCCATTGAGCTTCATCTCCGCCCGGACGGAATTCAACTGTTCCATCGTGCGGACGGACTGTTCCGCGTCGAGCCACTCCCGCGAGAAAGTGTAGACGAAAGCACAGCGCGCGTAGCGGGCCTGCGAGTATCGCATCAGCCGTTCGGCAACGGCCACATCCGTCGCCAGCACCTCGCGCGCAAGAATCATCGCATCTTCGACGGCCATGGCCGCGCCCTGGGTCAGATGCGGCGGGAACGTGTGCGCGGCATCGCCGCCGATGACCACGCGCCCCGAGAACCATGGCCAGGGCAGCATCATCGGCTCGATCGGACTGTAGACGACGTCGGAGCCTTCATGCAGCGTCTCGCGGATATCCGCCACGTAGCTTCCGTATCCGGCAAGGCGCTGCCGAAGCAGCTCCGCATTGCCACGGCCTTCGTAGCGGGCGTCCGGCGCCTCCGGGCGAATGTGGAAGAGATACATGACGTCGTCGCTGAGCGGCATCGCTCCGGTTTTGCTGCCGAGACCCTGCAGGAATTCCATGCCACGAACGGCATCGACCCGCGGCACCTGAATGCGCCACGCACCATAGCCCGAGGGGCGCGGCCCGAATGTCGTTCCGACCAGATGCTGACGTGTTGTCGACCGGATGCCATCGAAACCGGCGACAAGATCGAAACGTCCGGACGAACCGTCAGAAAACTCGACTTCGGTCTGACCTGCCTCATCCACGATGCGCTCGACTGTCAGTCCGAGGCGGATCTTCACCCCCGCCCGGGTCGCTGCGCCAAGAAGTATGCTATGCAATTGTGTGCGCGACAGCGCGCAGACAGCAGGAATGCGCTCGTCGCCAAGCAGGAATTTGTGGTCGACGATGATCTCCCGGTTGAAGTCGCAAACCTTCATGCTGTCGTAGATGAAGCCCTTTGCCAGCACCTCATCGAGCACGCCGAGAGCATCGTAGACGCGCAGCGCATTCGCGGGCTGCCCAAGACCGACACCGGGAACATCGAACGCCGGACGGCGCTCGATCAGCAAGACATCGATCCCATGCCGCGCAAGCGCTGTCGCCAGCGTCAGCCCGCCGACACCACCGCCGATCACCAGAACGCTGCGTATTTTCTCCATGCCGACCTTTCACGGAGCCAGCGCATTGAAACCGAGCTTACAATGCATCGCTCTGGATTTCCGTGCTGGCGAGAATTTCGTTGCTGGACAGGACGTCCGCATATTTCTGCTGCAGATCGAACAGGTTCGCCTGATGCGGGCCTTCCGCGCGGTCTCCAACACAGTCCCTGGCGACGATGGGGCGAAGGCCGGCACACATCGCATCAACGGTTGTCGCACGGACGCAGCCGCTGGTCGTACAGCCGCTGATGATCAACGTGTCGACGCGGCGCTGCATCAGCCAGGCGGCAAGGTTGGTGCCGATGAACGCCGACGGGAACTGCTTGTTGATGATGAACTCGCCAGCCTGAGGCGCCAGATCGGACACAATCTCGGCCGCAAACGAGCCCTCGATCAGCAGGTTGTTGGTCGGCAGTTTGACATTGAAAAGATTATGATCGCTGCCGTCCGCAGCATAGACGTGGCGCGTGTAAACGATCGGCCAGTTCCGGTCACGCGCGCTCTTGAGCAGCGTCTTCGTATTCCTGATCGCATCGGGGATGTTGCCGCCTCCGAGCATGGCAGGATCGGCAAAGCCGTTTGTGAAATCAACGACGATCAGCGCGACACTCTTGCCGAGGCCAAGCTTCTGGCCAAATCCTTGCATGCGATAGATATCTGTATCGCCCATCGCTCGTCGAACCTCGATTGCCGGAACCCGACTGACTGTAGAATGAAAACTAATCGCCTGATTGACTGTTTGTCTAACAATTTATGCTCACGCAAGCCCTGCGGGCGGTTTTATCCCTGCATGATGTTGTGGAGCGGCGGCCGGCCTCGCCTCTCAGCTTGACTCCGGTCCGCCCGATAATATTGTCTGGCAATATGATAATATACCCCGCCACGGCGAGCGGCGAAAAGCGGAGAGATTGATGCCCAACGCTGACGGCAAGATGCGCTTGGCGACGATGTGGTTTGCTCCCGGCTCGCACGGAGCGGGCTGGCGATTGCCGGAATCGATCCCGGGCAGCGCCTATACCTTTCAGCATACCGCCCGCATCGCCCAGCTCGCAGAACAGGCGAAGATCGATGCAATGTTCTTTGCTGATTCCAATATGCTGCAACCGACCGCCCAGGTCGAAAAAGGTGACGAAGGCGCCAACTCCTTCTTTCGCGCCGTGATGCTGGAGGCGATGACCACGATCGCCGCACTCGCCGCCGTGACGTCACGCATCGGACTGGTCGCGACCGGCACGACCACCTATCACGAGCCCTATCTGATTGCGCGGCGGTTTGCCACGATCGACCAGATCAGCAATGGCCGCGCGGGCTGGAATCTCGTGACCTCCCAGCACGAGAACGAGGCATTCAATTTCGGCCGCGACGCCCACATGGAGCATGATGAGCGCTATCGCCGCGCCGAAGAGTTCTTCGATGTCGTGAGCGACCTCTGGGATTGCTGGGACGACGGCGCCGTTCCGGAGGACAAGGAGAACGCGCGCTATATCAACGTGAAGAAGATCCACGTCCTCAACCACGTTGGGAAATACTTCAAGGTCAAAGGGCCGCTGAATATCCCGCGCTCGCCGCAAGGGCGGCCGGTCATCGCCCAGGCGGGTTCATCAGGTCCGGGCCGCGATATCGCCGCGCGGATCTCCGATCTCATTTTCACAGCGGCGTCCACCATCAAGGACTGCAAGGCCTTCTCCGAGGACATACGCGCCCGGGCGGTGTCCTTCGGCCGCGAAGCGGACGACGTCAAAGTCCTGCCGGGACTGATGCCGATTGTCGGGCGGACCGAGGAAGAAGCCAGGGAGCACTATCTCAAGCTGCAGTCATTGATCACGGACGATCAGGCGCTGCTCGCCATCAACCGGTTTGCCGGCGGTCTCGACCTGTCGAAGTATCCGCTTGACGGACCGTTGCCCGAATTGCCTCCGACCAATGGCGCGCAGGCCCGGCAGAAAATCCTGATCGATATGGCAAAGAAGGAGAATCTCAGCATCCGGCAGATCGGCCGCCGGTTTGCGGAGTCGCTTGGCCACAATCTCGTCTGGGGCACGCCTCAGCACATTGCCGACGTCATGGAAGACTGGTTCAAGACAGGCGCCTGCGACGGCTTCTGCGTGCTCCTCCCGCATTTTCCTCGCGGCGTGGAAGACTTCACCGGTCTTGTTGTTCCAGAACTGCAGCGCCGTGGCCTGTTCCGCACCGAATACGAAGGACGGACCCTGCGCGAGAATCTGGGCTTGCGGGCTCCTCAGAGAATACGGGTCTGAGAAAAGGCCGGGATCGACGATCCCGGCCTTTCTGACATCACGAGAGCCGGGCACGTCACACAGGTTTACGCCCCCGTTGCGGTCTGCCGCATGTCTCTGGCTGCTATCCAGAACGACAGTTGCGCCAGACAGCCGGAGCCAGCGAGCACAAGCGCCGTTGCGAGCGCCGGATCAGGCCCCACCCCTGCCAACGCCGTACAGATAGCGCCAACCGTCATCTGGGTGAAGCCGTAGAGGCCGGAGGCGGAGCCTACGACGATCGGATCGACACTGACCGCCTGGGTCAGCGCCGCCGGCGCAGCGACGCCAACGCCGAGGGTGAAGACAAACATGGTCCCCACCGTCAGCGGCACGGTGAGCATGCCTTGCAGCACAGCGCCCAGGAAGACGAAAGCCGCAACGACGCTTACAGCGTTGGCGCCGACCAGCAGCCGATTGATCGGCATCCGGACAATCAGCCGGCTGGTCAGCACGCTGCCGAGCCAGACGCCCGAGACCAGCACGGCCAGAATGAAACCGACCTCATGAGCGTCAAGGTGCAGATCGTTTACGAGGATAAAAGGCGCGGAAGCGATGAAGGCATACATCGATGTCGTCGCGCAGCCGCCGCCGACCGCGTAACCCAGAAATGCCGGTGAAATGACCAGCCGCACATAGTTGCGCAGGAGCGTTGTGGTATCGTGCGAGACCTTCGCACCGGTTTCGGGCAGCAGCCGCCATGCGAGGAGAAGATTGACGATCCCGAAGGCGGCAAGCAGGACGAAGATCGCCCGCCAGCTGATGGCTGAAGCCATGGCGCCACCGATGATCGGCGCGACGCCAGGGCCAAGCGTAACCATGAGATTCATCAAGGCAAGGCGCCGTGCCGCCTCGGCCGGCAGGGCGGTGTCGCGGACAATGGCGCGGGCGAGCACAAGGCCAGCGCACCCGCCCAGCGCCTGAAGCAGCCGCGAGGCAACCAGCGCCTGGGCATCCGGCGCCACGGCACATGCGGCCCCGGCCGCGGTGTAGATCAGCAGCCCGACGATCAAAATCGGACGGCGGCCAAAGCGATCCGACAACGGGCCGTAGACAAGTTGCCCGGCGGCAAGGCCGAGAATGTAGAAGCTGACCGTCAATTGCATCGACGCCGCGCTGGTGCCGAATTCCTGCGCCGCGCGCGGCAGCGCCGGCACGAAAATATGCATGGCGAAAGTGCCGCTGAACGTGAGCAGCGCCAGCAGCCAGAGCGGAGCCTGGATACGGGGTGGCTCCGGAGCGGCTTCGGAAGTCGCCCTGCTCTCGGATGGCGGGGTATGCGGATTCATGTCGGGCCGATCAATCAACTTACGCTGCATAGCACAATATGATTGCTATAAAATAATTAGTATACTATCAATATGCATATGAGCGATGTTCATTCTCTCCGCCGCTCGCTGACAGCGCAGCTTCTCCAGGCCGGCCGGCAATGGCGGCGCATCGCCGAGAACGGGCTGGAAAAGCTCGGCATTTCAGAGGCCTGTGCCTCCCCGCTGGTCTGGACCAGCCGTCTTGGCGGCGGCGTACGCCAGGTCACGCTGGCAAGCCATGTCGGCATCGAGGGACCATCCCTGGTCCGGCTGCTCGACCAGCTCGTGGCCGCCAACCTGGTGGTCCGCAAGGATGATCCGACCGACCGGCGCGCCAAGACCATCTGGCTGACCGCCGAGGGCGAGCGCCTCAGCGCCGAGATCGAGGACCTGCTGGACGGTCTGCGCGAGCGGGTGCTTGCCAATGTCAACGAACAGGATCTGGCGGCCACGCTGCACGTGCTGAAGGCCTTCGACGAGACAGCCATCAAAAGCACAGCAGAGAAGACGCCGCCGTGAACCTGCCCTCATGACGGGACTGGCTGTCCCGACAGGTGCTGTCATGACCATTTTGTCAGTGCTGCATTTGGTTCGTGACACTCACAGCCGCTGCGGAAGGGCGATGTGCTGTTCCGCATCGATCATGCGCGTTGCCATCGCGCACGAAGGAGCGAAGGCCGCCATGGAAAGCCATGTGCGATGCGAACGCGACGAACGCTAAAGGATGTCGTTTCGCAACAGAAGACCGAACAGATGCGGATGACGGAGGGCTGAATCTGCTGCAACCCTGGTTGCCATATCAATCCGACCTTCAGCTGGGTCCGCATCATCCAGCGCGTGCCAATCCAAATCATGTTTGACGAAGTGTCAAAGGAAGCGCGACCAATCGCCCATCTCACTGCAAGCATGGCCCTGAAAGAACGAAGATACAAAAGGCGTTGCGGCCGGCGATGAACGTCCCTGCGCGTTTACGCGCAGTGCTTCACATCCGTCCGGTCATCTCCAGACGCAGTATGTTCGCAAATCCTTCACATCTATGAGCCAAGGGTGCGCTTCCCATCACGTTGGTTGCCGAACAGGAAGGCAATGACAATCTGGCTTGCCCCACCTCACGGTTATGTCACAATGCTGGCACTTGCCGGTAATTATCGCGAAATGTCCGCATTTCACGTTCAGTTCGTCTGAGCCTCCCTCCGATCGGTGCCCAGCCCCATGACGAAGCATCACCAGGCAGAACGACCCGAGGCAGTTTTGAAACGTCCGGAATTCGAGCGGATCGCGTTGCTATTGCAAGGCGGCGGCGCGCTGGGAGCGTATCAAGGCGGTGTCTATCAGGCACTGGCCGAGGCCGATATTCACCCGACCTGCATCGCCGGGATTTCGATCGGCGCCATCAATGCCGCCATCATCGCCGGCAACGCGCCGGAGCGGCGCGTGGAGGCGCTCCGGGCGTTCTGGGAGCAGATCACCACGCCGCTGGGATTGGCATCGCTGCTGCCCTACATGATCGATGCACAATCCTGCAACGACGACTTCAGCCGCGGCATGATCAACCAGACCTATGCCTTCGCGACAATGGTTGGCGGCGCGCTTGGCTTCTTCACGCCGCGTCATATGCCTCCATTTCTCTATCCCAACGGCCGGATCGAGAAGAAAAGTTTCTATGATGTCAGCCCGCTGAGAGAAACGCTGGACCGGATGGTAGATTTTGACCGCCTGAACTCCGGCGAGATGAGATTCAGCGTTGGCGCCGTGAACGTGCGCTCCGGCAATTTTGAATATTTCGACACGACGACCCACACGATCCGCCCTGAGCACATCATGGCCAGCGGCGCGCTGCCGCCCGGCTTCCCGGCCGTCGAGATCGATGGCGAGTATTACTGGGATGGCGGCCTCGTTTCCAACACGCCACTGCAATGGATCCTCGATAGCAAGCCGCGCGAGGATACCCTGGCGTTCCAGGTGGACCTCTGGAGCGCCAAGGGCGAGTTGCCGGGTGACCTTCCGGGTCTCGACCTGCGCCAGAAGGACATCCGGTTCTCCAGCCGGACCCGCGCCAACACGGATGGATTCAAGAGGACGCAGCGCCTGCGGCGCGCCCTTGACCGGCTCTTTCAGATGGTGCCCGAAGGCACGATTTCCGACGACGACCTCGAGATGAAACTACTGCAGGGTGAAGCCGACCAGAAGGTCTACAACATCGTGCATCTGATCTATCGCGCGAAGGCCTACGAGAGCAGCTCGAAGGACTATGAGTTCTCGCGGACGACCATGGAGGACCACTGGGCCTGTGGCTACAACGACACGCGCCATACGCTGAGTCATCCTGAAATTCTTGATCGGCCGACGACACCTGATGGCGTCGTGACTTTCGACCTTGCGTGAGGCCATTCACATCCGCCACGATACAGTGAGAACCTGCCCATGAAGATCGCCGACGTCCGCGCCAAGGCATTTGCAATGCCGCTGAACGACCCGGCTTATCCGAAGCCACCTTACAGGTTCTACAATCGGGAATTCGTCGTCATCACCTACAGGACCGATCCGGACATCCTGCGCGCTGTCGTGCCTGAGCCGCTGGAAGTCGTCGGCGACACCGTGGCGTATGAATTCATCCGCATGCCGGACTCCACCGGCTTCGGCGACTACACCGAGACCGGACAGGTGATCCCGGTGCGCTTCACCACACCGTCGGGCGAGGTTCAGGAAGGCGGCTATGTCCACGCGATGTATCTCGATGACAACTCGCCGATCGCCGGCGGACGCGAGATCTGGGGCTTTCCCAAAAAGCTGGCGACGCCCAAGCTGTCGCACGAACAGGAGACGCTCGTCGGCACGCTGCATTATGGATCCGTGCTGTGCGTGACGGCGACGATGGGCTACAAGCATCGCGAAATCGAACTGGCGCCGATGGCCAAGGCAATGGCCAAGCCGGCTTTCATGATCAAGATCATCCCGCACGTCGACTGCACGCCGCGGATCTGCGAACTGGTCCGCTACTATATGGAAGACGTCACGCTCAAGGGCGCCTGGTCCGGCCCAGCGGCAATCCAGCTTTTCGAACACGCGATGTGCGACGTGGCGCGTCTGCCGGTCCGCGAGGTGGTTTCAGCCACTCACTATATCGCCGACCTCACTCTCGGTCTTGGTGAAGTCGTGTTCGACTATCTGAAGGACAAGTGATTCAACACAGCTGAAAGGTCAAGCAATGTCTCGTTTTG
>Ga0182746_1003748_pt1 | contig 9955 bp, 7 predicted proteins | sample eDN3rd30CBELigOP_FD_128881 | JGI IMG/M metagenome (GOLD analysis project Ga0182746, IMG submission 128881) | Enriched Organic Plus compost microbial communities from Emeryville, California, USA - eDNA 3rd pass 30_C BE-Lig OP (version 2) (version 2) ...
GTATTCACGATGAAGGGGTTGAAGATGTTGCCTGCCGGTTCGGCCGATCTGTTCCAGAGTCTCGGCGCAACCAGATGGCAACACTTGGTGTGGCTTGCGCTGCCGTCCTCGTTACCGTCATGGCTGACCGGATTTCGCGTCGCCGCACCGCATGCCGTATTGGCCGCCGTCGTCGCGGAGTTCCTGATGGGAACCTACGGCCTCGGTCACGAGCTTGAGGGCGCCCGGTCCGATTTGCAGATGCAGCGGGCTCTCGCAGCCAGCCTGTCAGCAACACTGATTGCTGTCGTCTTCTTCCTGTTCAGTGCATGGCTTGAGCGACGGCTTCTTCTAAACCGATGAAAACGGCCCAAGCATCATGGATTCTTTTAGAACGCTTCCGTCCTACAAAGTCTTAGTTTTAGGATAGGTGATTTTAGCATTCATCTTCCGGCCACATCGATACAATGCCCGGAACAATTGGAATTATTTCCCACGCCTTTTTTATCACAGGAGGTTAGGCCCGTGGCCTGCGGAACGGGGAATCCGTCTAGTAGAAGCGGGACTGCATAATAACTCGACCTCCGGTGGCGGGAGGGGGGGGGTGAGTCCATAGGTTGCATCGGCTGGCCTCGACCCTCTACCATCAGAAGGTGCCAATCACAGGCACTGCAGCAAGGGGTTGAGGGAATGCACAAGATTCTTGGAACTGCCGTACTCGGAGCCCTTCTGGCTTCGACATCCACGACGTCTTTTGCGGCGAAGTTGAAGGTGTGGGAGGGCGCAGCAACAGTGACGACCAACAACGGCCGATGCGCGGGTGTCGGAGTTGAGGTTGGGGCATTCTTTACGTCGGTTTTTCGACCACGCTTGAATCCCGAAGAGCCTGTTTCCTCCCTGACACTACTGGATCCCAGGTCAGCGCAAATCTACGTCAACGACACAGGTCCGGATCAGATGATCGGGCAAGGAACCTATAAGGGCAAATTGATCAGTTCGGACGCCACGCAGGTTACCGATCTGGCAGGGGGATATAGCTTCCAGGGCAGCTCTTCTATCATCAAGAAGGGGACCCAATTTCTGACGATAAAGGGGCAACTCACGCACTTTCTGAATGATAGTGATTGCACCATTGTGTTCCGCGCGCACTATACGCCGCGGCCCTGATTTTGGTGGCACAAAACAAGAGGAAGCTCCGCCGTCTTCTTTGCGCAGCGGAGCTTCTTTGCTTATGAGCGATGACCCCAATCAGTTCATCGGAGGAGGCACCGACTCAGCGTGGCGTGAAGGCGCAGCGTAGGCGACGGCGAGCACCGGCGGAGATGGAACATAGGCCATGCTTCGAATGCTGCCATTGCCAGGTCAAAGAAGCCTCTCATATTGCGCCATCGCACGTGCCTGTGGGGGTTCCATCATCTCGACGGCAAAGCCGACAGCCTGCATGCCTTACCCATAGCTCGATTTAGGAGAGCCATGGAGGCTATGGCGTGGACGTAGTTCTCATCGCTATCCCACACGTCCCGCCGGCAATCATTGGCGCGCGGTCGTCAGGCCTGCTTGAGATCATCGACAAGTTCGTAGTTTCCAAATGGTGGGCAAAATGGCGCGCACCCGACAGTTCGCGAATAGCCGATATTCCGTAGACGGGGAATTGCCGGGAATCCTGCTTAGCTGCTTTGAGGCAGGCAGCTGGATTTTGGAGAACCACCGATCGGGTGTGCCGGCGTGCATTCCACCAGGCGATGGTCAGAATGGCGAGACAGCACAGCGCGTTGCCGCCAAAGCAAAGCGCCAGCCAGTGATCGGAACGATTGACGAGCGCGTAGCCGACGGTTGCAACATGAGCCACCAGAAACAACGACCAGGTCGAGCGGGAAATAGCTGAAGCTCCGTTCTTGTCCGTTGCTGCCTTATAGATCTGCGGCACATAGGCGAAGACACGCACGGCGTTGCTCGCAGCAAAACAGGCCCAATGTGACCTCTTCCAATTGCATGGCTGGATCTCCGGCGATCGGGACGAGAGCTGTTGTCGGGTAAGCAGGTCGGATTTATTGAACGCTGAGGCCGGTCTTCTTGATCATGCCGTCCCAGTAGCTCGACTCGTAGTCGACCACTGCGGCAAACTCCTTGGGCGAGTTGCCAACTGCAACCATGCCGAGCTCGCCCAGGGTATCGAGCAACGCCGGCTCGGCCAGGAGCTTTGCGATCTCCTCGTGCAGTCGCGTGACGATGGGGAGCGGCGTGGCGGAAGGCGCAACCAGTCCGAACCAGGAATCGGCCAGAAAGTTCGGGAAGTCTGATGCTTGCATGGTCGGAATATCCGGCGCCACTCGCGAGGGCTCGGCTGACGTAATGGCAAGGGCCCTGAGCTTGCCTTCCCGAACGAGGGGCAGAGTCGTCGCGATGTTACAGAAGCAGACATGCACACGCCCGCTGATCAGGTCCGGCAGGGACGTATTACCACCGCGGTAACCGACGGCACGGATGTTGATCCCCGCGACTTGCTTGAGCAGTTCGGCCGCCAGGTGCTGCGATGTGCCGATTCCGACATGGGCGTAGGTGAGCTCTTCCGGCTTTGCACGCGCGTGAAGAATCAGGTCCTGGACCGACTTTGCAGGCACGCTTGGGTGAACAACAAGGACGTTGGGCGTGATGGCCACCTGCGAGACCGGCACGAAGTCCTTTCTCGGATCAAACGGCAGCCTTTCGTAAAGGCTCTGGTTCACCACCAGTGTCGCATTCCCGGCCAGCAGCAGCGTATGGCCATCCGGCTCCGCCTTTGCGACGCGACCGGCGGCCGTATTGCCGGCGGCGCCGACAATGTCCTCGACAATCACCGGCTGGCCAAGTGTTCGCTCAAACCGATCGGCGAGCAGGCGCGCCAGCGTATCGGGAGTGGTGCCGGCCGGAAAGCCGACGATGATTTTTACAGTCCTGGTGGGATAAGCTGTCTGTGCGAGCGCGTCGCCTCCTGCGGACGCGAGCGCCAATCCACCGGTTAGCAGGAGCGTCGCGGCAAGGTTTGTGGTTCTGGCGACGAGAGGGGCATTCGAGCATGAGGTGGGAACACGGATCATGACAGGTTTCCTCGATCACAGCTGCCGGTTCATCGGGACTGAGCCTACAAATGCGGGCGCGAAAGTACTGTGAAAGCAAAAACCCGATGCGCGCCAAAGACCATGCGACGACGGAGAAAATGTGTGAAATCGGTGTGAAAACCGCCGGTTACCACCGGGTTTCGCCCATGGTCGAAAAGATTGCTGCAGGCCGATCGTGACCCGTCCCCAACGCGTTCCGCGCCCGATAACCTCCGCGCGCTCACGCTCCACGCCCACGAGGAAGGACGGTCGGGGAGAAGAAGATGCTGCATTGCAGGTTCGCATTCTCGGTCCCTTCGCGCTGTGCCGCGGCGGCACCCTGGTCCGCCTGCCGAAAAAGGCGCAGGCGCTGCTGGCTTATCTCGCCATCAATCGACCAAAGGCTGTCACAAAGGAGATCCTGGCCACACTGTTGTGGGGGCACACGGGAACCGCGCAGGCGCGCGCCAGTCTTCGGCAATGCCTTGTCGCCCTGCGGACGGCGCTTGGCGCACAAGCGGACCTCCTGGTCGCGGATACGGAAACACTCCTTCTCGCTGATGCCAGTACAATCGTCGTTGACGCCGCAGACTTCCTGTCGGCGTCCCGTTCGGAGCATCTGCCGGATCTTCAGGACGCCATTGCGCTTTACCGGGACGTGTTCCTCGCCGGGACGAACATCCCGATCGAACCTTTCGAGCGTTGGCTCTCGGTCGAGCGTCAGCGCTTCGAAGCCGAGCGTCTCGGCCTGCTTCAAAGGCTGGCGACCGGATATGCGGCAGCAGGCGAAACCGATCGGGCGGTAGCCGCTTGCCGAGAGCTTCTCACTCTCGATCCTTTGCGGGAGGAGGCTCATCGCCTGTTGATGACTGTGCTCGCCAACGCGGGCAATCGCGGGGGCGCGCTGCTGCAATACGAGCAGTGCGTCGAGGTCGTCAAAGATGAACTCGGCATCGCTCCCGATCCGGAGACCGTCAAGCTTGCGGAAGCGATACGGCTCGGTGTGCTGCGGGAAACCAAGCACCCTCTGCCGTCGGGAATCCAGGCGAGACGGCCAGAGACAAACACTCCCGGTCCGGGCTCCACAACCCCAGGCCCGCCTCTCCCGGACAGGCCGTCAGTGGCGGTTGTGCCGTTTGCCAATTTGAACGGCGATCCATCTCAAGACTACTTCGTGCGCGGCCTGGTGGAGGACATCATCGTTGCACTGGGCCGGGAAAAATGGCTGTTCGTGATCGCAAGCCCATCAGCTTTCGCGCTGGAGGATAGCGGGCCGGCCCCCCGTTCGGTGGGCGCAAAGCTCGGCGTCCAGTATGTGCTGAAGGGCAGCGTACGCATCGATGGTGGACAGCTCCTGTTCGTCGTCCAATTGCTTGATGCGGTGCATGGAACGCATGTTCACAGCTACCTCGGGAACACCGAGACGGCGATCGAACACTTCCGCAGGGCGCAACGGCTCAATCCCCTGGACCTGTCCCAGCACCTGCACTGGAATACGGTTGCGTGGGCCTATCTCGGAGCCGGCCGCTACGAGGAGGCCGCGGATGCCGCCGAGCGGACGCTACGCGTTCAGCCCGACTATCTGCCGGGCCTGCGCCTAAAGGCCGTGACCTGCGCCCTGCTTGGCCGTACCGATGAAGCCCAGGCCAGCACATTCAGGCTGCTTGAGAAGCTGCCGACAACGACCATCTCCTGGATGCGCGCCTTTCTCCAGGTGCCGCTACAGCGGAATATGAGGGCGCTTGAGACTTATCTCGAGGGCGCCCGCCTGGCGGGCGTTCCTCAAGGAACCTGATCCTCGGTCCGTCGCTCTGCTGAGGCGGCGCCATGCGCAAGCGAACGTCGGTCCAATGCCCGCATCCAAAAAGGAAACTGGAGCATGGCCCGATCCCATCAGGAATGGTGCATGCGCTAGACCAGCCCCCGCCGGACCGCCTCCACAGCCGCTTCCGCGCGGGAGGAAATATTGAGTTTGCGGTAGATGTTCTTCACATAGCCAGTGACGGTGTTCGGCGCTATCGCGAGGACGCGGGCCGTTTCGTTGACTCTCAGCCCGCGCCCGAGAAGGCGCAGCACATCCTCCTCGCGCGGCGTCAACGTTTCAGGATTGGGATCCGGCCCAGCCGCCAGCGGCCGGACTTGCGAGAAATACTCAAGCATTCGTCTCGCTATGGAGGGCGACAACGGTGGCTCGCCCTTGTCGATGCGATGAAGATATTGGATCAGCGTATCCGGATGCTGATCCTTCAGCAGATAGCCCTGGGCGCCCGCGGCGATTGCATCAAACAGATGCTGGTCATCATCGTAGATGGTGGTGACGATCGGTGTGAACGTCTCGGGATATTTCGCGAGTTCACGCACGATGTCGATGCCCGAGCCGTCAGGCAAGCCGATATCGATCAGGGCGATATGCCGTAGCCCGCTCCGGGACATTTCAGAGGCATGGGCGGCGATCCATACGCGCGCTGCCTGACGTGTTGACACTTCGATCAGTTTGATTCCGTCGAACGCCGCGCCCAGCATTCGAGCCAGCCAGGAGCGCGTATCGGCCTGGTCCTCCACGATCAGGCCGCATCGGCCTGCATTCTCTGGCATCGGGGATGGCATCAATGCGGCTCGGTTGCTATTGGGTCCGTTTCCAAAAATAGGATCAACGCGGGAGGGCCAATACCCCTCAAATATGGGGGAGTGCGGTCTTGTGAAGCTCTGTCTCGATGTCTTTCTGGACAACTGCTTTTGTATGCAGAGGAATCGAGATCTCGACCGAAGTTCCTTGTCCCTGCGGCTCGACCGATACCGTTCCATTGATCTCGCCGATGCGGCGCATCAGGCCGGATATGCCGTTTCCTCGTGCGCTGCCTGATGCATGGGCCGGATTGATGCCGATGCCATCATCGGTGATGACCATGTTCAGCCAGCCGTCAGCTTCGTCGATCCGGATATCGACATTCCGGGCTCCGGCATGACGGATGATATTGCTGACGACCTCACGATGGGCCGATGTCAGGGAGCGGAATGTCAGATAGTCCAGTCGACGCTGATCGTCGTCGAGCTTGCCGATTGGCCAGTTCAGCTCGAGGCCAGCGGCGGCGAGACGCTCGCCTGTCTCGTGGCGCAAGGCCGCGATCATCTGGCCAAGCAGAGGTTGATGGGTGGACAGCCCGGTCACGATGGTTCGCATATCGGCGATCGCATCACGCAATACACGCTGAGTGTCAGCAAGCTCGGTCTTGTAGAGGCCGGACAGCAGGCGGGCTCCGACATCGTCGTGCAGGTCGCGCGCGATCCGTCGGCGCTCTTCGACCCCACCTCGTTCGTAGGCGCTGCGGCTTTCCTCCGCGAAGCGCATCAGCCGCACCAGCTCGCGGGCCAGGTTCTGATGCGCCGTTCCGAAAAGGCGCCGGCCGCGCCACGGGTAGCGCAGGATCAGCGCAGGCGTGTCGGCAGCAGCCGGAAGCAGCATCTCCAGACCTTCACTCCGGATTTCAACGGTGTCGGTGTCGCCGCCTGCAGGCTCGATCGCCAGCAGATCGAACAAGCGCCGGAGCAAGTCGCGCCACCGTTCCGACCGCTCAGGCACCGAAGCGGCAAAGGATATATCGAGAATGGCGCGGAACAGTTCGTGTTCTTCAAGACTCCTGCGAGCGACGAAGCGATTCCACAGCTGTCCGCGCAGGGGCAGATAGATGAAGCCGACGGCGAGAATGGCGATGCCCAGCGATGTCGCCTGTTGAAAATGCAGAGCCGCGATCAGCACCGCATCGATCGCCAGCAGCAGGAGCGTTCCGCCGGTGTAGAAAAGAATGCGGAAGGCCCATTCCGAAAGGTCGAACAGTCGATAGCGGCCGACGCCGAGCGCAAGGCCTGCATAGATCAGCAGGAAGAATCCGAACGCATATCCCTGGTGCATCGTTGGAGCGGAATCGAACAGGATGGGCGCAATGATGAGCGACACGAACGCGCCGGCGCCGACAATCACCGACAGCCCGAGCCAGCTGAGCGCCGCACGTGCGCGAGGGTCGTTGCGGTTGACGAGCCATTGCACGCCGACAATGCCAACGATCAACAGCATTGCGATCAGCGTTGGCAGTTGCGAACCGATTGTCTGGCTGGGAAGCAGCCGCAGGATATCTGCTGCAAGCCAGGGCCCAAAAATCGCCGGGACCATCCAGAGCGACCACAGCGGCACCAGCCGGCGCGGGTAACAGAGAAACATGGCGATCATCGCCATGCCGAAGCCGAGCGCACCGACATGATTGAGCGCCGACAGAATGCGCAACAGTCTTCCGTCGATCGCCAGTTCGCGCGACGAATAGATCGCTGCCGGATATGCAGACACCAGAATCATCGCGCCTGACAACGCGAAGAGCCGGGTGACGATATCCGCAGGACGCATCGCCACGACCCAGGCTCCGATCAACAGGGACCCGGCTCCGGTGATGATCTGAACCCAGAACGACAACGGAAGATCGGTGACGGGCCGTCGCGACGGCGTGAGCGTGGCGGTGGATTGATGGCCGGCCTGGTCGGGGTGCAGAACGACGCGCGGCTCGCGTAGCAGCGCGGCGAGGTCACTCTGCCGCTGCATGAAGCGCTGGATTTGTTCGTAACTTTCAAACGTATCAGGTTCTTCCACGAGATCGTCGGGTTCGAGCGCCATGGGGGGGACGGGCTTGTCTGCCGCACCGATGGCGCCAAGTGTCGCAGGTATGGGGAGCGTCTGGGCAGGCCCTGACGCATGGACACCCGTCATGCGGACTGAATTGCTGCCGGGATCAGCCGTGAGCGTCACGCCGAGCCAGGGCTGATTCAGGGTGATCCACAGGACCAGCGTGGCGGCGGCCAGACAGAATAGTATCGCGCCCTGCATGACGCGACTTGGTAGCCACAGCCTCATATGGACCCCCGCCCCCTCCAACGCGGGGTACGAGAACCCCACGCCTGATTTCATAACATATGAAAGATTCCGATAAGCGTATACTGACGCAGGTTTCCATGTTTGTTCTGGTTTGTCTCGCGGAAGGGCTGGAAGCGTCGCCGGCACGGCCCTGGCTGGATTCGTCGTGCTCGGAATGGTCGGCGCACCGGCCTGATCGGATGTGTTGGTGCGACCCGGATGACGCTCGGCATCCTCGTGTTGCCGGGGCGGCAATCGCCGATTGGACGCACAAGTTCCGGAATTGCCCTCTTCGCCGGTGTGGTTGCCGCTGCGCTGATCCTGGGGGTACCGGGACCATGCTGGCTGGAGCCGCGCTACACCTGCATCCGCTTGCTCGACCGCCCGCTCGCCGATGGTGGCCTGTTGCGCTTCATGATTTTCGACGCGGGCGTGCACAGCGCGTCGGATCGCGCTGGTGAAGTCCTTCGATGAGATGCAGGCTGCTGGAGGCGTTCACGCCGCATCATCTCGCCCAACAATATGACTCACCGGCTGGATATCCGGCCGCCTTTCTGACGCTCGCGGCTTGCGGGCTTGTTCTTATCTCGGAGCGATGCCCGAAACCCGCGGATATGAGCCGACAAGGGACATTGTGCCGTCCGGAGCAGGCAGTCATGGGTGAGGAAATTGCATGCCCCGCTCCAGGGACGGAAACCCCGCCACCCTCTCGGGTAGCGGGGCCATGCGGGCTAAGTCGGGGTGGACTGGATTGACCGCCCGCAGCCGATAGTGAGCAACTCGTGGACCGGATCTGGCGTCCTGGATCGATACAGCAAAAGGCCCGGTCTAACCGGACCTCGGACTCAGCCGGCTGTCATTTCAGTTCGCTGGCCGGAATGCCGTCGCCCATGATGCGCTGTCCGTTGAAGACGGAATCGTGGAAGACGTGCACCAGTGATCCGTCCGTCAGACGCGCCAAGCTGGTATCGATGGCATTGAGATCGTACGGGCTGGCCACCTGGAAGTTCTTCTGTGCGCCGCGCGGCTTGCCATCCGCCTCGTAGACCCGCAGCCAATGTGTGCGGGCAAACTGCGCCACGACGTTCGACACCCAGGCGATCGCAAACTCCCCGTTCGGCAATGCCACCGGAGCCGGAAAGAATTGAGTCTCCAGCCGCTCCGTGTTGACGCGGAAGTCCTTTCCGATCGGCGTGCCGTTGGCAGTGAACAGGCGGGCGCGGATGTCGTATCCGGCCTTGCCCTCGAATGTCTCGAGACTGGTCCAGGTGACCAGGATGCGATTGTTCGTCAAACGCACCGCCTTGACGTTGAAGGTGACAACGTCAACCGTGTAGCCAAGCGGCAACGGCGTGGTGTTGACTTTCTTTGACGCTCCTTTGGTCGCGCCTTGCGGGGTGATCTTGCGCATCAGCAGATCGCCGGATGGCCTGTCCCGCCAGAACGCGAAGCCGCCAGTCTTGCCGTCCGCGATCGCAACGTCGGGCGCCGCCTGGGTCAAGGAGTCGATCTTGTAGCCGCCGCCGTTCAGCGATGTGGGTCCCGACAGCACCTTCATCTGGTCGTCGAGAGTATAGACGGAGGCTCGGTACGTGACCGTCGGCGGCTTGGAGATGTTGGCCTGCAGCACGATCACGGCCAGCCTCCCATTGGAGAGACGCACGACGTCGAAGGCGCGACTGTTGATGAACTTGCCAATGGTCCGGACGCCGGTGACCTTGTTTTGCGCGAGGTCGAACACGCCGCCTTCGATGGTGTCCATGTTCTGCCAGATGATCGCGAACTTGTCGCCACCGAGCGCAGCGAGTTTCGCGGCACCGCCCACCACTTGACCGGCTTTCAGTTTCACGGCTGGCTTCAGGGCTGTGCCCTTGGCATTGAACGACCGGACCAGCGCGCTGTTCTCCCCGGGGGCCAGATTGGTCCAACTCAGCAGGAAGCCTTTCGATGTCGCGATGACTTCCGCGAAATAATCCGGCTTGCCGGCTTCCGGCGCCGTCAA
>Ga0182746_1003752_pt1 | contig 9952 bp, 16 predicted proteins | sample eDN3rd30CBELigOP_FD_128881 | JGI IMG/M metagenome (GOLD analysis project Ga0182746, IMG submission 128881) | Enriched Organic Plus compost microbial communities from Emeryville, California, USA - eDNA 3rd pass 30_C BE-Lig OP (version 2) (version 2) ...
CGCAGATTGATCTGGTCCGATCCCTTTACCTCGGCTCCTCGTCGAGACCCCATCCCCCACAACCCATTCGCACCTCTCTCTATAAGCACGCTGCGAATGGGTTGCCCTGAACCCTTCCTTCAGACCGTCCGAGGCAGAGGGTGAGGAAGGATCAGCATGAGCGTGGGGAAGTAGGGCGTGGCGAAGATGGTCAGCCAAACCCCGTTTTGAAAACCACGCTCTCCGTCTCATCTGTGGTGACGAAGATGACGCGAAGATCGAGATCGGCCTGACCGATATGGAGGGCAATGAAGCCGTAGTTATGGTCCGCCCAGTTGGCGTTTGTCCAAGCGAGCGCGTCCATTGCGTGGTCCTCGTCCTCGCAGTCCAGCACGCACCAGTAGGCGGGGCTGGCCCGATCAACGTGGGGCCATGAAACATCCATGACCTCCAGAAGGAGGTGGTGATGGAAGCCTGCCTCGCCCATCGCCGCGCCGCCGTCGTCACGAAGAGCCTCCCAGACGGCGGCGAGGGTCGAAAGCATCTGCGCGAGCGATGCTGCTCCCACCTCGTCCGTAGAACCGCAGATTTGCCGATGAAACTGCCGCGACATCACTTCACCACGCGGTATTGCGGCGCCTTCGGCAGCGCGGCCTTCGGATGACCACGGCCCGGCTTCTCATCGGGAGCACCCCCATTAACGGTCGTCTTATCGAACCAACGGCGGTAGCGGACCTGTCCCTTGAAATCTCCCGAGACCGGAGTGAACGGTCCTTCCCAGCCCGGCAGAGGGGTGGCGCGGGTGCGGTAGTGACCCTCACGGTCATGAGGCTTCGGAGAAGCATGGGAGCCGCCCTTCCCTCCAACCGGCCGCCCGTCGATGTAGATGCGCTTCGTCAGGTGGACGATCTTCATATCCGCGACAGGCTCTTCGCCCTTGCGCTCGCGGTTCTTCGACATCTTGGCCATGCCGGGCGTCGGCTGGCGCATGACGTATCGAACCGAGGGATGAGCGAGCAGCCGAAGGGCGCGTTCCATGACACTGAGATAGCAAACCGCGTTCTCGGTCAGGTGCTGTCCATCCAGCATCAACCAACCGTCAGGGAAATGAATCGCGACCGTGAAGTTCGAGTAGATGAACTCGAAGTGGGTCATGATGATGATGGTGTTGCTCGACTCGTCGCCGTCGAACGACAGCGCGAGCAGATAGCCAAGCTTGCTAATTGGTGCCGCTTCGAGGTTCGGTGTGAGGTCGCCGTCCAGTTCGACCCATGGCTCGGTCTGTCTGATGACGAGCGAGGGCGGCTCGCCCGCTTTCTCCAAGGCGATTTCGACGCGGCGGTGATCGTCGCCCACGATGCCTTAAACCGGTGGCGCCCTAACAAGGGCTTGGAAACCCTGCTCCGAAGCACGAGAACGCTGCGCGTCTACCCGCCAAGCGATCTCGTCGATCACTTCATCTGGAACAGGCATTGGAAGCAGCAGTCAGCAGCGCGCGCTGCGGCTCGGCGCGCTCGAACTCGCTACCGGCCGATCTTGGATGGGAAGCAGACAGCCGCCTACAGAGCCTATGTCCAGAAGCGGATCGAACGTTGGCCGGATTGGGAGAGCCTAACGCGACAACAGAGGGCAGAGCGGTTAGCAAGCGTCGGGGTCAGAACAATCACTGGCTTGCGCTTCAACGTCGAGCGGCTTCGGGACTTCGAGGAAAGTTAGGGCTTCGGCCGGGGCACCACCATCACGCCGGTGGGGGGCGAGGACTGAACCTCGCGTTGCCACTGGTCCCCAACCTCTGGAGTTCGGCGGCCTGTGCGCGGAGCCGCGCGATGAGTATCTCCTGACGCTGCGCCAACCAGTCCTGTGGGAGTTCACGGCGTTTCCAGCGTTCAAGGTCATCCATGGGAAACAGGAGATCATCGTCGTTCATCGCCGCGCCTCCGGCTTCAACCAGAGCACCGCCCACGCGACCCTTGCCGCCAGCACCAGACGGCCTTCGCGCCAGAGGGTCTGGAATAGTTCGACGAGGGCGTCCGCTGAGGGGCCGCGCCCGGAACGGAGGCAAAGATAGTTCTCTGCGCGGCCAAGCCATGCGCTGCTGAAGTGCCGATGCGAGTCTGTAAGACCGCGCTCGTGGAAGTGGTGGTAGATGTCCATACCGAAGGTCTCCTTTCCGGTATTTATCCAAACCCGTCGCCCCTAAGCCTCTGTGTCTCGCTCGTTCCAGTTCATGTTCCAGAGGCTCGCCACCTGACGGAGCCGCTTTGTCGCTCGCTCCTTGAGTTCCGGCGACAGGCGGCTCGATGCCGTCTGGGCCAGCCGCGTGATCTCCCGCAGGTCCGACGCCGACCACGCGTTCGTCACTTCGTGGCTCACTAACGCAAGCGAAGCCAAGATCACTCCGCAGTAGGCTTCTCGCGTGACCGCGTTCTGGATGACTGCCTGATCCTCCATCAGGATCAGATCGACGGCGTAGTCCGACGTCGCCTTGAACTGCGGCGGCGACGCTTTCACGATTTTTGTGGGGATGGAGTCGAACAGGCCCATGCAATCGGCCTTACAACCTGACCGACCCGTGGTCTATGACTGCTGGCGGGAGGGCCACCATGGAACTGACGGATCAAGAGAAATACTGGCGGGCACGCGGCTTCGATGAGGGGCAAGGCCATGCCGCCAAGAAAATGCGTTCTTGGTTCTACGGCCTCACCGTGGTCCTTGGTTATCTCGCCTTCCACGCGGGCTACCTGATCTGCGACAGTGTGCATGAGAAGGAGATGGCACCGTTTTACTACGGCCTGTTCGCTCTCGCGGCCTATCTCGCCGTCGCATTCATAGCTCGCCTCGGTCTGCTCATTATGGTCGAGAAAGCCTGATGGCCTTTGGAAAGAGCAAGGCTCCAACCGCTGGGGCACCGGTGTCAGACATCACCGAGTGGATGGTGAAGTCAGCCCTCCAGCAGGAGTGGTTCACGCTCGCCCTGTCCCGGTTTCAGAACCCGTTCTCGACTGAGCACGAGTTTGGTCGATGGGATCGCCCTCTCGCGACCGGCCTCGTTCACTTCGAGACCGGGACTGACAGGGTGATCCGGGCCGATCTGACCTTCACCGGCCACGAGGACGAGCCACGACCGGGTGCCATAGGCGGGGCTTTCGTCCACGAGACCGGTGGCGAGAACTCGCATGTGGTTTTCAGCGTCCAGATTCACGATCCGAGAGGAAAGCTGGCGAGCGAACTGCAAGCTGCCTTCGACTCGGCCGCCCTCAGCAAGAGCCGGTTCGTGCACGTCGCGTTCAAGCGACCCAAAATCGAAGACCTGCCCGCTGTGATGACCGCTCTGGGCGGTGGGCGAGACAACGCCTTTCACCCGGTCACCCAGATGTTCATCCGACGAGAGACGATACTACCGGAAGCTCCGACGTGGGCTTGGGCTTGGAAGCGGGACTTATGATCAGCCTCACCCTTTTCACTCGCGGCATCGAGGTCGGATACGACGAGGATGGCTTCTTCGCCTTCGGCACCACGCCGATGCATCGCTACGACGGCTCTGATCCCAGCTTCACGCGGGCGCCGATCACGGACATAGCGATCACTTGGCGGATCGACCTGAAGGGCTACGACGCCTTCGAAAAATACAAGGACTGGACCTTCCCGGCGAGCGACCTGTCGCCCCGTGTTCCGATGCTCGAAGACTACTTCGAGAAGGTCAAAACGCGGCCCTGCGGCTCCTTCCGCCGCTGGTCGGCCGATGAGCCGATCTCGCTAAGCTATTCCCTGCCCAACGACCCCTCGCTGGTGGCGTTCATCATGGGTGCCGTCGCCGCAGATCGGGAGATGGCGATCACCGCCCGGCACCTGCTGATGGTCTCGGAAGACGCCCTTGCACCGGCCGCATCAGTCACTGGCTTCATGGAGCGGAAGGAGCCTGTTTTCCTGCTCGATCATCCTGTTATGAGGGTCAAATGAGAGCCAAGACCCGCATCGACCCGGATTGGGTTGAGACCGACCCGCACGCCCGCATCAAGCGGGATCACGGAGCGATCCTGATCGAGCGACTGAACAGGCTGCAAGCGGCCGGATACCGCATCGACCTACCACGCAGCATCGACGCCGGTGACATCCCGCTTTTCCATCCGAACAAGAAGATGCCGAGGTTGGCCATCTGGGACGATGGGCTGGTCAACGACATGTATCCGAGCGATTTCAGAGATCGGGACCACGCCCGCACGATCTTCGAGCCGGAGGACTTCCAAGGGTTCAACCAGTTTGTCGCCCGCGTGCCCGCCCCGAACTGGATCGAGAAGATCAGGATCAGCACGGTCGAGGAAGCCTTCTACGTCATCCTCGCATGGTCGTTGTTCCTTGGGTTCATTTTCGCCTTCAGCAACATCGGCGAACGGGTGTGGGATTGGCTCAGGCAATGAAAGTCACCGGCCCAGCCCTAAGCGGTCCCGCTCGTCTGTTCCTCGCCATCGTGATCGGCTGGATCGCGGTCTGGGGAGCCATCTACGTCTATGGCACGATGACTGCAGCCAAGGCCCAACAGGACGGCAGCGAAGCTCTCCGCGAGATGACGGGATACACCGACCCTGAATCACAGCGACTAATGGGTCAGGCCGTGCACGGCTACTTTGACCGACGCGATAACGCCCACGATCTGGCCGACCTCGCGAAGCTGCTCGGACCTGCCGGTCTTGGAGCGATCATAGTGCTGTCAGCCGCTGGATGGTGGGTCTATCGGGGCTTCAAGAACCCGGCGGTCAAGGATGGCTGAGAAGCCGGGCCAACGCTTTCAGGAGTTCGTGGCCATCCTCGAACGGGCGTTCGGCCACGCCGATGGCGTCACCATCCACTCGCCCTACAAGCTCCGCGACAAGGACACCGGCCGCCTCCGAGAACATGACGTCGTGATCGTCAGGAAGACCCACCACGGCGAAACCCTGACCGCTGTGGAGTGCAAGGATCGCGGCCGACCAGTCGGTGTCGATTTCGTCGAGCAGTTCTCGAAGAAGAACGAGAAGACCGGCATCCACCATGGGATCATCGTGTCGGCCACCGGGTTTGCCGAGACCGCGAAGACGAAGGCGAAGGCCCTCAACATCACCTGCATGACACTCGCCGAAGCCGAGAGCCACCCGTGGGTCGGCACCAGTTTCATCGTGTCGTCCAGTCGAAACTTCCTGCACCTCGACATTTTCGTAGGCTGTAAGCCCACCGGCGGGCCGGGGCCTGTTCAGCCGTCGTCTCCTTATATCAACGACACCGGCGATCTGTTCACGGCAGAGGCGGCGAAAGACGTCCTGCACCAGTCCCTGCCGGAGGAAGCCTATGCCCCGCCATTCGATGACGTGCGGGAAGGGCGGTGCCGTGTCCCGATCACCGAGCTGCATGTGATCGACGCCAATGGCGAGCGGTTCGAGGCCGTGGAATTGGACATCAGCTACAAGCTGGAGATCGTCGAAGAGAACCACCCCTTCGAACTGCACAACTACACCGGCGAAGCGGGGGCCTACGAGATCGCGTCCGGTGATCTGGTCGTCCCCGGAATCAACGCCAAGGTGGTGATGATCAAGCAGGAAGATGGAAGCGTCGCGGTGACATTTGCCGCTGGGCTACAGGGAACCAGCGAGGCGTAAAGGCGAGGGCGCAATATCAAAGAACGTATGACGACCAAGCATCTACCGAAGAAAATGATGGATAAGCTCTGCTGGTCGCTGACGCAGGCTGAGTCCGAGGTCGATCCGACAACGAGGTAAACGGCGTGCAGATACCTCCAGTCACCCCCACTCCAACTCCCCCGTGAACTTCCGGTAGCTCTTCCAACCGCTACCGGCCTCGTCGCAGAAGCGCGGGATGCCGAGAGCGTCACACTTGGCCTCGACAGCCGCGCAGAGAGCCAAAGCAACCGGTCTGTTGCGCTCGACATGAACCTCTCGAAGCAACCAAACGCCGCTGGTCGTTCCCCGAAACTCGAAGAGGCACTCCCCCCGAAATTCGCTGAGAGCCATCTTCCCGGCAGCTACGTCGCTCACCCTATGGCGAAGACAGTTCCGATATCGGCGCCCAGCGGCGAGCACGCTTCGCGCCGTCCTTAAGGGTCGAAGCTCGTTGTCCTCGAAGGGCACGGGATGCTCCGGCAGACGATCTGCTCTGAGCATGAAGCGGTCGAGAAGTCGGGGCAGCGTCGAAGTCGGCCGCATCGCTGCGATAGCGTCCGCTACCACCTCGTCGGTCGCTCGCGAATTCACCGACTGGACGAAGCCCACGGCAGCGTTGAACATCAGAGCCTCGGCACCGGTGTCGATGCGCTCCAGCGTGTTCGTGTGCCGCCAGCGGGCGTCGAGAGCCGCGAGCACCTCCAGCTTCCGCACAGAGATGCTGCCCGATCCAAGAAGCGCGGCCATCCCACGACCGTCGTCGCTGGCGGCGAGAGCGCAAAGAGCAAGGTAGTCCTTGGAGCGCGGCAGCGGACGCTGAATGCGGGACAACAACCCCCGCAGACCCTCGGGTATTTCACCAAGCGCGTGGCGCAAGATGTCGGCTGATCGCCCATGGCGGACGACCTCCGCGAGACTCCGCTCTATAAGTTCATCGCCGGAGTTAAGCCCGCAGTTTTGATTGTGGACCGCAACAGCACAGAGGATCGCCTCTCGTCGTTCTGGCGCAGCAGTGAGGACGCGAGACAGGACGCCGGGCACCTCATCGTCGAGGCGCACCAGTGGTTCCGTGGCCCACCCAAGGAGGCCCTCACGCATCGGCAGTCTCCCACGGGAAGACCCCTTTGCCTTCGCTGTTCGTTGCTGAACAGAAGGCGATGAACCGCCATTTCCGGGTCTCCGTGCCAGTCGTCGGAAGGTCGAAGATGATCCGCTGCGGTTCGTTGGTCAGATCGTTCAGGATCGCCTGAACAGCTACCTCTTCCGGCACTACGACGGGCACCGTGGTCTGTCCTTCAGCCTCTGCTGGAGGTTCGCCGAAAAGCCATTCCGTCGTTGATAGCCACTGATGTCGGCCCGCGACATGGTTCAGGAATGCTTCGAGTTCGATGCCATCGACCGCGCCAGCCTGATCAAGGACTACGCTGACCGCGAGACATCGCAGCGGTTCTTCGAACGGCGCCAACTGACCTCCATTTGCTGTGGAGCTTCAGGGTCTCATGGAAGCCAAATCCGTCAACCAGATCGTCGAGTATGGCCGTCAACCGGTGCCGGGGACGGCCTATCCAACCTCAACAGCCGAAGTGTTTGTAGCGCATCGCTTTGCAGATGCCGTCGAGGCCGGGGAATAGCGTGGCATGGTCGATATTCATGAGAGCCAAGTCAGCCAAAACGCGGGTGCGCTCGCTTGCCGGTATGTCGATGGCGTAGAGGTATCGGGTCTGGGTCGCATTCTCGATCCCGACGATGTGGTTCTCGATGTCATCTATGTTCGTCAGGGTGAACTCTGACTGCTGGGGCGACGCCCTTGGATTATCGTAGGGCATCAGGTCCACGAACGAGATGTGTGGACGAGCGAGGCTTACGACTCTCTCCTGATCCAGCTTTGTCCAAGCCGTCCGGTCAAACGCGATAATCCGAATGGTCGTGTTCGGCGCCACTGACTGCTCGAATGCGAAGAACGCGGCAACGAATGGCGATCTGGTCCAGTCCAACAGCGGCGTCGGATAACCGTGGTGCTGGGCCGTGCTGTAGAGTGCGCCCACGTCATCGGGCTTGGTGAAGTCGAGCGGCGTCTTGAGCGAGGGCGTCATCGCCTTGTGAAGCTCGCGGACAAGTTCGGACGTGTAGGTGTCGAGATTCTTGCGCCACGTTCGGTGGAACGAGGTGCGGAGCCGCCAACCGGCTGACTGGCCTCGATAGACGAAGCGATCCTTCTCCCACGTCGTGCTCGCGTTCTTGAACTCGTCCCACGACATAGGGATCGAAGTCAGGTGGGACGGCTGGGTGTGGCCTTTCGTGAGGTTTCCGAAACCCTTTGTCAGCGGAGTGTCGAAGGAGACGAAGACAGAATCGCCGACGAACGTGAGGGTCAAGTTCGCCAAGTCCGATACTTCGCTGATCGGATAGGCGTCCTTCATCTGCTGGCGAGTGATGACCGCGCCGAGGTCGGGGGAAAAGGGAAAAACTCGCAGGCCATTGAACTGATGCGAAGAGAGAGGCGGCTCGAATGAGAATCGCACGGCAGCCGGAACGACATTCACGTCATGCGGATACATGAACGCGGTGCCGATTATCACCCCGCCATGTTGCTCAAGTTCCAACACACCCATGGCCAGAGTTTCTCCTGACAGCGGGCCGGTCCATTGGCCGGTGACGGGAGGTGGGGGCGGAATGACTACAGGGAGCATGGTTCAAAAATCACTGTGTCGCTTTGGGCATTCAAGCCGCAATCCCCAGCCATGAGATGCTGTCCCCAGCCTCAACCTTGAAGCTGGAACATAAAGAGAACATTAGTGATGCATGGGTGCAGCCGCTTACAAAGGTGCCGAGACAACAGGCTTTCAAAGCCCGGCGCAGGATCACGTCGAGGCCGTGCCCGATCTGGCCGAACTGCTGGAGCTACGGCGGCCCCAGAGATACGCGGTCAGGGTCAAGGGCGAGGGGCTGCGGAAGCGCGGCATCCATGGCGGCGACATTCTCGTGGTCAACACCGACGCCGAGCCACGGTCGGGGAAGGTCTGTGTCGCCTTCCTGCACGGCGATGTCGTCCTCGCGATCCTGACCGAGAAGGATGGGCAGTGGTGGCTCGAACCCTCGAATGATGCGCCGCAGCCGGTGTCTGACGAGACGGAGGTCTGGGCCATGATCGCCGCACTGGTCAGGACCGATGTCTGATGTTCGGCCTGATCGACGGCAACAACTTCTATGTCTCGTGCGAGCGGGCCTTCGATCCCAGCCTGACCGGCAAGCCGGTGATCGTGCTTTCGAACAACGACGGCTGCGCCATCGCCAGATCGGCCGAGGCGAAGGCCCTCGGGATCAAGATGGGCGAGGTCTGGCACCTGTCGAAAAGGAAGCCGGAGTATCGCGACGTTGTTGCGAAGTCCTCGAACTACGCCCTCTACGGCGACATGAGCCGGAGGGTTTTCGAGGTTCTCTCCGACCATTTCACGCGGGTCGAACCCTACAGCATCGACGAAATGTTCTTGGACCTGACGCAGTTCGCACGAGTGGACTACTGCCGCCGCGTCCGAGATCGCGTCCGCCAAGTCACCAAGATTCCAACATGCATCGGCATCGGGCCGACGAAGACGCTGGCGAAGCTGGCGAACAAACACGCCAAGAGCGGGCCGACCGGCGTGTCTGATTTCAGTGACCTCGCCGCCCGGCGTCAGGCGTTTGCCGCAATGCCTATCGGTGAAATCTGGGGTGTGGGCGGGGCCAGCCAGACCAAGCTGAACACCCTCGGCATCCACACGGTCGAGCAGTTTGCCGCGCTGCCATCAGCGAGCGTTCGGAAACTCATGACCGTCACCGGGCAGCGGACCCATGCCGAGTTGAATGGCGTGTCCTGTCTGCCTCTCGCGCTGGCGCCGGATCAGAAGCAGACGGCTGCGGTGACGCGGATGTTCGGACGACCGGTCGAGACATGGACAGACATGCGCGAGGCTTTGGCAGTCCACGCTGGTCGGGCGGCCGAGAAATGTCGTCAGCACGGTCTGGTCGCGAACGCGATGCAGGTCTTCTTCCACACCCATCCACACAATGGCGACCCTTGGTATCATGGCCAGAGGTCGTTCGAGATAGAGCCGACCGCCGACAGCTTCGCGATCATCAGTCAGGCTGTCGCGGCCGGTCGGTCGATGTGGAAACCCGACACGCGCTACGCCAAGGCCGGTGTGATCCTGCTGGACTTACAAGCTCAACAGGACGCGCCGCGCGATCTGCTGCCAACCGTCGATCCCGTCAGGTCGGACAAGTTGATGACTGCGCTGGATGCAGTGAACGCTCGCTTTGGTCGGGGAACGCTACGACCCGGC
>Ga0182746_1003756_pt1 | contig 9945 bp, 7 predicted proteins | sample eDN3rd30CBELigOP_FD_128881 | JGI IMG/M metagenome (GOLD analysis project Ga0182746, IMG submission 128881) | Enriched Organic Plus compost microbial communities from Emeryville, California, USA - eDNA 3rd pass 30_C BE-Lig OP (version 2) (version 2) ...
CCAAGGGTGTCGCCGTGGCCGGGGACATCAGTGCGCGCACGACCGCCGACGAGCTGGTCGCCACCGCCGACGGTCTGGGCGGTCTGGACATCGTCGTCAACAACGCGGGCATCACCCGTGACCGGATCCTGTTCAACATGAGCGACGAAGAGTGGGACGCCGTCATCGCAGTGCACCTGCGCGGCCACTTCCTGCTCACCCGCAACGCCGCCGTCTATTGGCGTAACAAGGCCAAGGCGGGGGACGGGACCGTCTACGGCCGGATCATCAACACGTCGTCGGAGGCCGGTCTGTCAGGTCCGGTCGGACAGCCCAACTACGGAGCCGCCAAGGCCGGTATCACCGCGCTGACGGTGTCGGCGGCCCGGGCCCTGGAACGCTTCGGCGTACGGGCCAACGCGATCGCCCCGCGTGCCCGCACCGCCATGACCGCCGGCGTCTTCGGGGATGCTCCCGAAACGCCCGACGGTCAGATCGACCCGCTGTCGACCGATCACGTCGTCACCCTCGTGCGATTCTTGGCCGCCCCGGCGTCCGAAGCTGTCAACGCTCAGCTGTTCATCGTCTATGGTCCAACTGTCACGTTGGTCGCGCCCCCCACCGCGGAGAAGCACTTCACCGCGAACTCCGACGCGTGGGATCCGGCAGACCTCAGCGGGGCACTGCACGATTACTTTGCTGATCGTGACGCGGCGCGTGGATTCTCCGCCACCGAGCTGATGGCGTCACGAGACTGACAGTCTCGTGGAGGGTCACTCAACGAGACTGGAACATGTTTCAGTTGATAGTTGGCCTAACATGTCCTGAGCTGGGAAAACCGCTGTTGAAGCCGATATTTTGAATTCTTTGACAGTGCGAACATGTTCTAGTTAATATGATCCGGCTCACTAAGAGCGTGATAAGACAAAGGGGTGGGAGGGCAGCCACGACATGTGGCCGTCAATTTTTCGCTAACGCGAGATTCCGCGAAATTTCCCCCACCCGCGAGTACCCCGAGAACGGAGCCCAGGTTGATCGAACAGCTTGCGGTTCCAGCCCGGGCCGTGGGCGGCTTCGTCGAGATGTCCTTGGACACCTTCGCCAAGATGTTCCGTCGACCGTTCCAGTTCAAGGAGTTCCTTGATCAAACCTGGATGATCGCACGCGTCTCGCTGGTGCCCACCCTGCTCGTCGCGATCCCGTTCACAGTCCTGGTCGCGTTCACGCTCAACATCCTTCTTCGTGAGATCGGCGCCGCCGACCTTTCCGGCGCAGGCACCGCCTTCGGCACCATCACGCAGCTCGGTCCGGTGGTGACCGTGCTGGTGGTGGCCGGCGCTGGTGCCACGGCCATCTGCGCGGACCTGGGCGCCCGCACCATCCGCGAAGAGATCGACGCCATGCGGGTGCTTGGCATCGATCCGATCCAGCGGCTCGTCGTGCCCCGCGTGCTGGCCTCGACCTTCGTGGCACTGCTGCTCAACGGCCTGGTCTGTGCGATCGGTCTGGTCGGCGGCTATGTGTTCTCCGTGTTCCTTCAGGGCGTCAACCCGGGTTCGTTCATCAACGGCCTGACGGTGCTGACCGGTCTCGGCGAGTTGGTGCTCGCCGAGATCAAGGCGCTGCTGTTCGGTGTCGTGGCCGGCTTGGTCGGGTGCTACCGCGGTTTGACCGTAAAGGGAGGCCCGAAGGGTGTCGGTAACGCAGTGAACGAAACGGTGGTCTACGCCTTCATCTGCCTGTTCGTGATCAACGTGATCATGACGGCTATCGGGGTGAGAGTGCTGGTGCGTTGATGAGCGCTTGCGCGAAGAACATGGAACTGATGAGCGCTTGCGCGAAGAAGGTCCAGCCATGAGTTATGACGCCACACTCCGCTTCCGCCGCCTGTTCCGCGGCGTGCCCAAGGCCGTCGACAACATCGGGGAGCAGGCGCTCTTCTACGGCGAGACCATCCGGTATTTGCCCAACGCGCTCAACCGGTACCGCAAGGAGACCATCCGACTGGTCGCCGAGATGACCATGGGCGCGGGTGCCCTGGTGATGATCGGCGGCACCGTCGGCGTCGCCGCATTCCTCACCCTGGCCTCCGGTGGTGTCATCGCGGTGCAGGGTTACTCGTCGCTGGGCAACATCGGCATCGAGGCCCTGACGGGCTTCCTGTCGGCGTTCCTCAACGTGCGCATCGTGGCCCCGGTGATCGCCGGTATCGCCCTGGCCGCCACCATCGGCGCAGGCGCTACCGCCCAACTCGGCGCCATGCGGGTGGCCGAGGAGGTCGACGCCGTCGAAGCGATGGCCGTGCACGCGGTGTCCTACCTGGTGTCCACCCGGTTGCTGGCCGGCCTGATCGCGATCGTGCCGCTGTACTCACTGTCGGTGCTGGCCGCGTTCTTCGCCGCGAGGTTCACCACGGTGTTCATCAACGGCCAGTCCGCCGGCTTGTACGACCACTACTTCAACACCTTCCTGATACCGAGCGATCTGCTGTGGTCGTTCCTACAGGCGATCGTCATGGCGATTGCGGTGATGCTCGTGCACACCTACTACGGCTACAACGCCTCCGGCGGTCCGGTCGGCGTGGGCATCGCGGTCGGTCAGGCCGTGCGCACCTCGCTGATCGTCGTCGTCACCATCACGCTGTTCATCTCCCTGGCCGTCTACGGCGCGTCCGGCAACTTCAACCTTTCCGGGTAGGTGGCAGGAATCTCTATGTCAGACGAACCCTCGAAGCATCGGCGTCACGTCAGGATCGCCGCGGCGATCCTTGCCGCGATCGTGGCCGCCGCGGTGGTCTTCACCTACTTGTCGTACACGGCGGCGTTCACGCCGACCGACACCGTCAGCCTGACGGCGCCGCGCGCCGGCCTGGTGATGGAGCGCGACGCGAAGGTGAAGTACCGCGGCATCCAGATCGGCAAGGTCTCCGACATCGCTTACGCCGGCAACGAGGCGAAGCTGACGTTGTCCATCAAGCGCGGCGAGATGCGGTACATCCCGTCCAACGCCACGGTGCGGATCGCGGGCAACACGATCTTCGGCGCGAAGTCGGTGGAGTTCCTGCCGCCGAAGAAACCGCAGCCGACCTCGTTGCGGCCGGGCAGCACCGTGGCTGCCAAGGACGTGCAGCTGGAGGTCAACACCCTCTTCCAGACCCTGTCAGATGTGCTCAACAAGATCGACCCGGTCAGCCTGAACGCCACGCTGAGCGCCCTCGGTGAGGGCCTGCGTGGGCACGGCGACGATCTGGGCGTGGCCATGTCCGGGCTCAACAGCTACCTGGCGCAGATCAATCCGAAGCTGCCCACACTGCAGGACGACTTCGCCAAGGCCGCCGTGGTGGCCAACATCTACGGTGACGCCGGACCGGACCTGGCCCGCATCGTCGACAACGTGCCCGCCCTCAACAAGACCATCGTCGACGAGAAGACCAATCTCAACGCCACGCTGCTGGCCGCGACCGGGTTGGCGAACAACGGCACCGCGACCTTGCAGCCGGCCGCCGACGACTACATCGCCGCGATCCAGCGGCTGCGGGCCCCGTTGAAGGTGGCGGGGGAGTACTCGCCGGAGTTCGGCTGCATCCTCAAGGGCACCTCGAATGCCGTCGACCGGTTCGCGCCGATCATCGGTGGTATCCGTCCGGGTCTGTTCGTGTCATCGAACTTCCTGCCCGGCGCGCCGGCGTACACCTACCCGGAGAGCCTGCCGATCGTCAACGCTTCGGGTGGCCCCAACTGCCGTGGTCTGCCGGACATCCCGTCCAAGCAGTTCGGCGGTAGCTGGTTCCACTCGCCGTTCCTGGTGACCGACAACGCCTACGTGCCGTTCCAGCCGAACACCGAGGTGCAGTTCGACGCTCCGGCGACCCTGCAGTTCCTGTTCAATGGCGCGTTCGCGGAGAGGGATCGCTTCTGATGGTGTCCAGTGCGCGTCCTGACCGGACCATGCTCAAGGTCAGCATCTTCACCATCGCGATGCTGTTGGTGGCGGCCATGCTCGTCGTGGTGTTCGGGGAATTCCGGTTCGCCTCGGAGAACGGTTACCACGCCACGTTCAGTCAGGCCTCGCGACTGAAGGCCGGCCAGGACGTCCGCATCGCCGGTGTGCCGGTGGGCACGGTCAAGGACGTCAAGCTCAACGCGGACAACACCGTGGACGTGAAGTTCCTGGTCAACAAGCGCTACCAGCTCTACACGTCGAGCCAGGCCAAGGTGCGCTACGAGAACCTGGTCGGTGACCGGTATCTCGAGATCACCTCGGGCCCCGGTGAACTGCGCAAGCTTCCGCCCGGTGGAACGCTGCCGCAGCAGAACACCCAGCCGGCGCTGGATCTCGATGCACTGCTGGGCGGATTGCGCCCGGTGATGAAGGGTCTGGACGGCAACAAGGTCAACGAGATCTCCAACGCGGTGATCGAGCTCCTGCAGGGCCAGGGCGGCGCACTGGCGAACATGCTGACCAGTACGAGCGCCTTCACCCAGAACCTGGCCGCTCGCGATCAGCTGATCGGCGATGTGATCACCAACCTCAACACGGTGCTGGGCACGGTCGACGAGAAGGGCGCGCAGTTCGACTCGAGCGTCGACGAGTTGCAGAAGCTGATCTCCGGTCTGGCCGAGGGGCGCGACCCGATCGCCGGCGCAATCGCGCCGCTGGCCTCGGCGGAGAACGACCTGACCGACATGCTGGACAAGTCGCGGCGCCCGCTGCAGGCCGTCATCGAGAACACGCGTCCGCTGGCCCAGCGGCTGGACGAACGCAAGGCCGACGTCAACAAGGTCATCGAACCGCTGGCCGAGAACTACTTGCGGCTCAATGCACTCGGCGCCTACGGCTCGTTCTTCAACATCTACTACTGCTCGATCCGGATGAAGGTCAACGGTCCGGCCGGCAGCGACATTCTGATTCCGTTCGGCGGCCCGCCGGACCCGTCCAAGGGGAGGTGTTCAGAGAATGGCTAGGCTCGACCGCGACACAACACTGCGCACCGGGATCCTCGGCATCTTTGTGGTGGGGTGCCTGGTGCTGGTGTCCTTCGGCTACACCGGGCTGCCGTTCTTCCCGCAGGGCAAGCAGTACGAGGCGTACTTCAGCGACGCCGGCGGAATCGATCCGGGCAATGACGTCAACGTCTCCGGCATCGCGGTCGGCAAGGTCACCGAGGTGTCGCTGGCCGGCGACACCGCCAAGGTCAACTTCACCGTGGACCGCAACATCAAGATCGGCGATCAGTCGCTGGTCGCGATCAAGACCGAGACCGTGCTCGGGCAGAAGTCGCTGTCGGTGACGCCGAAGGGCAGCGGGACTGCGACGGTGATCCCGTTGGGGCGCACCACGACTCCCTACACGCTCAACACAGCGCTGCAGGATCTCGGCCAGAACGTCGCCGAACTGGACAAGCCGAAGTTCGAGCAGGCCCTTCAGACGCTGACCGACACGCTCCGCGATGCGACACCGCAGTTGCGGGGTGCCCTCGACGGTGTGGCCAACCTGTCGCGCAGCATCAACAAGCGCGACGAGGCCCTCGAGGGACTGCTGGCGCACGCCAAGCGGGTGTCGGATCTGCTGGCGGCACGTGCCGGCCAGGTTAATCAGCTGGTCACGGACGGCAACCAGCTGTTCGCCGCGCTCGACGAGCGCAGGCAGGCGCTGAGCAACCTAATCGCCGGTATCGATGATGTGTCCAAACAGCTTTCGGGATTCGTCGCAGACAACCGCAAGGAGTTCAAGCCGGCGCTCGAGAAGCTCAACCTGGTGATGGACAACCTGCTGGAGCGCAAAGAGCACATCGGCGAGGCGCTGCGCCGCCTGCCGCCGTACGCGACCACGCTCGCCGAGGTGGTCGGCAACGGTCCGGGCTTCAACATCAACCTCTACGGCCTGCCGCCGGCATCGATGTCCGAGGTGCTGCTCGATACCTACTTCCAGCCGGGGAAGCTGCCTGACAGCCTCGCCGACATGCTGCGTGGCTACATCTCCGAACGCACGATCGTTAGGCCGAAATCGCCATGACACAAGAGAGTTCAGTGTCCGGTCGCAACCGGTGGCTGCGGATCGGGCTGGCGGCATTACTGCTGGCGGTCCTGGCCGTCGGCGTGTACCAGGTGTGGCCGTCGCGGACCGGCCCCAAGCTCACGGCGTACTTCACCAACGCGGTCGGGCTGTACCCCGGCGACGAGGTGCGGATCGTCGGTGTGCCGGTGGGCACGATCGACTCGATCGAGCCCAGGCCCTCGGACGTCAAGATCGAGATGACGCTGGACCGCGGCATCAAGGTGCCTGCCAACGCCAAGGCGTTGATCCTCTCGCCGAATCTGGTGTCGGCCAGGTTCATTCAGTTGACCCCGGCCTACACCGAAGGCGATGTGATGGCTGACGGCGCGTCGATCGGCCTGGACCGCACCGGCGTCCCCGTCGAGTGGGACGAGGTCAAAGAGCAACTGACCCAGCTCAGTTCGCAGCTCGGGCCGCAGGCCGGCTCGGTCCAGGGCCCGATCGCGGCCTTCGTCGACCAGGCTGCCACCACGTTCGACGGCAACGGCGACTCGTTCCGCAACGCGCTGCGTGAGTTGTCCCAGACCGCGGGCCGGTTGGGCGATTCGCGCACTGATCTGTTCGGCACTGTGAAGAACCTGCAGGTCCTCGTCAACGCGCTGGCCAACAGCAACGAGCAGATCGTGCAGTTCACCAATCACGTGTCGTCCGTCTCGCAGGTGCTGGCTGACAGTTCCAGCGGGCTCGATCAGACCCTGGCCACGTTGAACCAGGCCCTGGGCGACGTGCGCGGATTCTTGAACGAGAACAATGACGCGTTGATCGCCCAGGTCGGCAAGCTCGCGGACTTCACTCAGATCCTCACCGATCACAGCGACGACATCGAGCAGATCCTGCACGTCACGCCCAACGGCCTGGCGAACTTCTACAACATCTACAACCCGGCCCAGGGCACCGTCGGTGGTCTGCTGTCGCTGCCCAACTTCGCCAACCCGACGCAGTTCATCTGCGGTGGCACGTTCGACATCGGCGCCAACCCGGACAACTACAAGCGCGCCGAGATCTGCCGGCAGCGCATGGGTCCGGTGCTGCGCCGGATCACGATGAACTACCCCCCCGTGCTGTTCCACCCGATCAACAGCATCACGGCCTACAAGGGGCAGATCATCTATGACACCCCGGAAACCGAAGCCAAGTCGGAGACCCCGGTGCCGTACCTGCAGTGGCAGAACAACCCTGGTGTGACGCCGCCGCAGATCCCGCACGACGCGACGCTGAGCTCGCTGATCCTGCCGCCGGATGCACCCGCACCGGCACCTGGAACAGGAGCCGGTCCCGCGCCCGGGCCTGTGGCCGCACCTGCCGCGCCCGCTCCTGCTGAGGCTGGTGCCGGCGGATGATGAGGGGTAAAGCATTGAGGGGTAAGGCATCCCGGATCGGCGGACGCACGTTGGCGATCGGCAGTGGCGCGATGCTGCTGGCCGGCTGCCAGTTCGGCGGACTCAACTCGCTCAACATGCCGGGCACCGCCGGGCATGGCAAGGGGTCCTACACGGTGACGGTTGAGTTGCCCGATGTGGCGACCCTGCCGCAGAACTCGCCGGTGATGGTCGACGACGTCACGGTGGGCAGTGTGTCCGGTCTGGACGCCATGCAGCGCCCGGACGGAACCTTCTACGCGGCGGTGCAGCTGTCGCTGGACGGTGACGTCAAGCTCCCGGCGAATGCCGTTGCGCGCGTTGCCCAGACGTCTCTTCTCGGCTCGCAGCACGTCCAGTTATCCGAGCCGGTCGACGAGTCGCCACAGGGGCAGTTGCGCGAGGGGGCCAGCCTCAGGCTGTCGAAGATCAGCCGCTACCCGACCACCGAGGAAGTGTTGTCCTCGTTGGGCATGGTGGTGAACAAGGGCAATCTCGGTGCGCTGCAGGACATCACCGATGAGGCGTACGGGGCGGTGGCCGGACGGGCCGGCAGCTTTGCCGAGCTGATACCGCGCCTGGCCGAGCTGACCGCGTCGTTGGACCAGCAGACCAACGACATCATCGCCGCGGCCGACGGCCTGAACCGCTTCGCGTCGATCCTGGCCCGCAGCAAGGACAACCTGGGCCGCACGCTCGTCACTCTGCCCGGGGCGCTGAAGGTGCTCAACGAGAACCGATCGAACATTGTCGAGGCGTTCACCGCGCTGCGTGGCTTCGCCGAGGTGGGTTCGCGGATCCTGTCCGAGACGAAGGACGATTTCGCGGCCGACCTCAAGGATCTGTACCCGTCGATCAAGGAGCTCAACGACAACGCCGACGACTTCATCAAGGATCTGGAGTTCCTGCCCACGTTCCCGTTCCACTACAAGTACCTGCGCAACGCGGTTCGTGGTGACTACCTGAATGTGTTCGTCACCTTCGACCTGACGTTGCGCCGGTTCGGTGAGTCGATCTTCACCACGGGCGGGTTCGACCCGAACATGAAGCACCTCAGTGAGGTCATCAATCCGCCGGACTGGCTGACCGGGTCGATGGCGAACCTGTCCGGCCAGGCCGCCGACCCGTTCCAGATTCCTGCCGGAACCGCCACCCAGCATGAGGAGAAGCCGTAATGATCGACCGGCTTACCCGTATGCAGTTGATGATCTTCGGGATCGTCACCGTTCTGACCGTCGGTGCGATTTCGCTGTTCTATCTACATCTGCCTGCTGCCGTGGGCATCGGCACGTACCACGTCAACGCCAACTTCGTGACCGGCGGCGGGATCTACCAGAACGCCAACGTCACCTACCGCGGTGTGACGGTCGGCCGGGTGGATTCGGTAGGTCTGGCGCCCGACGGGGTGGTCGCCAGAATGCAGCTGAACAGCAGCACGGCGATTCCGCAGAACGTCACCGCGACGGTCAAGAGTGTCTCGGCCGTCGGTGAGCAGTACATCGACCTGATTCCGCCGGAGTCCCCTTCTACCGACAAGTTGCGCAACGGCGCGACCATCGATCAGCAGAACACCCGCGTCGGCCAGGACATCGCCGGCATGCTGCACGAGGCCGACACCCTGGTCAGCAGCATCGGGAACAGCCGGCTGCAGGATCTGCTCCGTGAGACGTTCAAGGCGTTCAACGGATCCGGGCCGGAATTGGCCCGGCTCATCGAGTCGTCGCGCCTGCTGATCGACGAGGCCGATGCCAACGCGGGGGAGACCACCCAGCTGATCGACCAGGCCGGGCCGTTCCTGGAGGCGCAGATGCGCAGCGGCGACAGCATTCGCTCGCTGGCCGACGGCCTGGCCCGGTTCACCGGCGAGGTGAACAAGGCCGACCCACAACTGCGGACCACGCTCAAGACCGTTCCCGGCACCACCGAGGCGGCCAACACGGCGTTCAGCGGTATCCGGCCGACGTTCCCGGTGCTGGCCGCCAACCTGGCCAACTTCGGCCGCATCGGCGTGATCTACAGCAAGTCGCTCGAGCAGGCGCTGGTGATCTTCCCCGCTCTCATAGCCGCGCTGAACACGGTGGCCGGCGGCGTGCCCGCGGACGAGGGCGGCAAGCTCGACTTCAAGGTCGACCTGGGTGACCCGCCGCCCTGCATGACCGGCTTCCTGCCGCCGACCCAGATCCGGTCCCCGGCCGATCTGACCCTGCGGGATCTGCCGACCGATCTGTACTGCAAGACCGCGCAGAACGATCCGTCGGTGGTGCGCGGCGCGCGCAACTACCCGTGCCAGGAATTCCCGGGCAAGCGGGCCCCCACGATCCAGCTGTGCCGGGACCCCAACGGTTACATCCCGGTGGGCTCCAACCCGTGGCGCGGTCCGCCGGTGCCGTACGGCACTCCGATCGAGGACGGCCGTAACATCCTGCCGCCCAACAAGTTCCCGAACATCCCCCCGCAGGTCGATCCGGATCCGGGCCCGCCGGTGGTGCAACTGCCGCCCGGGGTCGAGCCGGGGCCGGGTCCGGCACCGCACGCGCCGTTCCCGCTGCCG